>Ga0335078_10006362_pt1 | contig 17488 bp, 14 predicted proteins | sample Lox_Sample_32_FD_206711 | JGI IMG/M metagenome (GOLD analysis project Ga0335078, IMG submission 206711) | Soil microbial communities from Loxahatchee National Wildlife Refuge, Florida, United States - Lox_Sample_3.2 | ecosystem: Environmental > Terrestrial > Soil > Wetlands | place: USA... | reverse complement strand
GGTCCGCAGCCAAGGCGTAAGGCTGATTGGCATTGGCGTCGGTGACGGTGAACGGAGTATTGCTGGCTCCATCGATGATGGTGACATTACCTAAGTCAGTGCTGCCGTTGCCGTGGTTTGCGACGTAAATGCGGTTCAGGTTTGGATTGACGGAAACTGCCGAAGGACTTGTTCCCGCCGTCACGGTTGCGATTACAGCCATCGCAGTGCCATCAATCACCGAGACGGAGGCGTTTCCGGCGTTGCTTACATAAATCCTGTTGCTGAGCGGGTTGAGATCCAGGGCGGTGGGGTTGTTGCCGACATTGATGGCGGCCACGACCAAATCGGTAGCGCCGTCGATTACCGTGACGCTGTCGCTGAATGAGTTGGCGACATAGATTTTCTGGGTCAACGAATCCACCACCAGGGCGGCAGGATGACTGGCAGAGAAGTCAGTGACGGTCACAAGAAAGGACACGATGGGATCGAACACCGTTATGTTGTCGCTTCCGCTGTTGGCCACGTACACCCGGCCAGTCGCAGGATCGGCCGCGAGTGCGACCGGGGCAGTCCCGGCGGTGACGGTGGTGGTGACCGTATTACTGGTTCCATCGATCACGGTTACGTTGCCGCTGCCGTTGTTGGCCACATAGATCGTGTTAATCACGGGATTCACGGCGACGGCAGCCGGGCTTGTTCCAGTGTTAATGGTGGTCACGACCGAATTATTGGAGCCATCAATGACCGTCAGCGTATTGCCGTCATGATTGGCCACATACACTTTGTTAGTAAAAGAATTCACAGCGATGGCATCCGGGTTGGTGCCGGTGTTGACCGTAGCTACGACCTGGTGAGTCTTTCCGTCGATTACTGAGACGGTGCTGCTCGCACTATTGACTACGTATATCCTGTTGGTCACCGGGTTCAAGGCTACGGCGACAGGATTCGTTGGTGTAGACAGGGAGGTGATGACCAGGTTGCGATCGGCGTTGATTACGGTGATGTTGGCGCTCCCGTTGTTAGCCGTATAAACCGTGTTGGTTACTGAATCCACCGCCACGGCAACCGGAGCAATCGCGTTGGAGTCAGCGAAGGTGGTGGGTGCATTGGAAACGCCGTCCAGCACGGTGACATTGTTGCTGGTGTTATTGGCAACATAGATTTGATCCGTGGCCGGGTCGGCAGCCAGTGCGATAGGACCATTGCCAACGGTGACGGTAGTGGTGACCGTATTATTGGCGCCATTGATTACGGTTACGCTGCTGCTGCCGTTGTTGGCAACGTAAACCGTGCCGGTCACCGGATTGACGGTCACGGCAGCGGGACTTGTCCCCACGCCAACCGTGGCCGCCACGGTGTTGCTGGCCCCGTTAATCACCGTCAGGTTATTGCTGCCGTTATTGGCGGCATACACCATGTTGGTCGCGGTATCCACGGTCAGAGAAACTGGATTGGCTCCGGTTCCAACCGTAGCCGCCACGGTGTTGTTGGCCCCATTGACGACAGTGAGGTTGCTGCTGGCCCGGTTGGCGACAAACACCATGTTGGTTGCGGGATTCAAGGCAACCGCGGTGGGATTGTTCCCGACCCCGACGGTGGCGGCAACCGCATCTCCGGCGCCGTTGATTACGGTGAGGTTGTTACTCTCAAAATTGGCCACATACACCATGTTGGTGAGCGGATTCAACGCGACTGCAACGGGAGCGATCGCATTCGGGTCCGTGACCGTGGTAGTGGTATTGTTCGCACCGTTGATCACGGTGATGTTGTTGCTTCCGTTATTGACCACGTAAACCATGTTGGTCAGGGGGTTGACTGCCAGGGCGACGGGGTTGGTTCCGGTGTTGACGGTTGCAATGGGCGAGTTCGTGGCGACATTGATTACGCTGACAGAATCGCTGGCGGAATTGACTGCGTAGATAGTGCCGGTCACAGGGTTGACCGCCACCGCAGCAGGAGAGTTCCCAACTCCGACGGTAGCAGTTACGTTCTGGGGGAATGCAGTTCGAGTTGATAATACGACCCCAAGCAACAGCCAGAACGCGGCCCGCTCGAACCAAGAAGGCTTGGCTTGAGGTGAAGGTCTATTCGAAAAGGAGAATCGTCGCTGCTTCGCGGGTTCTTCACTTGACAAGTGACGGATTGTTTTCATGGGAGCACTATGGTTCAAGAGCCAATCTCGAACTTCCTCCTGGCCGGAACCTTCTGGGTCGGGCACCCAGTGTGTCAGCGACATTGCCAATCCGGGTCCACTGCGTCGACCACGCTACCCTTCAAACCCGGCGCAGCATTGTACCCCGTTTCTGCTGATCGTGGCACTGTGAAATACTTTGCATCTCGACTCGTTCCACTGCGGGTTTCGACGGCTCCAGAACTGCATTATTTTGCAGTCCCTCTTGAAGATCCGCCCCTTGGGAAGTCCTCCGTTTTCGACCCTCAGGAAGGCTGGTTTTTCATGCGAAATGCGCGTCCAAGCTTACCGCCGGCAACCGCAAGATGCGGGAAGTTCCGCTTGTCGCAATTGCGAAAAGGTAGGCCCATTGGTTAAGCTACTTCCACCGTTACTCGGGGCGCCATTCGCAAACAGTTTTCTGTCCCTAGGTTTCTAAGGAGGCCGTGCTATGCGTTGCCAGATTTCCATCTTGCTTGCACTCTTGTGGTGTTTCCCTGCGCTAGCTCAGGAGAACCATGCCACCCATGCCGCGGACAGGCCTGTGACTCTGATGACCGGCGTGGGCAATGCACACCATCCCGTCTCAACCAGGAATCCGGAAGCGCAGCAGTTCTTCGATCAGGGGTTGCGTTTCATCTACGCCTTCAACCACGACGAGGCAGCGCGCTCGTTCGGTCACGCGGCGGAACTCGATCCCAAACTCGCCATCGCGTACTGGGGAGTCGCCGAAGCCATCGGCCCGAACTACAACGATCCGGCCAGCGACGACCGTTTTAAGCACGCACACGAGGAGATTCAGAAGGCGATGGATCTTTCTGCCGGCGCCTCGCCCAGCGAGCAGGCGTACATTCAAGCCATGGCGCTGCGTTTTCCGGCTGACCCAAAAGCTGACCGGCGCCAAGCCGCGGAGGAATATCACGATGCCATGCGCGCGGTGATGAAGAGATATCCGGATGACCTGGATGCGGCCACGCTTTTCGCCGAGTCGGGAATGAACTTGCACCCCTGGGGCCTATGGCATGTGGACGGTACTCCGGAAGCCGGAACGGAAGAAATTGTCGCAACGCTCGAATCGGTGATCCGGCGCGATCCCAATCACCTGGGGGCGATTCACTACTACATCCACGCCGTGGAGGCGTCACCCAATCCCGAACGCGCGCTCGCGGGCGCCAATAAACTGGCGTCGCTGGCGCCGAATGCCGGCCACATCGTACACATGCCGGCGCATGTGTACATTCGTACCGGGGACTACGAGGCGGCAGTCAAGACCAACGAAGAAGCCGCCGCCGTAGACCGCGCCTACCTCAAGGCCAGCGGCGTGCAAGGCATCTACCCCATGATGTACTACAGCCACAATCTGCATTTCATCGCCATGTGTGCTTCGATGAATGGCAACTATGAAGAGGCCCGGAAGAACGCCGACATGCTGGCCGAGCACGTCGAGCCGGCGGTGAAAATGATGCCGCCGCTCGAAGGCTTCATGACTGTTCCCATGGCGGTGGAAGTTCGCTTCCATCGCTGGGACGACATTCTGGCGATAAAACCGCCTGATCCTGATATGAAGGCGACGAGCGGCTTCTGGCATTTCGCGCGCGGCATGGCGCTGGCGGGCAAGGGAAGAGTCGAGGAAGCCGAGGCCGAGTACAAGATTGTTTCGGCTGCGGAAGCGGCTACGCCTCCCGACGCCATATTTGCCATGCCCATCAACAACAAGACCAAAGACATTCTGAAGATCGCGGAAGATGTCATGGGCGCCAAGATTGCGTTGGCCAGGAAAGACAACGCACAGGCGATCGCGTTGCTGACCGCAGCAGTCGCGATTCAGGACACACTGAAGTACGGCGAGCCTCCTGACTGGTTTTTTCCGGTGCGTGAGTCGCTGGGCGGCGTGCTCTTGATAAATGGCGATGCCGTGGGGGCAGAAAAGGTGTTTCGCGCCGATCTGGACCGCAATCCGCGGAACCCGCGCTCGCTGTTTGGATTGCAGCAAGCTCTGAAAGCCCAGGACCGTAACTACGACGCTGGTTTTGTGGAAGCGCAGTTCCAGGCTGCGTGGAAGGGCGGAGGCACGGCGTTGAAGGTGGAGGACTTGGTTTGAGTCCCGCTCTCGACTAAGGCGCGGCGGGACGCTCCCGCGACAGTGGCGCTAGTTTGGCCGAATCTGGGTTGCGGCATTCGGCAGAATGCAGACCTGGGCAGCATCGTGCAAAGCGGTTTCCAGCACTGCGCCCAAGGCTGTAAGCTCTGCCGCGCTCATAAGCTTCTGCATTCGCTCAAAGAGCCGGCGTTCTTCTTTGCGGATATGCTGCGCGAGGGTGCGGGCAAGAGATAAAAGGTCATCCTTCGCGAGAGTTCGCAATCGAGCCCGATTGAACAACTCCCGCAGCGCCACGTGCTCCTCGAGAAGTTCGTGTACTAGAGGCTGCAACTCAGGGAATTTCGCCGCCGACGGGAACAGTTCCTTTTCTTCCGCGGCAAAGTGGACGGTGATTTCCTGCTGGAAAATCTGCGCGATCTCCGCCTGCCAAGCTTCGAGGTCAACTTGGTCCGCCTGGATCGCTCGATCCAGGCGGACGCACAGCGCCAGGGCATGCTGGTGTTGGCGCGAAAGCGGGACAAGGCTCTTATCGCGAAGCATACCCTGGCATTTTATCGGGTCTTCAGGTGGCAGGTTGCTGCTGGGTCATGCAGTGCATGGCGCCGAAGCCCCAGATTAAATCGCCGGAATAAATGCCCACGATCTCGCGGTCAGGGAAAAAATCGGCAAGAATTTCGAGGGCCACGCGGTCGTTGGGGTCGTTGAAAACGGGGACCAGCACCAGTCCGTTGGCGATGTAGAAATTTCCGTAGCTGGCTGGCAGCCGGCGGCCCTCGAACACAACTGGCCCCGGCATGGGAAGCTCGATGATCGAGAGCGGCTTGCCATTCTGGTCGGTAGCTTCGCGCAGGCGGCGGATATTGTCGCGCAACGGCTCGTAGTTGGGGTCGTCGGGGTCAGACTCCACGGCGGTGACCACGGTGTCCGGAGAGACGAAGCGCGTAATGTCGTCGACATGGCCGTGGGTGTCATCGCCCGCGATACCCGCGCCTAGCCAGATCACATTTCTAATTCCCAGGTGGTCGGCAAAGAGTTTCTCGTAGTCTTTGCGTTTCATGGCGGGATTACGGGCTTGAACTTTGCTGAGCAGGCATTCTTCCGTGGTCAACAGCGTGCCTTGGCCATTAACGTCGATGGATCCGCCCTCGAGGACGACTCGGTGTTTCCCGAAGGTGGGGCGGAGTTCGGGAGCGTTGGCGGATTTTGCCATGAGGCTGCCGATTTTCTCGTCACGCTTCCAGTTGGGATATTTGGCCCAAGCGTTGAAGCGCCATTTGTTGGCGGCGAGCTTTCCCTTTTTCGCAACGAAGGTGCAGCCGGAGTCGCGTGTCCAAACACGGTCGGTGGGCCAACGGTGAAAGCGAATGTTGTCGCTGAAGGCATTGGCAAGTTCTAGAATCTTGCGCGCGCGCTTTTCGGCCGCCGCATGGTTGACGATTAATTCCACTCGCTCGCGGCGCGCCAGGTGACGAATGATTTCCGCATAGACCCAGGGAATCGGCTCGAACTTGCCCGGCCAGTCGTCTTTGCAGTGCGGCCAGGCCAGCCAGGTGGCATCGTGGGGTTCCCATTCCGCCGGCATGCGCAAGTGGGGAGTCATGAGCTAATCAATCAACCGGTTGGTGATGGCGGCGTAACTGTCAATCCGGCGGTCGCGGAGGAACGGCCAGTTGCGGCGAATGTCTTCGAGTGCGGGAATATCGACTTCGCCCAGCAGAATCTCTTCCTTATCGTGAGATGCCCCGGCGATGACTCGTCCAAAGGGATCGCACAAGAACGATCCTCCCCAGAATTCCAGGCCTGCCCCCGGAGCCGATTTTCCTCGAATGTCTCCAGTTTCGAAGCCCACGCGGTTTACCACCGCCACGTACACGCCATTGGCAATTGCGTGAGCCCGTTGAATGGTGCGCCAGGCGTCGTGCTGGACCTCGCCAAACTGCGCTTTTTCGGCAGGATGCCAGCCGATGGCGGTGGGGTAAAAGAGCACGTGCGCCCCTTGCAGTGCCGTCAAGCGCGCGCCTTCGGGATACCACTGGTCCCAGCAGACCAGAGCTCCCACGCGCCCCACGCCGGTGTCGAAGGCGCGGAAGCCGAGGTCCCCGGGGGTGAAGTAGAACTTCTCGTAGTAAAGAGGATCGTCAGGAATGTGCATCTTGCGATAGAGACCGCGCACCGCACCGTCGGTGTCGAAAATCACGGCGGTGTTGTGGTAGACGCCGGCGGCGCGCTTCTCGAAGAGCGATGCAATCAGGACGATTTTCAACTGCTTGGCCACTGCAGAGAGTTGGGCAGTGCTGGGCCCCGGTATAGGCTCGGCGAGATCAAACAGGGCAGCATCTTCACGCTGACAGAAGTATTGGGTTTGAAAAAGTTCTGGAAGACAGACAATTTGCGCCCCTTGCTTTGCGGCTTGTCGTACCCGCTCAATTGCGCGCTGCAGATTCTGGCCAGGATCGGGAGTCGCCGACATCTGAATCAGTCCAACCCGGAATTTGTCAGGCGGCAAGAGAATAGACCTCCATCAGAGAGAAAATAGAATACCAGTTTCGAGTTCCCGGTTCTCAGTTGTCCGTCGTCTGCGGTAGCAGGAGGTCGCCGCCTTCTAGTAGAGTAGTACTTCAGGAAAAAGGGACTCGGAGACGCGAGCATGAAACATGGCAATCACGACGGCAGCGGCGTGGAGCGCAAGCTCCACAATCCGGTCGAAGACCGGCTTACCCCGCTGGAGCCGCTGGACCTGACCAAGGTGCGCACCATCGATGACCTGGTGCGCGCAATGGCCAAGACCGCCTTTACCGGTCGGCAGATGGGCGAAGCCGTGGACGTTCTGGAAGCGATGGCGCGGGATGAAGAGTGTTTCGTGGTCATGACTTTGGCCGGCGCCATGACTGTCGCCAAACAGGGGCTCATTATTACCGAACTGATCGACCGTGGCATCGTCAATGCCATCGTTTCCACCGGGGCGCTGATGGCGCATGGGCTGGTGGAAGCCACGGGCCGCGCCCATTTCCGTTACAACCCCGATGTTCCCGACACCGAGCTATACGAGCAGGGTTATAACCGGGTTTACGACACCTTGGAGCCGGAGACGAACCTGGACGAGGTTGAAGAAGTGATGTCCCATGTGCTGGAAGGTTGGGACCAGACCGAAGTGATGTGCTCCTACAAGCTGAACCACGCCATCGGCGAGTATTTGGCCAAGCATGCGAGGGAGCAGCGGGGCATTCTGAAGTCGGCGTATGAGAAAGGTGTACCGGTTTTTGTACCGGCTTTCACCGATTCCGAGCTGGGGTTGGATGTAGCGCTGAACAACCGCATGCGGGAATCCACCGGCCGACACAAACTCAGGTTCGATCCCTTTGAGGATCTGGAGCACTTTGCCACGACCCTGCTGCGGCAAACCCGCCTGGGGATATTCACCATCGGCGGGGGCGTGCCGCGCAACTGGTCCCAACAGTTCGGACCGTTCATTGAGCTGCGTCACCGCCGCATGAACGAAAATGTGCCGCTCAAGCGCTACCACTATGGTGTGCGCATCTGCCCGGAGCCGGTGTACTGGGGCGGTTTGTCTGGAAGCCCATACAGCGAAGCCATTTCGTGGGGCAAGTTTGTGCCGCCCGCCGAGGGCGGCAAGTTCGGTGAAGTATTTGTGGATGCCACCGTGGGCTTGCCCATCATCGTGGCGGCGGTTCTGGAAAGGCTGGGGAGAGACAAGTCTGCTTCGGGAAAAAAGAAGGTGAAGGTCGCCGCCAGGAAGTGAATGGCTTTAGCCCTTCACAGACCTCTTCCACGAGTACGGCAAAAGCACTCAGCGGGTCGCGGCAAAGCCTCTGAAGAAGGGGCTTCCGGTGGGTTGAAATCGTCCTACGACGATTGCTTTATCATTGACCCCTAAAGCTTCCGTATCGTTGGTGCCGTTCGGATCGTTGAATTTGTAGTAATGACCGCTGTGCAGCAATGCACCATGAAGGTTGCCCTCTGAATCCGACCAGCTCAAGACAATGTCACCTGCACTATTGATGGAGCGCGGATAAGTACTCGTGGCGCCGGGAACGTCAATGGTGGTGAACTTCGACCCGTCGTACAACGATCCCTCGGTGAAGCCGTTTGAGTCTGTCCAGAACATAGTGATCAGACCGCTGTTGTTGATCCCCCAAGCCCCCGATCCGGTGGCCCCGGGCACATCCAGGGTGGTATATGTGTTGCCGTCATATAAAAATCCATGCTCGTTGCCCCCCGAGTCATAGTAGTGGCCAACGATCATTCCAAGGTCATTGATTCCGTAGGCGGCGGAGATGTCACCGGAAGGACCGATATCAGTAAAGCTACCGTTCTGGTACAAGAAACCCTGCTCGACACCGTCGAAATTATTGTAGTGCCCAACAATTGTGCCGCTCGAATTGATGGCGATGCAGGTTGTAAGAGATCCATTCTGCCAGTCGTCGATATTGATCACCTTGCCGCCGGAAATCATCAGACCGTGCCCAGTCCCATCCAGCAAGTAAGAGCCCACGGCGGCTCTAAAGTTATTGATTCCGTAAAGGTCGGTCTCGTCCGCGCCGGGAACCTGTATGGTGATGAATTTGACATGGATGCTCGGCGCCTGGGCCGAGCTTGCGGAAACCATAAGCAGAGGGGTCAACAGGCAAAAGAGGGCGAGCTTGGAATTCGACATCATTCCCTCCAGCATTCATCCAACACGGGGGCTCGAATCCACCACGACTATACACGATCCTGGAACCCGTGGCCCCTAATCGAAGATCAGCACCGCTGAGGCAATCACTGTAGTCCAGAGGCCGCGCTTGTCGCCCACCGCCGACTGGGTCACGTTCGCCGTCCGCACGATCTTGTTCGAAATGCGATAGATTTCCTTCTTTTCGTCCCAGGAGCGGTCGGGGTCGAATTCAACGTTCAAAGTCGTGGCCAGCATCTCGGCCGCCAGTTCTTCGGCGTAGTCGCCGGCGGCATTGTCGGTTTCACCGAAAGAGTGGTGTTCGCTCAAATAGCCGTAAGTGTTACGGTCCGCGGGAATAGCTACGCCGATACTTGAAGCCAGCAAGCGATGCGGCTCGCGGGTGGAATTCTCTGCCACCACCGCGAAAACCACTTCGCCGGGGCTCAAATACTTTAGCCCCTGTGAGCGGGCCACCAGTTTGCAATTTGGCGGAAAGATGGATGAGACCCGCACCAGATTCTGGGCTGCGATGCCGGCATCGCGCAATGCCAACTCGAAGGATGTGAGACGTTCCCGATGCTTTCCGACCCCCTTCGTAAAAAATATCCGTTTGGGGACCATGTCTTTGCCCAATTCATTTTCCTCCGCTGCCGGGTGGATTGCGGGTCAAATCTAACACAGCCCATCCCGCAGGCAATATGAAAATTGGGTTACTACGAAAAAATTTTCGGCGTAACCCCGAGCCAAGTGGAAATAGGGCTATTGGATCATATCGGCTGGAGTCAAGTCTGGGACGATCACCAGCAGGTCATAGCCGTAGATCATCCGTTCCATGCCGGGATCTACCGGACCCATTTTCACGAAACGCAGTTTGCGGAGATCATAGAGCGTCCAGGCCTCCGAAATCTGATTGTCGATGGCTGGCTTTAGCCACAGGTAGTCCGGGTCCTCATCCATAACGAACCGTTCGAGCCGGGTGGGTTGATCGTAGCCCGCAAACAGCCGGTGCGTGCCCTTCGCCCCCAAAACGCAGATGTGCAGCGAAGAGCTTCCTTGGCCGTCTGCCATTTCGGCGATGTAGTTGCCCAAATCGCGCTGGTGCAGCGGGTTATAGCCCTTATAAAGGTGCCAGTCCCCCAATTTGACCAGCACTTTCTGCGAGTGGTCAGGAGCGGCTGCCATCTCCAGGTTGAGCCGAAAATTGGTTTTCATAAGCTGGGCGCGCTGGCTGTTGGAGTCGGGCGAACCTTGGATATTCTTGAGGTAGATTTCGTGGCTTTCCCTCAATTCGCGAAAAAGGGTGTTCGCGGTTGCGTTCCCCTCGCGTTCGAGTACAGCAGTGGTTTCCGCGAGTTCGGAATCCGAAGCGGCGAACAAGAAAAGCTTGGAAGGATCGCCGGTTTCCTTGGCACGGGTGGCGTCCTGCTGCTCCTCGCCCTTGAGATGGGTGATTGCGGCGGTTGCCGCCGGGCCGGGATGTGTGGCCAGAATCTGATCCAGCAGCCAACCGGCTGAGCCGGCGAACTCCTGATCAAGACCCCAAAGGTGAAAGTGCCGGTTGTGAGCAACTTCCGCGCAATGCGCTGCCAGATCATTTTCTTGCCTGACATCCATGAAGGCAAAGCTGTTCGGATACTGATGGATGAGCGCAGCGGTGCGGGCCAGGCGGTCGGGCTTGCCCAATGACGTCGAAACAAACTCCGCAACCTGTGGACCAATCTCGACGGCCATGGCGGATAGCCCCTGCGGTCCCATCACGTCGCAGACTGCGGTCGTGAATTGAGGGATCTCGCGAGTGATGTGATCTTCGCCGATGAGCACGTACTGTGCGTTGGCGATGGCGCCTTCCAACACCGGAGCGGCGCCGCCGGCAAACTTGCCATTCTGCAGACGGAGGTCATAACGAACCTCGCGTAGCTTCTGTTCGAAGGGCGGTGGCGGTGTTGTGGCCGTCTGACCTGGTGTTTGCGCATAGACGCGTTGCGCAGCCAGGAACGCTGCGACGCATAGAAATACGGAATGGATGATCTTCAATTGGCTCCCTCAATGTTTAATGGATCAACAGACGACAATTGTTACGATCAGGAAGGCGAGCCAGTTCCATGAAATTTACGAAGAACGACGAAAGCGTTGTCGCTCGGTCTGCATCCGCAATTTTCGAACCAGCGCTACTTGGCGGCGGTGACCGAACTGACGGAGATGGTATCGCCGTCAACCGTGCCTTTGACCGTGGCTTTCTGAGCGCCCAACTTAGCGAGCGCATCCAGCGTCGCCGGGTTGCTGGTGTCCAGTGTATAGACCTTGTCTCCCACTACGAGAGCGTACTTCGATCCCTTATTTACACAGGTGCGCAAGCATGACGCGGGATCGCCTTCCATCATGTGCGTAGCCCCACACATGGCATCGCTGACGGTGCCGGTGAAGGCCTGAACCTTGGCCGCGAAGGCCGCGGTGGTGAGCAGTACGACCAGTAACAGCGTCGTCGACAGAACAATACCGTTCTTGCAGAATCGCATGAGTCGTTCACTCCTTGTTGGTGATGGCGTCCACGTAAGCCTACCAAAGCGCAAACCCGAAGTTGTAAAAATTGGTGCGCGGTATGGGGAGCGACGCAAGGCCCTAGTTCCTGGGATCATATCGCAAGGTCACATCCACTGTCTTATCCTTGGGGTTCAGCGATTCGTGGATGCTGATGTTCCAGTCGCCTAGCCAAGGCATTTTCTTTTCCTCCCGTTCAGCAAATTGCTGGGGATAATCCGAACTGTAGGTGTCGCCGGTGCGCAACGCCCAGTCAGTCTGCAATTGCGAGGTAGCTTTTGAATCCAGTCCATGAACGTCCAGCTCGCCCATGGTGTAAATGTCGCCTTCGCTGATGGCGAGGTCATATTTGACGGCAAGTGTTTTATCATCGACTTCCCGGTTGGTCTTGATGGCCGCCGTCATGTAGCCTCGGGTGCCATACAAACGCTGCAGAGCCGCCACGTCCGCCTCAACCTGGATCACGTTAACCGGATCTCCGATGTGCGTATGGATCAGCGGCCGCAATGCGTCGGTGGGAAGGACTTTGTTCCCCGCGAGCGTGAGCGCAGCCAATTTGTATTGCGCACCGGGATTGGGGTGGAAGATCACATCAACCTGCGTCTCATCCGCATCCCGCTTTGCCACTTGAGCTTCAGGGTCGCCGAGCACGGCCTTGAGATATCCTCGTTGCAGATAGAACCGCAGAAATTTCTTTTCTGCTGCTGCGCGAATTGTGGAACGAGAGTATTCCTTACCGTTGAGTTCCTGGGCGGCAGCCTGCAGCAGCGGCAGCAGGTTCGGATCGGCTCCCCGGAACTGGACATCCCGAATGGTGATGGGCCCACCGGTGATGCTGAATTCAAACGCCTCCGTCGGTCCGCCCTCGGCGCCGACCCGGATATAGTCAGCGCGTCCTTCCACTTTTTCTTCGATCAACATTGCCTGGAGCGCTAACGAGACCTGGTCAGCCAGATTTCCCCGGATTGGGAGCTCGCCATGAAACAAGGGAATCCGCGCATGCAGCTGGTCGGCGAGATCATGATCTGAAAACCACACGAAGTTTTCGAACCGCGCCGGCACGAAATCCGCCGAATCCTTCACCCGAAACTCTCCCTTGGTCCCTTTGGCGGAATAGTCGAAGCTGAAGGCAACGTCGCTGAAGGCGCCGCTATCGCCAAGCACCCGAACCGCTCCCCGGAAATCGTCCTCATGCACGGTTTGGCCGAGCTGCAATTCCGTCGCGGCGGCGATATCTTCCGGTTTGTAGCGCTGACTTCCCGTGACTTTAATGGCGACGAGCTGATACGCAGAAGCCGGGAGTTCTTTGGGGGCAGATTTGGAAGTTTGGGCGAGAACGATGCTTACAGCTAGGAGGCAGCAAAGCAAGAAAAAGGAATTGCGCCGGTTCACCAGGAAAACCATGGCGTTCACTATTTTCCCGCAGCCGCGTCCACGCCCTTGATTCTGACCGCAATATCGATGAATGCCCGGGCGGCGCGGCTGAGGGACTTGTCTTTGCGGAACACCAGCGCCAGATCGCGGCGGATGGTGGCATCGGAGATCGGAACCGCGGTCAAAACGTTGGCCCGCACATCCTCCAGCACATTGGAGCGGGCGATGAAGCCAATGCCGGCATCGGCGGCCACAAAGCGTTTCAGCAGTTCGCTGGAGTCGAGCTCCATAATGTAGCGGGGTTTCAGTTTGCGCTCGAAGAACAGGTCTTCCAGGGCATCGCGAGTATGCCCGCCTTTGGGTACGACCAGCGGAAACTCTGCCGCTTCAGCGACCGTCGCCGACTTCTTGCCGGCCAGAGGGTGTTGCGGCGGGACGATGATGAACAGTTCGTCGCGATGGATCCGAACCGCTTTCAGCCGGGCATCGTCCACCGGAAGCGAAACTACGCCGAAGTCTACCGAGTTATCGATCACCGACTCCAGAATCCGGGCGTAATCGGAGCGGGTGATGCTGATATTCACGTCCGGATATTGCTTCTTAAACTCGGCAAATACTTCCGGAAGAATGTGCAGGCAGGTGCCCTCGTTGGCCCCGACCACGATTTCGCCGCGCGGCACACGCTCGGTCTCGGCAATACCCGCCAGCATGGCCTTGCGAGACTCCATCAACTCTTCCGCGAACTTAAGGAACAGCTTGCCGGATGCGGTGAGCGAAACCTTGCCACCGGAACGGTCGAGCAGCTTGGCTCCCACTTCTTCCTCCAGCAGACGAATCTGGGAAGAGATGGCCGGCTGGGTGCGGAAACGCTTGTCGGCGGCGCGAGAAAAGCTCAGGTGCCGTGCAACCGCAAGAAACGTTTCCAGTTGGTCGAAGTCCATTGGGAGCGTTCACCAATCAGCGTTCCGCAAGATCATATTACTCCCGGCGGCGGGTGGGTGCGGCCTGGATATCCCCTCAAAGTGAAAACCGCCGCCTGGCAGGGGCGACGGGTGGAAAGCGTCCTTGGTTCTCTTTTATTGTTTCAATAGTTGCTCGATGGCAGCGATTACCGCCGGCGAATCGGGCGTCACCTTCGACTCGAAACGGTGCACCACGTTTCCTTTGCGATCCACCAGGAATTTGGTGAAGTTCCACTTGATGTCGCCGGAAATGCCCGCAGGCGTGTCTTTGGTCAGATACTGGTAGAGAGGCGTCTGGTCATCGCCCTTTACCGAAACTTTGCTGTACATGGGGAAGGTCACGCTGTACTTGCGCGTGCAGAAAGTCTTGATCTCCTCGTTGGTACCGGGTTCCTGGGCGCCGAAGTTATTGGCGGGGAAGCCGACGATCACAAAGCCCTGCGCCTTGTACTTTTCGTAGATGGCTTCAAGCGCCGTGTATTGCGGAGTGTATCCGCACTGGCTGGCGACGTTCACCATGAGCACGACTTTACCTTTGAAGTCGGCCAGGGGCATGGGCTTGCCGTCGATGTTGGGGAGGGTGAAGTCGTAAACGTTGGAAGCTGCAAAGGTCGTTCCTGCCATGAGAAGCACCAGTCCTAGAAGAAGATAGTTGCGAGTTCGCGCAGTCATTGATTGTCCTTGTATAGAAGGTTGCCGCTGATTGCCCGACGAAAGTGAAATCAGGATAGCGGATGGATTGTGGGCTGGCAAATGGTGCGAGCTCCGTGGCTGTTCTTCCTGTCTCTGCATTTCACGATGGCTGAATTTTGCAGGCGAAGACAAAGCTCGAAACGCAGAGGATGCAGAAGGCAGCCCCGCAGAGGACGCCGAACCCTGTCCGAATTCGGACACTTGCTCCCACGAGTGAACAGAAAGGCTCCGGCACAGGCATCGCGAAATCCACATAACCCTTTCCCTGCGTGTGGCTTGCCTGATATTGTCCTGTGGTAGAGGGCGTGCCCTTGTGAGGACAAATGGATATCGCTCGGCCTAATGTTGCCCGCCAGAAACGCCGCCGGCAGATCATCTATATAGCGGTTGGAATTGTGTTGCTTGCCTTAGTGACCATGGGGCTGTCGCGGCTCAAGCCGGCAGCACCCACGGTGGAACGTTCCACCGTCTGGGTAGATACGGTGAAGCGCGGCTCAGTTTTGCGTCAGGTGAGGGGGCTGGGAACCCTGGTTCCGATGGAGGGATCGATCCAGTTTCTGCCCGCCATCACGGAGGGCCGGGTGGACAAGATTCTCGAACTCCCCGGTGCGCAGGTGAAAGCGGACACGATTCTGCTCGAACTGAGCAACCCACAACTTACGCAGGAAGCGCTCGACGCCGAATGGAAGCTGAAAGCCTCGGAAGCTGACTACAAGAACCTGCAAGTTCAGCTTGCCAGCCAGGTGCTGGCGCAGAAGTCGCTGTCGGCGCAGGCCCAATCGGAGTACAGCCAGGCCAAAATGCAGTCGGACATTGACACCGAGCTGGCCAAGTTGGGGGTCATCTCGCAGTTGAGCGAAAAAGTTTCTAATCAGAAGACGCAGGAATTGGCTACCCGGAATGACATCGAGAAACAGCGCCTGACCAACAGCAGCGAAGTTCTGACCGCGCAGTTACAGGCAAAGCAAGCCGAAGTCGAGGAGTTTCGCGCGCTGGCGGACCTGAAGAAAAGTCAGGTCGACAGGCTGCGTGTCCGTGCCGGCATTGATGGCGTTCTGCAAGAGCAAACCCTGAAAATCGGTCAGTTTGTGACTCCCGGGACGACGTTAGCCAAAGTGGTTCAGCCGCAGCGGCTTAAGGCGGAGCTGAAGATCGCCGAAACGCAGGCCAAAGACATCCAGCTCGGGCAGCCGGCCGCGGTGGATACACATAACGGTGTTATTCCTGGTCACGTTGTGCGCATTGATCCGTCTGTTGTAAATGGGACGGTGACGGTTGATGTGGCCCTGGACAGTGCGTTGCCGCAAGGTGCGCGGCCGGACCTGAGCGTGGACGGAACTATCGATCTCGAAAAGATGCAAAACGTGCTCTATGTGGGGCGTCCGGCGTTTGGGCAGGAGCAGAGCACGGTGGGCATGTTCAAGCTGGAACCAGATGGAAGCAACGCAGTGCGGGCCCAGGTGAAGCTCGGGCGCAGTTCGGTAAATACGGTTGAAATTCTGCAAGGGTTGAAAGAGGGAGACCAGGTCATTCTTTCCGACATGTCGCGCTGGGACAACTTCGACCGGATTCGTTTGGAATAAACTCTGTGTCTCTGTGTCTCTGTGCTCTCGGTGGTGAAGGTTTTAGAAACTAACCACAGGGGACACAGAGAAGCACAGGGACTCCACAAGATTAGAGAGGAACTTCGATGGCTGACGCGGGAACCATGATTAGCATGGAGAACATCACCAAGGTTTTCTACACCGATGAAGTCGAGACTCACGCGCTCTCTGGAATCCACATGCAGATTCGCAAGGGCGAGTACGTGTCGATTGCCGGCCCTTCGGGATCGGGCAAGTCCACCCTGCTGGCGCTGATCGGATTGCTGGATTCGCCGAGCGACGGGACCTACGTATTGAATGGCAATTCGGTGGCGAATCTCGATATCGGTGAGCGCTCGCGCATTCGCAATCGCGAGATCGGTTTCATCTTTCAAAGCTTCAATCTGATCGGCGATCTCAATGTGTATGAGAACGTCGAACTGCCGCTGACGTATCGAGGCATGCCTTCCGCCGAGCGCAAAGAGCGGGTGCACGTTTCGCTGGAGCGCGTGGGCATGAACCACCGTACCAAGCACTATCCTTCGCAGCTCTCCGGAGGTCAGCAGCAGCGCGTGGCGGTGGCGCGCGCGTTGGCTGGTTCGCCTTCCATCCTGCTGGCCGACGAGCCCACCGGAAATCTGGATTCACGAAATGCCGAAGCTGTGATGGATCTGCTGCGGGACCTGCACCGCGAAGGCGCGACCATCTGCATGGTGACGCACGATCCGCGCTTTGCCCGTCACGCCGACCGCCAAATCCACCTGTTCGATGGCAGGGTCGTCGAGGAGAGCGTTGAGGTCAGCTAAATGGAATCCCTGCTGCAGGATGTTCGCTACGCCCTGCGGATGCTGTGGAAGAGCCCCGGGTTTACCGCGGTGGCGGTGCTTACGTTCGCTCTGGGCATTGGAGCGAACACCACGACCTTCAGCAGTGTGAACGCCATGCTGCTGCGGCCGTTTCCATTCCCCAAGCTTAACCAAGTGGTGGAAGTCTGGGAAACTGCGCCAAAGCAGGACGAGCTCCGCATCAGCGCGGCTCCCGCCAACTTCCTCGATTGGGCGGAACAGAGCCAAGAGTTCGATGGGCTGGCGGCGGGACACGGATGGAATCTCAACCTGACTGGCAGCGGCGTTGCCGAGCGGGTGGAGGCTTACCAAGTCACGGCAGATTTCTTCCGCTTGGCGGGAGTGCCGCCGCTGATGGGCCGGGCCATCGGGACGGCTGACTTTACCCACGGAGTTGCCCCAATTGTCGTCCTCAGTCACGGATTTTGGGAGCGGCACCTGGGCTCCGACGCAAATGTGATAGGAAAGGCCCTGTTACTTGATGGCCGCAGGTTCACGGTGGTGGGGGTTGCGTCTCCTGAGTTTGATTTTCCGGTGGGCGCAGAAGCGTGGACTCCCCTGGATC
>Ga0335078_10006361_pt1 | contig 17489 bp, 20 predicted proteins | sample Lox_Sample_32_FD_206711 | JGI IMG/M metagenome (GOLD analysis project Ga0335078, IMG submission 206711) | Soil microbial communities from Loxahatchee National Wildlife Refuge, Florida, United States - Lox_Sample_3.2 | ecosystem: Environmental > Terrestrial > Soil > Wetlands | place: USA... | reverse complement strand
CCGCGACAACATTGCAGCGGCTTTGTGGGACGTCGCTCATCCGAAGAACCTTGGGCGTGTTTTCCTTGAAACGGGATACCGGCTAACGCCTGAGACGGTTCGGATCCCGGACGTCTCTTTCGTGCCCGCGGACCGCATGCGTGGACTCGATCTCGACCGGCGCATCTTGGGAGCTCCCGCGCTCGCGGTCGAGGTGGTATCACCAACTGATTTGGCGCAAGAGCTGGCTCACAAGGTGGATCAGTACCTCGCCGCTGGAGTCCGGGTAGTCTGGGCCGTCTATCCCAACACGCGCGAGGTCCGCGTGTTTCGCGAAGGCGGCGCGGCGTCCGTGCTGCTCTTGAAGCTCCTGACCTGCTGCCGGGGTTTGCGGGAGTCGGCGAGCGCTTTAAATAGATCTGTAGGTTAGCCATGGACAAACGCATCCGAGTACTCGTCGCCAAACCTGGCCTGGACGGCCACGACCGCGGCGCCAAGATCGTGGCCCGTGCACTGCGCGATGCCGGCATGGAGGTGATCTACACCGGCTTGCGGCAGACGCCCGAGCAAATTGCGCGGGCCGCGGTGCAGGAGGACGTCGACGCCATCGGCATCTCGATTCTCTCTGGCGCGCACAACACCATTATTCCGCGTATCGGTGAGCTGCTGCGGGCCGAGGGCATGAATGATGTGCTCTTGCTCGTGGGCGGCATCATCCCTGAGGAAGACATCCCAGGTCTCAAGGCCCAGGGCGTGGCTGAAGTTTTCCAGCCGGGCGCGTCGACGCAAGATATTGTGGAATTCATTCGCGGTCACGTGGCCGCCAAGGCCATTTGAACGCCGACTGCTTCATACTGTGGATCTTTCCAGTTTCGATTCCATCGCCGTCCTCTCTTTCCCCGAGCAGCCTGGGTACCCTCGTCTGAGTCGCGACGTCTTGCGTGAGTTGCGCGAGCACGTGCGCGCGGTGTGTTCCTCTGGCGTTTTTGGCGGCTTTGTGATTGCTGCCAATTCGCACTCGTTTGCGGTCGGCGCCAAGATCGAGGAGGTCTCAGAACTCTCCGGCCGCGCCGGCTTCGAGTTTGCGCGTGCGGGTCAGGGACTCTTTGGTGAAATCGAGCGCTCGCCCTTGCCCGTGGTGGCTGCGATTCGCGGCTTTTGCCTGGGCGGCGGGCTTGATCTGGCGCTGGCTTGCCACGGCCGGGTGGCCACGTACAATTCAAGCTTCGGATATCCAGGTGGATCACTCGGCCTGGTGACCGGGTGGGGCGGAACCGTGCGGCTTTCCAAACGGGTCGGACGGGTTGCGGCCGTGCAGATGTTCGTTACCGGCGAACGCGTGCCGGCCACACAGGCGCTTACCCTGGGTCTTGTCGACAAACTCGTGCCAGCAGCGGACTTGACGCCGGCCGCGGCTCGACTAGTGGAGCGGCTGAGAGCAGCAACGGCCAACACGGAAGCCTGCGTCTCTTTTTCCGTGGTTCCGAAAGTCCCTGGGGGTACCGGGTTAACCGGCGACCGACAACCCCGATGAGTCATGCGCCTGATTTTGAATCCTCGCCTGGCAGCCTCTCCAAGCGTGCGGCGCAACGGCTGATCCAGCGTGCCCTGGTCCTGGCCGCGCGAAGCCGGAACGTCCGTCAACACATTCGCGAGGCCGATCTGACGTCGGTGTGGTCCATCGACGACTGGGGCCTGGAATGGGCGGTTACAATCCGCCGTGGCAAGTTGGACTTCGACCGGCGGCTGCCGTGCCACGCGGACATTCGAGTATCGTGGCCTACAGCCGAAGCGTTTTTCCAGGAAGCTGCGGCGGTCGATGAGCGCGCGCTTCCACTGCAATACGAGGGACCGCCAGAGTCGCGCCGGTTGTGGGGTATTATCCATCACGCATTCTGCGCTGCGCTTGCGGGTTTGCTGCAGAATCCAATCGACGAGGACGGCCGCAGTCTGGTCTGACCAGCTTTGTGGCACTTCGCTTCGCGCCGGCCTCCTTCCTGCATTGCCGTTCCGAGCTATGCGCCAATTTGCCGAGACCTGCGAAGCAGTGGCAGGCACCCGAAAGAGGAGCGAAAAGATGCTTATAGTGGGTGAATACCTACGTTCGCTTCCTCTCGAGGATGGCGCCCGCGCAGCGTTATTCTTCACGGGCCGGGCGTTCCCAAAGTTCGCCGAGGACGTCACTCAGGTTGGAGCGAGGCTCATCTGGGAGGCCCTCGCCACCGTCACCGGTGCGAGCCCCCGCGATATGGAAACAGTTTACCGCCGCCATGGCGATCTGGGTGCCGCGGCGCAGGAACTACTTGCCGGCAAGACGGAAGATCGCAGCCTGGAGCTTGCGGCGGCTGAGGAGGCCTTCCGTGAACTCGCAACGCGCCGCGGTCCGGGGGCGAAGCTGGAGTTGCTCGCGCAGATGCTTCGGCGGCTTTCGCCCCTGGAGGCAAAGTACTTCATCAAAATTCTTACGGGTGAGCTTCGTATCGGACTCAATGAAGGCCTTGTCGAAGAGGCGCTAGCTCGCGGGTTCGGTCGATCGCTGGGGGACATCCAGCGCGCCCACATGCTGACGGGTGACATCGGAGAGACGCTGCGGTTAGCAGCGACGAACCGTCTCGGCGAGGTGCGTTTACGGCTCTTTCGTCCTGTGGGATTTATGTTGGCGAGCGCCGCAGAGACCGCACAGGACCTGGTTCGAACCTTTCCGGCCGGCGCCACGGTGGAGGACAAGTACGACGGCATCCGCGCTCAAGCGCACAAAGGACCGGCGGGAGTGAAGCTCTTCTCGCGCACACTCGATGAGATTGTCGAATTTCCGGAGCTTGTTTGTCCTTTCCAGACTGTGCCGGGCGAGTTCATCTTGGACGGAGAGATCATCGGCTGGCGCGACGGCCGCCCAACTCCTTTCACCGAGCTTCAAAGCCGGCTGGGCCGCAAGCATGCGGACCTCTTTCTTCACCTCGATCTGCCGGTCAGCTTCCTTGCATTTGATGTGCTCTGGTGCGACGGTATCCTGCTGCTCGACGAGCCCTGGCGGGAGCGCCGTTCGAGGCTGGAGAGTCTGTTGGCTCAAGCTCCAGCTCCAGCAGTGCAATTGTCGACACCGGTTGCGGCGTTGAGCGAAGAGGATTTCGAGAAGGCATTCGAAGGTGCCCTCGCCCGCGGCCATGAGGGCATCATGGCAAAGGCAGCGGACTCACCGTACGTCCCCGGCCGGCGCGGGCGCCACTGGCTAAAACTGAAACGCCCCTTGGCTACGCTGGATGTCGTGGTCACGGCGGTCGAATACGGACACGGCAAGCGCCATGCCGTACTATCAGACTATACCTTCGCGGTTCGCGACGGTGATCGTCTGCTGTCGATTGGTAAGGCCTATTCGGGCCTGGCGGACGCCGACATTCTCCGGCTCACCGAGTACTTCCGCCAGCACACTGTTGCAGATGAAGGATTCAGACGGCGAGTCGAACCCACCATCGTGCTCGAGGTGGCATTCAATAACATGCAGCGATCGGGCCGACACGAAAGCGGCTTTGCGCTGCGATTTCCCCGCATTGTGCGCCTGAGGCCGGACAAGCCGGCATCGGAAGTTGACACCCTCGAACGGGTTCGAGATCTCTACGGGCGCCAGCAACAAAGGAGCGGAGCCTGAAATGGGCGGCGGGTGAAGGCCGGGCCCGCAGGTTGATCCTGCGAGCCTGGCGCCTTCCGGCGCCCACCCTCGGACTTCCGAAAACACTCTCCGTTGCCCACTCACTGCCGCTAGAATCGAAGGTGAGCCTTGACATCGCCATCCAGCGAGGTAAAATTAATTCGAACGAACGTTCGATAGGGTACCGGTGCAGACGGCAAAACACTCGCGGGGGAATGGCCAGCGGGCCGCGCGAGCCCGCTCGGGACGCACCTCGGAATCGTATGATCGCAAGCTGGAAGCTATTCTCGAGCGAGCCGCAGCCGTATTCTGCCATCGAGGTTATCACCAGGCATCGATGCGCGACATTGCCCGCGCCACCGGCGTCAGCCTCGCCGGACTCTACTACTACTTTTCGAGCAAGGAAGAACTGCTTTACCTGATTCAGCGGCACGCTTTTGAGACCATTCTGGCCAAGGCGGAACAGGGGATCAAGGCGATCGCGGATCCGGAGAAACGCTTGCGTACGCTGATTCGATTTCACTTGCAGTATTTCCTTGATCACCCGAACGAAATGAAGGTCTTGACTCACGAGGAAAAATGGCTGGGCGAGGCACGGGGCCGGGAGGTCCGGGCGATTAAGCGGGCTTATTATCAGCTCTGCCTCGAGCAGGTCCAGGCCTTAAAGGAGACGTACCACCTTAACAAGTTCAACGCCCGCGTGGCGGTGCTTTCGCTTTTTGGCATGATGAACTGGATCTACACCTGGTACAACCCTAAGATCGATCCTGGCGCGGCGACGTGTGCGGAAACCATGGCGGACATCTTCCTCGTCGGAATTTTGGGCGGTGCTGGAGCCGGAGACATCGTGGCGAGAACGGGTCGCAACGTGCGAATGACTAACGTTGATTCCGCCGGCCGCCGCCAGCCTACGGTTCCAGACGGAGCTGAGCACTTGGGTCTGGCGGTTGTCGTGCGACCCGCTGTCCGCTATCCGCAGGTTCGAAACTAGAAGGAGGTTCCATGGCCACTTCAATGGCAGCTTTCACCGCTGAGGCGCTCATCAACTACGGTGCCGAGAGCGGCATCGCCTGGATCGAGATGAACGATCCTCCGGCAAACACTTACACGTACGAGATGATGCAGCAACTCGATACCGCCATCTTGAAGGCGCGGATGGACACGTCCGTCCACGTCATCGTCCTGCGCGGAGCGGGCGATAAATTTTTTTCGGCCGGCGCCAACATCAGAATGCTCTCGAGCGTGACGCCTGAGTTCAAATACTATTTCTGCCTGCACGCCAACGAGACGTTGAACCGTCTCGAGCAGACGCCCAAGCTGGTGATCGCCGCCCTTAACGGTCATACGGTGGGCGGCGGGCTGGAGATTGCGTTGGCGGCGGACATTCGCTTGGCGCGCCGTGATGTCGGCAAAATTGGCCTGCCCGAAGTCGCACTTGGCGTGCTGCCCGGCACCGGCGGTACGCAGCGGCTCTCGCGGTTGATCGGCAAGTCGCGCTCCATTGAACTGATGACTACCGGCCGCACCTTTTCGTTCGAAGAAGCGGAGGAGATGGGTCTGGTGAATCAGGTGTTTGAGCGCGACAGCTTCTTTGAGGAAGTGAATGCCTATGCCAAGCAGTTCCTGCCTCCATCCAAGGCCGCGCGTGCCGTGGGCCGCATCAAGCGTTCCGTGCAGTCGGGACTCGAGATGCCGTTCTCGGAGTCGCTGGCGCTTGAACGCGAGCTGCAGCAACATCTCTTTCAGAGCGAGGACGCGCACGAAGGACTGCTGGCTTACGTGGAGAAGCGCATGCCGCATTTCAACGCGAAGTGACGAAGGGAGTCAGGAGGAAGGAGCCAGAATTAAGAAGCCAGGAAGGGCAAGACGTAAGACGTAAGAAGAACAGCACCAAGTCTAAAGTATGAAGGATGAAGTATAGGAAGTATAGGACATGAAAAATGGTTTTTTCATAGCGCATATGTCACACTTCTTGCTTCTGGCTCCTGACTTTTGATTTCTTTACTTATAGGTGCTGCCATGAAGATCGCGCTCTCAGTCTCAGACAAGGAGAAAGGCAAGGGTTCCCAGTCGCCCTATTTTCGTGCCATGGTGGCGGCCGGTGTTGGCGAGGATGAACTCGAACTGGTGGCAGCAGCACAGGCTCCACGGCTGCGCGCTGGTGACTTCGACGGCGTTCTCTTTGCAGGAGGCGAGGACGTCGATCCCGCCTTTTACGGGGAAGAGAAGAAGTATGACAGCGTCGACATCAACTACGCTCGCGACCAGTTCGAGATGAAGCTGCTTGAGCACGCACTGCACCAGCGTCTCCCCATTCTCGGAATCTGCCGCGGCGCGCAAGTGATCAACGTTGGCTTCGGCGGCACCCTGTATCAGGACCTGGCCCACGACGCCACTCCAGAATTCGAGCATCGGCAGACCGATGCTGGCATGGCCCGCAGTGACACCACCCACTCGGTGACCGTGACTGAGCCGGACTCACTGCTTGCCGGCGCGGTTGCGGGCAGTTGCCGCGTCAACAGCTTGCACCATCAGGCCATCAAGCGCCTGGGCCACGGTCTTAAGGTGACGGCACACTCCGAAGATGGCTTGGTCGAGGCGGTCGAGGCCGCAAACGACTATCCCTTCTTGTTGGCCGTACAGTGGCACCCCGAGGAGATCGACGATCATCCAGAGCAGCGGCGGATTTTCGAAGACTTCGTTGCAAAATGCCGGGAGCGAAGCAAAATGTCGCAAGCTGCCAGGCATCAGTCGGCATGACCAGCTTGCCAATCCGCGTTTGATGGCTGAACTTGAGGTGAGGCGAGAACTGCCGGACTATCTCCGGTCCGGCCTGAGCGTCGTCTTTGTTGGTTTCAATCCCGGTGACCGGTCGTCACGAGTCGGGCACTACTACGCGGGACGCGGGAACCAGTTCTGGAACCTGTTGTACGAGTCCGGCTTGGTGAAAGTACCACTAACGCCGGAAGAAGATTATCGCCTGCTCGAATTCGGGATTGGAGTGACCGACATTGTGAAACGATGGTCAAAGTCTTCGAGCGATCTCCGGCGTGCCGACTACCGCCTGGGCATTCCCCTGCTACGAGAAAAGCTGGAGTGGGCGTCGCCCCGGGCGGTGGCTTTCAACGGCAAGGGTGCCTACCAACAGTTTTGCGGACGGCGGGCGACATTGGGTCTGCAGCAGGACTCGATCGGTACGTCCCGCGTCTTCGTGTTGCCATCCACCAGCGGACGCAACGGCAGTCTGACGCGCGAGCAGAAGCTGATGCACTTCCGGCGGCTGGCGGACTGGGTGAGGCGGTATGCCTGACGATGCGGTGGTCATCCGGCGCCACGATGGGGTGGCCACCCTCGTGCTCAATCGTCCGGATAAACTCAACGCCATTGACGACGTACTTCGTGAATCCTTGATGAACGCGCTCGATTCGGCAGAGCGCGACCGCGAAGTTCGCGTGATCGTGATTACCGGAGCCGGACGCGGTTTTTGCGCGGGCGGCGACATTGAGAAGATGATCGAACTGAAGACGGGCTTTCAGTCCGCCGCTTTTCGGGGGTATCTGGAAGCCGGGCACGCGCTGGTGCGAAGGCTACGGGCCTTGCCGAAGCCCGTGGTTGCCAGCGTGAATGGGCCGGCCGCAGGTGCGGGCATGAGCCTGGCGCTGGCCTGCGACCTGCGCATCGCCTCCGATCGGGCCACCTTCTCACAGGCGTTTCTCCGCCTTGGCCTTCATCCCGACTGGGGCGGGACCTTCACTTTGCCGCGTCTGGTGGGCATGGGCCGCGCGGTTGAGATTTTTTGGTTGGGCGAGCCGGTCGCCGCTGAGGAAGCCAAGCGCCTGGGTGTCATTAATTATCTGGTACCGCACGATTCGTTGCCGGCCGAGACGACTCAACTGGCCGCACGCCTGGCCGCCGCCCCACCCCTTCCCATGGCTCTGATGAAGCAGGCATTCTACGAGCGCATCCACACGGAACTGGAGCGGGTGATGGATCACGAGCTTGAAGCCCAAATGAAGTGCTTCGCATCGGAAGATTTCAGCGAAGGCTTGCGTGCGTTCACTGAAAAGCGCCCGCCGAAGTTCCACGGAGCTTAGTGGCGCTTAGCCAGCCAGGTGCGAGACGACGTATGGAACCTCGATTGAGCTTCGTCACGCTGGGGGTCGCGGATCTTGAGCGCTCCACTCGGTTCTACGCCCAGGTCCTGCGTTTGCCGCAAGTCAAAACGCCGCCGCTAATCTCCTTCTTCGAACTGGGACGCACCTACCTGGCGTTGTTTCCGCGGGCTGACTTGGCGGCCGATGCCGGGCTGCCCCTTACCGGCGATCGCATGCCGGAAGCATTTCCCGGATTCACGCTGGCGCACAACGTTCGCTCGGCCGGCGAGGTTGACGAGCTTCTTGCCCAGGTCGCGGCCGGCGGCGGACGCATCGTCCAGACCCCGAGGTCGAGACCCGAGTTTGAAGGATACTCCGGCTATTTTGCGGATCCCGACGGCTTCCTCTGGGAAGTCGCCTACAATCCGCACTTCCCGCATATCTAGCGGCGAGGAGGAACGAAATGCTGCGGCTCTCAAATTTTGACGATTGGATCGACTATTTCTACGGTTGGCAGAAGGACATTGGTCTCGATGCGCCGGAATTCCGCGAGTACAAATTCGAGGCCAAGTACGGGCAGCTGCCAGTGGATGAAATCGAGTTCGGCGACTACAAGGGATCGCTGCGCTGGAAATCGGTGATGCACATCCCGGATCAGCGTATTCGCGACGCAGCCTTGAACCTTATCGTCTACCAGGGCGACACGGAGTTTGCTTCCGTCGAGCAGCAACGCAACCTGTTTGAGACGGCCCCCAGCCGCTACGATTATCTCAGCCTGGTGCGGGTGATGACCGAAGAAATGCGGCACGGCTGGCAGATGAGCCATCTGCTGGTAACGCAGTTTGGCCGTTCCGGGCGCATCGAGGCGCAAAAGCTTCTGGAACGCCGGGCCTTTACCGACGACCGCCTGCTCGGCGCCTTCAACGAGATCGTCAGCAACTGGCTCGACTTTTACACCTACACTCAATTCGTGGACCGCGACGGCAAGTTTCAGCTCACGATGCTCTCCTACTCGGGCTTTCAGCCGCTCGCGCAAAGCATGCTGCCCATGCTCAAGGAAGAATCGTTCCACCTGGGCACTGGCAACAACGGCTTGCGGCGAATCATCGAGGCGGGAAAGATTCCGATTCCCATCCTCCAGCGCTATTACAACAAATGGCTGCCCACGTCGTTTGACTTGTTTGGAACCGATCATTCGTCCTCGGCCCAATGGGGCTATGTATGGGGCTTGAAAGGCCGATACAACGAGCGCGAGGCTCCCGAGACCGTTGACAGGGCGGAATTGAACGACAATGCGCGGCAGCTTTACCGCCAGGAGACCGAGAAGCTGACAGAACTGCTGAACAAACTCGTCCCCGAGGACCAGCCTAAGCTACGCGTACCGGACATCAGGTTCAACCGTCAGATTGGGCAGTACAAAGGCCAGTACTGGACGGCCGACGGCAAGCAACTGACTGCGGAGGAGCATGCCAGCTACCTCCCCACTGTGCTGCCCACCGAAGAGGATAAGCAAGTGCTGGCATCGATCATGAAAGAGAAGGATTGGATCGCGCCCAAGAAAGAAGAAGTCCCGCAGTGAGGTTCGTCGCCGCGTGACTCAATAGCGGGCATGCAAACTATGGACAGCAGAGAGCACGAACGAGTTCTCGATCTCATCAACAATCCCCCTCCGGGCAGCAAGCTTGCCGCGGCCCGCGATTACGGAATCGATCTCACGCTGTTTCTGCACTCACTCGAGCTATCGCCGGAGGAGCGCCTGCGAGAACTTGAGGATGCCCAACCCTTTCTCGAAGAGCTCCGGAGGGCAACTAAGAAAGGAGGCCGGCCGGTGACCAGTCTTGAGCGCACCTTGGCGGTACTCAGCGACGCCGGGATCAAGTTTGTGGTGATTGGCGGAGTCGCGATGTACGCACGCGGGTCGGCGCACCTCACCCGCGACCTCGATATCTGCTACGAGCGCACTCAGAGAAATATCGACAAGCTCGCAAGCGCACTCGCTCCTTTTCATCCGCACCTGCGCGGCGCCCCGCCGGACGTTCCATTCGTGCTTGATGCCCGCACGATTTCGAATGGAATGAACTTCACATTAAGCACAGATCTCGGCGAGCTGGACCTGCTCGGGGAAGTTGCAGGATTGGGTCAATACCCACAGGTGATGGCCTGTGCTACCCCCGTCATGGTTTGGGGAAGAGCGTGCGACGCACTTTCGATCGAGGGCCTCATTCGTTCCAAGCGCGCGGCTGGCAGAAGCAGAGACTTGGAAGCAGTGCGCGAGCTTGAGGGTTTGGCCGAACTCGAGCAGCATCCTGCCAAAGGCCAAGGTGGCGAATTGGGAGATGAATCGTGACGGCCACGGTGAACTTCTCGGTGGTCGTTGCACCGCTTCAGGCTGAGGTGAACGGTGAGGTAGCCCGAGTCACTATTGACCGGCCGCCCCTCAACATCCTTGACTTGGCCACGATCACTGATCTTCGAGTGGTGTTAACAGAGGCGGCAAACCAAGGCGCACGACTGGTCGAGATTCATGGCAACGGGGAAAAAGCTTTCTCGGCCGGAGTTGAAATTCGAGACCACTTTCCCGATCGCGCCTCGGAGATGCTGCGCGAGTTCCACGCGCTTCTCCGAGCGGTGCTTTATGCTCCGGTACCCGTGATTGCGGTAGTTCGCGGCTTCTGTCTGGGTGGTGGCATGGAGTTGGCGCTGGCAGCGGATTTCATTGTAGCCGCTGAAGACGCCAGCTTCAGCCAGCCCGAAATCATCGTGGGATGCTTTGCGCCGGTGGCATCGGTCCTGTTGCCGCTCCTGGTGCCCGAGAAGAAAGCTCTCGAACTTCTTCTAACCGGAGAACTTATCTCAGGCACCGAGGCTAAACAGCTCGGATTCGTCAATCGGGTTGCGCCGGAAGACGCACTCGAGATCGAAGTTGATCGCTTGCGGCAAGAGCTGCTGAAGCATAGCCCGACCGTGCTCGCGCTCGCTCGTAAGGCGGCAAGGCTCCGCAGCCGGACTGAATTCGAGGCGGCGCTGCGCGAAGCCGAGAGAATCTATCTTGACGAGCTGTTGAAGACAGAAGACTCAACTGAGGGGTTGCAGGCTTTCATCGACAAACGTGAGCCCCAGTGGAAGGGACGATAGAAACGAACCCGATGCTGGAACGGCATTGGCGCGCAGCGGAAGAAAGGAATCTGTCATGCTGAGCGCGGCGAAGCATCTGCTGCGGCTTATTGAACTTGTAAAGAACCAGGGTCCCGCAGACTCTCTCCGCGGCCTGTTACATTAGTGCATCGGTTGCGAACTGTCGACTGTCAACCACCGAAGTATCTGGAGAAAGCGTTGAACAACGAATCGGTGGAACTTCGCATCAACGGCCAGACACATCAGCTTGAAATCGCGCCCAACCGTCTCCTGCTCGACGCCCTCCGGCAGGACCTCGGGCTTACCGGCACGAAGTGCGGCTGTGATGACTCGAGTTGCGGAGCCTGCACGGTTCTCGTGGATGGGCAGCCGCAGATGTCTTGTCTGATGCTCGCCGTTTCCTACCAGGACGCCGAAATCACCACTATCGAAGGCGTGGCGCACGGGGATGAAGGAAGCGCGGACCTTGATCCCATACAGCGCGGGTTCATTCTGGAAGGTGGAGCCCAGTGCGGGTTCTGCACGCCGGGGATGATCCTGACTGCGAAGCACCTGCTGGCCGAGAATCCCGATCCAACCGACCAGGAAATCGCCGAAGCACTGTCTGGGAACCTGTGCCGTTGCACGGGATATGTGCAAATCTGCGCCTCGGTTCGCAAGGCCGTCGAATTGATCCGAGACCTGCGCGGCGAAGAACTGCCGGCCGCTCGCGCGCTGTAGCGGCGGTCGGTGACCGCCGAAGCTGTCGATTCCGAAACGCAGCGGTCATACACCGCCGCTACAGCCGGTTTTTTCGCGGCTTGTCAGCCTTTAGGCCGGCGCTGGTATGGAAAAATTGCTGTTTACTGATTTTGATTGTTGGTTAATATATTTAGTAATAACAGCCCGGCGACCGAGTTTGGGAACTCGAATGTATTTGGATGTAGAACAGATAAGAGACCTACTTGAAAGAGTCAATGACGCCTGGCTGAAAGGTCGCCCGGACGACCTTGAACGAGCGCTCGATGGCTGCTTTCACCCCGAAGCTGTGATCAAGGGACCTGGCTTCCGGCAAATGGGGAAAGGCGAGCGGGAGTGCATCAAGAGCTATGCCGATTTCGTTCGGCAGGCTGAGATTCGCGAATGCACACTCTCTGAGCCTGAAATCGACGTTTTCGGCGATACCGCTGTCGCCACTTACGGCTGGCAGATGACCTACGCCCTGGACGGCCGAGAATACAAGGAGTCCGGTCACGACCTTTTTGTGCTTACCAAAACGCCAGGGAGGTGGCAGGCCGCCTGGCGAATGCTCTTGCCGGATGAGAAGCGCTAAAGTGCCATCGCGCGCGCAGCGCTCATCAGCAGAGACGCCAGTCTCTCGGAGCCAGATAATGGCTATACTCACGTGCAAGATGGCCTTGCGTCTGGCCGCTATTCTGCTCGGTTCGGCGGTGCTTCTTGCGCAGCAAGAGGTTATTCCGAATGACCCGTACTTCAAGTATCAGATCAGCTTCAAGAATCCCGGCGGCCGAGTCCTTATCAATCAAACTTCCGCTCGCCCGTCAGCGCAGGAGTTCGATGCGCTGAAAGGAATCGACCTCGACATTACCCGGGCTTGGGCGATCACGACTGGAAGCAGGGACATCGTCGTCGCCATTTTGGATGACGGGTTTTGTTACGACCATCCCGATATCAAAGACAACATCTGGCACAACCCCGGCGAGACCGGAATGGACAGTGACGGCTTCCGCAAGGAGACCAACGGCAAGGACGACGACCATAACGGTTACGTCGACGATGTGGTCGGTTGGGACTTCGCCTTCGACGATCCTGACGTTGATTGCCACGTGTTTGATGGAATGGACAAAACGCGCATTGCCCAAGACCGGCATTCCGTGGGCGCCATGGTGGATGCGCACCGAGCGGTTCTCGAAGCGAAGGGGATGGCGGCATCCGCAAAGGAGTAGAAGCCGTCGCAAGGGATTCTCGGTCCGCTCGCGCGACAATGCGGGGTGAAGAGCATGGGACAAACTGTCACTGCTGATTTTCCCATTGGCGCGCGGGTGCCGATGATCGACAGCGTGGACAAGCTCACCGGCAAGGGGCTGTATACCGACGATCTTGTGCTGCCGGGAACGCTGGTGGGCAAGATTCTGCATAGCCCCGACGCCCACGCCCGTATCCTTTCCATCGATACCTTGGCTGCTGAGCGACTGCCCGGTGTGAAGGCCGTGGTCACGGGACGCGAAACACCGGTGAAGTACGGCATTCTTCCCGTGGGCCACGACGAGACCATCTTCGCCACTCACAAAGTGCGCTACATCGGCGACAACGTGGCAGCAGTGGCCGCCGAGACGGAAGAGATCGCGCAAAAAGCGCTGCAACTGATCAAGGTCGATTACGAAGTCCTCCCCGCCTGGTTCGATCCCGAAGAATCCATGCGCGCGGGAGAGAATCTGATTCACGAGGACAAGCCGCACAACATTGAAAAGGAATACCACCATCACTTCGGCGACGTTGAGAAAGGCTTTGCCGACGCGGACTACATTCGGGAGGATCGTTTCGAGTGCGCGGAGGTTACGCACGCCGCGCTCGAGCCGCATTCCACGCTCGCCCAGTACGATGCCGAAGCCGGCGCGCTCACCGTCTGGTCGTCAACACAAGTGCCTTATTACCTGATGCTCACGCTGGCTTCTACCTTGCAGATGCCGCAAGAGAAGATTCGCGTGATCAAGCCGCTGGTCGGAGGTGGGTTCGGCGGCAAGAGCGAGGTGATTCCCCTGGAGCTAGCCGCCGCCGTCCTGGCGCGCAAGGCGGGCCAACCGGTGAAGATCACATACTCTCGCGAGGAGGTGTTTTACGCCCACCGCGGGCGACCCCGCCAGATTGTGGAACTGAAGACGGGCGTGACGCGCGAGGGACGTGTCACGGCCGTGGAAGCCCGCATCATCCAGGACGGCGGCGCGTACTGCAGCTACGGCGTGGTCACGATTCTTTATTCGGGACAGCTCTTGAATGCGATGTACGACATCCCCAATGTAAGGTTCGACGGCTACCGCGTGCTCACGAACAAACCCGCCTGCGGCGCCATGCGGGGCCACGGAACCGTGAACACTCGCTTCGCCTTCGAGCAGCAATTGAATCGCATCGCTTCGGTGCTGGGGATCGATCCCGTCGAATTCCGGCGCCGCAATCTCTTGAAGCCTCCTTGTGTGACGGTGAACGGGCTGCGCGTGCTCAGCTACGGCTATCCCGAGTGTATCGACAGAGTTGCCGAGCGCGCGAATTGGCACGAGAAATATGGCAAGCTGCCTTACGGGAAGGGAATTGGCGTTGCCGGCAGCCACTACGTGAGCGGCGCCGCCAACTCGATTGTGCGCTCAGACATGCCGCACAGTACGGTCAATCTATCGATAGACCGTGAAGGCATCGTGACAATCTTCACGGGAGCCTCGGAAATCGGACAGGGCTCGGACACGATGCAGGTTCAGGTGGTGGCGGCCGAGCTTGGAATTGGTGTCGATCGTGTGAGAATTGTTGCGGCCGACACGCTGCGGACGCCGATCGACATCGGCAGCTATTCGAGCCGAGTCACCTTCATGGCCGGGAATGCGGCCATCAGCGCGGCGCGAGAAGCAAAGAAACGCATGATCGAGGCCGCGGCCTTGAAGATGGGTACCACGCCGGAAAACCTGTTGATGGCGGAGGGCTATGTCGTCTGCCGCGACGACCGGCGGCTGCCCTTGAGTTTCGAGGATGCTGTTCGTATCACTTTAGGTCCGTCACTTAGCCTAGACACTACTGGCAGCTATCGCCCTCCAGTTGAGGCGCAGGGCGGTAAATTCAAGGGCGCCGGTGTGGGGCCGTCGCCCGCTTACAGCTACTGCGCGCAAGTGGCGGAAGTGACGGTCGATCCCGAGACGGGACAAGTAACCGTCGATCGCTTAATCGCCGCGCACGACTGCGGCAAGGCAATCAATCCCATTTGCGTGGAAGGCCAGGTGATCGGTTCGGTGTGGATGGGTCTCGGCCAGGCGGTGCAGGAAGAGATGACATGGCAGAACGGCAGGCTGATGAATCCGGGCCTGCTCGAGTATCGCAGCGCCTCCACACTCGAGTCGCCGTTTATCGAGCCCATCATCGTGGAATCGAATGATCCCGAAGGTCCGTTTGGCGCCAAGGAAGCCGGCGAAGGCTCGCTCGCGGCCACCATTCCCGCCGTGACGCATGCGATCTATGACGCCGTCGGAGTGTGGATCGACACCCTTCCTATCACGCCGGAGAAGGTGTTGAAGGCGTTGGAGGAGAAGCAGAGGTCAGGAGCCAGAAGCCAGCAGTAGGAGGCGCTTGCCGTCATGAACTCTGTGACGCCCATAACGAGTGTAACCGCGCGCGCTGCACTTGGCTTTCGGGCGCATTCCGGTTGGGCGGCCGTGGTTGCGGTCGCCACGCCCTCGCAGGCAGCGAGAGGTGTGACGCCGGTCGTCATGGAACGACGGCGGATTGAACTCATCGACCAGGGAATCCCGGGTGCAGCCCAGCCATACCATGCCGCTGCCGAAATGGAAATGACCGAGGCTGAGCAATGGATAGCAAGATCCGCTGATCGAGCCCGGCTCCTTGCGCGGGACGCGATTCGCTCGATCCTCGATGGCCTTGCGGAGCGAGCTTGCCAGACGGTGGCTTGCGGTATCGTGCTTGCGTCTGGCCGCGCATTGCCCCCGCTCGCCGCGGTACTCGGTTCGCACTCGTTGATTCACACCGCAGAAGGTGAACTGTTCCGCGAAGCGCTGAGACGTGGAAGTGAGCAGTGCGGCTTGCCGGTGACCGGCGTGAAGGAGCGTGAGTTGTACAGTCGCAGCGCGATGGAGCTGGGTATGCAGGTTGAAGCGTTGAGAAGCCGCGTCGCCCAGATCGGGCGGCCTTTCGGTGCTCCGTGGACTCAGGATCAAAAGTCAGCCGCGCTCGCTGCCTGGCTGGCCCTCGCGACGACTGAGCGCGGCGGCACGCTGATCAAAGCGGTGCGAGCATGAGTCTACCTGCCTTTGACGTTGTTCGGCCGCGAACCGTCGATTCTGCCGTTAAGGCGCTGGGCCGCTACGGTCTGGACGCGCAGATGATTGCCGGGGGAACAGACCTCTTGCCCAGTATGAAGCAAGGGCTCTTTGGTCCGCGACTGCTGATCGATCTCAAAGGACTTCGCGAGCTCGATTACATCCGCTTCGATGCTGAGCACGGTCTCGAGATTGGTGCGTTGACCACCATCACCACGCTGGCGGCCTCTCCGATCGTGGCCGCGAAGTTTCCGGTACTACACGAAGCCGCCAAAAGTATAGCCAGTCCGCTACTCCGGAACATGGGCACGCTGGGCGGCAACCTTTGCCTCGACACTCGCTGCCTCTACTACAACCAGTCCTCGTTCTGGCGGGGATCGCTTGGAGGCTGCATTAAGAAGGATGGAACCGTCTGTCACGTGGCGCCTGGCAGCGAAACGTGTTGGGCGGCATTCTCCGGAGACACCGCGCCGTCGCTGGTTGCCCTGGACGCCATGGCTGGGCTGCTTAGTCCACGGGGAACGCGACGCGTGCCTCTGGACGGGCTCTTCGTGAACGACGGTTTGGTGCGCCTGAATAAGGCGGCGGATGAAATCGTCACCTCGGTGTTCGTTCCTGCGACCCGCGCCGGTTGGCGTGGAACCTATCGCAAGCTGCGCGTGCGCCAATCGATCGATTATCCCCTCGCGGGAGTGGCGGTGACGATGCGCACGGATGCGGAAGGCACGTGTCTCGCGGCACGCATCGCGTTGACGGCGGTCAATCCCGCTCCCAGACTGGTCGCAGCGGCCGACCGGCTGGTCGGCCGCCCCTACGATTCGGACCTTGTCGAAGAAGTCGCACGCGAGGCCATCCGCACCGCAAAGCCCCTTCGGACTTCCGCATCCTCCATGGAGTATCGCCGCCACATGATTCGGGTCTTTGTTCGCCGGGCGCTGACCGAGCTCTGGCGCGATGGCCGCTGACATCGCAGGGTAAGAACTCCGGCCGATCGGTGGCTCATTGTGGTCGGGTTCGGAGGCGAGAGCAACATGACCGAACGACATTCTGAGGAACCTCGGATATATCAACTGAAAGTGACGTTACGCGGCTCGAGTCCGCCCATCTGGAGAAGGCTTCAAGTGGCTGCGGATATGAGCTTGCACCGGCTCCATCTCATCCTCCAGGTCATCATGGGTTGGAAGCGCCGGTATCCGTATCAATTCGACGACGGCTTGTGCTGGTATGGTCAGGATTTCACGGACGAAGACGGCGAGTATATGCCGGTCGGCGAAGACGACAGGCACACTCCGCTCTGCGAGGCTGCCCCGAGAGCGAAAGCCACTTTCGATTACCATTATGATCTTGATGACATTTTGCTCGAGGGAACCTGGTGTGTGAAGATCCAGGTGGAGCAAATTCTCGCAGCCGGCCCAGACCTGTTGGTTCCCCGCTGCCTGGCCGGCAAGCGCGCCGGTCCGCCTGATGACTTCCGCGGCATCGGTGACTACGAGGGATGCGTGCTCTCGTTGAAGCACCCATCGCACCCAAGACACCCTGAGGCGCGGAAGGCGCTCGGAGATAGCTTCGATCCCGACGCATTTAACGCTGACGAGATCAACC
>Ga0335078_10006360_pt1 | contig 17489 bp, 13 predicted proteins | sample Lox_Sample_32_FD_206711 | JGI IMG/M metagenome (GOLD analysis project Ga0335078, IMG submission 206711) | Soil microbial communities from Loxahatchee National Wildlife Refuge, Florida, United States - Lox_Sample_3.2 | ecosystem: Environmental > Terrestrial > Soil > Wetlands | place: USA... | reverse complement strand
GGGCGATTCCGATGCGCTGCCGCTGGCCGCCGGAGAACTCGTGCGGGTACCTGTTGTAGTGCTCCGGGTTGAGGCCGACGAGCTCAAGCAGGTCCTGCACGCTGCGCTTGATCCCGCCGGACAGCTGGACCTTCTGCAGCTTAAGCGGCGCGCCGACGATGGCGCCGACCGTATGCCGAGGATTGAGCGAGGAGTAGGGATCCTGGAAGATCATCTGGATCTCGCGCCGCAGCGGGCGCATCCGGCCCGGGCGCAGGTGCGTGACGTCATGCCCATCGATCACTATCCGGCCGCTGGTCGGCTCGTCCAACCGGGTCAGCAGGCGGCCGGTGGTGGTCTTCCCGCACCCCGATTCGCCGACCAGGCCGAGGGTCTGGCCCCTGGCAACCGACAGGTCGATCCCGTCCACGGCCCGGACCGCACCGACCTGGTGCCTGAACACAACGCCGCGGGTGACGGGGAAATGCCGGACCAGATTGGTCACCTCGAGCAGCGTTTCGCCGGATCGCTCGCCAGCCTCCCCCGCCCTGGAAGTCGACGGCGTCTGGGTCTGCTCGGTCACTGTGTTTCCCTCACACCGGCTCCCTGGCTTCTGGTTCCGCGGACCCTGGCTCCGCGGCGTCATCCGGGATCTTGCCCGCTGACAGGTCGGCCCACTGGCGGGCACGTTCCTCGGCAGTCAGATGGCACGCCGCCTGGTGCCCAAGCGACCGCACCGCACGCAACGGAGGTATCTCCGTCACGCAGCGCTCCCCGCCGACCAGTTCGGTGTAACGGCAGCGCGGGTGGAACGGGCAGCCCGACGGGACCCTGATCAGGCTGGGCGGCGTGCCCGGTATCGGGACGAGCCGTGCGGTCCGCTCCCGGTCCAGCCGCGGCATCGAGGCCAGCAGCCCCCAGGTGTACGGATGGTCCGGCTGGCCGAAGATGTCGGCCGCGGACCCGTACTCGGCGATCCGGCCCGCGTACATGACCAGGATGTCGTCGGAGAGCTCGGCGACCACGCCGAGATCATGGGTGATGATGATGACCGCCGAGCCGAACTCGGACTGCAAGTCCGAGATCAGGTCGAGGATCTGCGCCTGGACGGTGACGTCAAGCGCCGTGGTGGGCTCGTCGGCGATGAGAAGCTCGGGGTCGCAGCTCAGCGCCATCGCGATCATCGCGCGCTGCCGCATGCCACCGGAGAACTGATGGGGATAGTCGTCCAACCGGACCTTCGGCTGCGGGATACCGACCCGGCCCAGCAGGTCGATGGCATGCTGCCGGGCGGCCTGCCTGCTGACTTGGTTATGGATCCGGTAGGCCTCGACGATCTGCTGGCCCACCGTGTAGTAAGGGTGCAGCGAGGACAGCGGATCCTGGAAGATCATCGCCATCTTGCTGCCGCGCAGTTCCCGGACCCGGGCCGGGGTCGCGGCGACCAGATCCTCGCCGTCCAGCCGGATGTGCCCGCTGATCTCGGCCTTGGTGCCCTGGTGCAGGCCCATGATGCCCATGCTCGTCACGCTCTTGCCGGAGCCCGACTCGCCCACGATCCCTAGGGTTTGGCCGCGATCCAGCACGAACGAGACGCCGTCGACCGCTCTGACCAGGCCGTCGTCGGTGCGGAAGTGGATGCGGAGCTCGTCGACCTCGAGCAGGGGAGCCATCAGAACCGGACCCGCGGGTCGACGACCGCGTACATGATGTCCACGATCATGTTGGCGATGACGATGAAGAAAGATGCGATCATGACCACACCCATGATCTCAGGAAGGTCCTGGTTCTGGATGGCCAGGATGGTGAACTGGCCGAGGCCGGGCATGGAGAACGTCGTCTCGGTCAAGATCGCGCCGCCGAGCAGCAGACCGAGGTCCAGCCCGAAGATCGTGACGATTGGCGTCAGCGCGGCACGGAGCCCATGTTTCAGCACCACCCGCCGTTCCGGCAGGCCCTTGGCCCGGGCAGTCCTTATGTAATCCTCCCCCATGGTCTCCAGCATTCCCGCCCTTGTCAGCCGGGCGTACAGCGCGGCGTAGAGGAAGGCGAGGGTGAGCCAGGGCAAGACCAGGTTACGCGCCCACAGCAGCGGATTCGTGGTGATGCCGACATAGTGCACGTTGGGAAAGATCGCCCATTTGTAGCTGAACAGCTCCAGCGATACGAGCCCGGTGAAGAAGACCGGCAGCGACACCCCCGCCAGCGCGATCCCCATCGAGAGCCGGTCGAAGAAACTGCCGCGCCGCAGGGCGGACAGCACGCCGATGGCGACGCCGCCGATCAGCCACAGGACGGCCGCGCCGATCGCGATCGACAGCGTCACCGGGGCGTCGCTGATCAGCTGGGGCCAGACCGGCTGGTCGTTGCGGAACGAATAGCCGAAGCACGGGAACGGGCAGTAGCTGACATCGGGGCCGTTGTTGTAATGGATGCCGGCGACGATGCCCTTGATGTAACGGCCGTACTGCAGGTACAACGGGTCGTTCAGGCCGAGCTTGATCTCGACCGCCTTGATCGCGCCGGGAGTCGGGTTACGCCCCACGTACTGCGCGGCGAGTTCGTAAGCGTTCTGCCCGGCCAGCCGCGGCACGAGGAAGAAGATCGCGAACGTGATCATGCTGACGAGGAGCAGCAGGAATACGGTGAGGATAAGGCGCCGTGTGATGAAGAACAGCATCGCGTATGGCGCCGCCGCCGACCGGGCTGGGTGTCGCCCGGGCCGACGGCGGCGCCTTCACCTGCTCTCTAAGCTCGAGCCTTTACGGTCAGGACTGTACGCCGAGCACGGCGTAGTTGAACATGCCGTAGTAGGCCTGGACGTAGACGTTAGTCAAGTTCGTCGGCCGGTACAGCAGCGCCTTGGCGTAGATCAGCGGCAGGATGCCGGCGTCTTTCATGATCTGCTCGTCGATCTGGGGCCAGAGCGCCTGGTTGGCCGTCGCGGTCTGCGAGTTCGACTGCTTGAACATGTTGTTGACTACGGGATCGTTGAGTTCCTCGATGTTGGTGTTACCGGTGGGCGCGATGGTGTTCCCGGCGCTGAGCTCATCGAGGAAGCCGAAGCCGTCCGGCCAGTCGGCACCCCAGCCGCCCATCGCGATGCCGATGTCGTGGGAGTGCACGTAGGCCGGCGCGCCCGCGAAGTCGGTGTAGTAGCTGCCTGCGGGGTACCCCTTGAGCGTCGCCTTGATCCCGACCAGGGCCAGCGAGGCCTGGATCGCGGTGGCGGCCGCGGTCTCCTTCGGCCGGTCACTGCGGTAGGCCAGGTTCGTGGTGAAGCCGTTCGGCTGGCCGCACATGGCAAGTTGCTGCTTGGCCGCCGTGACGTCGCCTGTGGACTGGGTCAGCGCGTTGTACAGGTCGAACTTCTTGTAGCCGACAATGTTGGGCGGCATCACGGTGCTCGCGATCGCCCCGCCCGCGTACGGGCCGCCGTAGGCAGTCTGCGTGTTCACCTTGTTGACCGCGTACTCCACCGCCTCGCGGCAGTGCACGTTGTTCATCGGCGCCACCTTGGTGTTCAGGTAGGCGAAGAACGCGAAGCCGGTATACGGGTCGTCGGAGTCGGCCTTGAGCGTCGGATTGGACAGGATCTTCGCCTGGGCGGCGGCCGCCACGCCGGTCCCTGCCGAGTCCACCTGGATGTCCCCGGCCAGCAGCCGGTTGTCGATGTCAGCCTGGTTGACGTTCAGGTTCATGATGATCTTGCTGGGCAGCTGCTTGGCGTTCGGGTCCGTCGCCGGGTTCCACTCCGTGTTCGGGACCAGGACGAGCTGCTTGTTGAGCTGGTAGCTCTGGAACTTGTAAGGGCCGGTGGACATCGGGTGCAGCTGGTAGTTGGTGCCGGTGTCCTTGGCGGGCGGAACGGGGGCGGTGTTCGGGAACGCGAGCACGTAGGGGAAGTCGGGGAACGGCGCCTGCAGGTTGAACACGATCGTGGTCGCGTTCGGGGTCTGGACCGAGGTCAGACCCATCAGGTTCTTGGCCCGGTCCTTGTACGGGCCCGGGTACGTCGGGTCCTTCAGCAGCACCTGGTAGTAGGTCGGGCCGTTGGCCATCACCGACCGGTCGTAGGTGCGCTCGATCGCGTACTTCACGTCCTGCGAGGTGACGGTCGTGCCGTCCTCGAACTTGACGTCGGACTGGATGTGGAAGGTCCAGGTCAGCCCGTTGTCGCTGGTGGTCCCCATATCCGTGGCCAGGTCCGGCACGAGTTGCAGCCCGCACGTGCCCGGACAGGACTTATAAGTGAACAGCGGCATGGCGAACAGCCGGTCGAAGTTCAGCACCCACGCGTAGTACGTGTTGCCCGGGTCGAAGGAGTCCGGCGTGCTGCTGTTGTCGAAGGTCAGTGTCCCCCCCTTCTGGCTTGAGGGGTTGACCACGCTGTTCAAGCCCGCGTTGAACGCTACCGCCGCGGTCGTGGATCCCGGGGTGCTGCCGCTGCTGCTGCTGCTGCCGCCGCTGCTGCAAGCGCTGATCAACAATGCTGCCATCGCGCCGAGCGCAGTCGCCGCGAATATACTGCGTCTCTTCATGCCGTGAAACGCCTCCCTGTTACTTGTTCACGTCCGGGCCGCGAAGCCGCTGGTCACCGGGTCTTCGGATCCAGCGCGTCGCGCAGTCCGTCTCCGAATAGGTTGAATGCCATTACCGTGATGAAGATGGTCAGCCCGGGGACGAGCATGAATTCCGGGTCAATGTAGTAGTAGCCGTTCTGCACCGCGCTGGCGAGCATCTGGCCCCAGGTTGGCGTCGGAACGTAGAGGCCGACACCGAGGTAGTCCAGGGCCGCCTCAAACAAGATGTTGGTCGGCATCAGCAGCGTCGCGTAGACCAGGATCGGCGCCACCAGGTTCGGCAGCAGCTCGCGGAACAGAACGTACGGCGCGCGCGCGCCTAGGCTGCGGGCCGCGTCGACGAACTCCCGTTCGCGCAGGGACAGCGTCTGGCCGCGGATGATCCGACCCATGTACGGCCAGTTGAAGAAGCCGATGACGAAGATCAGAACCGCGATCCGCAGCGCGTTCCCCGACAGGCCGAACGCCGAGCTGGGGATGACGCCAGCCAGGGCCAGCGCGAATACCAGCAGCGGGAAGGCGAGGAACAAGTCCATGGCCCTGGCGATGATCGAGTCGATCCAGCCGCCGAAATAACCGGCCACCACACCGAAGAAGGTACCGATTCCGACCGCGAGACAGGTGGACAGGAACGCGATGAGCAGCGAGTACTGGGCGCCGACCACGATCCGGGCCAGGAGGTCACGGCCGGTCTCCGGCTCGACGCCGAGCGGATGTGCCAAGCTGATGCCGCCGAACGCGCCATTCGGTCGCAGGAACGTGGGGTTGATGAGGTTGGCGTTGTACGTGTCCGGATTCTGTACCACGTGCGGGCCGATGATGGCGGTCAGGATCAGGAGTACCACGACGACGCCGCCGCCCATCGCCACCTTGTCCCTGCGCAGCCGCATCCAGGCGATCCGCCCGAGCGACCGGCCTTCGATGGCCTTGCCGGGTATGGGAAGCGGAGCGACCGGCTCCGGTCCCCCGGGACCCGTCGCCACGTCTATGGGCACGGCCATCTTCACAAACCAATCTCTGCTCGAACAAAGGCAGCTATCGCGTCTGGGACCGGCCCCCATGAGTACCGCAATGCAACGCCTCGGCCTTTACCTAGTGAGATTCCGCCATTTCGCGCGCTGGTACCAGTCCCGTGCAGCAGTCGTAGCGTGATCGTGACTAAAGACCGCCCGATTTGTCCTATTTTGTTACACACGGGGCCCGTGTGACCAAAGAGGCTAAGCAACAGCCTGTCATCTGACTATGACGGGAGGCCAGGGCGGCCGCAGGCTCGATGGAATCTGCGGCGGCAGGCCACGTTCGCAGGAAGATCTCCTAGGTGATGCCGTGGCGGCGCAGAATGTCGGCCACGTCGCCCAGGTCGTCGTCACCGGCGTCGGTCTTCTTGCCCTTGCGCGCCTTAGCTGGCTGCGGGGCGGGCATGGCGGGCTGAGCCGCCGTCGCGGCGGGCCTGGTCGCCAGCTGACCGCCTGTCGCGGCCGGGAGAGGCTGCTTCCCGCTCGCGGTGACGTCACGCTTGCCCCCGCCTCCCCTGACCCGCCGTCGCCGCAGCGGGCCGGACACGACGAAGAGCACTGCGGCCAGGCCGGCCACCGCGATCCCCGACCACACCTTGGTGGAGAAGACGAAGCCGGACGCGAAGTCGCCGATGGCCACCCCGATCTTGAAGAGCATCTCCACCGAGCCGGTCAGGTACGCGGCTAGCGGCAGCAGCGACCAGGCAGCCCCGCGCAGGCCGGAGCCGGCACCGCGGCGCCGCATCACCAGGTAGCTCAGCACCAGGCCCACTCCGGTCAGTCCCGCGCACAGCGGCAGCCAGAGCCAGGAGAGCTGGTGATACGTGGACATGTGCGCCTCCCGGGTGTCCCTGGTAGCAGTTTAGGTGGTAATCGGCCTACCCGGCGCTGGTGCTGGCCCCAGTATTTACGTACAGGCCTTCCGGGCCGACGGCGAGATCGAGCAGCGAGGGCACCACGGTCCGGCCGGGCGCCGGGCCGATCGGCAGCAGCGACGGGACCGCGATGACCCGGCACCCGGCCGCCTGCGCCGAGGCCACTCCGTTGGCCGAGTCCTCCAGCGCGAAGCACTGGCCGGGGTCGGTACCGACGAGCTTGGCCGCGAGCAGGTACGGTTCCGGGTCGGGCTTGGTGGCGCTGACATCCTCGGCACAGACCCGCACGTCGAACCGCATGCCGGTGGCCGCGAGGACCGCGTCCATGAAGCGCCGCTCAGAGGAGGTGACAAGCGCGTAGGGCAGGCCCGCCGCCGCTACCGCCGCGAGCAGCTCGCGCGCGCCAGGCCGGACCGGCACGCCGCCGCGGCGGACGCGCTCGTAGATCTCGGTCATCAGCCACTCGCCGACCACCTCGGGAGGCACGGGCCTGGCCGCCTTGGCGAGAAAGTACCGCACCGTCCGCGCCAGGCTGCCGCCGATCAGCTGGGCTTGGTCCTCCTCTGTCCAGCTGGCCCCCAGCCTGGCCATGACCGCCGTCTCTGCCTGCAGCCACAGCGGCTCTGAGTCGACAAGCAGCCCGTCCATGTCGAACAAAACCGCTGTGGCCGCGGTACCGGTCATACGCTGAAGTACTTTGCCTCGGGGTGGTGTACGACGATGGCGTCGGTGGATTGCTCCGGGTGCAGCTGCATCTCCTCGGACAGCTCGACGCCGATCCTGGACGGTCCGAGCAGCCGCATCACCTTGGCGCGGTCGGCGAGGTCCGGGCAGGCCGGGTAGCCGAACGAGTACCTGGCCCCCCGGTAGTCAACGCGGAAGAAGCCGTCCAGATCGTCCGGGTCCGCGGCGCTGAACCCGAGTTCGCGCCGGATCCTGGCGTGCCAGTACTCGGCGAGCGCCTCGGTGAGCTGGACGGACAGCCCGTGCAGCTCCAGGTATTCGCGGTAGGCGTTCTTCGCGAACAGCTCGGCCGAGGCCTCCGATATCCGCGGGCCCATGGTGACGAGCTGGAACGCCACCACGTCGGTCTGGTCCCCCTGCGGCCTGAAGAAGTCGGCCAGGCACAGCCGCCGGTCGCGCCGCTGCCGCGGGAAGGTGAAGCGCTCGAGCTCGGTACCGCCGTCCTCGCCGAACACGATCAGGTCGTTCCCCGAGCTCGCGCAGCGGAAGTACCCGTAGACGACCGCCGCCTCGAGCATGCCCTGCGTCTGCACGCGCTCCAGCCACATGCGCAGCCTGGGGCGGCCTTCGGTCTCGACGAGCTCCTCGTAGGAGGCACCGCCGCCGCGCGTCGGCTTGAGCCCCCACTGGCCCAGGAACAGCGCCCGCTCGTCCAGGTAGGCGGCGTAGTCGGCCATCGGGATGCCCTTGATCACCTGCGTGCCGAGGAACGGCGGCGCGGGCACGGGGACATCGGTCGACACATCAGAACGGGCGGTGGCGTCACGTCCTGCCTCGTCCCCAGCGTCCCTTGCCGCCACCGGCCGGACCCTGCGGGTTCGCAGCTCGGGCAGCTTGGCACCTGGCACGCCGCGCTTGACCGCCATGGCGGCGTCCATCAGGCGCAGCCCTTCGAACGCATCCCTGGCGTAGCGCACCTCGCCGTCGAACAGCGCGGCCAGGTCCTGCTCCACGTAGGCGCGGGTGAGCGCGGCGCCGCCGAGCAGCACGGGCCAGCGCTCTGCCATGCCCCGTGAGTTCAGCTCGGCCAGGTTGTCCCGCATCACCACGGTCGACTTGACCAGCAGCCCGGACATCCCTATGACGTCCGCGCCGTTTTCCTCTGCCGCCGCGATGATCATCGAGATGGGCTGCTTGATGCCGATGTTGATCACGTCGTAGCCGTTGTTCGACAAGATGATGTCGACCAGGTTCTTGCCGATGTCGTGCACGTCGCCCTTGACCGTGGCGAGCACGATCTTGCCCTTGCCAGATTCGTCTGTGCGCGCCATGTGCGGCTCGAGGTAGCCGACGGCGGCCTTCATCACCTCGGCGGAGGTCAGCACGAACGGCAGTTGCATCTGCCCGGATCCGAACAGCTCGCCGACCGTCTTCATGCCGTCGAGCAGCACGTCGTTGACAATCTCGAGGGCGGGCCGCTGGGCGAGGGCGGTGTCCAGGTCGGCCTCGAGGCCGACCCGCTCCCCGTCGATGATCCGGCGCTTTAGCCGCTCCCACAGCGGCAGCGCGGCAAGCTCCGCCGACCTGCTGGCCTTCAGGTCGGCGGAGTTCACTCCCTCGAACAGCTCAAGGAGCCTGGCCAGCGGGTCGTAGCCTTCACGCCGCCTGTCGTAGACGAGGTCCAGCGCCACCTGACGCTGCTCATCGGGTATCCGGGCGATCGGCATGATCCGCGCCGCGTGCACGATCGCGGAATCGAGGCCCGCCCGGACGCACTCGGCGAGGAAGACGGAGTTCAGCACGGCCCTGGCGGCGGGCTTGAGGCCGAACGAGACGTTCGATACGCCCAGCGTGGTCTGCACGGCGGGATGGCGGCGCTTCAGTTCGGCGATCGCCTCGATGGTCTCGATCGCGTCGCGTCGCGTCTCTTCCTGGCCGGTCGCGATGGGGAAGGTCAGGCAGTCGACGATGATGTCCTCGACCCGCATCCCCCAGTTCCCCGTGAGGTCGGCGATCAGGCGCTCGGCGACGGCGAGCTTCCACTCGGCCGTGCGTGCCTGCCCCTGCTCGTCGATGGTCAGCGCGACCACGGCGGCACCGTGCTCCCGTATCAGCGGCATTACCCGCGCGATACGCGAGTCGGGCCCGTCGCCGTCTTCGTAGTTGACCGAGTTGACCACCGCGCGGCCGCCGGTTAGCTCGAGGCCGGCCTCGATGACCGCGGGCTCGGTCGAGTCGAGCACGAGCGGCAGCGTCGCGGCGGTGGCGAGCCTGCTCACCACCTCGCGCATGTCGGCGACGCCATCACGGCCCACGTAGTCGACGCACACGTCGAGCAGGTGGGCACCGTCCCTGGTCTGGGTCCGCGCGATCTGCACGCATTCCTCGTACTTGCCCTCGAGCATGGCATCGCGGAACGCCTTGGACCCGTTGGCGTTGGTCCTCTCGCCGATCGCCAGGAACGCGGTGTCCTGCTGGAACGGCACGTGCTGGTAGAGCGAGGCCACCCCGGGCTCGGGGCGCGGCCGCCGCCTGGCCGGGCGGCGGCCCGCCGCCCGCTCCGCGAGCGCGGCGGTGTGCTCGGGCGTCGTCCCGCAGCAGCCGCCGACAAGCGACAGCCCGAACTCGGTGGTGAACCTGTCGTGGGCATCCGCGAGCTGACCGGGGGTCAGCGGGTAGCGCGCTCCGTCCGAGGTCACCACGGGCAGCCCGGCGTTGGGCTCGCAGGACAGCGCGACGCGCGAGTGGGCGGCCAGGTAGCGCAGGTGCTCGCTCATCTCGCCGGGTCCTGTCGCGCAGTTCAGCCCGATCATGTCGACGCCGAGCGGCTCGAGGGCAGTCAGCGCGGCGCCGATCTCGCTGCCGAGCAGCATCGCCCCGGTGGTCTCGATCGTGACCTGCACGATGATCAGCGCATCGGGGGCCAAGCGTGCCGTCGCTCGCTTGCATCCGATGATTGCCGCCTTGGCCTGGAGCAGGTCCTGGCAGGTCTCCACGATCAGCGCGTCGGCGCCGCCGCGCAGCAGGGCCTCCGCGTTGACCTGGTAGGTGTCACGCAACTCACGGAACGTGGTGTGGCCGAGGGTGGGCAGCTTCGTGCCCGGCCCGATCGAGCCGAGCACCCAGCGCGGACGGCCCGGCGTGGCCCAGCGGTCGGCCGCCTCGCGGGCCAGCCTGGCGGATGCCTCGGACAGTTCGGCGATCCGGTCGGCGATCCCGTACTCGCCGAGATTGCCCAGGTTCGCGCCGAACGAGTTCGTGGTCAGGCAATCCGCGCCCGCCTCAAGGTAGGCCTCGTGGATCCCGGTCACAATGTCCGGCCTTGTTACGTTCAGTATCTCGTTGCAGCCCTCGTGCCCTGCGAAATCGTCGATGGTGGCGTCGCTCGCCTGGAGCATCGTGCCGATAGCCCCGTCTGCCACCACGACTCGCTCGGCGAGCGCGGTCCGTAGCGTACTCATTACCCCCCAATCCTAGGCAAGCCATTGTAGGCAGCGCCGCGAAGTTTCCGTAGGGCCGGCGGACACGCCGGCAGGTAACCCGATGAGCAAGGCTGACCACGTAGGCTGTAGGTGACGACCCTGAGCCTGTGCTGTGCTCGACCTACTGGGAGGTGGCGAGTCATCGAGTTCAACGATATCGGGGATCTCACCTCTCCGGTCGCCATCGCCGGGTTCGAGGGCTGGAACGATGCGGGCGAGGCAGCCAGTGGGGTAGTCAACCACCTGGGCATCGCCTGGCAGGCGACGCCAATCGGCGCCATCGACCCCGAAGATTACTACGACTTCCAGGTCAACAGGCCGGTGGTCGAGATCGCCGAGGGCCGCACCCAGCGGCTGATCTGGCCGACGACAAGGATCTCGCTTGCCCGCGCTCAGCCCGACGGCGACTCCGCGCCGCCTACCGGGCTGGCCCGCGACGTCGTCCTGGTCCACGGGATCGAGCCGAACATGCGCTGGCGGGCGTTCAGCGAGGAACTCGTGGGAAGCCTGGAAAGCGCCGGCGTCGAGCTAGTCATCCTGCTCGGCGCGCTGCTCGCGGACGCGCCGCACACGCGGCCCGTGCCGGTATCCGTCGGCTCGTCGAACGCCAAGCTGGCCAGCGGCCTGAGCGGCGTGGGCCGGAGCGACTACAAGGGCCCCACCGGGATAGTCGGGGTATTCCAGCACATCTGCACCGGCGCGGGCATCCCCACCGTCTCGTTGTGGGCCCAGGTGCCGCACTACGTGGCCCAGCCGCCGAGCCCGAAGGCCACCCTGGCGCTGCTGCGCGGCGTGGAGGACGTCCTCGACGCGCCGTTGCCCCTGGCCGACTTGCCCGACGAGGCGCGTGCCTGGGAGCGCGGGGTCGACGAACTCGCGCAGCAGGACTCCGAGGTCGCGGAGTACGTCCGGACCCTCGAGGAGGCGAAGGACGCGATGGAGTTGCCTGAGGCCAGCGGCGATGCCATCGCGCGCGAATTCGAGCGGTACTTCAGGCGGCACGGGGGCACGGGAGGCTCTCCGGGTCCCGGCGGCATCTGAGGCGCCAGGCTGTGCCCTTCTAGGCTGTGCCCTTCTAGACGGGGGGCCAGGGGACGGCGGGCCAGTCCGTCGGCGGGTACGGGTGGACTCGGTGCTTGAGGAGCGTTTCCACCCTGATCTTGGTGGCGCTGATCTCGCTGCCGGTCAGCAGATCGGCTAGCTCGGCGGGCAGGCCGCCGTCGGAGAGCTCGGCGAGAAGGCGGCGCAGCGCTTCCACCGAGCGCCTCGGCAGGCTCTTGCCGCGCCACTGCCACAGCACGGTGCGCAGTTTGTAGTCCTCGGCGAAGCACACCCCGTGATCGCAGCCGTACAGGTGGCCGTCGGCAACCGGCAGCAGGTGCCCGATCTTCCTGTCGGCGTTGTTCACCACGGCGTCAAACACCGCCATGTCGCGCAGGCCCGCGTGGTCGGTCCGGCGGGACAGTGCGATCAAGTCCACGTCCACGTCGTGGTCGATCCACAGCTGGCACATACCGGGTCCGAACGGCCCGTCCCGCATCACGGTCGGCGGGACCACATCCCAGCCCGCCGCACGAGATACCGCGTAGGCCGCGACCTCCCGGCCGGCCAGCGTGCCGGAGGGGAAATCCCACAGCGGCCGCTCGCCTGCGATCGGCTTGTAGACACAGGGGACCTCGGCCGCCCCGGCCCTTTTCGCCGCCTGCGCACTGCGGGCGGGGCGGCCCGCGGGCCTGATCGTGCAGTACAGCGTCGCGTTGGACGCGTCGACAAGCCGCCCCTTGACCTCCAGCTTCCCGGTGGCGAGCAGGTCAAGGGCGGCCTGCTCGCCGTCTTCGGTATCCGCCGGGTCAAGCATGGCCGGCGCGGTGGCCGTTCTGCCGGGGGCAGATGTGTCCGTCCGCATCCAGCGGCAAGCCGCACAGGGGACACGGCGGCCGACCCGCCGAGACGATCTTCAGCGCCCGCTGTGCGAAGGCACGCGCGGCTCCGGGCGTGATCCTGACCCGGAGCACGCCCGGGCCGTCGGCGGGGATGTCATCGGCCAGCGGCTCAACCGGCTCGTCCGATTCCTCCTGTGCCTCGATGACCACCATGCCGCCGTCGCCGTCCCACGCCAGCGCGATCGCACCCACCCGGAAATCCTCAAGCAGCGGCAGGTCAAGCGGCTCATCATCGACAAGCGCGGCCGGAGCGGCGGCAGGTACCTCGGATCCCCCGGTTCGCCTGAGAACCTCGTCGAGAAGCTCATCGATGCGCTCCGCCAGCAGGCTCACCTGGAATTTCTCCAGGACCACGCTGGTCACGCGGCCAGTGGAGGTGGCCTGCAGGTAGAAGATCCGCTCTCCTGGCTGCCCCACCGCGCCCGCCACAAACCTCTCCGGCGGGTCGTAGAAATAGACAGGCATAGTCCTATCCTCGCGTGTCCGCCGACTGCCGGCGACCAGAAGTTACCGGGTGGCCGTCTGCCTGGTTGCTTGTGGTGCCACTTACCATGGCTGCCGGGTCCGCTCCGCCGGAGCCCCCGCCGACAGCCCCGTCACTGGCGTCCCCGTGGTCGCGTTTCCCGCCCTGGCCATGCGAACCGGGGCCGACCCGCGGCATGAGGTCATCCACCCCGCCTCCTCTGTCGTTCATCCGGACCAGGAAGGGCCGCAGCGGCGTATACCGGATCACGGTCAGCGAGCAGGGATCCGCCTGGATCCGCTGCAACTGATCGAGGTGCAATCCCAGGCTATCCGCGACGATTGCCTTGATGACATCGCCGTGCGAGCAGATGAGGTACGTCGCGTCCTGGCCGAGCCGCGCGTTCCAGTCCCTGACGGCGGCCACCGCCCGATGCTGCATGTCGGGCATCGATTCACCGCCGGGGAAGGTCACCGCGCTCGGGTGGGCCTGCACGACGCGCCAGAGCCGCTCACCGGCGAGCCGCTTCAGCGGCTGGCCGGTCCAGTCCCCGTACTGGCACTCCCCTACCCGGTCGTCGGTGAGGACCTGCTGGCCGTCCCGGCCGACGGCGATTGCCGCCGCGGTCTGCATGCAGCGCTCCAGCGGACTGCTGACGATGGCGGCAAGCGCCAGCGGAGCGAGCCTGGCCGCGAGCGCGGCCGCCTGTGCCTGGCCCCTGTCATCCAGCGGGATACCCGGCGTCCAGCCGGTCAGCACATGACCGGTCGTCGCGGTAAGCCCGTGCCGGACCAGCAGAACCGTCGTCACGCCTTCCGACTCTAGCCGGTTCGCGGCTAGCGCCCGACCGTACGCTGCCTACTCCGGCAGCGCCGGGTCCTCCGGGCCGACCTGGACGACGGGGGCCGGTCGGATAATTGGCTCCTGGATGATGAACAACGCGGAGCCGAACTCAACCCGGTCCCCGGCCCGTACCGGTACGGGCTCGCGGATAAGCCAGCCGTTCACCCGGGTGCCGTTGTGCGACCCGAGGTCGCGGAGCAGCCATCCGTCCTCGACCCGGACCAGCCTGGCGTGCAGGCGCGACACCGACAGGTCAGCGATGCGGAGGTCGCATTCCTGGGTCCGCCCGATGGTGAAGCTGGTTCCGCTGCCCGGCGGGAAGAAAAGCGGCATCGGGACGCCCGGCTGGCCAGATCCGCCACTCTCGGGGGGAACGGGCAGACCACGGGAAACGGGGGGACCATGGAGACCGGGGGGGTCATGCCACTGCGGCGGGTGGGCATGCGCCGCCACGGGAATCCCGTACGGCCCCTGCGGCATCGCGGGCAGCGGCATCGAATCGGGTTCCTCCGCACGCCGACCGCAGAGATAGGCCCACGCCCGGACCAGCAGATTGGGACGCCGCGGCGGGAGATCGGCGAACAGCCGAGCCAGCTGGCCATGATTCTTCGCGCCGAGGGCACTGTGCATCCGGTAGACGAACGTCTCGTGCGAGAGCCGACCGTCGACGAACTCCTTCTTGAGCTCGTCGACCGCGTGGTCGCGCTCCGCGTCGGAGGCGCGGAGGAACTCGGGCGTTGTAGGCGTGTCCGCCGCCGACCCTCCCATGAAATGGAGTATCGGCATCATCCGCCGTCAGGGCAAGGGGATGACGCAGATACCTGCTAGTCCGACACGCCCGTGCTGGTCATGGCGGGCGTGTCCGCCTCCGCGCCGTAGGCACTTTGCAGCGGGAAGTGGCAGGCTGCCATGTGGCCCGGGCCGAAGGACCGGAGCAGGGGCTCCTCGGCGGCGCACCGCTCCTGCGCGAACTGGCAACGGGTGCGGAACCTGCATCCGGACGGCGGGTTGACCGGGCTCGGCAGCTCGCCCTTGATGGCGGCGCCCTGCTTGAACCGCTCCGCGGTGGGATCGGGCACCGGGATGGTGGCGATCAGGCCGGCCGTATACGGGTGCGCGGCGCGCTCGTAGATGTCCTGCCCGGAGCCGATCTCGACCAGCTTGCCCAGGTACATGACGCCGATCCGGTCCGCCATGTACTTGACCACGGCGAGGTCGTGCGAGATGACCACGTAGGTGAGGCCGTGGGAGGCCTGCAGTCGCTTCATCAGGTTCAGGACCTGCGCCCTGATAGACACGTCGAGCGCGCTGACCGGCTCGTCCGCGACGATCAGCCTCGGGTTCAAGGTGAGCGCCCTGGCCAGGCCGATGCGCTGGCGCTGGCCGCCGGAAAACTCGTGCGGGTACCGCTCCACCGCGTTCCGCGGCAGGCCGACCTCGCTCAGCAGCTCGAAGACGCGTTCCCGCTGGGAACGCTTGCTGCCGAGATGCTGGACCGCGAGCGGCTCGCCGATGATCGTCCCGACCCGCATCCTCGGGTCCAGGGACGAGTGCGGGTCCTGGAACATCAGCTGCAGGTCGCGGCGCTTGCGCCGGAGGTGGGCGCCGCGCAGCTTGGACACGTCCACTCCGTCGAGCGTCACCGCGCCGGAGTTCGGCCGCTCAAGCGCCACGATCATCTTGCCGATCGTGGTCTTGCCGCATCCCGACTCGCCGACCAGGCCGAATGTCGTGCCGGCCGGCACCGAGAAGGAGACATCCGACACCGCATGGACACTGGCTACCTTGCGCTGCAGGACCGCGCCCGAGGTGACGGGGTATTCCTTGACCAGGTTGCGCAGGTCGAGCAGCGGAGCGGTGCCGTCCCCGTCCGTCGCCGGGACCTCGCGCGCCGCCACCTCAAGGCGGCCGTCGGCCGTCTGGGTCAGGCCCGCGGCGATGACCACGGGCTGATCGGCGGCTCCGGACCCGTTAGTCGCTGCGGTGTCGGCCGCGCCGGTCTCGGGGATCGGCGCGTCCGCCACGAATCCCGGCTCGGCGACCGGTGCCACCAGGCCGGTACTCACGGCGTCGGGCCCTCCCTCGCCGATAAGGGCGAGGGTGAGCGGTCCGTCGACCGGGTGCCAGCAGGCGAACAGGTGATCGGAGGTCTTGCCCGCCAGCGGCGGCTCCTCGGCACGGCACTTGTCCGTGGCTCGCGAGCACCTGGCCGCGAAACGGCAGCCCTGCGGCGCGTGCGCAAGGTCGGGCGGCAGGCCGGGAATGGCGTGCAGTGCCTTTCTCGAATCCTGGCTGAGCTGGGGGATGGAGGCGAGCAGGGCCTGGGTATAGGGGTGGTGCATCTCCCTGAAGAGGTCGTGGACCTCGGCGGTCTCTACCACCCGGCCCGCGTACATCACGTTGACCCGGTCCGAGTGCCCGGCGATCACGCCCATGTCGTGGGTGATCAGCAGCATGGCCATGCCGAGCCGATCCTTCAGGTCCTTGAGCAGGGAGAGGATCTGGGCCTGGATGGTGACGTCGAGCGCGGTCGTCGGCTCGTCCGCGATCAGCAGCTTCGGCTCGCAGGCCAGCGCCATCGCGATCATCACGCGCTGGCGAAGGCCGCCGGAGAGCTGGTGCGGGAAGTCGTCGAGGCGCTCCTTCGGCCGGGGCAAGCCGACCAGCGAGAGCACTTCGACCGCCCGGTCCAGCGCCTCGGACTTCGAGGCGCCCCTGTGCAGCCGCACCGGCTCGCCGACCTGGTAGCCGATGGTCTTCGTCGGGTCGAGCGAGGTGAGCGGATCCTGGAAGATCATCGCGACCTCATTGCCGCGGACCCGGCGAAGTTCCTCCTCCTTGAGGCCGACGAGCTCGCGGTCCTCGAGCTTGACCGACCCGTTGACGATTGATCCGCCTGGCGGCAGCAGCCCCATGATCGACAGGCCCGTCATGGACTTGCCGCAGCCGGACTCCCCGACGACGCCGAGCGTCTCGCCGGCGTCGATATGCATGTCAACGTTGCCGACAGCCTGTACGACTGAGCTTGTGAGCTTGATGTGCGTCGACAGGTTCTGGATGTCAAGGACTGGGGCCATCAGGCCGCTACCTCTCGTGTGTGGTGGCTTCGGGTAATCGTCCCTGCTCGCCCGCCCGCGCGGCGGGCGGCCGCTACCGGCGTCTCAACCGCACGTCCATCGCGTCCCGCAACGCGTCACCGATGAAGTTGAGCGCCATCACGGTGAGCACGATGCAGGCGCCCACCGGGAAGATCTGCCACCAGTACCCGTCCTCGAGGAAACCACTCCCGTTGGCGAGCTGGTCGCCCCAGTCCACGCTGGGGAAGTGCAGGCCGAAGCCGAGGAAGCCGACGTAGGAGACGGCCAGGATCGCGTCCGCGACCTGGAAGGTCACGTTCACGATCACCACGCCGAGCGCGTTCGGCAGCAGGTGCCTGGATATCAGGCGCCAGTTGCCCGAGCCCGCTGTTCGAGCGGCGAGGACGAAGTCGCGTTCTCTCAACGTGAGCACCTCGCCGCGGACCAGCCGGGCCGGGACCTGCCAGGCGAAGAAGCCGATCACCAGGCTCAGCGACAGCACCGTCGCGCCGAACTTGACCGCCAGGATCAAGACGACGAAATG
>Ga0335078_10006359_pt1 | contig 17489 bp, 15 predicted proteins | sample Lox_Sample_32_FD_206711 | JGI IMG/M metagenome (GOLD analysis project Ga0335078, IMG submission 206711) | Soil microbial communities from Loxahatchee National Wildlife Refuge, Florida, United States - Lox_Sample_3.2 | ecosystem: Environmental > Terrestrial > Soil > Wetlands | place: USA... | reverse complement strand
CTCGCAGAGCGGCCTGGACGGGACCGCCTCCGGGATCGAGCCGGACCGCGTGCTGCGCGCGGTCGCCGATGTGACCGACGCCGAGCAGGTGAAGGCCGCCGCCGACCAGGCCGTGGAGCGGTTCGGCCGGATCGATATGGCCGTCTCCAACGCCGGCGTCGAGTTCCTGGGCCCCGCGGACACGATCGCGCTGGAGGAGATCGAGCAGATGATCCGCTGCAACTTCTTCGGGCTGGTGCACCTCACCCGTGCCGTGATCCCAACCATGCGCAAGCAGGGTGAAGGCACGCTCGTGTACGTGTCCTCGCCGATGGCAAAGTTCGCCTTTCCGTGGTCAGGGGGGTATGCCGCCAGCAAGGCGGCGGGGGATGCCTTCGCCACCGCGCTCTCGCGCGAGATCGCCGACACCAAGATCAAGGTCGTCAGGGTGTATCCCGGCGGAACCGACACGGCCATCAACCGGAACACCCCACCCGACCGCACGCCGAAGTGGTACGTCCATTCCAAGATCACCGCACAGGACGCCGCCCGCGGTCTCCTGGACGCCGCGGCGGCGGGCCGCTCCAGCCGAGTCCTGGTCGGCAACGTTCGGATGCTGATGACGATCCAGCGACTGGTGCCGCCTGCGGCCGAGCGGGTGATCGCCAAGATCGGCGCGCTCGCGTAGGCGTCGGCGGCGCCGGAATTCGACCGGCCGATGGGCCGCCGCGTGCGCGGGGAGGTGGACCACGCCGCGTTGCGCCGGGTCGCACAGCACGCCACCCGGCGAAGCGCCGGTGAAGCACGGCGTCGCAGGCCCGATCACTGATCACTCGACGCCGGCGGCAGATCGTCCCGACCCGCCGCCGGGCGCTCGAAGACGACCCCGATGCCCCGTGAGCGGTAATCGGGGCTGGCGGGCTGAAGCGACCGGTCCGCCCAGGGCGAGTATCTCGCCACTCGGCGACCCCGCGGTGGTGAATGGCGATTCAATCGGCTATAGACCGAGGATCGCAACACTCGACTCCGGCGGGTTGTCGAGTGGCGAGATATTCGGGGTCTTCTCTCATTGAAGCGACCGTGATCACTTCGCCGTCGGCGACGACATGCCCCTCCAGCCGCGCGCAAGATCCCGACGCGCGCCGCCCGCGGACGATTCACTAGTCGCCCATCGAGAGCACCTGCGAGCGGTGGAAGTCCATTCCGAACTCCTGGTCGGAGACGGTGATCGCCTGACCGGAGTTGTCGATGAACTGCAGCGTGCTCGGCTCGATCTTGAAGAACGCGATGTTCGCCGTGGAGGCTCCGGACGAGGGCGCCGGATACTTGTCGCCGAACAAGCCGACCACCGTGGCAATCTCGTCGCCGTCGGCCACCGGGCTCCCCTGCCCGTCGCCCTGGATGCCCTTGGCCTTGTTCATGTCCGCGACGTACTCGTCGATGGCGAACGACACTCGCGGATTGGACCGGAGGTGGGTCGCGGTCGTCGAGGTCGGACGCGCCCAGAAGTACAGCGTCGACCCGTCGTTGACGTACATGAAGGTGCTCGCGTGGGGTGCCCCGTCGGCCGACGCCGTGGCGAGCGTGACGGTCTTCTCCCCCGACAGGTAGTCGAGCACGGGCTGCGGTAACTCTGTCGCCATCGATCTCTCCTTGTAGTAGCCGTAAACGGAAGTCGTGTCAAAGGCACATCAGGCGCGCGCAAGGAACCGCTCGAGCTTCTTGGGCGAGTCGGCGGCAAACGTCTCGGCGTCGGGATTTATCTGTCGCACCAACCCCGTCAGGACGCGACCCGAGCCGACCTCGAGGAACGAGGCGCAGCCCTCATCCCCGAGCCGGCGCACACAGTCGACCCACAACACCGGGCTCGCGATCTGCGCCACCAGCGCCTCGCGCACCGCGGCCGCGTCGCTCTTCACCTCGCCGCTGGCGTTTCCGACGAGCGGCGGCTCCGGATCGTTCCAGGTGAGTGACTGCATCTTCTCCGACAGCGCCGACTGCGTGGGCTTCATCAGCGCGCTGTGGAAAGCGGCCCCGACCTGCAGGCGGACGACGCGCTCCGCCCCCGCCGCGTCGGCCAGCTCCATGAGCCTGACGACGGCCGCCTCCTCGCCCGAGACGACGATCTGGGTCGGCGTGTTGAGGTTGGCGGGAGAGACCAGGCCGACCTCGGCGGCCTCGCCGCACAGCTCCTCGAGACGGTCGATGGGAAGGCCGATGATCGCCGCCATCGTCCCCGGCTGCTGGGACTGGCTCTCGGCCATCAGCCGTCCGCGCTCGGCGACCAGCCCAATCCCCTCCTCCACCGAGAGGACGCCCGCGGCCACCGCGGCCGTGTACTCCCCCAGGCTGTGGCCGGCGACGAAATCGGGCTCGATCCCGGCTTCCCGCGCGACCTCCATCAGCGCCAGCGAGAGCGCGAACAGCGCGGGCTGGGCGACGTCGGTACGGGTCAGCTCCTCGATCGGGCCCTCGAGGCAGCGCTCGCGAACCGGGAGCCCCGAGGCCGCGTCCGCCTGGTCCATGTAGCGCTCGAACAGCTCGGGCCGCGCCTCCAGCAGATCGCTTCCCATCCCGACCTTCTGCGACCCCTGACCGGGGAACAGCACCGCAAGCTTGGCCATTTCCGTCCGCCTCCTTTGGTGATCCGTTGTCCGAATGCGCTCCCGCGGAGCGGCTACAGGGGTTGCTCGACGGGTGCTGAAGCCTCGCCCACGGCGGCGCCGTCCCCCACGGCGGCGGCCGTCCACGGGAGCACCATTCCGGCGTACTTCCACTTGCTGGTCTCGATCGCCAGCAGCATCACCAGATCGCCCTGCTTCAGCTGGCCCGTCGTCCAGGCGTAGTCGAGCGCCAGCGGTACCGCGGCGGACCCGGTCGCGCCGACGATCGACAGGTTCTCGAAGATCTTGTCCTCGAGCGCGAGCCACTCGGGCGTGAGCAGTCCCGCCTCGCGCAGTTCGTCGGTCATGTAGCCCGCGTTCCCCTCCGGGATCACGCAAATGTCGATCTCCTTGGCCTCGGTCCCGGCCGCGGCGAGTGTCTCCGTGAGGGCCTCGGTCAGCACGTACGGCGTGAAGCGACCGCTCTCAACCACGTCCACCTTCAGGTCGACCAGGCGCTTGGCGGCGAGCTGGGTGTGGATCGGGGCGTGCGTGCCGCCCCCGACCACCTGCATGCCCGGCTTCTTCTCGCCACCGACACAGGCCAGCGCCGCTCCGAGGATCCCGTTCGCGTCCCCGTCCTGCGACCGCAGTACGAACGCGCCGGCACCGTCGCCGAAGTTGTAGATCCCGAGCCGGTCGCGCATCCTCACGCGGCCTGGATCCTGTCCGAGAAAGACCGGCACGGTCAGCGGGGAAATCGCTTCGCTGCCGACCACCAACGCGGTCTTGGCGAGGCCACGCTCGAGGTACAGGTGCGCCAGCTCCAGCGCCTCGACCGCGCCCGCGCACCCCGAGCGGATGTCGATCGACGTGCAGCGAGTCAGTCCGAGTTTCTCCTGCAGCAGCGTGGAAGCGGGCGGCAGGTGATACTCGGGGCTCGAGGTCGACAGCACGATCATGTCCAGCTCGGCCGGCTCCACTCCGGCGCGCTCCAGCGCCTGGAGGGCCGCCTTGCGGGCCATCTCGGTGTTGGTCTCAGACTGCTCCCCGGAGACCGGGTCGGCGATCCAGTGGCGAGTCTTGACCTGGATCCCCTCGAGCACGTCGTCGGGCAGTCCGCCCGCCACGCGCTCGAGCTGCTCGTTGGTGATCGGCTCACCGGGCAGATACGAGCCCGTCGCCAATACGGTGACCTGTGTCACGTTCGCCCTCCTTCGACGGAGTTGCTTGCCAAGGCGCCGCCGTCAGGCGCCGCCGACCAATCCCAAGGCGTGCCCGTGACGCTCACCCCTCGGCCGGCGCCAGCACGATCGAGAAGTTGGTACCCCCGAGCGACGCGCTGTTGATCAGCACCGGGCCACGCGGGCTCGCCTCCTCGTCCCCCCGCTGCCAGCCGACCAGCGCGAGCGCCGCGTTCAGCATCGCGCCCGCGCCGAACGGCTCGCCGAGCAGAGGCTTCGGCGCCAGCACCGGCGGACCGTCGGCGCCGAACATCCGCTCGATCGCCGACCGCTCGGCCTCGTCGAGCACGGTCAGCCCGCATCGGCTGGCCCAGATCGCGGCCACGTCCTGGGGGCGCAGTCCGGCGCGCTCGAGCGCCGAGCCCATCGCGCGCTCGAGCCCGTGGCCCTCGACGTCGATCCGCCCCACTCCGCGCGCGTCGGAGGTGACGGCAAAGCCAAGCACTTCACCGTACGGCGTCGCCCCCCGTGCTCGCGCCGCGCCGAGCCGCTCGAGCAGCAGCGCGATTCCGGCCTCGGCCAGTGGCAGTCCGCCGTTGTCCGCGGACGCACCGTCCCGGGCCAGCACGCCGAGATCGGCATACGCGGCGATGACCGAATCGGTGAGCGCGTCCGCACCGATGCAGAGCACCCCGTCGACGTGGTTTGCCACCGCCAGGTCGTAGCCGTAGCACAGCGCCGAGGCGCCCGCCCCGTGCCCCGCGGTCACGGTCGAGGCCGAGCCGAGCACGCCGACCTTGAGGGCGACCTGACCGCCGGCCGCGTTGTACACGGTGTTGGGGAACACGGCCGGATTGGCCCCCGCGGCGCCCTCCTTGACCACTCCGACCGCGAAGTCCTCCATGCTCTCCATCGGGCCGACGCCGGTGCCGATGATCGCCCCGATCCGGGTTCGGTTCTCGTCGGTCAACTCGAGGCCCCCGTTGGCGAGCGCGAGCCGCGAGGCGATGATCGAGAACACGCCCAGGCGGTCGACACGCTTGCGCTCCTTGGGCGAGAGGAAGTCGCCGGCGGTGAGCGGGACCCGCCCCACGATGACCCCGTTCTCGGCCACCGTGCAGTTCCGGCGCGAGCGGTAGGCGTCGAACAGCGCGTCGGGATCGGTGCCGGCCGCGGTCAGCGCGCTGATCCCGGTCACCACGACCCGGTCGACGTCAAGCGGCGGCGGTCCGGCGTCGCGCGTGCCCGCGCGCGCGAACACGAGCGATGCGTTGGCCCCGCCGAATGCGAAGTTGTTCGACATCGCCACTTCGATCGCCAGGTCCCGCGGCTCGTTGGGCACGTAGTCGAGGTCGCATTCGGGATCGGCCTCGGTGAAGTTCGCCGTCGGCGGCGCGACCTGATTCTCGAGCGCCTTGACCGTGACGATGGCCTCCGCGGCCCCCGCGCCGCCGAGCAGGTGGCCGATCATCGACTTGGTGCTGCTCACCGCCACGTTGTGAGCCGGACCGTCCCCCAGGCCAACCTTGGTCGCGGCGGTCTCCGCGGGGTCGTTCTTGGGCGTCCCCGTCCCGTGGCTGTTGACGTAGGCGACCTCCTCGGGCGTGACGCCGCCCTGGGCCAGCGCCGTCTGGATCGCCCGCGCGGCGCCCAGGCCCTGAGGGTGCGGGGCAGTCGGGTGGTATCCGTCGGCGGACAGGCCATAGCCGAGCAGCTCGGCGAGCACCGGCGCACCGTTCGCGCGCGCCACCTCTTCGTTCATCAGCACGAGCATCCCGCTCCCCTCGCCCAGGGACAGGCCCTTGCGGTCGACGGAGTACGGCGCGGCCGGCTCGGGAGAGAGCGATTCGAGGCTGTTGAAACCGGCGACCAGGATGTCCGACAGCGCGTCGGCGCCGCCGGTGAGCATCGCGTCCGCATGGCCAGCCCGGATCAACTCGGCCGCGTAGCCGATCGCGTTGGCGCTGGCCGCGCACGCCGTGTCGACGGACAGCACGGGTCCCTTGATCCCGAACGCGCCGCTGAGCGCCTCGGCCATGGCCTGCGGCAGCAGCAGCAGCAGCAGCTTGGGATCCGGGGTCTCCCCGTTCTGCTTGCGCACGTACCACTCCTCGCCGGCCAGCAGGCCGGCGTTGCAGGTTCCGATCACGACCCCCCAGCGCTCGGGCAGGATCGGTCCCACGCCCACGCCGCAGTTGGCCATCGCCTCCTCCGCGGCCTTCATCGTGAAGTCGATCGCGCGGTCGTGAAAGCCCCCCGGAGCGAGGTACTCGTGCTCGGGCCTGGACTCCACCTGGACCTCTCCGGCGATCCGCGTCCGGAAGCCGTCCATCGGCAGATGCTCGACCTCTCTGATGGCCACGCGTCCGGACCGCACTCCGTCCCAGAACTCCTCGAGCGACCCGCCCTGCGCGGTCACCGCTCCCAGCCCCGTGACCACCACGCGGGCCCGATCGTTGTTCTCGTGCGTCATGCCAGCTCCTTTTCTCAGACGGCCCGGAGGGCCAGCACCACGTTCTGCCCCTCCCACCCCCTCGCGACCGCCAGGGCTCCCGTCACCTGAGCCTCGCGCGCCGCTCCCGGGTTGTAGTCCAGTCCGGCGCAGGCCGGGTCGACGTGCTCGAGGTTGAGCGTCCCCGGCAGGGCGCCGCGGCGGAGGGCCAGCGCGGCAACGGCCGCGTTCGCGGCGCCGGCGCCCGCCACCAGATGACCAACCGCCGGCTTGACACTCGAGACCACGACCCCGTTGGCCGCGCCGAGCAGGCCGCGCAGCGCACGAGCCTCGCTCACGTCGCCCGCGCGCGTGCCGCTCCCCTCCGCGGCGACGTAGCCGATCTCCTCGATCGGCACGCGCGCTTCGCCCAGCGCCGCCTCGGTCGCACGGGCCAGGGCGGACCCGTCCGGGTCCGGCGTGATCAGACGCCCGCTGTCGGTGGCGCTGCCAAAGCCGGTGACCTCCGCGTACACCTCGGCGTCGCGCGCGCGGGCGGAGTCGAGGTCCTCCAGCACCAGGTACGCCGCTCCTTCACCCGGGACCGTCCCGTCGCGATCGCGATCATAGGGCCGGCAGGCGCCGGCGCCCAGGTCGTTGCGGTGGGTGAACGCGCCGAGCGCGTCGAGCTTGGCCATGTTCCACCATCCCAGCGGGGCATCGGCGCCGCCGGCGATCGCGACATCCGCCTCGGCGCGTTTGATCGCCCGGAACCCGCGGCCGATCGAGGTCAGCCCGGCCTCCGCCGTGCCCGAAAAATACGTGTTCGCCCCTCGCGCGCCGAACGCCTCCGAGATGTAGAACAGGCTCGCGGCCTGAAGCCCTTCCAGGTAGAACAGCGGCGCCACGCTCGAGGACGCCTGCTCCCCGAAGCGCTTCATGTCGACGGTCCCGTCCGGCCGGCGGACGGCGAGCGCGATCTCCTCCCACTTGTCGGGATCGTTGGTCTCCTTGTTGCCGCCGACGAACAGCGCCACCCGTCCCTCGGGATCGTCCCCCAGCTCCAGCCCCGAGTCGCGCACCGCCAGCACCGCCGCGACCGTGTTGAACAAGTCGTGGTCGGTCATCGTGCGCAGCGAGCGCCGATTCTCGACGAAGTCGCGCGGCCGCAGGTCCCGGACCTCGGCGCCGAGCTGCGTGCTCAGCGACGACGGGTCGTAGCGCTCGAGCGGCCGGACGGCGCTCGCGCCGGCGAGCAGGCCCTCCCAGGTGTCCTGCGCACCGATCCCCAGCCCGGTGAGCAGCCCGACGCCGGTGATCGCCACGCGCCGCCCGATGTCACCCATGGTCGATCACCATGCGCAGGCGCCGGGCCCGCGTGACGACGTTGCCGTCGACCTTGGCCTCGGCGCTCAGGAACGCCTCGCGATCCTGCCGGGACTTGAGCTCGACCGTCAGCTCGAGCTCGTCCCCCGGTTGAACGAAATGGCGAAAGCCGACCCGCTCGGCTCCGGCGAGCCGCCAGTCCCCGGGTGCTTCGGCGGCCAGCAACTCGCATGCCAGCTCTCCCATGCTGCCGAGGATCAAGACCCCGGGCAGCACCGGAAACCGGGGGAAGTGGCTGTCGAATATCGCCAGCGTGTTGGTCACGTTGCGGACGCCGACGGCGCGTTTCCCGGGCTCGATCTGGACGATCCGGTCGAGCGTGGACCAGCGTCCGCTCATGCCCACCCGGGAGGACCCTTCGGGCCTGGAGGTCGCGGACACCCGTTCACCCCGCGGCCACGCCGTCCGGCGCGCGGAGCGCGAGCGCGCCGTTGGTCCCCCCGAAGGCGAACGCGTTGACCAGCACGGTGCCGACCTTTGCCTCCCGCGCGCGGTTGGGCACGTAATCGAGGTCGCACTCGGGATCGGGGGTGTCGAGGTTGATGGTCGGCGAGACGATGCCGTCGCGGATCGCGCCGAGCGCCGCGAGCACGTTCAGCGCCGCCGCCGCCGAGGTCGTATGCCCGGTCATCGACTTGGGCGACGAGACGACCACATGCGTGGCGTGCTCGCCGAGCGCGCGCTTGATCCCGACCGTCTCGGAGATGTCTCCGCCGTGCGTCCCAGTGCCGTGCGCGACCACGTAATCGACCTCGTCCGGCTCGATCCCCGCTTCGGCGAGCGCCTGCCCCATCGCGATCGCGGGGGCGCCCCCGTCGGGCGGCGGGTCGGTCATCCGGTACGCGTTGAGGCTCGACCCGTATCCCGCGATCTCGCCATAGATCCGCGCACCGCGCGCGAGGGCGGATTCGCGCTCCTCCAGGACGGCCACCACCGCGCCTTCGCCGAGAACGAACCCGGTGCGGTTCAGGTCGAACGGCCGCGAGCCGTGCTCGGGGTCATCGTTGTAGTCGGTAGTGAGCGCGCCGAGCAGCGAGAACCCGAGGACGTCCTGCCAGCCGGTCAGCGAGTCGCTGCCGCCGGCGAGCATCAGCTTCGCCTCGCCCTCCTGGAGGCGACGGAATGCCTCGCCGATCGAGTGCGCCGACCCGGCGCACGCGGTGCTGACGCCGATCATCGGCCCCTCGTATCCGGCGGCCTGGGCGATCAACGCGCTCGGGGTGTTCTGGTTGATCCCGAGCGCCACGGACGGCAGCACGCGCCGGATCGTGTGCCCATCGCTGACCTTGCGCGTCTCGAACGCGTCCGAGACGTCCTGGAGCTCATAGCGGCCGACGCTCCCGGCCATCGAGACGCCACATTCGGCCGGCGCATACGCGCCCGGCTCCAGCTGGGCGTCCTCGAGCGCCTCGAGCGCCGCCGCCACGGCAAAGCGCCCGGCCCGCTGCAGGTAGCGGAGCTTGTGCGGATCCGGGACGTGCTCGGCCGCCTCGAAGTCCTTGACCAGCCCGGCGATCCGCACGGGGTAGGTGCTGGCGTCGAACGTGGTGATCGGCCCGATCCCGCTGCGTCCCGCCACCAGGGCCTGCCACGTGGCCGGCCAGTCGTTGCCCACGGGCGTGACCGCCCCAACCCCGGTCACCACAACGCGTCTCATCGCCAGCTCACATCGATCGGCCCAGGCCGAGAGCGGTCGACGCTCCGCCGTCGACGCTCATCAGCGAGCCCGTCATATAACTCGCGTCCGGTCCTGCCAGGAACACGGTCGCCTGCGCAACCTGGTCGATGGTCCCGAACGCCCGCATCGGAATCTGGTTCTTGATGCCCTTGCCGCCGTCCTTGTCGAGCAGCCCGGCTACCAGCTCGGTCGGCACGAACCCCGGCAGCACCGCGTTGACGCGAATCCCGAACCGCGAGAACTCGAGCGCGCAGCAGCGAGTGAAGGCATTCACCGCTCCCTTCGACGCCGCGTAGTTGGACTCCCCCGTCCAGCCCCGCTCGCCCATCACCGAGGAGACGTTCACGATCGCGCCCTTGCGCTGGGACATGAACACCGGCAGCACCGCCTTGGTGCAGTTGAAGACCCCGCCGAAGTTGACCCTCATCACATCGAGCCAGTCGCCGGGGTCCATGTTGTAGATCAAGGCGTCCCTGGAGATCCCGGCGTTGTTGACGAGGATCTGCAGCCCTCCGAGCTCGTCGACCGTCCGGTTCACGACCGAGCCGGCCTCCTCGTAGTCCGACACGTCCCCCTGGATGCTGACCGCGCGTCCGCCGCCAGACTCGATCTCGGCGACGACCTCCGCGGCCTCCTTCTCTCCGGAGCGGAAGTTGACCGCTACGGCCGCCCCTTCGGCGGCCAGCGCCAGCGCGATCGCACGACCGATCCCACGTGATCCGCCGGTGACCAGCGCAACGTCATCTGCGAGCTTCATCATTCACCGCCCCCGCCCCACGTTGGGGCAACCGCAAACGTGAACCTCCGACCCGGAGCCGGAGCCATTGTCCTCAACACCCTCGGCGGAAGTCAAGCCGGGCCGCCGCCAATCCCGTGTGCTGCCGTCGGTCATGCCTCGCCTCGCGTCAACATCTTCTGGAGGCGCTCGGTGTCGTCGAGATCGGCCAGGTCTCCGGTATCGATCAGGGCGCACATCACGTGCTCGCACTCGAGCACAGTCTCCCCGTCGACGGTGACCCGTCCGGACAGCACCGCCGTCTCCTCTCCGAACGAGTCCACCTCGCCCTCCATCGTCAGCACCTCGCCGGGTCGGACGTCGCGCTGCCAGGCCACCGAGCCGACCTGCAGCAGCGCCGCTCGCTTGCGACGCTCGGTGGTGATCATGATCAGCCAGGTTCCGGCCTGGCAGAACGCCTCGAGCACGAACGGCGGCGGCATCCGGAGCTCGCCGCCCCGCTCCTCCCAATAGTCCTCGCTATAGGAGGTCAGCTTGCGCGCCCGCACCGCCTTCCCCGGGTCACAGGCGTCGACACGATCGATCAGGTGGAAGCGCATTCCTGCTCCGCTCCTGCCCAGACGGTGAGCACGTGCGCCAGCGCGAGATCGTTCGTGTGAGACAGCGACACGTCGATCGAGCGCAGGCCGTGCCGCTCCGCGAACCGGGCCACGGCACCGTCCAGCCTCACCAGCGGACGTCCGCGCCGGTCGTTGACAACCTCGACGTCGGTCCACCGCATCCGCTGGCTGACCCCGGTCCCGAATGCCTTCAGCACCGCTTCCTTGGCCGCGAACCGCGCCGCCAGATGTTCGAACGCGCGCCGCTTACCGCGGCAATATTCGAGCTCGGTGGGGGTGAAGACGGCCTCCTGACGAGCCAGGTCGTTACCCACCACAGCCTCGAGACGCTTCACCCCGACGATGTCTACGCCCACCCGCAGCCGGACATCAGCCGGCGCCATCGGCGCGGGCCTTGACCATCTCGGTGAGGTTCCCCACGGTGAACAGCGTGATGACCTCCTCGGCTTTTAGCGAACCCTCGATGTCCGAGGCGTTCACCTGCGGCATCACCTTGGCCAGCTGCTCGGCGCCCTTCGCGGTGATGACCTCGTTCGAGTCGCTGAACTCATCGTCCGGAATGCCGCCCTGGATGTAGTCGCCGAGGTCAGAAGCCTCGATCTTCACTCCGGTCGACTTCTCGATCCGGAACAGGATGTCGAGCAGGTCGATGGACTCGGCCCCCAGGTCATCCATCAGGGTGGAGTCCGGCGTCACCTCGTCGTCATCGAGTGCCAGCGCTTCGACCACTGCCTCCTTGACCGCCGCGTCTACGTCTGCCATCCGTCTTACCTCCTGGCCGAGTTCGTCGTTACCGCGCAAACGGGAGCTGCCCGCTGACCGCCGTGTACCGGAGTCCGCTCGCGCGGAGCCGTTTCAATCGCTCGCCGTCGCTCATGTTTGGTCCCTGGTGGCCCCAATACCCCTATCTGGTCGCCCGGGCCATTCTCCTACTGCCGCGCGTGCGAAGTCAAGCCGACGGACCGGACGGCCGCTCCGCGAGCCGGCGCGCGTCGGCGCGACGCCGCACGAGCTCGCGCCAGTGAATCGGCGCGGCGACCCCCATCGCGATCGCCCGCTCGCGTAGCCAATCCGGCAGGTCGTAGTGGAGCGTGCGGCCCTTGTCCTGGACCCACTCGCGCTTGAGACCGAGCGCGTCCGCCGCGCCGTGCAGCTCCTGGGCGGTGTCGGCGACCATGTGCGACCAGCGCTGGCCGCGCCAGGGGATGCGCGCGTCGTCGACGAACACTGCCATCGGGGCCGAACCTACCACGGCGAGCCGGTGCCGGGACCGGCACTAGATAGGCTCCGCACCGGATCCGGCCAAGTCAGGAGAAGGCGATGATTGTCGAGCGAGCCCTTGCCGTGAGGATGCGCGACGGCGCGGTGCTGCTGGCCGACGTCTACCGTCCCGAGCGCGAGCAACCGGTCGCGGCGGTGCTCAACCGCACCCCCTATGACCGGAGCTTCTCGCTGACCCCGCCCGCCGCGCTCGACCCGGAGATCGTCACCGACGCCGGACTGGCGCTCGTCTGCCAGGACGTGCGCGGGCAGTTCGGCTCCGAGGGGGACTTCTATCCGCTGGTCAGCGAAGGACGGGACGGCTACGACACGGTCGAGTGGGTCGCGAGCCAGCCCTGGTGCAGCGGCGCGGTGGTGATGGCGGGCCGGTCCTACGGCGGCGCAACGCAGTGGCTGGCCGCGATCGAGCGGCCACCGCACCTGGTGGCGATCTCGCCGGTCGTCGCGGGCTCTGACTACTTCAACGGCTGGATCTACCAGGGTGGAGCGTTCCAGCTCGGCTTCAACCTGTTCTGGGCGCAGATGATGACCGCCCCGCGGATGCGCACCTCCCTCGGCGAGCAGTTCCGCCACCTTCCGCTCGCCGACGCGCCGATGCTCGCCGACAACGAGGCGGCGCGCTTCTATCGCGACTGGCTCGCGCATCCAACCCGCGACGAGTACTGGGAGGGGCTGGGGTCGAGCACTCGGTCCGCCCGCGTCGACGTGCCGGCGTTCGTCATCGGCGGCTGGTACGACGTGTTCCTGGCCGGGACGCTCGAGAACTACTGCCGGGTCCGGGACCACGGAGACTCCGAGCGCGCGCGGGCCGACAGCCGGCTGCTGATCGGGCCGTGGGCTCACGGCAGCATCTACGGCTCCTACCCGGACCAGCGGTTCGATGCGTTCGAGGGCAAGGACGCGATCGACCTGGCGGCCGAGCAGATCTCGTTCTTCCGGTCGGCGTTCGGCGAGCGCCAGAGCGAGCAGCCCCGGGTCCGGCTGTTCGTGATGGGGGAGAACCGCTGGCGCGACGAGGACGACTGGCCACCGCCGCGGGCGCGCGAGCAGCGCTGGTACCTCCATTCCGGCGGGGACGCCGGGGACCTGTCTCCCGAGCCCCCGGGCGACGAGCCGCCCGACCGCTACGTCTACGACCCGGCCAGCCCGGCGCCCACGATCGGCGGCCCGACGTCGCTGCCGGCGGCGTTCCTGCGAACCAACTCGGGGCCGCTGGACCAGCGGCGGGTCGAGGAGCGCCCGGACGTGCTGGTCTACAGCTCGGCGGTGCTGGCCGACCCGCTCGAGGTCGTCGGGCCGTTGACGGTGGTGCTGTACGCGTCGACCAGCGCGAAGGACACCGACTTCGTCGCCAAGCTGTGCGACGTCGATGGCGACGGCCGCTCGCGAATCCTGGCCGAGGGAGTCCTCCGCGCGCGCTACCGCGAGAGCCTGGAGCGGCCCGTCGCGATCGAGCCCGGACGGGCGTACGAGTACCGGATCGACCTGGTCGCGACGAGCAACGCGTTCCTGCCCGGACACCGGGTGCGCCTGGTCGTGACCAGCAGCTCGTTCCCGCGCTTTGACCGCAACCCGAACACCGGCAATCCGTTCGCGGCCGACCGCGCCGAGGATCTCGTGACCGCCGAGCAGACGATCTTCCACGACGCCGAGCGAGCCTCGCACGTGCTGCTGTCCGTCATGGATCGCTGACTACGCCACTGCCAGCGCTCTTCCTCATCCATGAATTCTGGGATCGCGTCGACGATCCCGGCGGCGCGTAGCACGGTCGGCGCCACCAGGCTCGTGGCCGTCCCAGCGCGGGATGAACGGGCTCCGGCGAATCCGCCGCATGCCGTCGCGGACGCCCTCCTCGAGGTTCTCGAAGGTGCGGGCCGACCACGCCGGCCGCTCCCCGGTCTCACGCTCGAGGGAGACCGCCAGCGACCGGATCACGTCGTCGGTGACGACCCCGCCCGCGCCGCGGATCACGTGCGCGTCGCCGAGCTCGATCCCCAGGACGCGCGCTGGGTCGAGTCGCGCGTCCATGCACGCCGCGATCGCGATCTTCATCGCCGGCGGCGACGCCACATCCCCGTGCTCGAGCCGTCGGCATGGGCGTGGTCATTGGAGAGCGGCTGCTCGGTTGAGCTCATGGCCTTGACGTTCCCTTTCCCGATTGACGAAGATGCCGCCGGGGCGTGACGCAGAACCTTTACATCACCGGGATGGAATCAGGGAGCGGCAAGTCGATTGTCGCGCTCGGGGTAATGGAGATGCTCGCGGGCCGGGCCCAGGCGGCCGGGTTCTTTCGACCGATCGTCCCGTCCGCCGACGAGCGCGACAGCCAGATCGAGCTGATCCGCCGCCGGTACCGGCTCGGCAGCTCCTACGAGGAGATGTACGCGCTGTCGGCCGGCGAGGCGCACTCGCTGATCGCCTCGGGCCGCCAGGCGGAGCTCGAGGAGCGCGTGTTCGAGGCCTACAAGCGCCTGGAGCCGCGCTTTGAGGTGATCGTCTGCGAGGGAACGGACTTCGCCGGCCTGTTGCCGGCGCTCGACTTCGATTTGAACGCGAACCTGGCCAACCAGCTGGGCTCGCCGGTGCTGGTCGTCATCCGTGGCACCTCGGTGCCGGGGATCGCCTCGGCGGTTCGCGTCGCGCGCGCCTCGCTGGCGGCCAGGAGGTGCACGCTGATCGGGGTGATCGTCAACCGCGTCCCGGGAACGCTGCTCGGGGACATGCGCGCCCACTCGGTCACCTACGACCCGGGCGAGCCGCTGTACGTGCTCTCCGAGAATCCCTCGCTCGGCCAGCCCACGGTCGCCCAGGTGGCGAGGGAGCTTCGTGCCGAGGTGATCTCCGGCTCGGCCGGCGGCCTCCAGCGCGAGATCGGCGAGGTCCGCATCGCGGCCATGAGCGTCGAGCACTTCATCGACGACCTCGTCGAGGGAACGCTCGTGATCGTGCCCGGCGACCGCGCCGACATCATGCTCGCGAGCCTCGCCGCCAGCCTGTTCACGAGCGTCCCGGCGGTCGCCGGGATGGTCCTCACCGGCGGCTACCCGCCGCCGGACCGGATCGCGAAGCTCCTGCGCGAGGCGCCGTTCCCCGTGCTGGCCGTCAAGCACCGCACCTACCCGATCGCGACCGCGGTGCACACGATCAATCCGACGATCACCGCCGAGGACGAACCCAAGATCGCCACCGCGATCGGCGTGTTCGAGGCGGGGGTCGATCCGCGCGAGCTGGCGGAGCGGATCGCCCTGCCCCGCCCGGCCACGAGAACGCCGATGATGTTTCAGTACGACCTGCTCGAGCGGGCCAAGGCGAGGCGCCAACACGTGGTGCTCCCCGAGGGGGAGGACGAGCGCGTCCTGCGCGCCGCCGACATCCTGCTGCGGCGCGAGGTCGTGCGGCTGACCATCCTCGGTTCGCCCAACGAGGTCCATGCTCGCGCGTCGGCGCTGGGCCTGGTCCTCGACCGCGCCGAGATCGTCGACCCGATGACATCGCCGATGCGCGAAGAGTTCGGCCGGATCTACCACGAGCTGCGAAAGCACCGGGGGGTCACGCCCGAGCTGGCGCTCGACGTCGTCAGCGACTCGAGCTACTTCGGAACGATGATGGTCCACGCCGGTCGGGCCGACGGGATGGTCTCCGGCGCCGCGCACACGACCGCCGACACGATCCGTCCGGCGTTCGAGATCATCCGCCCGAGACCGGGGGTGTCCGTCATCTCGAGCGTCTTCTTCATGTGCCTGGCCGACCGCGTGCTGGTCTACGGGGACTGCGCCGTCAACCCGATGCCCGACGCCCGCCAGCTCGCCGACATCGCGATCAGCTCCGCGGAGACGGCCGCCGGCTTCGGGGTCGAGCCGAGGGTCGCGATGCTCTCCTACTCGACCGGCGAGTCGGGGAGAGGGCCGCAGGTCAACGCCGTTCGGGAGGCGACCGCGCTCGTGCGCGAGCGCCGCCCGGAGCTGAGCGTCGAGGGCCCGATCCAGTACGACGCCGCCGTCGACGCGCACGTCGCCGAGCTGAAGCTGCCCGGCAGCGAGGTCGCGGGCCGCGCGACGGTCTTCATCTTCCCTGACCTCGACACCGGCAACATCGCCTACAAGGCCGTGCAACGCTCGGCGAGCGCGCTGGCCATCGGCCCGGTGCTCCAGGGGCTGCGCAAGCCGATCAACGACCTGTCACGGGGATGCACCGTCCCCGACATCGTCAACACGGTGGCGATCACCGCGATTCAGGCGCAGACGACGACGCCTTAGGTCGGACGCCGTTGTCGGCGAACAGGTGATCGGGTACATCCGGCCGCGGACACCAACGTCAATTCGACGAGGAGACTCATCATCTTGGGGCGGCGCTCCTTCGCGCGGCGCTCCGGCCGCACAGGCTGCGCTCCCACGCCACACCGCTCTGTGTCGGGGCCGGATGCGCCTACCTACGTCTGGCTGTATAACGAGGATGGCGGCCGGGCCTACGCCGAGGCCGAGGCGATGCCGTTCCCATCTTACGGGCATATCGTCGGCGGCTGGGCGTACCTCAGCCGGACGACCTCGAACGACCCGTGCTCGGTCTCGAACCGGGGTGAGTCGGTCTACGAGAACGATGGGCCGGGCTGGTACCACTATCAGTACCTCTATCCAATCTGCAACGCGAGCGGTGCCTGCAAGAACTCGTGGGTGAGCTTCGGAATGTCGGGTCAGGCGCTCCTGTCAGTCGGGGTCGCGGCTGGTCTCGGGCCGGTGATCACCTGGACTACATCACCCACTGATGCCGTTTCTCGATCGCTACTTCGAGCTGGTCCGCAGTCACTGGAAGGAGTGGCTGGGCAAGCTCCTCTCGGCGATCGGGAACGGGATCGGAAACTGGCGATGAAAGGAGTGCCAATGCGCAGGATCCTCAGCGTGGCGATGGCGGCGGTCGTGTTGCTGGCGATGCCACGGCGAGCTGGGCGGCGACGGCGCCGTTCGGTCCGCCGCCCGGTCTGACGTCGATCAATTCAGACCCGATCGGCACGGTCGGATCTGCGACTGAGGGCGTCGCGGGCATGCCGATTCTTTGCAGGCTCCCGAAGGGACCGCGGTCCCGTGAAGGCATGGGGCGGGCGGCCGGGCGCGTTAGCGGACACCAACGTCAGCCCCGACCGCCCACCGGTAGTCGTTGCAAACGCGAATCCGTAGCCATCTCGGAATGCCTGGTTTCTGCGTCTGATTTGCGCCGTCCGCAGCGCGACCGGTCCCCATAACCGGGTGATCTCCCCGAGCACGCCGTCGTGACCGAGGATCTCGCGCTCACCCCGCTTGGCGGCGACCAGCTCATCGATCATCCCGTCCGCCGCCGAGCTGATCCAACAGCGCGTCGATCGACTCCCGGCGAGCGTCGTCCGACAACCCCGCCACCGATCTTCCCAGCCGAGCCTGCGCCAACGCCTCTTCGACCACCTCCCCGCTCAAAGACCGTGACGCTTCCGCGGCTCCCAGAGGGAGCGGCGGCTCGCCTGGCGGCTCGCCGCCGCCGGGCAGTTCAGGACAAGCTCGCTACCCCAACCACTCCGCGATCCCGGAGGCACACAACCCGTCCGCGGCCAACAAGATCGGCTT
>Ga0335078_10006358_pt1 | contig 17492 bp, 14 predicted proteins | sample Lox_Sample_32_FD_206711 | JGI IMG/M metagenome (GOLD analysis project Ga0335078, IMG submission 206711) | Soil microbial communities from Loxahatchee National Wildlife Refuge, Florida, United States - Lox_Sample_3.2 | ecosystem: Environmental > Terrestrial > Soil > Wetlands | place: USA... | reverse complement strand
CGCGGTGACGTTCGTGGTCTACGCGGCGCTGGGCGGGCTGCTGTTCCTCGTCCCGGTGGTGCTGCAGGTGGTGCACGGCTACAGCCCGGTCGAGGCGGGCGTGTCGCTGCTGCCTGTGACCTTCATCATGCTCCTGCTGTCCTCGCGCTCGGGGGCGCTGGCGGCCAGGATCGGGCCGCGGCTGCAGATGTCCGTCGGGCCGCTGGTGCTCGCCGTGTCACTGGCCCTGTTCACCCGGGTCGCCGCGTCGGGCGACTACCTGACCGCGGTGTTGCCAGCGGTGCTGATGTTCGGGTTCGGGGTGGCGATCATGGTGGCGCCACTGACCGCCACCGCGCTGTCGTCGGCCCCGGCCGACCACGCGGGCATCGCCTCGGCGGTCAACAACGACGTGGCCCGGGTCGGCGGGCTCATCGCGGTGGCGGTGCTGCCCGCACTGGCCGGCATCACCGGGGAGAGCTACCTGCACAAGGCCGTGTTTGCCGCCGACTTCGCCAAGGCGGCGTGGATCGCCGCGGCGTTCTGTGCCGCCGGGGGCGTGCTGGCCGCGGTCACCATCCGCAACCCGAGCAAGGCCAGGTGCGCCGAGACGACGCCGCAAGGGTTCAACTGCAGTCTGGAGGCCCCGCCCCTCCGTAATCCGGAACTGCGTAGCCTGGAGCCAACCGGACACACCGAAGTAGGGGATACGCAATGACTGCTGACGGCGCCCTCGCCGCCCGGCCCGCCACCGGCGCCACCACCTCCCCCGCCTCTCCCGACGCCACCACCTCCCCCGCCCCTCCCGACGTGCTGAAGGCCGTCGAGGAGGCCGCGCGGGCCGCCCGCGGCACGGTCGCCGACCTGGCCGGCCTGCCCGGCGAGCGGCTCGACGACGCGCTGCGGGCCATCGCCGGCGAGCTGATCCGCCGGTCGGAGCCGGTGCTCGCGGCCAACGAGGCGGACGTGGCGGCGGCCCGGGCCGACGGCATCGGCGGCGCGCTGCTCGACCGGCTGCGGCTGGACCAGGCGCGGCTGGAGGCCATGGCCGCCCAGCTCCGCGCGCTGGCCGAGGTCCCGGCCGAGCCGTCCCGGCGGACGGTCCGGGAGCTGCCCGGCGGCCTGCTGCTGGAGGAGTGCCGCAGGCCGGTGGGGGTGATCGGGGCCAACTTCGAGGCCCGGCCCAACGTGGTGGTCGACATCGCCTCCCAGTTCGTCAAGTCACGCAACGCGGGCGTGCTGCGGACCGGCTCGGCGGCCATCCGTTCGGCCATCGCGCTGGCGGACGAGGTCCTCGCGCCCGCTCTGGCCGCGGCCGGGCTCGACCCGGCCATGATCCAGCTGATCCGGGTGCCCGGGCAGTCCTCGGCCCGGGCGCTGGTCAGCCAGCCCGGCCTGATCCCGCTGGTCATCCTGCGCGGCAGCGGGGACAGCACCCGCACGCTGGCCGCCGAGGCGGCCCGGCACGGGGTGCGCACCATGGCCCACGCCGACGGCGGCGCGGTCCTGTACGTCGACGCCGCGGCCGACCTGGCCCAGGCCGAGCAGCTGATCGAGGCCAGCCTGGACCGGCTCGGCGTGTGTAACCGGCTCAACCTGCTGCTGGTGCACCCATCGTTGTGGGACGTCGCGGTCCCGCGGGTCCGCGCGCTGCTGGACCGGCTGGGTATTGCCGCGTCGATGCCGCCGCACGCCCACCCGCTCGGCCATGAGTGGGCGCTGGACTCCGGCCGCGAGGCGACCGTGACCGTGGCCCCGGCCGACGGCCCGCGGGCCGCGGCCGTGCTGGCCAACGAGGAGACCTCGGGCCTGGCCGCGGCCATCGTCACCTCGGACCGGGCCGCGGCGGCCGAGTTCCTTTCTCGCTACGCGGGCACCGGCGCGTTCTGGAACTCCACCACCCGCCTGCTGGACGGCTTCAAGCTGTTCTCGGTGCCCGAGACCGGGATCAACATCGACGCCGTGCCCGGCCCGCGCGGCCCGGTGACCTTCCGCGACCTGTACCTGCGCCAGTTCGTGGTCACGCCCGCGTGAACCCGGGCGTCTCCGCGGAGACGCCCGGACGGCCTGGCGCCCGGCCGGCCTGTGTCAGGCCTGCAGCCGAACCGGATGCCGCGGCCACCGGACCAGCGGGTCACGTCCCCGGCCTGTACCGGGCGAAGGCGGGCAGGACCAGGCCGATCACGATGGCCCCGGCGACGGTGGCCAGGCCGCCGCTGAGCGCGCTTATCGCGGGCGAGGTCAGCGACCCCAGGGCGCCCGCCTCCAGGCTGCCGAGCTGGCCGCCGCTCACGCCGACGACGTAATCAGCGGCGGTGACCCGGCCGCGGAACTCCTCCGGCGTGCTCTGCTGGACGATCGTGCCGCGGAACACGACGGTGAACGTGTCCGCCGCGCCGGCTATGGCCAGCATCGCCAGGGTCAGCCACAGGGTCCTGGCCACCGCGAAGCCGGCGAAGGCGGCGCCCCAGATGGCGACCGCCCACAGCATGGCCCTGCCCTGCCGCGCGATGTGCCAGACCGGGCCCGACAGCGCCCCGCTCACCAGGCCGCCCACCCCGATCGCGGCGGTGAACAGGCCGAGCGTGCGCGGGTCGCCGCCGAAGCGCTCGGCGTTGATCGCCGGGAACAGGGCGACAGGCAGGCCGAAGATGGTGGCGTTGAGGTCGGCGAGGAACACGCCCGTGAGCACCCGGCTGCGGCCGATGTACCGCACTCCCGCGGCCACCGCGCGGGGTCCGGGGCGTGCGGCCGCGGCTCGCCGGGGCAGGGCGGGCAGCCGGGCCACCCCGTACAGCGAACAGGCGAAGCTAACCGTGTCCGCGAGATAACACGCGCGCAGCCCGAGGCCCGGTGCCGCCGTGATCAGGCCGGCCAGCGCCGGGCCGGCGGTCAGCATGATCTGGAAGCTCAGCCGGTTGAGCGCGAGGCCCGCCGCCACCTGACCGGCGGGGAGCAGGCTCGGGATGAACGTCCGCCGCGCCGGGGAGCTGATCGCGCCGAACGAGGCCGCCGCCGCGACCAGGACATAGAGCAGCCAGACCGACTGCAGGCCGGCGAAGGACTGCGCGGCGAGCCCGGCCGAGACCGCCGCGTTGCCGCCGCTGGCCGCCAGCACGAGCTTGCGCCGGTCGAAGGCGTCCGCGATGGCGCCGCCGAGCAGCCCGATGGTGATCGTCGGGATCAGCTGGGCCACCCCGATGGCGCCGACCGCGAGCGGCGAGCGGGTGATGTCGTAGACCTGCAGCGGCACGGCGAACGTGGTCAGCGCCCCGCCGACGGCCGACAGCGTCGTCCCGGCCCATAGCCGGCGGAAGTCGGGGGACTCCCGGAGCGGGCCGATGTCCGCGAACAGCCGCCTCGCACGTGACATGCCTCCGCCCTCCTTCGCCTGGCCTCATTTGCCCGGCTTCCTCCCTGCTTCGCCCGGCTTCCTCCCTGCTTCGCCCGGGCCCGCCCTCCTTCGCCCGCCCCGGCCAAGTGTAACAGCACTTATATAAGCTCTGTTATAATGATCGTATAAGCCCTGTTAGAATGAGCGCGTGACCATGGAGAGGCCTGCCGACCCGACCGAGCAGAGCCTGTGGCGGCCGATGCGGCTGCTGCAGGCGGCGATGGACGCCGACATCGCCGCCATCTACGCCGCCGCGAACATCACCGGGCTCAAGCCGGGCATGGTGCTGGAACTGCTCCGGCTGCATGCCCGCGGCCCGATGACCATTACCGAGCTGGCCGAGTCCGTGCAGCGCACTCACTCGGCCACCAGCCAGAAGGTGGCCGCGATGCGGGCCGCGGGCCTGGTACGGACGACCGCGGGCGCCGACGCCCGCACCAGGAAGATCATGCTGACCGCCAAGGCGCGGCGGATCATCGGCAAGCTGGCCGCGGAGTGGCGGGCCACCGAGGCCGCGCTGGCGGAGCTGGAGAAGGAGATCCCGTACCCGCTCAGCCAGGTCGCCGCCGACATCGAGGCGGCGCTGCGGCGCAAGAGCTTCCGCGACCGGATCGCCGGGAAGCTCGCCGCCGACCCGGACTGGGCGTAACGCCGTTACTGCTGCGGGTGCTTGCGCACGGCGTAGGTCACATTGATGATCCCGACGATGACCCAGATCAGGGCCATGAGCATGATGGCGGCCCCGCCCGGGGACCCCTTGAGCACGATCGCGGTCACCGACAGCGCGACCAGCATGGACCCGAGGGCCAGCATGATGGACTGCCGGCCGGAGCGGTCGGCCTGGGTCATGCGCCGCTCGGCCCGGAGCATGCGCCTGGCCCGGCGGCGCTGGTGCCTGCACCCCGCGTACCGGTCCAGCTGCGTCAGGATGCGGCTGTCCACCTCCGCCGTGACCCGGTTGCCGATCTCGGCCGCGATCCGCTGGTCGATCTCCGTGCCGATGCGTTCAATGAGACCTTCGGCCAGCGCCTGGTCATAACCGGTGCCGAGTTCCTGCAGGGCGGCCACCGAGGCGGCGATCTCAGCCCGGCGATCTGCGGCCATCACGCCCTCCGAACGTCCCGTCAGCCCTTGCGGAAACGGTACGGGCCCGGGCAGGCAGGCGGAATGCGGCTATCCCCCGTTTCGCTTCCTGGGGTTTCCCCCACCCCGGCCGCGACCTGGGGGGTTCGCCGCGCAGCGGCCGGGGGACGGCGGGGCTAATGGGCCTGCCCGGCGGCGCGCGGGGTGACCAGGCCGGTCTGGTAGGCGAAGACGACGAGCTGCGCCCGGTCGCGGGCGCCGAGCTTGATCATCGCGCGGCTGACGTGGGTCTTGGCGGTGGCGGGGCTGAGCACCATGGCCTCGGCGATCTCGTCGTTGGACAGGCCGTGCGCGACCAGGGCCACCACCTCTCGTTCCCTGTTGGTGAGGGTTTCCATCCCGGCCGCGGCGACGGCGTCCGGCGGCCGGGCGACGAACTCGCTGATCAGGCGGCGGGTGACCGCGGGGGACAGCAGCGCGTCCCCGCGCATGACGACCCGCAGCGCCTGCAGCAGCTCGGCCGGCGGGTCGTCTTTCAGCAGGAATCCGGCCGCGCCCGCCCGCAGCGCGCGGAAGATGTACTCGTCGAGCCCGAAGTTGGTGAGGATCACGACGCGCACGCTGTCCAGCCGCTCGTCCGCGACGATCTGCCTGGTGGCCTCGAGGCCGTCGAGTACCGGCATCTGAATGTCCAGCAGCGCGACGTCCGGGCGGTGCTCGGCGGCCAGCGCGACCGCCTGCTGCCCGTCGGCGGCCTCGGCGACCACCTCGATGTCGTCTTCGGCCTCGAGCAGCGTAAGGTGCCGCATCAGCCCTGATCGTCGCCGGCCACGATGCCGGGCGGTACCACATCGGTGTCAGGGCGCGTAGCCGAGCGACGGCCGCTGGCTTTTTGCCAGTAAGTCTCCTTGCCCAGCAACGCCTCACCGAATCGGTCGAACTCAGCGATCACCTTCTGCGTTGCCGCGGTAATGGCCTCATGGGTCCGTTCGCCCAGCTCCTCCAGCTGCCGGGACACCTCGGCCTGGATATGAGCGGCCACCTCGTCGGTCGCCAGGCCGCGCACCTCCTGCCTGGCTTCACGCACCGCGGCCCGCAGATCCTTGGTCGCGGCGTGGGCTTCGCGGATCATCTCACGGCACTCGCTCATCGCCGCTTCCAGCCGGTCCAGCTCGTTCACGGCATCCTCCTCGCTCATCGGCGCAGCCCGGGCCGCTCCGGCCCCGGCCGGCCACAGACCAGCGCACTGCGTGCCGGCGAGCAAGCCGAGCGGCACCTGGCCAGGTTACTAACCAGCACCAGGCCGGCTGATCAGCGCCTGCATGGCGGGGCTGCGAGGGCGCGATCAGGGTTGACCCTGATGCCCTGGCAGGGTGCCATCAGGGTGCGAACCGGGGCTGATCCCGATCGACGGGAGCCGGCGCCGGCGGCAGTCTTGAAGCATGAACGCAGCGCTGGCTGAATCCCCACCGGCCAGCAAGCCCTGACATACAAGCCCTGAAGGAGACCGATCACCATGCCCGCCATCATCGTCCTGGCTTTCATCGCCATCGTGGCCCTGATAATCCTCAGCTTCGCCGTGCACGTCCTGTTCTCCCCCTGGCTGCTGGCGGTCATCGCCATCCTGGCCTGGATCAGGTTCCGGCCCCGCCGCACCAGCCGGTAAACCCAGCGCCCGCCCGCTGCCCGGCCGGATCGAAGACTCCGGCCATACCGGCAGCGCCACCATGACCGGCCAGATGCACGCCGCCGCCGGCCGCCTCTACCAGCAGATCACGAACCCCGCCTAGCCGCGCGGCGCGCAGGTAAAGCCCATCGCATCCCGGCGGACCTCCGCCGCCAGGAGGGCGACCAGGATCCGGGCTCCCGGCATCGGCGGGACGCCGCTCAAGGCGACTTGGCTATTTCCCGGCGGTCCCGGCTCCCCGGGCTTATGCTGAGGAAACAGGCTGGCCCTCAGCAAGTTGGGGGGATGCCATGCCAGACGACAACGCCCATGCGGCCGACGATGCACGCAAGCTCCGGGCCAGGTTCCCCCGCTGGGGCATCCTGTTCGATCCCCTGGAAAGCGTGTGGATCGCGGTCCGCGGCAAGCGTACGCTTGTCGCGGCCAGCAGCCCCGAGAAGCTGACCGAACAGGTGGAGGCGGCGGCCCGGGGCGAGGCCGGGCCGGATGAGGGCACCAAGACCCAGACGTGGCGTGCCCTCCGCAAGCATGAGCGGGCTGGCGACCGCGGCAGAGACGATTATCGCCGCCCCGCCACCGGGCCCGAAGAGCGCGCCGATCAGGGTGCTGAGGGGCTGCCCGGCGGCGAGGATGGCGCCGCCTGATATCGCTTGCCGGCCGGTCTTTTTGGACATATTGCCTGCAAGTGGGACATTGGCTGGCTAGACTCTAGGCCCGTGAGGCATCCGGCGAGCGGACTGGCCTCAGGCGCATGTTCGCCGTGATGGCGCACCAGGGGGAGGCGGGATTGCTACGTGAGCCATTCACTCCCGCGGCGGCAATGACCGCAAGCGGTGGCAGGGTTTACTTTCCGGCGGCTGATCATGGTGACACGCTCTGCCCCTGACGGACTGCTGGGGCTGGAACCGGCCGGCCGGCGTCTCCTGCTGGCTGCGGCTCGGCTGCCCTATGGGGCCACGGCGTTCCTGGCCAACCTGGAACGCGGGGCCCGGTCAGCGGCTGGGCGCGGGGCGGCTCTGTTCGCGGTAATCGCCGGGGCGTACGTGGTGGGCGCGGAGCTGGCGTGGCACCATTTCAGCTCGGGCCTGGCATTCGGTTACCCCCCGTCTGGTGTCGATGTGGCGGCCCTGCTTCTGATTGCGTGGCGGCGCTGGCCGCTGGTGATCGCCGCGATCGTGGTCAGCGAGGTGGGTGTTGATCTACAGCATCACCTGACGCTCACGGTGGCGCTGGCAGCGGCGCTGGCCAACGTGGTGGAGCCGGTGGCCGGCGCGTCGTTCGTCCGCCGGTTCTGCGCAGGACGGCGGCCGGACCTCGCGAGCCGCCTGGGTCTGGGCCGGTTCGTATTGGGTGCCGTGATACTCGGGCCCGTGGTGGGCGGACTGGTCGGGGCCTCTGTGAGCTGGGCAAGCAACGGCGGCTGGTGGCCGGGGCTGGTGCTGCAGTGGTGGGCCGGGGACGGAATCGCAGTGCTGGTGATCGGCGGCCCGTTGCTGCTGTGGGCGCAGCGGCGGGCACTGGTGTCCTCGCGGTGGCTCGAACTGGTGCTGGTGGTCCTGCTCACGGCCGGGCTTTCGGTCGTGGCATTCCGCTTGGGCGAACCGTCCAGCCTGCTGTTGCTGCCGATCCTGGCGTGGGCGGCGTTCCGGCTGCATGACCTGGGCGTGGTTCTCGCTGGCGCGGTATTCGCGGTGGTGGCCAACTACATGACGGCAGCCGGGTACGGCGAGTTCGCTCATCTGGGACTGTCGTCCCCAGCTTCGGTGGCTGTGACGCAGGCCTATATCGCCCTGGTCGTCCTGGTGGGCTGGATGCTAGCCCAGGAAGTCACGGGCCGGATGTCGGCGGTGCGGGACCGGGACAGCGCATGGCTGGAGCGAGCGATGGCCGAGGCCCGCCGGGAGGCCGCCGAACTCGGCGCGGTGCTCGCTGATGCCGCATCGGTCAGCTCCATCGGTGACCAGGTGTCCGCCGCGGTCCGCGCCCGGCTGGACGCGGCGCATGTGGTGATCAGCGTCCTGGCGGCCGACGGACACCGGTTCGAGCCGCTCGCGGGTGGCGATGCTGCCGTGCAGGCAGCGGTCATGTCAGCGGAGTGGACGGTCGATTCCGACGCGCCGGGACCGCGCGCAGTCCGGGACCGCGCGGCGGTGTACCCGGGCGGCCTGAAGGTACCCGGCGCGGGGATCGGGTCCACGGCCGCGCTTCCGTTGCTCACCGAGGTCGGTGCCCTTGGCTATCTCGGGATATGGTGGGCCGGGCCGCATGAGGCGACCGCCGTGGAACGCGAGTATCTGCGGAGCGTGGCCGAGACGACGAGCCATGCCCTGGAGCGGGCCAGGCTCCGGGAGGCCGAGCGGCGCGAGCACGCGCGGGTCCAGGCGCTTGCCGAACTCACCAGGCTGCTTGCCGCGGCGCTGACCCCCGAGGCGATCGGCGAGGTGGTGGCCGATCGTGTCCGCGCGGCCGTCGGCGGCGCCGACGCGCTAGGCCTCGGCGTCATCAGCCAGGACGGCCGGCGGCTGACATGGATCACTACGGCCGGCTACGCCAGGGAGATCCCCGGGCAGTTCCCGGACCTGCCGATGGACGTCCCCGCGGTCGCGACCGATGCCGCCCGGACAGGCAGCCCGGTGATCATCCGGACGCCTGCCGAGTATGAACAGCGCTATCCGGGCCCGGAAACCCCGGCGGTCGTCGCGCACGGATCGAGCTGGCTGGCATGGCCACTGCGGGCGGGCACGGCACCCGTCGGCGTGATCGGCCTGATGTGGAGGAAGCCCCAGCAGTTCGAGCCGGGGCAGCTCGCCGTCGTCGCCGCCATCGCCGACCTCGTCGCACAGGCTCAGGTCCGCGCCCGCGTCTACGCCGATGAGCACGCGCTCGCCGCGGTCCTGCAGCGCGCGATCATGCCCACGGCGGCCGCGGTGATTCCCGGCCTCGAGATCGGGGCCAGCTACCGGCAGGCCGGGACGACCCGGCAGATCGGCGGGGACTGGTACGACGCGATGGCCCTGCCGGGCAAGCGCGCCTACCTGGCTGTCGGGGACGTGATCGGACACGGCCTGACCGCCGCCGAGGACATGACGCAGCTGCGCAACGCCGGGCGTACGCTGGCCATCGCCGGCTACCAGCCGGCCAGCATCCTTGAAGAACTGGCGCGCGTCACCGACTGGGCGACCAGCGGGAAGTTCGCCACCGTGGCCGCCGCGATCATCGAGCCCGACGTGTCTGTGGTCACCTACGCCACTGCGGGCCACCCGCCGATCCTGATCCGCCGCGCCAAAACCGGGACGGTGGAGATCCCCCCGCCCGCCGAGGGGCTAGCCTTGTGTCTCCCGAACGACCAGGACTTTCCGCAGTACACCCAGGGCCAGACGGGTTTCGATGTCGGCGACATCATGCTCATGTACACCGACGGGCTGATCGAGCGGCGCGGCGAGGATCTCGAGGAAGGCATAGCCCGTGTCGCCGAACGATTGCAGGCATGGCAGCCCAGCGCGCCGCTCGGCAGCCTTTGCGACGAACTGATCGCGTCCCTCGCCGCTGAACCCCAGCTCGACGACATGTGCGTGCTAGCCATCTCCCGGCCAGGACCGGACCGGGCGCACGGAGAAGTGCCCTGAGCCGCTCCCGCTGCCGGCGGGGGCGTCAGTCACCGGTGACGCCGTCGATCCGCTCCCGGATGAGGTCGGCGTGGCCGTTGTGGCGCGCGTACTCCTCGATCATGTGCAGGTAGATCCAGCGGATGTCCCGGATGTGCTCGGGGTGGTGACCGTGGCTGGGCACGACATCGTCAAGCTGCCGGCCGGCCACGGCGGCGCGCGCGTGCTCGATCTCCTGCCTGAACGCCTCGATATTGGCGGGCGCGTCCGCGTCCTCGACCGCTTCGAAGTCCTGCCCGGTCTGGTCCGGGTCGTAGGGGAAGGCCATGTCGGTGTCCGCCGCGTGGATACGGAACCACCAGCGTTCCACCTCGGTCATGTGCCGCACCAGGCCAAGCAGCGACAGGCGGGACGGCGGGACCGCCCGCTCCTTGAGCTGGCCGGCGGTCAGGCCGGCGCATTTGAGCAGCAGCGTGTCGCGATGGAAGTCCAGCCAGGCCTCCAGCGCCTGGCGCTCACCCAGGATGAGCCCCGGGTCGGCGCGCTGCACCTGCGGGGCCGTCCATGCTTCGGTCATAAACCGCCACGGTAGCCCCCGCCGCCCATCGCCGTCGATCACATAACCAGCGCGGCGGGCCCAGATCTGAGCCGGACCGGCTGGCGGTGCTGCCAGGCATCCGCTCCTTTGTCGCTGGCAGCAGGACGGGCAGCGGTCATACCGCTACTGGGTCCCAGCCGCGCAGGTGCCTGACCGACTGGCGGTACTCCCACTCGATGGCGTCTTTGAGCAGGTGGGCCAGCCGCCCGCCGGTAGTGATGCCGGCGATGTCGGCGACCCCGCGGCGGGTCCCTACCGAGACGACGAACCCCTTGTCGTGGAAGGTGAACGCCTCCAGCGGCCTGCCCTCCAGCTCCGCGTCCAGGTTGCGGGCCACCGTCTCGCCCTCTTCCAGCGCCACCTGCGCCAGCGGGGGCAGCACGTGCCCGGTGCGCGGGTCGGTCACCGAGGCGAGGTCGCCGGCGACGTAGATCTCCGGGCGGTCCAGCACGCGCAGGTACCGGTCGACCTTGACGCGGCCGTTGTGGCCGGTCGGCAACTCCGAATCGGCCACAAGCTCGGGTGCCTTCACCCCACCCGCCCAGACGAACACGCCGCCCTCCACCAGCTGGCCGTCGGTGAGCCGGAAGCCCTCCTCGGTCGCGGCCGCGACCACCGCGTTGGTGCGGACCTGGACCCCCAGGTCAGAAAGGATCCTGGCGGCCTTGTCGATCAGCTGCGGAGAAGAGCCGGCCAAGATGGCAGGGCCCGCCTCGACAAGCTGCACGGACGGACGGCCGGGTGCCAGGCCGTGGCCGCTGGCCACCTTGGGCAGGATCTCGGCCAGCTCGCCTGCCAGCTCGACTCCGGTGGCGCCGCCGCCGCCGACCACCACGGTCGCCAGGCGGCGCTGCTGCCCGGGGTCGGCGGCGGCCGCGGCAGCCGTGAGCGCCTTGCCGACCGCCTCCCACACTCGTTCGGCGTCGCCGGCCGAGTACACCGACAGCGTGCGCTGGGCCAGGCCCGGGATGGCGAAGTCGTTGGGCCGGCTGCCAAGCGCGAGCACCAGCCGCCTCCAGCCGATCGGCCCGGCCCCGGTCAGCAGCCGCCGGCCCGCCAGGTCAAAACCAGTGATCTCGCTCTGGACGAAGCGGACCCGCGTGGCCAGCACGTCCTGGAGCGGGATGCGCACCGCGCCGGCGGCGCGGGTGCCGCCGGCCACCCGGGGCAGCTCGGTGATCGCCTGGTGGTAGTCGTGCCGGTCGACCAGGGTCAGCTCCACCGCGGGGTGGTTGCGCAGCTTGGCCGTCAGGCGCAAGGCGACGTGCAACCCGGCGTAGCCCGCGCCGGCGACCACGATCTGCCCGCTGCCCCCGGCGATGGATGCATTCACGGCGTCCTCCATGGGTATTGCCCGCCTTTCTCGGGAGATGGCTGCTGGCTGGTTACATGGCCGCGGGCCAGCCGGGCGCTGGCTCACTGCCTGGCCAGACGGGGAGACCACCGCTTCGGTGTTGATGCAGGTCAGCCAACCGCATCCAGTCGGGCGCCGGAGAGCACGGCGCATCGTCGGCGCCAGCCGCTCGTCACGCACCGGATCTTCCCGTTAGTTAGGCAATCGCGGCCTTGAGGCTGCCCGCCGTCGCGGCACGTCTCCACGTTCGTGACGTCTTCTGTCTAACATCCGCCAGACCCGCGCCAGGCATCGGCCCCTGAGGTTGTTACCCGTCACGATCTTTGAGCAGGGTGGTGCTGTCCCGGGACGTTAAGGGCCGCCTGCATGATCGCCCGCGGGGCCGAAATCGACTGGGATCAGCCCGGCGCTTTCCCTACGATCGGACGCATGGCGAGCTATGAGCCAGTAGACCTGTCCGCTGCCTGCAACGCCGGCGTGGATGTTCTTGGCGACACGCCGGGTGATGTTCCGCTCGGCCGGGTGGACCTGCGTGGCCTGCCGTTCCTGATCGGGTCCGAGCCGCCGTCTGCGGAGCGGTGCTTGCTGCTGCCCGGCACCCCGACGTCGGTCCGGATCGGCCGGCTCGCGCGGCGGGTGATCGTCGCGCACCGGCTGCTCGAGCCGGGCGCACCAGCCGGTCATGCCGTCGGGCAGGCCGTCGCGGAGTATGCGTTTCACCTGGCCGGCGGCGAGGTCGTGGTCGCGCGCATCCGGGAGCGGTTCGAAATCCAGGTCGTCCCGCCGGTGTGGGGCCGTCTGCCGTTCCTCGCCGTCACCGACACCAGCGACCACAACCTGCCGCGTTTGGCGGGCCGGTGGGACGAAGCCGGGGTCCGCCTGGTGGAGCACGCAATGGGATGGCCCGCCAGATACTACCTGTGGTGCTGGGAAAATCCTCATCCGGAACGACCGGTCGAACGGATCGAGTTCATCCCGCGCGGCAGGCGATTCGTCGTCGCCGGCATCACGACCAGCGACGTTGATGAGCACCCGTTCGTCCGCGCGGCGGCGCGCCCGGTGCGGCTGGTGGCGAAGGACGGCCAGAACGGCGTTTTCGATATCGACGTCGACCGAGGTGTGGCGACCTATCCGCAGCCGCTGCCCGGCGAGGACGACCGGGCCGGCTGGGGGGCGACCGAGGGAACGTCCGCGTATACGTCGATCGCCGCGCTGCCGTCGGCCACCGTCGCCGTCCGGCAGGGCGACAACGAGCTCGGCCGGGTGCGCTGGGGTGACGTGGAACGTGACGGGCGGGCGGACGCCGGCCAGGTCCTGCTGGAGCTGGTGGAAGAGGGCCGAAACTGGGTGCATGTCAGCGTCGTCGACGACGCGACCGGGCGGCCGGTGCCGTGCCGGGTTCATTTCCGTTCGGCCGGGGGAATTCCCTACCAGCCGCACGGCCACCACAATCACGTCACGCAGAATCTCGGCAGCTGGCATTACGACGTCGGCGGTGACGTCCGGCTGGGTCAGCGCAGCTACGCATATATCGACGGCACCTGCCAGGGGTGGCTGCCACGAGGCGACGTCGTCGTGGACGTCGCGCGCGGGTTCGAATACGAGCCGCTCCGGCAGACGGTGCGGATCGAGCCGGGGCAGCGAGACCTGACGCTGCGGATCGGGCGCGTCGCTGACATGGCCTCGGAAGGATGGTGGTCTGGCGACTCGCATGTGCATTTCCTGTCGACCCCGGGCGCTCAGCTCGAACAAAGGGGCGAGGATTTGCGTGTCGTGAATTTGCTGCAGACGCAGTGGGGCGCGCTGTTCACCAATACCGAGGATTTCTCCGGCCGGCCCAGTGTCGTCGACGGCGGCGGCTACGTGACGTATGTCGGCCAGGAAAACCGGCAGCACGCGCTCGGCCACATGGTTCTGTGGGGCCTGAAAGAACCGGTCATGCCGTGGTGCAGCGATGGTCCCGACGAGGCCGAGCTCGGCGGCGCGCTGGACGTGACGCTGAGCGACTGGGCCGACCGGACGCACGCCCAGGGCGGCACCGTCGTCGCCGCGCATTTCCCGAATCCGAACGGCGAGCCGGCCGTTCTCGTCGCGACCGGCCGGGCCGACGCCGTCGAGATGCTGGCCCATACCGGCGACGCGATGCGCGAGTATTACCGGTACCTGAACTGCGGGTACCGGCTGCCGCTCGTTGGCGGCACGGACAAGATGTCCAGTGCCGTGCCGGTCGGCCTCTACCGCACGTACGCGCGGCTGGACGAGGAGTTCAGCTATGAGGCCTGGTGCCGGGCGGTGCGGTCGGGCCGTACGTTCCTTTCCGGCGGGCCACTCGTTTCGCTCGCGGTCGACGGGCGCGAGCCGGGAGATACCGTCGGGCTTTCCGGTCCGGGAACGGTCAGTGTCCGTGCCGCGGTGCGTAGCATCTTCCCGCTCAGTTCGCTCCAAGTCGTGCGTAACGGCGAGGTCGTCGCGCGGGCAGACGCCAACGGCGGGCGCCAGGCCGAGATTATCGAGGAACTCCCGATCGACGGGAACTCGTGGATCGCCTGCCGGGCGTTCGGTGCCGACTTCCACCTCGATGAATGGGGCCGCCGGGTTTTCGCCCACACCTCGCCGGTCTACGTCGCCTGCGGCGGCGACTGGACGATGACCGACCCCGAAGGCATCCGCTATATCCGGACCCTGGTCGAGGGAGCCCGCGAATACGTCCGGCACACCGCGGTCCGCAGGTCCGACCAGCTCACAACGCACCATCACGGTGAGGCCGACCACCTCGCCTGGCTGGAGCGGCCGTTCGCCGAGGCCCTGCGCGCGCTGGAAGAACGCGGCCGCGGGTGATGACCAGACCCGGTCCCGCCCGGGGTGAAGCGTGCTGCCCGGCTGGCCGGCACGTCCAGCGCCATCCCGCATCCTCCTCGCCGGTCTACGGCACCAGGACGAGCTTGCCTTTTGACGCCGAGCTCTCGAGCATCTCGTGCGCGCGCCGCGCCTCCGTCAGCGGCAGGCGCTCCGCCACGACCGGGTGGATGTCGCCGCGGCGCAGCAGTTCGAGCAGGGCGGCGAAGTCCTCCCGGAACCACTTCGGGTCGCGCGGCTCGCCGCCGACTGGAAGCGGCCGTGATCTCCCGCTTACCGGGAGCGCCTGGTGCCGGTTGCCACGGAGTTTCTGGATCCGGTAGGCGAAAACGCGTCGGCGCGGATCGACCAGGCCCCACAGTCCGACCAGCGCGGTGGTCGCGTCCAGGCTGCGGGACAGGCGCTGGCCTCGGCTGATGCGGCCGACGCTGCCGGAGCCCCGATCGAGGCCGCGCTGTCGCGCACGATTGCGGGCCGGGCGCTCGCCGAAACCGGCGAAAAGGACCGTGCCGTGGCCGAACTTCAGCACGCCACGGCAGCGCTCGACGCTTGCGGCGCGCAGCGCTACCGCCAAAGCGCGGAGCGAGAGCTGGGAAAGCTCGGCCATCGCCCCCACCGGCGCACCCGCCCGGGCAACGCCAACGGAGCAGGCATCGAGTCGCTGACCGGACGCGAGCTCCAGGTGGCGCGGCTCGTCATCGACCGCAAGACCAACCCGCAGATCGCCGCGGAACTGTTCTTGAGCCAGAAGACCGTCGAGACCCACCTGCGCAACATCTTCCACAAGATGGGCGTCACGACACGCACGGCACTCGCGCGCGCCATCGAACGCACCGACCCGACAGCGAGCCCGCGACCCAGATAGGCCCCTCGGCCTCCTGGCCGGCGGCATTCTTGCCATCGGTGTCACCCCTCGCACGTCAGCAGCGCCCCTGTGGTGCGCTCTCACCAGGGCCGGCAACGCGGGCACCTCGTGGAGGAGTACGCGCGCCGCAACGGGCACGCCGACCTGCCCCGCGAGGCCATCGACGGCTCAGCCGGCCTGTGAGCCGGGCCCAGGGTCACAGGCCGGCCCGGGGATATCCGGGTAACACGCCGCGGCGGCTCATCACGTCGGCCGCAGCCCTGATGCCAGGACCAGGCGATGATCACCGCGGGCCAGCTCCCTGCCTGGACGCCGCCGCACGACAGGGTCCTGGCGAGGTGACGGCAGGGTCGCGGCAGGACTGATGACCTTGGTCCCTGCCGCCCGGGACCATCGCCTGCCGGACCGCCTCGCGGCGGCGCTAGTGTGAAGATCGCTCGGGGGAAGGGAACCCGGAGGGAAACCGAAGGAGAACCGGAACCGGGCAACGGCCGAAGGGAACGAACCGGAGAACGCCGGACGAAGGGGAACCAGGGAAGGCGGACGAAGGGGAGAACCCGGCGGGCAAACGGGAAACCGGAGGAAAGCCCGCCGAGGAAACCGGAGGACGTGAGGTGAGGCCCCAGACCGCCCGGGCGAGAGCCCGGGGGATCCGGGGCCGCACGCATCTGCGACGCCGCTGGGTCCTGGCGGGCTGCGCGAACTGCGGATGAGTGCCCGCAGCGGCTCTTCACTCACCGGGTCCCCCTCACGGAAATCGGCGATCAGCTCTCTTTACGAGGGGAATGCGAGCCAGCCACAATGCGGCTTGTGAGCTAGCCTGCGATGATCGGGAGGTGCGCGTGTCGGTTCTGATCGTTGATGACCACGAGGAGTTCCGAAACTCGGCGCGAGCGCTGCTGCAGGCCGACGGCTACGCCGTGGTGGGCGAGGCCCGGGACGGAGCCGAGGCCATCGCCGAGGCCGAGCGGCTCCGGCCTGAGATCGTGCTGCTGGACATCCAGCTCCCCGGTATCGACGGGTTCACGGTGGCGGAGCGGCTGGCGTCGTGGGCGCATCCGCCGGCCGTCGTCCTCATCTCGAGCCGCGACGCCCGTTCCTACGGACCCCGGCTGGCCAGGGCCCCGGCGCGGGGGTTTCTCAGCAAGGCGGATCTTTCCGGTGAGGCCCTGTCCAGCATGGTGAGCTGAGCTCCATGCGCTGGCGTATCGTGACCCTGGGCATCCTTGGCGGGACGCTCGGGCTGGTCGCCGAGACCGCCGCATACGGGCTGGGAGATCCGGGGCAGTGGATTCCCGATCTGCTCGTGGGATGGGCTTTCGTGGCCGGCGGGCTGGCTGGCTGGTGGCGCCGCCCGGGGAGCGGGACCGGGCCGCTGCTGGCGGCCACTGGTTACGCCTGGTTCCTTGGCAGCTTCCACGGGGGCGTGCTCGGCCCGATCGCGTTGTTCGCGCTGCACCGGGGGCCGCTGATCCACTGCGTCTTGTCGTTCCCGAGCGGGCGGCCCTCGTCCCGGCTTGACCGGGCGACGGTCGCGGCGGGATATGTGGCCGCCGCGGTGACGCCGGTGGCCGTGAGCGACCCGGCCACGATCGCGCTGGGGGTGCTGGTGACGGTGGCCGCCGTCCGGGCTGTCTTCGTGTCTGCCGGGGCGGCGCGGCGGGCGCGGGCCGCGGCCTTGCCTGCGGCGGCGGTCGTCGGCCTTGTGCTCGCCGGCGAGTCCGCCGCCCTGCTGGCCGGGATCGGGGGCGATGTGGTCCTGGCCGTGGATGAGGTGGCGCTGGTGGCAGTGGCCCTCTGGATGACGGCGGTGCTGCTGGCGGGCTGGTGGGAGCGCGCGGCGGTCACCGATTTGGTGGTCGAGCTGCGGGAGGGCCCGTCCGGCACGCTGCGGGACGCCCTGGCCCGCGCGCTGGGGGATTCGTCGCTGCAGATCGGGTACTGGGCCGTGCCGCAACACGCGTACGTGGACGCGGCAGGCCATCCCGTGATGGTCCCTGCGGAGGGGTCCGGACGCGCCGTGACAAAGATAGACATGAACGGCCGCCGGGTCGCGGTCCTGGTCCACGAC
>Ga0335078_10006357_pt1 | contig 17494 bp, 8 predicted proteins | sample Lox_Sample_32_FD_206711 | JGI IMG/M metagenome (GOLD analysis project Ga0335078, IMG submission 206711) | Soil microbial communities from Loxahatchee National Wildlife Refuge, Florida, United States - Lox_Sample_3.2 | ecosystem: Environmental > Terrestrial > Soil > Wetlands | place: USA: Florida... | reverse complement strand
CGATCTCGCCACGGGGCGCCTCAGGGTCAGCGTGCCCGTCGGCACCGAGCCCGAGGGCGTGGCCGTGAGCGCCGACGATCGCGTCGTGTACGTCGCCTGCGAGACCTCCAACGCGGTCTACGTGGTCGAGGCCGGCACGATGAAAGTGCTGGCGCAGATTCCCACGCAGCGGCGGCCGCGGGCGATCTACCTGTCGCGGCATGCGCATCGCGGCTATGTCAGCGATGAGTTCGGCGCGGCGCTGACGGAGTTCAGCACCGAGGACTACGAGGTCCTCAGGACCATAGATCTCGGGGATCCGAAGGTCATGCGTCCCATGGGGCTCGCCTCGCCGGACGGCGGCCGGCGGCTGTACGTCACGACCGGGAGGTTCGGCAAGCTGCTCGAGGTCGACACGGAGTCCGGCCGGGTCGTGCGCACCATCGATAACGTCGGCGAGCGCCCCTGGGGGCTTGCGCTCAGCGCCGACGGCCAGACCGCCTACACGGCGAATGGACCCTCGGGCGACGTGTCCATCATCGACCTCAGATCCGGGCAGGTGAAGCAGCGGATCAAGGTCGGTGGCAGTCCCTGGGGCCTGGTCCTGGCCATCCCGGCGAGCTAGCGCCGCCGGCAGCGTGCGCGGGGGTCACGGCACCACGTGCGAGCTGCCGAGATCCTTCCATTCGTAGCGCGGCACCTCCACCCAGTGGCCGTCCTTGAACTCCGGCACCTTGTGCACCCGGGTCTGCTGGATCGTCATCTTGCCGTTCTTGTCGGCGATCCAGAAATCGATGTCGTAGATCTGATCCTTGGTGCCGGCCGCGCGAAAATCGGTGCAGGCAAAGTACTCCCCGCTGTCGAGCTGGCGGATCGGCTGGTGGGTATCGATGAACTGCAGGTCGAGCACCTTGCCGGTCTTGTCGTCCTTGAGCTTGAAGATGCCGTTGTTCTTCGCCTGTTCCTTGAGTGCGCCCTGCTCGACGGCTGACATCACCTCCCAGCCGCGCTTGGTGGCGAGGTGCCCGGGGTGCTCGGAAGCGGGAATCCACCACCAGGGAATCGGATCACGCGCCATCAGCACCCACTTACCCTCACTCTGTAGTGGCGCCTTGTAGATGCGGGTCTCCTGCACCTTGAGGAGCCCGTCGGCCGGGGCTACCCAGAAATCGATCAGCCAGCGCTTACTAGCGTCGGCCGGGTCGTGAAACTTCACATCCGGGAAGAAGCCGTAGCCGTCAATGGTGCGCGTGAAGTCGATGCCGTCGTAGGCAAGCTTCAGCTGCGCACCGTCGAGCGGATCCTGGAGTGCAAACAGGCCGCCGTTCGCCTTCAGGTTTGCCTCGATCACCTGCTTGACGACGGTCTCGGCGTCGCTGCTGGAGAAGTTCTGCATGGCCTGCTCGGTGGACTGCACCGTGCTCGCGGCCATGAAGTCGCGGGCCTTCTCGAGGTTCGCCTGCGGGTTCGCGAGGAAGGCCTTCTTCGCCGCCTCGCTGCTGAAGCAGTAGACCTTGCCGTCCTTGTCGGTCCAGCTCACCGTGCAATTGGTCTCGACGTGCCGACCCTCGGCGAGGCCTTCGGCGCACTGACCGCCGAACTGCACTTGCGGGGCCCCCGCGGCCGGGTTGTCGGCGGCCACAGCGGCGACCGGCGCAAGGCACGCGAGCACGCTCCCGAGCAGAGCGCCGCGGGCCAGGCCGACGAGGGATTTCCTCTCATGGTGCATCATGGCCACCCGACCGCTGATGTTACTCCTGCGGGTGCCGTGCTGTCCGGCGAGCAACTTGGCCTCGGCAGTAGTCAGTCCAGCCGGACCCGCACACCGGCCCAGACCGCGAGCGGCGCGGCGGGAGAGACGGCGTTCTCGTTCGGCCAGCGTGCCGGATCGGCAATGAACGAACCGTCCGGGTTGAACGCGCTGCTGGTGAGGAATCCGGCGGTCGCATATTGACGGTCGAACAGATTGACGACGCGGGCGAAGAGGTCCGCACGCCGGCTCGCGTGCCACGTGCCCTGCAGGTTCACGACCGCATAACCGGGAATCCATCCGCTGGCCGTCGCCCCGGCCTGATTGGCGTTGTTCTCGTTGCCGTGCAGGTAGGACCCCGAAGCCACTACCAGGTTGCCGCCGATATCCCAGCGGCTGCCGAGCTCGTAGTCCAGTACCAGGCGGCCGGTGTGGCGGGGGACCAGTGGTACGGAGTCTCCGGGGCGCACCGTGATGTTGCCATCGGCGTCGGCAGTGCTGTTGGACGCGGCGCTGACGACGAAGCTCGATTGAAACGTGGCTGCGACATAGCTGTAGGTCGCGCGCCAGGTGAGGCCCCCCTGCCTCCCTCCGAGAGCGAGGTCGATGCCCTGCCGGCGTGTATCGCCGACGTTGGCGAAGTAGCCGGAATTGGTCGCGGTGGCCACGAACTGTATGTCGTTGGCATTGACGGTGCGGAACACGTCGACGCTCCATGCCAGCCGCCCGCCCGGCAGACCTCCCCGGATGCCGGCCTCCGCCGTCCGCGCGACCACCTGCTTCAGATCCGGGTCGCTGGCAAAGTCATTGGGCAGGCCGCACGGCTCCGCCGCGTTGGCACAGCCGAGCTCGATCACCGTCGGCGCGCGGCTCGCCTCGTTGTACTCGGCATAGTAGGTCAGGGTTTCGGTGGGTGTGACGGTGAATCCGAAGGACGGATTGACACGGCTGAAGGCGTGATCGCCGCTGAGCGGGCTCGCCTGGCCGAAGCTGCTGTCGCTGACGGCGGTGTCCACGCTGGAGCCGGCGAGGGTCTCCGTGCTGCGGTTGTAGCGCACCGAGAGCGTGAAGTGCAGCAGCTTGCGCGGCGAGAGCGTATCGGTCGCGTACACCCCGTAGATCCGGTTGCTGCCCGCGAGCGAGATGACCGTGGGGTCGTTGAACGGGCTGACCTGGTAGATGAGTATGCGGTTCGCCGTCAGGCCGCCGTACTGATAGGACTGCACGAAGGTGTCGTCTGCGTCACTGAAGTCCGCACCCACGATCGCCTGGTTGCTCCAGCCGCGCAGCTCGTGCGAATCAGTCAGCTGCAGGCCGAAGCCGCGGCTGCTCTGAGCCAGCCGCGAGGTGGCGTTCTGGCCGGGGGCACAGTAGGCGAGCTGCGCACGGCTCGCGGGCGGCGTCGTGCAGTCGAACGGCGGGCCGGCATAATCGCTGTCGAGATAGCTGTCGTTGACGTTGCCGTTGATCGCGCCGGTGGTCAGGCGACGGTAGTAGATGCCCCCCGACAGCAGCAGCTTCTCGCTCAGGAACTGCGTGCCCGTGAGGTTGACGAAGTCGAGGAGGTTCTGGGTGAAGTCCGGCGTGTAGCTGCTCTCCCGCAGGTAATCGAGCATGCCGAGCGGCGTGGCGCCGTTGCCGTACAGACTGGTGTCGGCATAGGTGTAGCTCAGATCGAGGTCGGTCTGCTCGTTCTGCCAGCCGACCTTGCCGAAAGCCTGATAGACCCGTGTCGGGGAGTTCTGGCGCCAGCCGACCTCATCGAAGTAATTCCCCGTCAGAAAGTAATCGAATCCGCCGAGCGCGCCGCCGGTCTCGCCCTCGAAGGAGCGCCGCCCGAACGAGCCGCCGTAAGCCTCGAGGTCCGTGCCGGCGTCGTCGTGTCCGCTCTTGGTCCGCAGCGACAGGGCGCCGCCGAGGGTGTTGAGCCCGAAGACCGGATTGGAGCCCGACATCAGCGTCACGGTGGAGATCGCCGATTCTGGAATCAGGTCCCAGTTCACCGTGTCTCCGAACGACTCGTTGACGCGTACGCCGTCCACGTAGACCGACAGCCCCTCGGGCGTGCCGAGGAGCGGCGATGCGGTGAACCCGTGATAGTTGATGTCGAGCTGCAGCGGGTTGTCGGCGCTCGCGCTGACATTGACCCCGGTAAAGTTGTTGTTCAGGTAGTCGGCGATGCCCAGAGCCTGCTGCCGCTCCAGGTCCTGGCTGCCGGCCGTCTGCACGTTAGAGGGTATCTGATTTGCGGGCAGGCCGAGACCCGGCAGCGGCGTGGTCGCGATGACCACCACCTGCGGCAGCTCTGTCACGGTGGCGGGATTGGAGGAGGGCGCAGTGCCCGCGGGAGCGGGGGCTGTGGCTGCCGACGCGATGGCTGGCAACAGCGACAGGGTAGTGCGGGCGAAGCCTCGCCAAACCACGGACGCCCCCCCCCTCGAATGCCATTGGCCGATACCATCGCCAGTTTCTGCGAGTCCGGCTCGTCCGCCAAGGGGAGCATCCTGACCTTGCCGGTGCAGCGTCCCCGGACAGCGTGCTACCGTTGCGCCCCCACGGAGGTGCCATGCTCAAGACCCTGGTTGCCTGGCTCGCGCTCACCGGCGTCGCGCTCGCGCAGGCTCCGGTGCCGTCGGAGGTCGAGCAGTCCGCCCGCAGCCACATCACGCGCCCCGCGCTCGAGGCGCCGATCCGCTTCCTGTCCTTCGACCTGCTCGAGGGGCGTGGACCCGCGACGCGTGCCGATCAGCTGACACGGCTCTACCTGCAGACGCGGCTCGAGGGCATGGGCTACCGGCCCGCCTTCGGCAACGGCGAGTGGCAGCAGCCCTTCGACATCGTCGGCATCCGCTCGCAGCTGCCCCGCACCTGGAGCTTCCAGGGTAAGCGCAGTGGCGTGGACCTCGCCTGGCGCGACGATTACATCGCGACCAGCGGGGTTCAGAGCGAGAACGTGTCGATCGAGGATGCGGAGCTGGTGTTCGTCGGCTACGGCATCCAGTCGCCCGAGTATCAGTGGGACGATTTCAAGGGCGCGAAGCTCGCCGGCAAGATCCTGGTGATGATGAACTACGATCCCGACTGGGATCCGAAGCTGTTCGCCGGCAAGCGGCGGCTCTACTACGGGCGCTGGGACTATAAGTACGAGAGCGCCGCGCGTCAGGGCGCCGCCGGCGCCATCATCATCCACACGACCCCCTCGGCGGGCTATCCCTGGCAGGTGGTGCAGAGCTCCTGGGGCGGAGAGTCGTTCCAGCTGCCGGACGCCGGCGAGGCGCGGGTGCGGCTCAAGGCCTGGGCGACCGAGGAAGCGGTCCGGCGGCTGGTGAAGGCCGGCGGCTTCGACCTCGACAAGCTGCTGGCGGCGGCCCGCTCGCGCTCGTTCCAGCCGGTTCCGCTCGGCGTGCGCACCTCGATCGCGTTCACCAACCAGCTGTCGCGCGCGCAAACCGCAAACGTCGGCGAGGCGGCGCGCAAGCGCGCGCTGGCCGCCGTGGGCGGCAACTGAAGCGGAAGGCACACCATGTTCGAGCGGCTCGAGCTGATCACTGCAGACACCATCCTCAGCCTCATGGCGGCGTTTCGCGCCGATCCCGATCCGCGCAAAGTGGACCTGGGCGTCGGCGTCTACCGCGACGACCATGGCGAGACGCCGGTGCCGGCCGCGGTACGCGCGGCGGAGCGCACTCTGATCGAGCGGCAGACGACCAAGACCTACGTGGGGCCGGCCGGGAATCCCGGCTTCAATCAGGAGATGGCGCGCCTGGTGCTCGGCGGCGAGCATCCAGCGCTCACCGCGGGCCGGGTGCGCCTCATCCAGTCACCCGGCGGCTGCGGCGGGCTGCGCCTCGGCGCGGAGCTCATCCGCTACGCCTCGCCCGACTCCCTCGTGCATGTGAGCACCCCGACCTGGGTCAACCATGTGCCGCTGCTCTCGGGGAGCGGACTCAAGCTCGAGCGCTATCCGTACTACGACGCCGCGCGCGGCGCAGTGTTGTTTTCCGAGATGCTGGCGGCGTTCGAGCGGCTGCCGCCGCGCGCCGTGGTGCTGCTGCACGCCTCCTGTCACAACCCAACCGGCGCCGACCTGTCGCAGAGCGAGTGGCGTGAGCTGCTGTCGCTGGTGAAGCGCCGGCAGTTGCTGCCGTTCATCGACATGGCCTATCAGGGTCTCGGCGCGGGGCTCGATGCGGATGCCTTCGGGCTGCGGCTCTTCTGTGCCGAGCTGCCCGAGGTGATGTTCGCCGTGTCGTGTTCGAAGAACTTCGGCCTCTACCGCGAGCGCGCCGGAGCGCTCGGCATCGTGTGCGCGTCGCCGGGCGAGGCGGATGCCGCGATGAGCCAGCTGGTGCGCCTCGCGCGCGGACTCTGGTCGATGCCGCCGGATCACGGCGCCGCCATCGTCCACGGGGTCCTGACCGATGCGGCGCTCAAGGCGCAATGGATCGCCGAGATCGATGCGATGCGCGCGCGCGTCCAGGGGCTGCGACGCGAGGTGGTCCGGCAGCTCGCCGAGCACTGCCCCGGCCGCGACTTCGGCTACATCGCGCGCCAGCACGGCATGTTCTCGCTGTTCGGCGTCACCCCCGAGCAGGTGCGCGCGCTGCGCGCGCGCCATCATGTCTACATGGTCGACGACAGCCGCATGAACATCGCCGGCTTGCGGCGCGAGAATCTCGAGTACTTCGCGCGCTCGGTAGCCGCGGTGCTCGCGGACGGGGCGGGCCGCTGACATGAGCCTCGGTGAGCTGCGGACGCAGCTGCGCGAGGCGACGCTGCGCCCGGAGGCCGGCGCTTCCAACGAGCTGATTGCCGACCTCACCGCCGTGCAGGCGGCGCTCGCCGGTGCCCGCGCGCGCGCCGCACGCTGGGTCGAGGTGGCGCGCGCCGATCAGCGCTCGCGGCCACTCGTCGACCGGATGCTCGAGCAGTTTCCGCTCGACAGCGCGCAGGGCAGGGCGCTCATGAGTCTGGCGGAGGCGCTGCTGCGCACGCCCGATGCGAAGCGCGCCGATCAGCTGATCGCCGAGCGGCTCGCGGCGATCCGCGACGCCGGCGTTCGCGGCGACACCGATCTCCTGCTGCGCACGGGGTTCACGCTCCTCAGTGCCGCGGGCCGGCTGCTGCCCGAGGTCTCGGCCGAGCTTTCCGGGGAGGTCTCGGCGGCGAGTCTCGCCAAGCCCGTGGTCGCCCCGATCGTGCGCGCGGCGCTGCGCCAGTCGATGCAGACGCTCGGCCACGCGTTCATCGTCGGCGAGACGATCGATGCGGCGCTGAGCCGCTCGCGCTCGGATCCGGAGCTGGAGCTGTGCTCTTTCGACATGCTGGGCGAGGGCGCGCGCACCGAGGCGGACGCGCAGCGCTACCTCGAGGATTACGCGCACGCCATCGACGCGCTGGGCGCTCAGCCGACCGGAACGGTGCACACGCGCTCGGCGATCTCCGTGAAGCTGTCGGCGCTCGAGCCGCGCTACACGCTGTTGCAGAGCGAGCTGGTGCAGGAGCGGCTCGGCCCCCGGATGCTCGAGCTCGCGCGCCGCGCCGCCCGCGCCGGCATCGGCATGACCATCGACGCCGAGGAGGCGGACCGGCTCGACCTGTCGCTCGACATCATCGAGACGCTCGCTCGCGATACCGCGACGCGCGGCTGGGAGGGACTCGGGCTCGCGGTGCAGGCTTACGGCCGGCGTGCGCCGCTGGTGCTCGAGTGGGTGGCGGAGCTCGCGCGCGGCTCGGGGCGGCGCATGACCGTGCGCCTGGTGAAGGGCGCCTACTGGGACAGCGAGATCAAGCGCGCGCAGGAGCGGGGGCTCGCGAGCTTTCCGGTGTTCACCTCCAAGGCCGCCACCGACGCGAGCTACCTCGAGGGTGTGAAGCGCCTGTTCGCGGCACGCGAGGTGCTCTATCCCCAGTTCGCCACTCACAATGCCTACACCGCGGCTGCGGTGCTGGCGCTCGCGCCCTCCGGCGCGCGCTACGAGTTCCAGCGGCTGCACGGCATGGGGGACGCCCTGTACGCGGCGGCGCGCGCCGAGCTGCCGGACCTCCCGCCGGTGCGCGTTTACGCGCCGGTCGGGACGCACGAGGAGCTCCTGCCCTACCTGGTGCGGCGGCTGCTCGAGAACGGCGCCAACAGCTCCTTCGTCCACCAGTTCATGAACCCGCAGATTCCCGTGGAGCAGGTCGTGCGCGATCCCATCTCATCCCTGAACGACGCCTCAACCGGTGCGCCGCGCGTGCGCGAGCCCGCGGCGCTCTTCGGCACGGAGCGCGCCAATTCCGCCGGCGAGGACTTCGGCGATCCGGCGACGCTCGCGCTGCTGGAGGGCCAGCTGCGCGCGCACGCCGGCGAGACCTACGCCGGCGGCCCGATCCTGAGCGGCCGCCCGGTGCGCGACGCGAACGTCGCGGTCGTGTCTCCCGCCAACACCGCCGCGACCGTCGGCTTCACCCGTGATGCCACCGCCGAGGAGATCCGCGAGGCGATGACGGCCGCGGCGCGCGCCCAGCCCGCGTGGGATGCCACCCCGGCGGCCGCGCGCGCCGCGAGCCTGGCGCGCGCGGCGGATCTGCTCGAGGAACGGCGCGGACAGTTTCTGAGCCTGCTGGTGCGCGAAGCGGGCAAGACGCTGCCGGATGCAGTGGCGGAGCTGCGCGAGGCGGTCGACTTCTGCCGCTACTATGCGGCGCGCGCCCGCGAGCTCTTCGGTGCGCCGGAGGTGATGCCGGGGCCCACCGGCGAGCGCAACACGCTCTCGCTCCACGGCCGGGGCGTGTTCGTGTGCATCAGCCCCTGGAACTTCCCGCTGGCGATCTTCACCGGCCAGATCACCGCGGCGCTCGCCGCCGGTAACGCCGTGGTGGCGAAGCCCGCGCCCGCGACCCCGCTCATCGCGCACGCGATGACGCGTCTGCTGCACGCGGCGGGGATTCCGGCTGCGGCTCTGCAGCTGACGCCCGCCGACGGGCCGGCGTTCGGCGAGGTCGCGCTCACCCATCCGGCGCTCGCCGGCGTCGCTTTCACCGGCTCGACCGCGACCGCGGCCACGATCAATCGCACGCTCGCCAGCCGCGACGGCCCGATCGTGCCGCTGATCGCCGAGACCGGCGGCGTGAACGCCATGGTGGTGGATGCGACGGCGCTCCCCGAGCAGGTGGTCGATGACGCGATCACCTCGGCCTTCACCAGCGCGGGCCAGCGCTGCTCGGCGCTGCGCGTGCTGTACCTCCAGGAGGAGATTGCCGATCGGGTGATCGGGATGCTGATCGGCGCGATGCGGGAGTTGCGCATCGGCTCGCCGGCGGAGCCGGCGACGGATGTCGGGCCGGTGATCTCCGAGGCGGCGCGCGCGCGCCTGGCGCGCCATGCCGAGCGCATGCGCGTGGAGGCGAAGCTGTTGTACGCCTGTGAGCTCGACCCGGCGCTCGCGGCGTGCGGACATTTCTTCCCGCCGCAGATGTTCGAGCTGCGCTCGCTCGATCAGCTCAAGAGCGAGGAATTCGGACCGATCCTGCACGTGGCGCGCTACCGCAGCGATCAGCTCCCGCAGGTGCTGGCGGCGATCCGCGGCACGGGCTATGGGCTCACGCTCGGCGTCCACAGCCGCCTCGAGAGCGTCGCAAGCCACGTGTTCGCATCGCTCCCCGTCGGCAACACCTACGTGAACCGCAATATGATCGGCGCGGTGGTGGGGGTGCAGCCCTTCGGCGGCCAGGGACTATCGGGCACCGGGCCGAAGGCCGGCGGTCCTCACTACCTGCTGCGCTTCGCCAACGAGCGCACGCTCACGATCAACACCGCCGCGATCGGCGGCAACGTCGAGCTACTAGGAGAGCAACATGGCTGAATACAAGACCAAATGCTTCTGTGGTGCCGTCGAGTTCACCGTCAGCGGCGAGCCGGTCGCGATGGGCTACTGCCATTGCGAATCGTGCCGACACTGGTCCGCGGGGCCGGTGAACGCGTTCACCCTGTGGCAGCCGAGTGCCGTCAAAGTGACCAAGGGGGCCGACAACATCGGGACCTATAACAAGACCCCGGTGAGCTACCGCAAGTGGTGCAAGAGCTGCGGCGGCCATCTCTTTACCGAGCACCCGCCGCTCAAGCTCACGGACGTGTTCGCGGCGATGCTGCCGACGCTCAAGTTCACGCCCGGCGTCCACGTCAATTACCAGGAGACGGTGCTGCGGATGCGCGACGGGCTGCCGAAGCTCAAGGACTTCCCGAAGGAATTTGGCGGCTCGGGCGAGACGCTGCCGGAGTGATGCGACGCGCGGATGCGCAACGCGCATAAAATGGCCGCGGCACGCCGCTGGGCGCAGGTCCGGAGTACGCCGCGATGACTATCGCGGGCGATCTATCCCGGGCAGCCGCCTCGCTGCTGCTTGCGCCCTGCGCCTACGCGGCGGATGCAGCGCCGAGCCCCAGCGCGCCCGAGACGGTCACTGTCACGGCCACGCGCATCGCGAGCACCTCCTTCGACGTGCCGGCAGCCATCTCCAGAGTTTCGGGCGAGCAGCTCACCGAGGACGCACTCGGCGTGAATGTTTCCGACGACCTGTCGACGGTGCCGGGCCTGCTGGCCCGCAACCGCAACAACTACGCCCAGGACCAGCAGATCTCGATCCGCGGCATCGGCGCCAACTCGACCTTCGGCATCCGCGGCGTGCGCATCTACCAGGACGGTATTCCGCAAACCGGCGCCGACGGGCAGGGGCAGGTCTCGCAGTTCAACCTGGACTCCGCCGAGCGCGTGGAGGTGCTGCGCGGCCCGTTTTCAGCGCTCTACGGCAACTCCTCCGGTGGTGTGATCCAGGTCTTCACCGCCGACGGCATGCCGCCGGATCAGGAGCGTGCCGCTGCCGCCTACGGCGGCTTCGGGGCGTGGCGCGCCGGGATCGATGCCTCGGGTGCCGCCGGGGCGTTTGCTTACGACGCCGCCTTCACGCACTTCGCGGTGGAGGGCTACCGGCCGCACAGCGCCGCCGGCAACGAGTCCTTCAACGCCAAGCTCGGCTACCAGGTGGATGAGCGCAACCATCTGTCGCTGGTGCTCAACGTGATCTCGCGCCCCGATGCTCAAGACCCCCTCGGGCTCACGTCGGCGCAGTACTTCGCCGATCCTAATCAGGCGGCGCCGGCGGCGCTCCAGTTCAATACGCGCAAGAGCCTCGAGCAGCAGCAGGCAGGTCTGATCTGGAACCACGACTTCACCAACGGCCAATCGCTGCAGGTCACGGGCTATGACGGCCATCGCAGCGTGCTGCAGTTCCTGGCCATCCCGATCGCTGCCCAGGGCCCGCCCACGAGCTCCGGCGGCGTGGTAGACCTCGACCGCGATTTCGGCGGCAGCGACGTGCGCTGGTCGTGGCGGACCGAGCTCGCCGGCCGGCCGTTCACCTGGGTGGCCGGCGTCAGCTACGACCGGCAAAACGAGCTGCGCCGCGGCTACGACAACTACGTCGGCAGCCTGCTCGGCATCGAAGGGGCGTTGCGGCGTAACGAGAACGACATCACTTATGATCTCGATGAGTACACGCAGCTCAGCTGGGACATCGCTCCGAGGTGGTCGCTGATGATCGGCATCCGCCACAGCGCGGTGAACTTCAGCGTCGAGGATCACTTCGTCGCCCCCGCCAACGGCGACGACAGCGGCAGCGTAACCTACAGTGCCGACACCCCGGTGGCGGGCGTGGTGTTCAAAGCAAGCCCCTGGGTGAACCTCTATGCCTCCTTCGGGCGCGGCTTCCAGACGCCGCTCGGATCCGAGCTCGCTTATCGTCCTGACGGCGGCTCCGGGCCGAACTTCGATCTGCAGCCGGCGCGCAGCATCAACAGCGAGCTGGGGGCCAAGATCCGGCTGCACGAGTCGCTGAGCGCCGAGGCGACCATCTTCGAGACCCGGACGCACGATGAGATCGTGATCGACACCAATCTCGGCGGGCGCTCGACCTATCAGAACGCCGGCCGCACCACGCGCGGCGGCGCCGAAGCCTCATTGGACTGGCACGTGGACCCGGCGTTGCACCTGCAGCTGGCCTACACGCTGGTGGAGGCGACCTACGCGGACGCGTACTACACGTGCACCACCGCACCGTGCACGGTCGCCAATGTGCTGGTGCCGGCGGGCAACCGCCTGCCCGGCGTGCCCAAGAACGACGCCTACGCACTGCTGCGCTTCGGTAATGAGCTCGGTCCGTTCGCTACCGCGAGCGCGCAGTACGTGAGCACCGTGGCGGTGAATGACGTCAACAGCGTGTTCGCGGGAGGCTATCCGCTCTTCGGGGCGAGCGCCGGTTACAGCGCCAGTCTGCCGCACGGTGGCTGGAATCTGTTCGTGCGGGTGAACAACCTCCTCAACCGCCACTACGTCGGTTCGGTGATCGTGGACGACGCGAACAGCCGCTACTTCGAGAGCGCGGCGCCTTTCAACATCCTCGTGGGCGGTGCGCTCACTTTCCGCTAGCGCTGCGCTGCAGCTGCGCGAGCAGCGCCTCGAGTGACTGCACCGGCGCCGAGCAGGTGCTGCCGCGGCAGATGTAAGCCACGGCCGCGCCGCGCGGCGCCTTGTCGGCGAGCGCCGGCGGCAGATCGCCGGCATCGGCTGGAATGGCGAGCACCAGCCGCCGCGGCACGAACATGCGCGCGAGCTCACGCCGCCAGGCCTCGATCGCCGCCGCCTCGCCGCGCAGGATGACGATCTCCGGCGGCTGCAGCAGCTCCTCGAGTGCGGTAACCAGCGTGACGTGCGGCACCGGGTACTTCTCCAGGGCCGGCCACGCCGCGCGCAGCGTGCGCTCAGCCGCCGTGAGGTAGCGCGGCTCGCCGAGCAGATGTCCCAGGCGCTGCAGGGTGAAGGCCGCGATGCCGTTGCCGGACGGGATGGCATCGTCGCTGAAGGTCTTGGAGCGGTGGATCAGCTGCTCGTGATCGTCGGAGGTGAAGTAGAAGCCGCCGTTGGCCTCATCGGCGAAGTGCCCGAGCACCACCTCGGTCAGCTGCCGGGCAAACTCCAGCTCCCCGGCGCGAAAGCGCACCTGCTGCAGCTCGAGCACTGCGTCGACCAGGTAGACGTAGTCGTCCAGGTAGGCGTTGAGGTGCGCGCGGCCGTCCTTGTAGGTCGCGAACAGCCGGCCATCGCGCCAGAGCCTCTCGCGCAGGAACTCGAGGGCGCGGCTCGCCGCGGCCGCCAGCAGCTCGGCATTGTGTGCGCGCGCGGCGATCGCCAGCCCACGGATCATGAGCGCGTTCCAGGAAGTGAGGATCTTCTCGTCACGCGACGGCCGCACGCGCTGTGCGCGCAAAGCGAGCAGCTTCGTGCGGGCGCTCTCGAGCAGCGTGCCGACCTCCGCGGCCGGACGCTGCACCGCCGCCGCGATCTGCTCCACGGTCGCATTGACGTACAGATGCCAGCGGCCCTCGAAGTTGGCCGTTGAGTCGAGGCCGAAGCGCGGCGCGAACACCGCGAACTCCTCCGCGCTCAGCGCGTGCCGGACCTGCTCGCGGTCCCATACGTAGAACCTGCCCTCGTGACCCTCGGAGTCGGCATCCAGGCTCGAGTAGAAGCCGCCCTCGGGGGACTGCATCTCGCGCAGCGCCCAGCGGGCGGTCTCGAGCACGACCTGGGCGTAGAACGCATCCGCGCTCGCCAGCGAGAAGTTGGCGTACACCGCGAGCAGCGCGCCGTTGTCGTACAGCATCTTCTCGAAGTGCGGGATCATCCAGCGCTCATCGACCGAGTAGCGGCAGAAGCCTCCGCCGAGCTGATCGCAGATGCCGCCGTCGCCCATGCGCTGCAGCGTGAAGCTCGCCATGTGGAGCGACTGCAGCCCCGCCTCGTCTCCCGTCGGGCTGGCGCGCCAGTCGCGCAGCAGCCGCTCGAGCACCTTGGGCGCGGGAAACTTCGGTGCCCCGCCGAAACCACCGTAGTGGCGGTCGAAGGTGCTCGCGAGCTGAGCGCGGCACGCCTTGAGCGGTGCGTCGGTGAGCTCGGTACCGGCCGGGGCGGGCGGGTAATTGATGCCGGCGAGCGCGGTCGCCAGGGCTTCGTTCTGCGCGCGCATCTCCGGCTCGTGGGTGCGGTAGAACTCGACCACCCGCGGCAGCAGGTCCCTGAAGCCAGGCAGGCCGTAGCGCGGCTCGCGCGGGAAGTACGTGCCGCCGAAGAACGGGCGCTGATCGTCGTGCGTCAGGAACATGGTGAGCGGCCAACCGCCGCCGCGCTGCGTGATCATCTGCTGCGCGATCTGGTAGATGCGGTCTATGTCGGGGCGCTCCTCGCGGTCGACCTTGATGTTGACGAAGTTGTCGTTGAGCAGGCGCGCCGTGGCCTCGTCCTCGAAGCTCTCGTGGGCCATGACGTGACACCAGTGGCAGGCTGCGTAACCGATGCTGAGATGAATCGGCTTGCCTTCGCGGCGCGCGCGCTCGAGCGCCTCGCTCCCCCAGGGGTACCAGTCCACCGGATTATGAGCGTGCTGCCGCAGATACGGGCTGGTCTCGCTGATCAGATGGTTGGTGAACTTCGGCGTCTGCATCGTGGCTGCTCCGGCGCACCTACTGCGCGATGACCGCTTCGCCAGCAGCCTGAAGCTGTGCGTTGAGGCTCGCCAGCGTACCGCTCTTGAACTTCGCCCACTTTGCCAGCGCGGCGTCGAGCAGCGCGCGGTGGCGCTGGTAGCCGCGCTGCGCGTCCACGGTCGGCGCGGCGTCTGCTCCGTCCACCGCCCGCTCGAGATTCTTGAACGCCGCGGCGAGATAGCGCAGCCCTCCGACCGTCGTCGGGGGTGGGCCCATGGAGTCCGGTGAGCGCTTCGCGGGCGCGAGATCGCTGATCGCGAGCAGCTCCTGATCGGCGGACGCGAGCGCTGCGGCCGCAGCGCCGCCGGCGCTCTTGCGGCGCTCGGCGATGCCCGCATGAATCCGTTCGGCCTGCCCGAGCGCCGCTGCGATCTCGACGCGCGCCGCCTCGAGGTCGCGCGCGAGCGCGAACTGCCGCGCATAAGCAGCCGCCGGCAGCGTGACGCGTGGGTCGGGAGCGACGCTGAGCGTCTGCCGATAGACGCGGTCGCCTGCCTTGAGCTCGATCCGATACTCACCGGGCGGTGCCCACACGCCCTCCTCGGTTTCCTCCGGATCGTCCGGAACCAGCCCGGTCCGCGGCGCGTAGTGCAGGTCCCACACGAAGCGATGGGCGCCGGCGCCGGCGCCGAGCGGCGGCGGCACGGCGATCCACTCGGGTGCGATCACCACCTTGGCGAGATCGGGTTGCGCGGTCTGGTCCTCGCTCGAGACGGCCCGCACCGTCGCGCCACTCGCAGCGTAAATTGTCAGCTGGACCGCCCCCGTCGCGGTTGCGTCGAGCACGTAGTCGATGTAGGCGCCCGGCTTTGGGTTGGCGCCCATCGGCTCGTCCTTCGGCATCGGCGAGCCGAGGAAGCCGGTGGGTCGCACGCGCGCCGCCTGCGCCGGCGGCAGCAGACGCGTGCCGGCACTCGCGCCTCCACCCGCAGCGTCGGCGAATGCGCGCAGCGGCGCGATGTCGTCCATGATCCAGAAGCCGCGGCCGTGCGTCGCGATCACGAGATCTACGCCATGTACCTCGAGGTCGCGCACCGAGGTGCGCGGCAGGTTCTGCTGCAGCGACTGCCAGTGGGCCCCGTCGTCGAGCGACACGTAGAAACCATGCTCAGTGCCGCAATAGAGCAGGCCGCGCCGCACCGGATCCTCACGCACCACGTTGACGGAGTTGTGCAAGCCGCCGTCGGCGATCCCGTCGACGATGAGCGTCCAGCTCACGCCGCCGTCGTGTGTGCGATAGACGTACGGCCGCGGATCATCGAGTCGATGCCGGTCGACGGCGATATAGGCAGTACCTGAGTCGAAGTGCGAGGGCTCGACCACGCCGATCTTGGCCCAGGCCGTCAGCGCTCCCGGCGTGACCTCTTGCCAATGGGCGCCGCCATCCGGCGTCTTCCATACCAACCCGTCATCCGTGCCCGCCCAGATGAGGCCGGCCTCGAGCGGCGAGGGACCGATCGCATATACGACGCCGCGGCGCGGCCCGTTGCTGTCGTTATCGGCGACGGTGGCCGCGTCGAGGTTGGCGGGCGTCCCGGGGTCCGGGCGGGTGAGGTCCGGGCTGATCGCCTGCCAGTGCGCGCCGCGGTCGGTGGTGCGGAAGATCCGCTGAGTGCCGAAGTAGAGCGCATGCGGTGCGGTCTTGCCGAACACCAGCGGCAACGTCCAGGTGCCGCGATACAGCCCCGGCGAGGCCAACCCCGGGGCGACGCTCTGCTTCTGGCCGGTGCGCGCGTCGAACCTGTCGACGCGCCCGCCGAAGATGATCTGCGGATCTACCGGGTCGGGCGCGATGTTGTCGCTCTCGCCGCCGACCGCACTCTCGCGGAACTCCGTGAGATTGATGCCGTCGATGTTGTCGGTGCGGCTCGGGATGCCCGCCGCGCCCGAGTCCTGCTGCGCGCCGTACACCCAGTAGGGGAAGCGGTCATCGGTGATGACGTGATAGAACTGGCCGGTCGGCTGGTTGAACCACGAGCTCCAGGTGGCGCCGCCGTTCAGCGTCACCACCGCCCCCTGATCGACGCCGAGGATGCGCCGCTGCGGGTCGCGCGGGTCGATCCACAGCGTGTGATAATCGTCGCCTCCCGGCGCACCCTTGACCGGGAAGAACGTCCGGCCGCCGTCGGTGGAGCGGTGCACGCTGGTGTTGCAGACGTAGACCACGTCCGGGTCGGTGGGATCGACCGTGACGCCGCCGAAATACCAGCCGCGCTTCCAGATGCGCGCGTCGGCGCTGACGCGCGTCCAGTTGGCGCCCGCATCGTCGGAGCGGTACAGGCCCCCGGCGGAGGCGTCGATGAGCGCGTAGACGCGCTGCGGCCTGGACGGCGCGACGCCGATACCGATGCGGCCCGGCTCGGCGGGCAGGCCGTGGCCCGCGAGCTCGACCCAGCTGCGACCGCCGTCCTGCGACTTGTACAGCCCGCCGCCCGGTCCGCTCGAGGGCGGGTAGACGTTCCAGGGCGGCCGCCGCGTCTGCCACAGCGAGGCATACACCACGCGCGCATCCCCCGGCTCGAACGCGAGGTCGATCGCGCCGGTGTCGGCATTCTTGAAGAGCGTGCGCTGCCAGCTCGCTCCGCCGTCGGTCGAGCGGAACACTCCGCGCATCCCGTTGGCGCCGTACGGGTGGCCGAGCGCGGCCACCAGCACGACGTCGGGGTTCGCCGGATCGACCAGGATGCGGCCGATCTGCTGCGAGTCCTCGAGGCCGATCGCCTGCCAGCTGCGCCCCGCATCGCGCGAGCGGTAGAGGCCGGCCCCTTGCGCGATGTCCGAGCGCATGTCCGCTTCGCCGCTGCCGACGTAGATGACATGACTGTCGGACGGCGCCACCGCGAGCGCGCCGATCGAGCCGACCGGCGCCGAGTCGAAGATCGGCGCCCAGGTGCGCCCCGCATCGCGCGTCTCCCACACACCGCCGTTCACCGCGCCGAAGTAGAAATGATCCGGCTCGCCGGGCACGCCGGCGACCGTGAGCACGCGCCCGCCGCGAAAGGGTCCGATGGAGCGCCACTCGAGGGGCTTGAGCAGCGCCGCCGCGAGCGGCTCGGCCGCCGCGCGCGCCGGCAGCGCGCACAGACCGGACACCAGTACCAGGAGCGCCACGCCGCTGCGCGCTGAGGACACGTTACACCTCGAAGGACAGGGCGCAATTGTATACTTGCCGCCCCCCGGAGCAG
>Ga0335078_10006356_pt1 | contig 17497 bp, 16 predicted proteins | sample Lox_Sample_32_FD_206711 | JGI IMG/M metagenome (GOLD analysis project Ga0335078, IMG submission 206711) | Soil microbial communities from Loxahatchee National Wildlife Refuge, Florida, United States - Lox_Sample_3.2 | ecosystem: Environmental > Terrestrial > Soil > Wetlands | place: USA... | reverse complement strand
GTGAGCGCGTCCGGGGGCGAGCGCCGCCCGGCGGTGTTCCTCGACCGCGACGGTGTGGTCAACGAGGCGCTCGTGCGCGACGGCCGGCCCTACCCGCCCGGCTCGCCCGACGACGTGGTCATCGTGCCCGGCATGCCCGAGGCCTGCGCCCGCCTGCGGGCGGCGGGCTTCGCCGTGGTGGTGGTGACCAACCAGCCCGACGTGGCCCGCGGCCGACAGAGCGCCAGCGGGGTGGCCGCCATCAACGCCGTGGTGCGCCACGAGGTGGCGCTGGACGGCCTCTACAGCTGCCTCCACGACAACGGTGACGGCTGCGGGTGCCGCAAGCCGGCGCCGGGCATGCTGCTGGCGGCGGCGGCCGACCTCGGGCTCGATCTGGGGCGCAGCTTCATGGTGGGCGACCGCTGGTCCGACGTCGACGCGGGCCGGGAGGCGGGCTGCACCACCGTGTACATTGACCGCGGGTATTCGGAGCGCCGGGCAGACGGCTACGACCACGTGGTCCCCGACCCCGTCGCCGCGGTGGACTGGATCCTCGGAACGACGCAGGGAGAGGAGGGGGGCGGTGTCGGAACATCTTCCCTACGGCATCAAGGTCTTCGCTGACGGGGCCGACCTCGAGGGGATCCTGGCGCTCAGCCGGGACCCCGTGATCTCGGGGTTCACCACCAACCCGACGCTGATGCGCAAGTCCGGCGTGGAGGACTACCCCGGGTTCGCCCGCAAGGTGCTCGACCACGTCACCGACAAGCCCATCTCCTTCGAGGTGTTCTCCGACGAGTTCGACGAGATGGCCGCCCAGGCCCGGATCATCGGGGCCTGGGGCCCCAACGTCTACGTGAAGATCCCCGTCACCAACACCCGGGGGGAGAGCGCCGAGGAGCTCATCCGCACGCTCACCGCCGAGGGCCTGCACCTGAACGTCACCGCCATCCTTACCCTGGACCAGGTGCGCGCCGTGGGCCAGGCCCTGGCCGGCACGACCGGGGCGGTGGTGTCGGTCTTCGCCGGGCGCGTGGCGGACACGGGCCGCGACCCCGTGCCGCTCATGACCGAGGCGGCCGCCATCCTGGCGGGCGACCCCGCCCTGGAGCTGCTGTGGGCGAGCCCCCGCGAGGTGCTCAACGTGCCCCAGGCGGCCGCCGCCGGCTGCCACATCATCACGGTCACCCACGACCTGCTGGCCAAGCTCAAGGGGCTGGGGCGCACCCTCGAGGACGTCTCGCTCGACACCGTGCGCATGTTCCGCGACGACGCCGTGCGCGCCGGCTACCTGCTGTGAGCCGGGTCCCGTCGGCGAGGAGGGCGGCACCGTGATCATCTCGCGCACCCCGCTGCGGGTCACCCTCGGGGGTGGGGGCACCGACCTGCCCTCCTACTATGCCAACCACGGCGGCTTCGTCATCTCCGCCGCCATCAACCGCTACATCTTCATCGCCATCAACCGGACCTTCGGCGGCGACTACTTCCTCAAGTACTCCGAGCTCGAGCGGGTGGCCGAGGTCGACGACATCGAGCACCCCATCATCCGCGAGGCGCTGCGGCTGCACCCCATCGGCAAGTCGGTGGAGCTGGTGAGCGTGGCCGACATCCCCGCCGGCACGGGCCTGGGGTCCTCGGGGGCGTTCACCGTGGGGCTCCTGCGCGCCCTGTACGCCCACCAGCGCGAGCACGTCACGGCGGCCAACCTGGCCGAGGAGGCCTGCCGCATCGAGATCGACATCCTCGAGCGCCCCGTGGGCAAGCAGGACCAGTACATCGCCGCGTTCGGCGGCCTCACCTGCTTCGAGATCGAGCCCGACGGCCAGGTCAACGTGACGCCGCTGCTCGTCTCCAACGAGACCCTGCGGGATCTCGAGGAGCACATGTGCATGTTCTTCACCCACTACTCGCGCCCCGCCGACAAGGTCCTCGACGAGCAGCGCACCAAGTCCGAGGCCGGCGACCGCGACATGGTCGACAGCCTGCACTTCGTCAAGGAGAACGGCCTGGCCACCAAGGAGGCCCTCGAGCGCGGTGACACCGCCACCTTCGCCGAGCTCATGGACGAGCACTGGCGGCGCAAGCGCCGGCGCTCGGCGATGATGTCGAACGACCGCATCGACCGCTGCTACGACATGGCCATGGCCAGCGGCGCCCTGGGGGGCAAGCTGGTGGGGGCGGGGTCGGGCGGGTTCCTCCTCTTCTACGCCAAGGACCTCGACTCCCTGCGCGCCGCCATGGCCGCCGAGGGCCTGAGCGAGGTCCGCTTCGTCTTCGACTTCGACGGGTCCTCGCTGCTCGTGCGGGACTGAGCCGGCACCCGGCGACCCCCGTGCAGTGCCTGGTCCTGGCGGGCGGTCTCGGCACGCGCATGGCGCCGGTGACCGAGCGGGTGCCCAAGTGCCTGCTCGAGGTGGCGGGGCGGCCCTTCGCCCACTGGCAGCTCGAGTGGCTGGCGGCCCAGGGCGTGCGGCGGGTGGTGTTCAGCATCGGCCACCTGGGCGAGGCGGTGCGGGCCGAGCTCGGTGACGGGGGGCGCTTCGGGGTCGAGCTCACCTACGTGGACGAGGGCCCGGTGCTGCTCGGGACGGGGGGCGCGCTGCGCCTGGCCGTCGAGCGCGGCGTGACCGAGGCGTCGTTCTTCGTGCTCTACGGCGACTCCTACCTCACCGTCGACCTCGCCGCCGTGGCCCGGGCCTTCACCGATCGGCGGGCCGAGGCCCTCATGACGGTGTTCCGCAACCGGGGGCGCTGGGAGCGCTCCAACGCCGTGTTCGACGGCGAGAGCGTCGTGCGCTACGACAAGACGCTGGCCGAGCCGCCGCCCGAGATGGCCTGGGTGGACTACGGCCTGTCGGTGCTGTCGTCGGCGGTGGTGCTCGAGACCGTGCCCGCCGGGGGGCCGAGCGACCTGGCCGACGCCCTGCACCGCCTGAGCATCCAGGGCCGGCTGGCGGGCTTCGAGGTCACCGAGCGCTTCTACGAGATCGGCAGCCCGAGCGGCCACGCCGAGCTCGAGGCGCTGCTGCGCGGCCGCGCCGGCGCAGGGTCAAGCGCCTCCTGAAGCGTGCCCGCGGCGGGCGGCGCGCTGTGTCGGTGCGTCAGGGCACCAGCCACTGGCCGTAGTCGGCGGCGGCGCCGGCCGCCGGCGAGAACTGCACCTGGGTGATCTTGATGGCGGTGCGCACCTCGAAGGCCGTGCAGGCGGTGACGGTCTTGCCCGGCGTGGGGTTGAACTTGGGCCCGTGGCCGCTGCACTCCATGAGGGTGACGTGGGCGGGGAGGTAGGCGTTGCCGTTGGACCCCACGAGGTTGGCGTCGGCGTTGGTGTTGCCGGAGATCCCCGAGCCCGACGTGTCGGTGATGTGCCACATGACGGCGATGTAGCGCTTGGCGCCCGGGGCGGCGGCGCCGCTCGTGGTGTGGGCGGGGTCGGTCACGCTCTCGAGGGTCATGTCGAAGGTCTTGCCCGCCTGGGTCTTGAGGCTCAGGGTGTCGCCCACGTGGGCCGCCTTCGACGACCCGGCGGGATGGTCGACGAGCGTCGCCGTGCTCGAGCACGCCGCCGCCAGGCCCGCCACCGCCGCCATCCCCACGACCGCCCGCAACTTGCCCACGTGACCCCCCCGACGTTGGATCGGGACATGATAGGCGACATCCCTGGTCGGATGGGGTAACGCCCCGGGGCCGGACCCCCCGGCACCGCCCCCCGGTGCCTACACTGCCGGGGATGCGCGGCCGGGGGGCAGGCCTCAGACGGGGGCCCGACGTCCTCGGCCTGGCCTGGACGGTGGTGGCCGCCGTGGTGGTCATGGTGCCGGTGCTGCGCCCCGGGGTGCAGCTGGGCCCCTTCGACCTCCTCAGCCGGGTGGGGCTCACCCGCCACCCCGGTACGGGGGTCCACAGCCAGTTCCCCGCCGACCAGGTCCTCTACTTCCTGCCCCTCACCAACCTGGCCTGGCACCAGGTGCACCAGGGGCACCTGCCGCTGTGGAACCCCGACAACGTCCTGGGCGTGCCGCTCGCCTTCACCTGGCAGTCGGGGGTGTTCAGCGTCCCGGTGCTGCTCAGCTACCTGTTCCCCGTGCACGCCGCCTACACCGTGATCGTCCTGGCCAAGCTGGTGCTGGCGGGCACGGGCGCCTACGTCCTGTGCCGGGTGCTCGGGACGGGGGCCCTGGCGGCCGCCTTCGGGGGCACGGTGTTCGAGCTGTCGGGGCCCATGCTGCACTACTCGGGCTGGGCCATGACCGGGGTGACGTGCTGGGCGGGGTGGATCTTCGCCGCCGCCGTGCTGGTGGTGCGCGGCGGCCGGCGCCTGCGGCACGTGGTGCTCCTGGCGCTGGCCGTGGCGGCCGCCGTCTACGGCGGGCACCCCGAGAGCCTGGTGGTGCTGGGGGTGTCCCTGGCCGTGTTCCTGGCCGTGGTGCTGGGGGTGCGGGCCGGGCGCGACGGCGGGGCCCTGCGCCGGCCGGTGCTGGACCTGGTGACGGGGGGCGCCTGCGGGCTCGGGCTCGGGGCGCCACTGCTGTTGCCGGGGCTCCAGGTGGTGCAGGTGTCGGGGCGGGCGGGGGCGGCCGGCGGGGCGGCCTACGCCCCGGCGCACCTGTCGGACCTGCTCACCGGGCTCCAGGGCGTGGACTTCCGGGTGCCCTCGCCCTACGTGGGGGTGGTGGCGGCGGTGCTGGCGGTCACCGCCCTGGTCCTGCGCCGGCGCCGGGTCGAGGTGCTCGGGCTGGGGGCGGTGGCGCTGGCGGGGATCCTGCTCACCTTCCGCACCCCGCTCACCTCGGTGCTCGCCGACGCCCCGGGCCTGGGCCAGATCACCTGGAACCGCGACGTGATGCTGCTCGCCCTGGCCCTGGCCGTGCTGGGGGCGCTCGGCCTCGACGCCCTGGTGCGGGGGGACGTCGGGGTGTCGTGGCGACGCCTGGCCCTGTGGTGCAGCGCCGGGGCGGCGGTGGTGGTGGCCGGGGTGTGCCTGGCCGTGGGGCTGGGCGCCCAGCTCACGAGCGGCGGCGGGGAGCGCGCCCGGCTGGCCTGGGCCGGGGCCGAGGTGCTGGCCGTGGCGGCCGTGGCGCTGACCGCCGCCACGGGCGGCGACGGTCCCGGTGCGTCGCGCCGGCGGCGCTGGTCGGCGGCGGCCCTGGCGGCGCTGCAGGGCGCGGTGCTGGTGGTGCTCGGGGTGTCGTTCTGGTCGATCAGCTCCACCGGCTTCTCCCCCACCCCGGCGGTGCGCGCCCTGCAGCGCGCCGTGGGCCCGTCGCTGGTGGGCTTCGACGCCCCCCCGCAGCCCGGCGGCGGCGACTGCCGGCCCAAGCCCTTCACGGCGCCCTACTCGAACGAGGTGGGCGTGCGGCCCAACGTCAACGCCGTCTACGGGGTGCACGAGTTCGCCGTGTACGAGCCCGCCCTCGACGGCGCCTACTTCTCCTCGTGGACCGAGGCCAGCGGGGGCAAGCGCGTCGGCCCCGGGCTGCGCCGGGTGGGCCTGTTCTGCCCCCAGCTCACCTCGGTGGCCCAGGCCCGGCTGTACGGGGTGCGCTACCTGCTCGTGGCGGCCGGGGCCCGGGCGCCGGCCGGCACCCACCGGGTGGCCACCGTGGGGGGCGAGGAGCTGGTGGCGGTGCCGGGGGCGGCCCGGGCCACGCTGTCGGTGCCCCCGCCGGCGGGCGCGACGCTCGGCGCGGGGGCCCCGGGCACGCCGGTGGCGGCCACCCAGCCCGACCCCGCCTCGTGGCGGGTGGTGACCGACGCTCCCGGCCCGCGGGTGCTGCGCCTGCGGGTCACGGCCGAGCCGGGCTGGAGCGCCACCGTGGACGGGCGCCCGCTGCGCCTGGAGCGCTGGTCGGCGGGGGCCATGCTGGAGGCCACCGTGCCCGCCGGGCGCCACGTGGTGGAGCTGCGCTACTCCCCCGCCCTCTTCGGCGACGGGGTGGTGCTGGGGGCGGTGGTGGCGCTGGGCCTCCTCGGCGCCGGCGTCGTGGCCCGGCGCCGGCGGCTCACCAGCCGATCAGCCAGGTGATGAGGTTGCGCAGCTCGTCGCGGCGGCGCCAGCCCAGGTAGATCCCGCCGCCGGCCAGGATGAACAGCAGCCCGAAGAGCACGAGCAGGCGGCCGTCGGGGCCGAAGCCGGTGAAGGCCAGGGCGCCCGAGGGCTTGGTCACCGCGGCGGGCCGGATGGTGGTGGGCGTGGTGTGGCTCACGGTCCGGGCCGTGGTGGTCACCGTGGTGGTGGGGGCGCTCACCGGGGCCACCAGCGCCTCGCAGTTCTGGCCCATGGCCAGGGTGTTCCAGTAGCCGGCGTTGTAGAGGCCCCACTGCACCGAGTTGTCGTTGTTCCCGAAGCTGATGCGGTGCGGCCCCGGCGGCTTGGCCAGGCCGAGGTCGTAGGTGATCACGCACACGAACTTGGGCAGCGACGCCACGTTCTTGTAGACGTGGGTCTCGGACCACGTGCCGGCGTCGTAGCCGTCGCCGGGCCCGGGGTTGTTGGTCTGGTGGAAGGTCCCGCACGGGTGCGAGGCGTTGTACTCGACCTGGTCGTCGGAGTTGACGGGGTAATAGCCGCGCGAGCCCACGTGCACCGTGTAGGAGACCGGGGGGTTGCGGTTGTTTGTGTGGTAGCTCTCGGCGAACCCGGGGTCGTTGGGGTCGTTCCACACCACGCCCCAGCCCACGCCGGTGCGGCTGTCGCAGGGATGCCGGGTGGTGGCGTCGAGGCCCTGGGTGATGGGCGACTCCCGGCCGAAGACCCAGATCCACGTGCCCGCCGCCGTCACCGACACCGTGCCGTTGGCGTTGATGACCACGCTGCCCGGCAGCATGGGCGACGCCGTGGGGCTGGCCGCGTTGCCCATGGCGGCTGGCGCGTCGGCCAGCACACCCCCGGTGAGTGCCACCGCCACGAGGGCGCGTGCCATCCACCGCCGGCGCGCGCGCGTCCCATCCATGGGGTCAAGCGCCCGATGCCGCCCCAAGCGGCCACCCAGGTGGTTCATCCTCACCCCCGCACGTAACCATAGGTGGGCAGGGGCTCCGGATCATCCCCAGATTTGATGACCATTGGGCCCCTCCACCAGGACCGCTGGCGCCGTCCCGACACCGGCTACCGACGGCGCCGGGACGGGCTGGGTGTGCGCCGGGAGGGCCCCGGCCCACCGCCGCCGTGTGCCCCGGGTGTACCCAGGTGGGGCGGCGCTCACACACCGCAGCGCGCCGCACGGGCCCAGGGCGGACACGGCCACCAGCATCCCAGGTCACCGGGCACGAAGGTGGTACCGGTCGGGGGACGACGTCGCCGGTTACCGCCCGGTCAGGTGGCAGGGATCTCGCGCCGCGGGCCCGTGCGGTCAGGGCGCCGGGGCCCCGGGCCCGCCGCCGGCCACCCGCCCCGGCCAGGCGGGGATCGGTGCCGCCGGCGATCCCTCACGCCGGTCGCGACTCGGCGACCGGCGCCGGCAGCGAGGCGGGAACCGGCAGGTGGTAGAGCCCGGCGACGTTCCCGCACACGAGGGCCCGGCGGGCGTCGTCGGGCACGTGCCCCAGGTCCCGTTGGATCACCGTGCGCGAGTGCGGCCAGGTGGAGTTGGGATGGGGGAAGTCGTTCGACCACATACAGGTCTCGGCCCCCCACTTCGGAAGGATGGAGCCCAGCGTGGGGTCGTTGTGGAAGGTGGCGTGGAAGTTCCGGCAGAAGTACTCGCTCGGCAGCATGCCGAGCGAGGAGTCCTCGTTGCGGCGGCTGGCGAACTTGTCGTACTGGGAGAGGATGAAGGGGATCCAGCTCGCCTCGCTCTCGACGATCACGAAGCGCAGCTGCGGGAAGCGCTCGAGCACCCCGGACGTGATGAGATCGCCCATGGCGTTCGATGCCTGGAAGACAAGGGCGTTGGCGTGCCGGGAGCGGTCGCTCAGCTCGCGGCGCAGCCGCATCATGATGCGCGTGCGGCGTTCTGACTCGAGCGGGTACGCCGACCCCGTGAGGATGTGGAGGTTGATCGGCATGTCGAGCCCCTGGGCGGCTTCCCACAGGGCGTCGTAGTGGGCGCTGCGGAACGAGAGGTTGTCGGGGGGGACCTCCCACACCGACGCCCCCACGAAGCCGGCGTCGCGGCAGCGCTCGAGCTCGGACACCGCATGGTCGATGTCGTAGGTCGAGATGACGGCCAGCCCGAAGAGTCGGTCCGGGGCGACCGAGCAGTACTCGAGGATCCAGTCGTTGTAGACGCGGAAGCACGCCTGCTGGAGCTGCGGATCGGTGATGCCGAAGAGGCCCAGCCCGAGCGTGGGGAAGAGGATCTCCTGGGCCACCCCGTCCACCGCCATCTCCTCGACCCGCAGGGCGGGGTCCTTGCCCCCCTCGTGGCCCTGGAACCCCTGGCCGACCTCCACCGTGGGGAAGACCGGGGCATCGGCGCGCCAGCGGGCGGGCAGTCGCTTCGACCACAGCTCGGGATCTTCCATCACGTGGGAGTCCGCAGAGATCAGGTAGTCCTCAGTCACCATGGTGCTCTCCTGTGGTCGATTGGCGGGGTCCGGGCGACGCGCCGGTGCGCCGCCCCTGCACCGCACCGGCGAGCCTCCGGGCACCCCGGCGCAACGCCCGGCCGGCGTCGCGCTCCGATTCGATGCGCACACCCATGCGCAAGAGGCGGGACTGGGGCGCCACCCTGCCTCCCCCCGGGTCGGTGCCCTCGATGCGCAGCGATCGGGGCACCGACAGCGCGGCATGCCGGCGGAAGGCCTCGTCCAGCAGTTCGGCGACCCGCACGTAGCCGAGGGACCGGGCCAGCTCCCGCACGGCGGCGGCGTTCTCGGCGCCGAAGCGCGGGTAGTCCCCCTTGTCCGAGAAACGCAGCCCGCCGTCGGCCCATTCGTCGACCTCGTTGGCCAGTCGCATGAGTACGACGGTCCGTTCGTCGTCGTCGAGGTCGGCCGCCCGGGTGAGCACGCCCGCGGTGGCGCCGTAGCCCCACGCCATGGCCGTGTAGCTGGTGACGAGGCGCTCGGTCGCAGGGCCAGCGGCTCGCTCGACCACGGCGCGACGCTGCGGGGTCGCACCGTGCTTGCCGTCACCCCAGTCGCCGAGCGTGTACGCCGCGTGCAGGAGGCTGGCGGCGGTCACCTCGGCGCGATCGCACTCGGCCGCCGTGACGCTCGCCGTGGCGACCAGATGGCAGATGAAAGGCTTGCGGTTGGGCCGCACCCGCACGGCGAACAGCCGCAGAGCCAGCTCGTAGGCGCCGGCCACCAGGCCGAGCGCACGGTCTTCCCAGCGCTGGTCCAACAACTGGCAGTAGAGCTGCAGGTTGGTCTGGGCGATGCGGTCCATCGGGAGGACCGCCGACTCGGCCACGGCGGCTACTGGGCCTGGGACAAGCGGTCGTCGTCGCCGGGGTCTCCGGCGATGCCCGCACCGCCACCGCGGGCACCGGGGCGCGCCCACTGCGACGCCCGGGCCGCCGGCCGGAGCTCGGCGTCCGACAGGCCGCCGCTGCGCCTGAGCCCGGACGCGCCCCCGGCGGCGTCCCCGACCCAGGGCGATGCGGCGGGGGCGGCACCGGCCTCCGCACCACGCCGGTGGCGCCGCCAGACCGGGGTGAGGTGCACCGGCCAGTGGAGTCTCGCGTCGTCCAGTCCTGGCGGCGTGCGTCGCGCCAGGCGCCACAACAGCACCCATCCCACCAGGGTGATCACATGGGGTGACTCGGCGAGGACGTCGGTGCGTCCCCGGGTGATGTCGACGACGGCGGCGGTCATCATGAGCACCGCCGCCGTGCCGACCACCAGGACGAGGGCATGGGCACGCTGCGGGCGTCGTGCGCATACGAGGAAGCCCACGCCCAGGGCCACCTGCACGCTGAGGAGGTCCCACACGTCGTCGCTCGCACCCCGGCGAACGATGGCCGCCACGGCGGCGAGCTGCAGGATCCCGATCACGAGGAGAGCGAGCTCGAGCATCCGCCGAGCGTCTCTGCCGGGCTCGTCGCCGAAGACGGTCCCGATGCGCTCGAGCAGGGGGTCCGGGGTGGTGAGGGCCGGGTCGAGCGGCTGGAGACGGGTCAGGCGGGTGAGCTGGTGGGCGCCACCCTGCCAGGCCCGGCAAGCCGGGCATCCGGCGAGGTGGTCCTCCAGCTCCCGGCGCGCCACGCCGGGGTCCTCCCCATCGAGCAGGGACGAGATGGCGGCCTGGGCCGAGGTGCAGTCCATGCCCGGGTTAGTCGTCGGGCGTGCCCCCGTTCTTCCCGGGACCGGCGAAACTTCGTGTTCCCCCCTCTTCGGGGTGCTCCGGCACTAATTTCGCCACATGGACCGCCAGCTGGCCCTGGTCGAGCGAGCCCGGAACGGGTCGGCCGGGGCCATGGACGAGCTCGTGCGCTCGTCCTACGTGGAGATCCGCCGGCTGTGCGCCTCGCTCGTCGACGAGGCGAGCGCTCCTGACCTCGTCCAGGAGACGTTCGTGAGGATCGTCCGCCAGCTCCCCCGCTTTCGAGGTCAGAGCTCGGCGCGCACCTGGATGTTCGCCATCGCCCACGGCGTCTGCATGGACGAGCTCCGGGCACGGACCCGGACTCGGCGACGCGACCGGGAGCACCCGGGCGCGGCGGGCACAGGCGGCGCCGATCCGGCAGACGCCGTGTCCGTCATGGACTGCATCGTCCGGCTGGACCCCGATCGCCGCAACGCCTTCGTCCTCACGCAGCTGTTCGGGTTGTCCTACGGCGAGGTGGCCGCCCTCGAGGGCTGTGCCCCGGGAACCGTCGCCTCGAGGGTGGCGCGGGCGCGCCATCAGCTCATCGCCGCCCTGGGCCTCGGGGGGGACGACCTGGCGACGGGTGGTCGGGCCGGGCCGGGCCGCGCTGCGCGTGCCGACGACTGAGCCCGGACCGCGGAGGACCGCGGCGTCGCTCAGGCCCGGCGCTGCCCGGGCGGCGACGCATTGCGGTTCTGGTGCCCGGCGCCCGGCGCCAGCACCGAGGCGGGCACCGCCGGTGCTGGCCCGGCCCGGTGCCCCCGCAGCCGGCGGCGGGCGATGAGGCCCAGCTCGATCAGGGCGCCCGCCGCCGCCCCGGGACGCAGCTTGGACCCGTGCACGTCGCGCCAGTGCTCCAGGGGGACCTCCACGAAGGCCGAGGCGTCCAGGGCGGGCGCACCGGTGTCGCCCCGCAGCAGGCGGGCCAGGAGCTCGACGTCGAAGGCCCACGGGGAGGGGAAGGGCTGGGCCAGGGCGGCGGCCAGGCTGTCGGACACCCGGAAGAGCTTGGCTCCGCACTGGGTGTCGTAGACGGTGATGCCCAGGGCCACCGACGCCAGGGTGGCGTAGGCGCGGCCCAGGTAGTGGCGCGCGGCGCGCCGTTCGATGGCGCTGCCCAGGCGGGCCACCCGGCAGCCGAACATCCCGGCCACCTCCGGGCTGGCCTCGAGCAGGCCCACCATGCGCAGGAGCTCGCCGGGCGGCGTGGCCAGGTCGGCGTCGTAGTAGCCGGTCACGGTGGCGCCCCCCCGCAGCGCCACCAGCAGGCCCCGGCGCACGGCCTCGGCCTTGCCGGCGTTGGCGGGCAGGGTGAAGACCTCGACGGCCTCGTGGGTGGCGGCCAGGCGCTCGAGCACCCCGGGCGTGGCGTCGGTGGACCCGTCGTCCACGAACAGCAGGCGCACGCGGCCGCTGTCGGCCAGCGCCCCGAGGGCGCGCTCGTCGAGGCGGCGGGCCTCGTTGAAGCACGGCACCACCACCACCGGCACCCCGGCCCCGGCGTCCCGGGGAGCGTCGGGGCTCACGTGCGGTCCTCCCCCGCCCGGCGGCACAGCGCCCACGTGCTCAGGCCGGGGACGGCCACGTGGCGGGCGCCGAGGGCGAGCGAGGCCCGGGTCTCGGCCCCCAGGGCGGCGGTGAGGGCCCGGGTGAGCAGCGGCCCGCCCCCCCAGGCGCCCACGCCCTCGGCCGAGGGCCCCTCGCCCGGGCCGCCGGGGTCGGGAGGACCCGGGGGCGCGGGCGGCCCGGAGCGCCGCTGGCGCAGGAGCTGGGCGGCGCGCAGCGGCAGCAGCCCGTGGAAGAGCCCGCCCCGCAGCTGCACCGCCAGCCCGGCCGACTCGAGCACGCCGGCCAGGGCGCGCGGGGCGTAGCGCCGGAAGTGGCGCAGGGCCCGGTCGTGGTCGCTGAACAGTGACTGGTAGGCGGGGACCGACACGAGCACCCAGCCCCCGGGGGCCAGCGAGGCCTCGACGTTGTCGGCCACGAAGGCGACGTCGTGCTCCACGTGTTCGACCACGTCGAGCATGAGGACCGCACCGAAGCGCCCCGCCGGCCGCGTGGGCGAGAACTCGATCACCCCCGACCCCGTGGCCGAGGACGGGGGGTGGTCGTCGGGGTAGTGGATGTCCCAGCAGGCCAGGCGGGCCTCGGGGGCCAGCACGGCGCGCAGCTGCTCGGCCAGCCAGGCGTCGCCCGCCCCCACGTCGAGCACCCCGCCGAGCCCGGCGGCGTCGGCCAGCACCCCGGTGCGCTCGAGCAGGCGCACGAAGAAGCGGGCCCGGGCCACCTCCCAGGGGTGGCGGCGCCCCACGTGCTCGGGCCGCTCGATCAGGTCCACGGGTCCCCCGCCGCGCCTGTCTGCGTCACGCCCCCCACCCGACCATGGTGCCGCGCCGGGCGCCGTTGTGCACCGGGGTCCCCGGTCACGACGCCCCCTCGGTGCCGGCCACGGCCGTGCCGTCCTCCTCGGTGGGGGCCGGCGCCGACGGCGGGTGCCAGGGGAGCTCGGTGCCCGGCCCCACGGTGTCGAGCTCGGCCTGCACGGCGGGGTCCTCCTCGTCGAGCGGGGGTGAGACGAAGGCCGCGCTCGGGCCGAGCGCCCCGAGCAGGGCGTCGTAGAGGGGGAGCGCCCGGGGGGCGGCGCCGGCCACGTCGCGGCGCTCGCGCCTGGCGTGGCGCAGCCCGGGGTCCACGAACGACGACGCCCCCGTCCCGGTGCCCGCCGGGGTGAGCCCCACCGAGGCCAGGAAGCGCCCGGCCGTCGCCGACCAGGCGCCGGGGTCGGCCACGAGGTCGTCGAAGCGGGTCACGAGCACGGCCAGCCCGGCGCTGTGCTCGAGGAGGAGGCGGTTGTAGCGCTCCCACAGCGCCACCCCGAACGACGGGGGCACCCCGTGGCGCCGCTGCAGCGACAGGGCCACCTCCAGGGGGTTGCGCACCACGACGAGGGCGGCGAGGCGGGGGCCGAGGGCGGCGCGCCACAGGGGCACGAGCACCGCCGCCCGGGGGTCCTTCCACACCCAGGGCCCGCGGCCGTGGACGCGCCGGAAGACCCGCCGGGCCTGGGCCGGGGTGGTGGTGAGCCGGGCGGCCGCGGCGCCGTAGGCGGGGCCGGCGGGCGGCGGGTACCACCACGTGCAGCCCATCTGGCGCAGGAGGTCGTTGTCGAGGTGCATGAGGGTGCGGCTCTCGTAGTGGCCGTTCGGGTTCCACGGCCCCCGCACGCGGTCCCCGGGCGGGCACAGCCCGAGGCCCAGGTCGGCGAGCAGGCGCGTGGCGGCCGAGGTGCCGCTGCGGTGCATGCCGAGGACGACCACGCCCCGGGCCGGCCCGGCGCGGCGCCACCGGCGCGCCCCGGCGGCGCTCACGCGTAGCCCGCCCGCAGGGGGTGCCCGGTGCGGGCCCGCAGCACCCACTGGCCGCGGTAGGCGAAGAGCCCGGGGCGCACCCAGGCGGGCTCGCGCCACGCCGGCGGGGCGAAGCGGGCGCTCACCCGGGGGAGCGCCGCGCAGCGGGCCGCCACGGCGGCGGTGCTGCGCCGCACCAGGGCCGAGGGCGGCGCCCCGTGGACGAGCTCGTCGCGCACCGAGTCGGCGGCCGCCGCCGGGTCGCCGGCGAGAGCCACGCCCAGGGTGCCCAGGTCCTGCGCCAGGGCCGCCGCCGCCGCCGCCGGCTCGGCCACGAGGTCCTCGAAGCGCAGGCACACCACGGGCAGCCCCGCCGCGCCGGCCACGGCGCTGCGCAGGTAGCGGTGCCACAGCCCGACGGTGTAGAGCGCCGGGATCCCGTCGCGGCGCTTCACCGAGGCCACCACGGCGCCGGGGTCGCGCAGCACCAGGACCGCCACCATGCGGTCCTCGAGGGCGCGCCGCCACAGGGGCAGGGTGAGACAGGTGCGGGGGTCCTTCCACACCCAGGGCTCGGCGGGGTGCACCGCCGCGAAGGTGGCCCGCAGCTCGGGCAGGAGCGCCTCGGCGCGCCCGGTGCGCTCCCAGCCCGGGGCCAGACGGGGCGGGAAGTCCCAGGAGCGGCCGTAGGCGGCGAGGATGCGGTCGTTGGCGGCCACCAGCGCCCGGCTCTCCCAGTGCCCGGCCGGGTTGTCGTAGTCGGTGAGCAGGTCGCCGGCCTCGCCCACGTGGGCCCCGAGGAGGTTGAGGATCCTGGTCACCGCCGAGGTGCCGCTGCGGTGCATGCCCAGCACCACCACGCCGGGCACCGCTCAGCGGTCCTCGTCGGGGGCGCCGGCGCCCGCCGCCGCCGGTGCGGCCGCCGGTGCCCCGGCCGGCGGGGCCCGCCAGGCCGACAGGTCGCGCCCGAGCAGCGCCTCGAGGCGGCGGATGTCGGGTTCGCAGCGCTCGATGAGCCGGGCCCGCAGCCCGGGATCGAGGCCGGGGCGGGGCGCCCCCTTGGTGTTGAGCTCCTGCAGCCGCCGGCGCAGGGCGGCCCGGGTGAACTCGTTGCGCACGGCCAGGCGGCCCAGGCGGCGCAGGCCGGGCGGGCCCTGGCGCAGGACCTGGCGCAGCCGGGGGCTGCGCACCACCTTGTTGGCGTTGACCACGCTGAACTCGGGGCGGTGGCCGCCGTCCACGCCCAGGAACGACAGGACGCCGCCGTAGGTGGCGGCGGGGTCGGCGCGCAGGTCGTCGTAGAGCACCACGCACACCTGGTCGGCGCCGAAGCACTCGAGGTAGCGCTCGAGCTGCTCGGCGTAGCGGGTGAGGTCGAGGTAGCGCAGGGCGAAGGGCTTGCGACACCCCGGCGGCAGGCGCCGACCGTGGCGGCGGTCGTCCTCGGCCGCCACGGCCTCGGCGAACGAGGCCAGGTCCTCCTCGCCCTGGAAGCACATCTCGCTGTGCTGGGAGTGCATCTGGTCCACCGGGTTGCGCAGCATGGCCAGGATGCGGCTGGTGGGGTCGAAGGCGTGGATCTCGGCCGCCGCCCGGGTCGAGGACAGGTAGAACACCGAGCGGTCGGCGCGGTAGCGGGCGTCGCCGTGGCCCGCGAACCAGCGCAGGTAGGGCTCGTAGGCCAGGCGCCAGCGGCCGCCGCCGTCGGTGCCGAACACGAGGTCGCTGCCGAAGTAGCTGAGCTCCTTGCCGGCCACGAACACCTCGGGGTGCTGGCCCAGGTAGCTGGCCAGCGCCGTGGTGCCCGACTTGGGGGCGCCCACGATGAAGAGGTTGGGGGTGGGCCGCTCCTCCTCGGCGGCGGCGCGCAGGGGGATGCGCATCGCTCAGCCGGCGTGACGCGAGCGGGGCTGCTCGTGCATGTCCTCGATCGGGAACCGGATCCCGAGCCGGCCCATGGCGCCGTCGGACAGCCCCAGGAGGATGGTGCGCAGGCACACGAGGCGCCGGCCGCGCTCGCGCACCACGGCCCGGGCCACGAGCTTGGTGACGTTCTTCGGGTACCAGCCCACCCGGTGCAGGACGTGCAGGTGGAGGTAGAGCATGTTGCGGGCCTCGTAGTAGTACTTCCACAGCGGGACCCGGGCCTCCTGGCGCACGGCGTCGTGCTGGACCACGGCCCCGTCCACCAGCCGGCGCGGGTAGCCCGCCTGGGGGATGCGCCAGTGCGTGTACTCGTTGTCCTCGGCCCACCAGAACAGCTCCGCCCGGGGCACGCCCACCTGCTCCACGATGGCGCGGGCCACGACGAAGCCGCACCACGACCCCCACTCCCCCACCGATCCGTCGGGCTGGATGGCCCGGGGGAACAAGAAGGCGGCCTTGGGATCGGGGCGGGCCTCCTCGAGCAAGGTGGCCAGGCAGTCGGGGTCGGGCACCATGTCGTCGTCGAGGACCCAGGCCAGGTCGTAGCCGCTGGCCAGCAGCTCCTCGAAGGCGAGCGCCCACCCCCCGGCCGGACCGAGGTTGGCGTCCGAGCGCACCACGGTGACGGCCCCGGTCCCCGCCCCCGGGCGCGGCGGCGCCAGGGTCTCGGCGCGCACGGGCGGGTCGCTGGCGTTGTCGACCACGATGAGCGCCGCCGGGGCGATGCGCTGGTCGGCGAGGGCGGCCAGGCAGCGCCCCAGGGACCCCGGCGCGTTGTGGGTGAGGACCATGGCCACGGTGGTGTCGGCGAGCTCGGCGGCGCTCGCGGTGGTGCCGGTGCGCTCCAGCTCCTCGGCCCCGTCCGCGTCGGCGTCCCCGTCCCCGCGGGCGTCGTCGGCGCTCCCGGGGACGACGTCGTCGAGGGCGTGCTCCCCGGTGGCCCGCTGGTAGCGGGGCTCGATGCCGAGGCGGCCCCGGGCTCCGTCGAGCAGGCCCCGCACGATGGCCACGCGCTCGGCCCGCCCCCCCGCCAGCTGCAGCCGGCGCGCCGAGTAGAGCAGGTGCCACAGGTACCAGCTGGGCCGGCCGTGGCGGCGGGCGAGCTCGAAGTAGTTGCGGGCCAGGTAGTAGGCCCGCCAGGGCTCATCGGCGTCGACGGGCCGGTGGTCGCGCAGGGCGGCGTCGCGCGCGCTGGTGGTCTGGCGATGCGCCACGCGCCGGGCGCAGGGCACGTCCACCAGCACCTGCAGGCCCGCCCGGCGGACGCGGCTGAAGAAGTCGAAGTCCTCGAAGCCGAAGAACAGCTCGGGATCGGGCAGGACCCCGGCCTCCACCACCTCGCGGGCCACGAGCGAGGCCCCCCAGGTGGTGACGTCCACGGGCACGAGCTCCTCGGGCGCCCCCCGGCGGGGCACCACGTTGTGGGTGTGGCCCGAGTGCGACTCGAACACCCGTCCGAAGGGCACCACCGCCCCCACCGGGAAGGCGCGGTCGCGCCCGACCCGGGCGCGCACCCGGGCCAGGAGCCCGGCCAGGCGCGGCGCCGGCAGGTGCAGGAGGACCATGTCGTCCTCGCACAGGTAGGCGAAGCGCACGGCGGGGTCGGCGAAGGCCTCCTCGAGCCCGCGCCGGAAGCCCCCGGCGGGGCCGGTGTTGTCGGGGAGCCACACCATGCGCACGGCCGCCTCGAGGGCGGGGTCGTCGAGCCCGCCCTGGCCGTTCACCACCACCACCACCTGCTCGGGGGCGAAGCCCTCGACCTCGAGCAGCGAGCGCACGGTGGCGGTGGCCAGCCTCGGGCGCAGGTGGGTGACGACGACGGCGACGACCCCGTCGAGCTCGGGCACGGCCCCCCCGATCAGGACAGCTCCCACTCCGTGGGGACGTACACCGGCGACAGGACCATGACCCCGTGCGGGGCCCGGATGGCCACGGGGCCGAAGGCGTCGAAGCTGGCCATGGGCTGCCACGGCAGCGAGGCCTCGAC
>Ga0335078_10006355_pt1 | contig 17497 bp, 8 predicted proteins | sample Lox_Sample_32_FD_206711 | JGI IMG/M metagenome (GOLD analysis project Ga0335078, IMG submission 206711) | Soil microbial communities from Loxahatchee National Wildlife Refuge, Florida, United States - Lox_Sample_3.2 | ecosystem: Environmental > Terrestrial > Soil > Wetlands | place: USA: Florida... | reverse complement strand
CTAAATGGTCGCGCGATTGCAACGGAGGCGGGTATGGCAAAGCCGAATAGAGAACTCGAAGAGCTATGTATCAACACGATCCGAATATTCTCGGCCGACGCGGTCCAGAACGCGAACGCCGGCCATCCCGGCATGCCGATGGGCGCGGCCGCAATGGCCTACACTCTTTGGACGGAGTTTCTCAAGCATAATCCCCATAACCCGCAATGGTTCGATCGCGACCGCTTCGTTTTGTCTGGGGGGCATGGGTCGATGCTGCTGTACAGCCTGCTGTACCTCTCCGGGTACGACCTGCCGCTCGAGGAGATCAAACATTTCAGAAAATGGGGGAGTAAAGCGGCCGGCCACCCCGAGCGTGGACTCGCGCCTGGCGTCGAAGTCACCACCGGACCACTCGGGCAGGGATTCGGCAACGGCGTAGGCCTGGCGATTGCTGAGGCATGGCTCGCGGCGCGTTATAACCGGCCCGGACATAAGATTGTCGATCACTACACCTACGCGATCTGCGGCGATGGCGATCTGATGGAAGGCGTCAGCGAGGAAGCTGCCTCGCTGGCTGGACACCTGCGGCTGGGGAAACTCATTTATCTGTACGACCAGAACCACATTTCCCTCGCTGGCGCGACCGAAATCGATTTTACCGAGGACGTGGCTAAACGCTTCCAGGCGTGCGGCTGGCACACTCGCGTGGTTCCGGATGGCAATGACACCGAGGACGTGGCGGCGGCTATTCGCGAAGCCCAGGCCGACGATCAGAGGCCATCGTTGATCCTGGCGCGGACTCACATCGGCTATGGCAGCCCTCATAAGCAGGATAACTTCACCGCGCATGGGGACCCGCTGGGAGAAGAGGAATTACAAGCCACAAAGAAAGCGTTGGGTTGGCCAACCATGGAGAAGTTCTTCCTGCCCCAGGACTCCGTGGATTATTTTCGTCAGGCCGTTCCTCATGGCGCGCAAATGGAAGATGAGTGGCGGAAGAAGTTCGACGCATACAAGAAGGCATTTCCAAAAGAAGCGGCCGAATTCGAGAGCATCATGGACGATAAGCTCCCGCAAAACTGGGACGCCGATCTTCCCAAATGGAAGCCCACGGATAAACCGATGGCCACACGCGCCGCGGCCGGCGAGGCGTTAAATGCGCTGGCCAGACACGTCCCCAACCTGATCGGCGGCTCGGCGGACCTGAACCCGTCGACCCGGACGGCCCTCAAGGGTCTGGGAGACTTCCAGTCGCCTGAAGTGTCGGGACCGGGAACGCTGGGTGCAGTCGGTGGGGAGTGGAGCTATGCCGGGCGGAACATCGCTTTCGGTGTTCGCGAGCACGCTATGGGAACAGCCGTGAACGGAATGGCCGCACATGGCGGTGTGCTTCCCTTCAGCGCGACGTTCTTCACCTTTTCCGACTACATGAAGCCTGCCATCCGCCTGGGCGCCTTGAGTCATCTGAAGGCGATCTACGTGTTTACTCACGACAGCATCGGACTCGGTGAGGATGGTCCGACTCACCAGCCAATCGAACACCTCGCCGGCTTGCGCGCACTGCCGGGGCTTACGCTCATCCGTCCTGCGGACCCCAACGAAGCCGCGGAGGCGTGGGCTCTTGCGGTTCAACATGACGGCCCGACGCTGTTAGTACTGACGCGGCAAACGGTCGCGCATCTTGACCGCAGCGGGGCGAAGGATCCCGGTGTCGCAAACGGAGCCTATGTGCTGGCGGACGCCGAAAGCGGTTCTCCGGATGTAATCCTCATCGGCACCGGCTCCGAAGTCCATCTCTGTGTGTTGGCGCGGGAAACCCTGAAGAGTTTTGGAGTAAAGGCACGCGTAGTCAGTATGCCGAGTTGGAGCCTGTTCGAGGCCCAGGAAGAGTCCTATCGTGAAAGTGTCCTTCCGCGAGGCATCAAGAAACGCGTCACAGTGGAGGCCGGCTCGCCGATAGGCTGGCATCGCTGGGCGGGCGATGAGGGTGTGGTCATTGGTGTGGAGCGCTTTGGGGGGTCGGCGCCCGGCCAGGATGTTCTTGCTCATCTGGGCTTCACAGCTGATCACGTCGCGGCTGCCGCTCTTCGCGTCCTGGGCAAAAAGCACGAAGCCGATCTGGTATACGGATCCGAAGCAACGTTGGTGACAGCGTAGAGGCTAAGTTCCCAGACTCTGGTCTATGAATCAACGGGCCCAGGCGGCATTGCCGACTTCGTCGGCGTTGACTGAACTGCCGGGCGCCAGACTTGGCAGCCCGTCCCACTGAGACCAATGCGTTGTCGAATTGACGCGAGCCGCAACGCTACGGTCTTGGGCGCCCCGGCATCTGTTCAAGAGGCCATCGCCCATTTCTGAAATCTGTATTCGGGCATTGGCCGGGAAAGAAGCCTTGCGAGGCGGAGGTTTGCTTTCGGTGCTGTCAGAAAGCTCCAGGCGGGGTTCCGGTCGGCCTGCCAAGTGCCGGATGGCGGACAAGTGCCGAAGCGTCGACACCAGAGCGCTGACGCCTGCCAGGCGACCAGGCACTAAGGCAGCGGCAAATGCATGAATTCCCACGCCTTCGCCAGTGGCCCCGCTTTTGCTCTAAGTGAAGGCACTGATCCTATCAGGTGATCAGGGCTGAGGACATCGATGACTGCCGCACCCAAGTTTCGCATTGACGTAATGATTAATGACCTTTTGACCAGTGCCGACCGGCGCCCACCGGCCCCAGCGGAGGCGAAAGGACTATCTCTCCCGAATCCCGTGTTCCCTCAGTTTCCAGAACGCGTACTGCAGTCCGGCCCGGAGGCTCCTCCTGACAAGCGAAAATGGGGTCTTCGCGACATCTACCGAACCTCCCGCGGGTGGCTATCTCCGTATATTCGTTCCCGCGTTCTGCCGGGCCAGTTTCATCCCATTACCGCGTATCTGTTTCTGGAATATAAGTGCAACTTAGATTGCTGGTATTGTTGGTCCTACGATAACAAGATCAAGGGTATGACGGAGGACGTTGCGCGGCGGTCCATCGATTGGCTCCACGATAACGGGTGCCGGGTCCTGGCCCTGATGGGCGGCGAGCCCCTCTTGCGTCCTGACTTCGTGCATAAAGTGGTGTACTACGCAGCCAAAAAAGGGTTTTGGGTGTATATCGCCACCAACGGGCGTCTGCTGCGGCCGGACGTGGCCGATCGGCTCGGAGATGCCGGGGCTTCCGCGTTCAACTTCGCGATGGACGCATGGGACTTGAAGCCCGGCCTGCCGAAGGCGCTGATACCGGCGCAGAAAAACCTCGAATATATTCTCCGTCAGCAGTACGTGCACGGCTACGTCGTCTTTTTCAATATCAATATTTGCCGCAACAATCTGGACGATGTCCGCCAGTTGACCGAGTATGCGCGCGACCACCGCGTTGCCACCGACTATCACATCAATGAAACACCCATGCTGGAGCAGGACGACCATTTCAAACACCTCTACGACAACCCCACATACATCCGGCCGGAAGATTGGCGCTCCATCGACAAACTGGTCGACTGGCTCATCGAAAAGAACCGGGCCGGATACCAGATGGTGAATTCCGTACAACGGCTGAAGGAGATCAAAGCTTTCGTCCGCATGTCATCCGGCCTCGATTTGAAAGAGTACGGATGGAACGGGGATGGCACCGGCGGGCACTCCACCCAGACCGAACTGCTCTCGGGAATACCGGGAATTGTGGAAAGGCCAGATGGCGAACTTCAGTTCGCGGAATGGAACTGCCGCGCGGGCCAGAATAACGTGATTGTCCGAACCGACGGCACTGTGGCGCCGTGTTTCCCAATGTACGGCGCCACATACGATTGGGGAAACATCGACCATCCGCGATTCGACCAGGAACAGCTCGCCGGCATGAAGACTACCTGCCAGCAGCATTGCTTCTCGACCCTGAACCACAACCTCGCATATTGCTACAACGATGCTCGCGTCATGAAATGGCTATGGTCGAACGTCATTAAGAACAAGTTTCAGGGTGGTGTCCGCTCATTCGAAGACTGAGTCGCACCGTGAACCAACCGTGCAGAATCCGGCAGCCGGCGCTTGCCGCCGCGCTCGCGGGCGCGATGTGTGTTGCTGTTCATGCCCAGGCGCTGGACAGTGAACAGATCTTCGCGGAACTGATCGCCCGCAACCAAATCCGAGCGGGTGGCCTGCTGGAATATAAGGCCGAGCGGGTCTACCGCGTGTCAGACCCTGGCGGGAAAGTGCACGCGCAAATCGAAGGACGGATGGAGTTTGAAGCGCCGGAGCGCAAGACGTTCGTCACAAAGTCCGAGAAGGGGTCGGCGATTGTGCGGCATCTCGCGCTGAAGCCTCTGATCGCGAGCGAAATCAACGCCGCCCGGGGCAAGGATCGCCACGATAGCGCCATGACGCCTGCGAATTACACCTTGGAGTTAATCGGCGAGGACGAAGTGCGCGCTCATCCGTGCTATGTCCTGCGCGCGCCGCCAAAGCGCGCCGACAAATACCTCTTCGAGGGCAAAGTGTGGATCGACAAACAGGATTTCGCCGTGGCGCGGATTGAAGGCCACCCCGCTGCGAATCTGTCGTTTTGGATTAAGCGTGCCGACTTCGTTAGAGATTACGAGAAGGTGGCGGGCTTCTGGCTGCCGCTCAAGGACGAGACCGTCGTGCAAGTCAGAATGTACGGAAAGAAAATTCTAACGATCGATCACGCTGACTATGCGGTTCGGGCGAAGCCGCTGGAAGCGGAATCGAGGCGGTGAAGCAGGGTGAGGAAACAAAAACGCCACCGACGCCGCTGAAGTATGCAAGGCCGCTACCACCGACGCGAGCGCCGCTGGCCCAACCTCTCCGCGCAGAAAATCCCGCGGAGATGGGCCTCCCACGCATTTCGATGCACCTCAGACGGGATGTGCGTTTGGCCGCCTCACCCTGTTGGAATTCCGAGGTAGCCAGTTGCAGTTGCGGCGCTGCGAGTTTCCCGAATGCGTCATGGCCGGCCAAATTGTCACACGTTTGCGGTAGCCGCGAAGCGCACCATCGCCAACTGGTCACCTTCGTCGCTTTCGAACCGCGGCCCGGTAACAACGTCCTGTTGAACGGGCCGCGTCCGGTGCGACCGGCGGGCCTCGATTCCCAGTTTGCGCATCTTGTAAACCAGTGTGGTGCGCGCCAGACCGAGCCGGTTGGCAGCTCCGTATGCACCCCCGACTTGCCCATCGGTTTGCTTCAGTACCTCGAGAATGTGGTCGCGTTCTGCCTCCGCGAGGGTGCGGGCGGCCGCCGCCGACGGCTGCTTCGTCAGCAGTTTCAAGTCCCCCAGCGGGAGACGCAACACCGACTCGGGCGAGAACACCACGGCGCGTTCAATGAAATTCTGGAGTTCGCGAATGTTACCCGGCCAGTCGTGCGCTTTGAGCACTTCCATCATTTCATCCGGAATCAAGTCGATGGACCTGTCAAGACGAGCCGACAGCTTTCTTACGAAGTACTCGACGAGCAACGGAATATCCTGAACCCGCTCGCGCAAGGGAGGAAGGTGAATCGGAATGACGTTCAATCGATAGTACAGGTCTGGTCGAAACTGCTTGGTCGCCACCAGCGTCGAAAGATCCTGGTTGGTGGCTGCCACCACGCGCACATTGACGCGGATGGTCTCTGTGCTGCCTAAGCGCTCGAACTCCTGTTCCTGTAACGCGCGGAGCAGTTTGGGCTGCAGTTCCAGCGGCAGGTCCCCAATCTCGTCGAGAAAGAGCGTCCCCCGATCGGCCATCTGGAACCGACCCTTGGTTTGCGTGAGCGCTCCCGTGTAAGCGCCTTTTTCGTGGCCGAAAAGTTCGCTCTCCAGCAAGTCCCCCGGGATCGCGGCGCAGTTCAGCTTAACAAACGGACCTTCTCTGCGCGAACTCTGGTTGTGAATGGCGCTGGCGATGACCTCCTTGCCCGTGCCGGTCTCGCCCTGAATCAAGATCACCGAGTCGGTTTTTGCGATCATGCGGACCAAGGCAAGCACCTGTTGAAATGCAGGACTGATACCAACGATTTCTTCGTCCATTACGGCGCCTGAATTATGCATACACTTATCCCTTTCTGTAACTACCCAGTTTGCTTTTCGCCCGGCGACGACCTGAGGCCACGCCCCGCTAGCCGCCGCCTTGCCTCGTGATCCACTCGCGGACGTACGGATCGCAATTTACCAGCGCAACTCCGGCCGCTTCACACCGGGTGAGAAACTCGATGCCATCCTCACCTGTCAGAGTCATATCCTTGAGGTCGAGAATGATGCGGCGATCGTTTTCTTTCACGCTCGTGAGCGCTTCCCCCTCAGCGGCGATCAGCGCTTCCAGTTCGGCGATATTCTCCTCGCCGATCCGACCGCTCAGCACGAAGACCACGTCGCCGTTCGCTTTTCTTTGAATTCTCAGCATTACGTTCCGCACCTAGTGGAAGCATCTCGGGTGCCAAGCGGAAATGACTGAAATGGAAGGCATTGTCGAGCTCTGAAATTGGCGAACTTCGCCAAATTGGCGAGCCGTGTACAAACACTCGCGGCCCGACAGCTATTTTTCCTTCACAGGATCCGGTCCCCTGAAGCGATTCTTGTTAATCTTCAACGATCTGATCTTTGACTCCAGAGTGCTCCGAGGTATGCCAAGTTTGGCGGCAGCGCCCATCGGCCCATATACCCGTCCCCCGCATTCCCGCAGGGCAGCCTCAATAGCAGCCTTCTCGTGAGCCGGGAGGCGGTTGAACAGGCTTGGCTGGATATCGCGATCGGTGGATGAAGGCGGGCGGGAAAGCCAACTCTCATCCACTGAAAACGCCGGTGCCTCGCTTACAATGACCGATCGCTCGATCACGTTTTGTAATTCCCGGATATTCCCCGGCCAGTCGTAAGATCGCAGCAGCTCGAGACTCCGCTTGTCCACCGCCGTAAAATGCTTGCCTGCTTTCCGCGCGTAGCGATTCAAAAAGTACGTCACAAGCAACGGAATGTCTTCGCTTCGTTTCCGCAGAGGCGGCAATTCAACGGGGAAAACGTTCAGCCGGTAAAACAGGTCGCTGCGGAACGTCCCCGCGGCGATGGCGGATTCCAAATCGCGATTGGTGGCGGCGATCACCCGAACATCGGTCCGGATAGGGCCACTTCCTCCGATGCGGTCAAATTCGTGTTCCTGGAGGACCCGCAACAGAGTAATCTGAGTTTCGGCCGGGAGTTCTCCAACCTCATCAAGGAAGAGGGTGCCACCGGCGGCCAGGTCGAACCGGCCTAAACGGCGCTGCGCCGCACCCGTAAAGGCGCCTTTCTCATGGCCAAATAATTCGGATGCGATGAGGTCACGCGGGATCGCGGCGCAATTCACGCTGACAAATGGACAGGAAGCTCGCTGGGAGCGGCGGTGGATCGCGCGCGCAACCAGTTCTTTGCCTGTGCCCGTTTCACCGGTGATGAGAACGCTGGAGTCGGTCGGCGCGACCTTGGATATGCGAGAAAGCACCTTCTTGAGCGGCGCCGAAGTTCCTACGATCTCCTCGAACATCGATGCATTGTCGATTTCTTCGCGCAACGCGACGTTCTCTTGCTGGAGCCGCTGCTCGGCCAGCTTGCGATCGTCGATATCGGTCCCGGCGGCATACCACCGGGTCACGCACCCTTCCTCGTCTGACACCGAACTAAAGCGATAGTGGAACCAGCGGTACTGCCCGTCTTTTCTCCTGAGCCGCACTTCGTACTCAAACGGCAATCCGCTTTGGAATTTTCCGGGAAGCTCCTTTGCCACGATTTCGGCGTCCTGCGGATGTAGCATCTGTTGCAAGCCTGCGTCCTGCCATTCTTCTAAAGTAATGCCGAGGTAATCCAGCGCCGCCAGATTCAAGTAGAGGGGAGTCTCGTGGGGCCCAAATTCGGCGATATGCAGAGGCGACAGGTCGAGCAGTTGGCGGGCTTCCTTCTCGCTTTGACGGATCTTCTCTTCGGCGCGCTTCTGATCGTCGATGCCGGTGGTGGTACCGACGAATTTGAGGACTTTTCCCTCGGTGTCGCGCAAGACCACGGCTTGATTGAGATGCCACCGATAGGTCCGGTCTTGAGCGCGCAAAAGCCGGGATTCGAACGCAAAACCCTGTCCCGAATGCACACCCTCCCAAAAGCTCCTGGACGCGATCTCTCGATCGTCCGGGTGGACCGCACTCATCCATGCCTCAGGACGCGACCGTACAAAATCGACGGTCTGCCCGGCGAATTCAAGCCAGACTTGATTCACGAAGTCCGGTGTCCCATCCGGATTGAGCGTCCAGGCGGATACGGGAAGACGCTGCAGAATCCCCACCTGGAGTTGCATGTCGGTGTAGAGCGCCGCATTCTCCAGCGAGATTGCGGCCTGCGAAGCCAGTAGCTGCAGCACGGTAATCCGGTCGGGCGTGAACGCGCCCGGAGTCAGATTATTCTCGAGATACAGCGCGCCGACAAGCTTCGCTTGCTTGACGATGGGCAGGCACAGGAGGGACCTGGAGCTCTTCCGCCGAACGTATTCGTCCTTTGAATATGCGTTACCGGCCGAGGCATCGTCGAGGAGCACACTCTCCCGCGCGCGGATCGCATAATTCAGCGCAGAAAGGAGAAGATCGGACGGCGCCACACTTGTTTCTCGAACTGCCACTTCGACGCCACTGGGGCGCGTGACAGCCTCCGCCTCGATCATCAAATCGGCGCCGCGGGGCAGTATCAGCAGACCCCGCTCGGCCCCCGCATTCTCTACCGCGATTCGCAAGAGCTTCTCGATCAGTTTGGGAAGGACCATCTCACTCGAAATCGCCTGCGAGGCCTTGACTACAGTTTCGATGTCCAACTGTCCCGTCTGAACGCCAATCATCGCCTGCACGCCAGGCACGGATGCGGAACCGGGCATGCGGTCCTCGCGCAGCCGCGGATAGCGATCGTCGAGTTGGCGGACCTTGCCCTGGGCGCCCCACCGGTCGTAGCAGTTGCGCGCGTTGCGGAGATGGGCATAGCCGGCCGTTTCGAGGCGGTGCGCCAGATAGTACCGCGCCGCCAACTCGCTGGCCAGGCCCTCGTACTGGACGAAGCCGTTCTCATGCGCCGAACGGATGGCCTCTTCGTAAAGACGCAGGGCTTCGGCGTCCCGCTTTTCGATGCGCGCGATCTCTGCCGATACGAGTGCGAGCTTGTCCGCAAACGTCGGCGGGTAGTTCTCGGCCCACTCGCGCAGTTGTTCTTGATGCTTACCGAGGAGTTCGCGCCACGCTTGCTGCTGTTCGGCTGGTGCGGTCTCATAGATCGCCGCCACCGCCAGCGCGGCGCAGTAGAAGTAGTTCAATTTCGGTTCCATCAACATGACGGCACCGAGCAATGGCTTCGCCTTTTCGGCTGCTGACCAGGCCTCGGCATAATCGTTCGACAGGAGCCGCGCCATCAGTTTCAGGATCCAATACCTTCCCATTACAATGGGGGCCCGGCGACGGGTGTTTTCAGCTTCAAATGCCTCCTCGTCGAACTCCGGATCGTTGAATGTAGGGGACACTACCGGCCCCCCCAGCATGGTGGCGATGAATCGCTGCTCGACTGCGAACAGGGCCACGGCATCCTCGTACCGGGCCTTTTGGGCGAACTCCACCGCCATTTCCGAATCACGCCACACAAGGTCAAGTGGGTCGCCCCGCAACAGCCGATACGTGAGAGATAGGATCAATCCATAGGCAGCCCAGACCGTACTTCCCGTCTCAATCCCGGCGGTAATGCTCCTCCGCGAGGATTCAATCGCGTCCTCGATCGGCTGAGTGAAGCCGGAGACGAATCCAAGCCTTACGAGAATGGAGGAGCGGTTCGCGATAAAGGAGTGCTTCTCGACTAAATCGCAGGCGAGTTTGCTGAATAGATAACCCTCCCGGTATCGGGGAAAGACGAATGCTAGTAGGGAGCCCCAAAAGCCATAGGTCGCCGCGGAATCTCCGCTGATTCCGTACCGCACGCTGAGGATCACCACACGGCAGGCCTGAAAGCAGCACAAACGGAGGTCCGTAAACTGGGCAGCCATCGAAAGGACTGAGAGTACCTTCATAGCAGCCAGCAATTCCGGATCGGTCATCAGCGGCAGATCAATCAGGCTTTCAATCGAGCGTCCATCGAGAGCCTGGGAGACGGCGTCGGATTCGGCTCGGACCTGTTGTTCGGTTGGATGGGCGGGCATTTCAATACCAAAGCCGGACAGGCAGGTGAGCGCGCTGTCGACAGCCCGCTGGTGTTCCGACTTGATCACGTGGAGCTGGGCCTTCAAACAATAGACGGCGGCGCCGTCGATTTTCGACGCGGCGCGTGACAACAGCTGTTCGATCAACTCTCCGGCTCTATCCAAGTTACCGGTCAGAAGTTCGCATTCCGCGGATTCCAACCACAGGCTGAATATCAGTTCGTATTCACTGCTCCAACCGCCTTCGTCCAACAGCGCCATGCCGGCGGCGAAATACGCACGGGCAGATGCATAGGCGGCCGACGCTTTGGCCTTCCGCCCTGTTCTCAGGTTGAGCGCGGCGGCCTGCACCCTTTCGTTGCGATCGATCAATAATTTGGCAGCCCGATTCAGCTGGTTAGCGGCATCGAAGAGGTGTTCGGCCAAGCTGTCCGCCGCCAACCTCGCCAACAGTGCGCGTCCGATCTTAAGGTGCGTTTCGGCGCGCGCGCTTTCGGGGATGAGCGCATAGGCCGCTTCCTGAATTCGGTCGTGGGGGAAGGCGTAGGATGCCTCCAGGCGCAGGATCAGCCCCGCCCGGGCGGCTTCCCATAAGGGGGTGTGGATCTCCCCTTCGGATTGCCCAAAAACCAGGCTCAGCGTCGTGATGTCAGCTACGTTCCCGAAACTGGCGAGTTGCTGGAGGGCGGTCTGGGAGTGTCGCGGCAATCGCCGCAGCTTCCCCAACATGAGATCCACGACGTTCGAGGAGTAGCCTTTGGCGCGTATGCGATCCAAGTCCCAGGACCAGGCGGATTTACCCTGGTCGAGCCAGAGCAACTCTTCTTCAGCCAATGCCATAAGGAACTGGATTGCGAAGAACGGATTGCCGCCAGTTTTCTCGTGGACCAACAACGCCAGAGGACCGGCGGCACTCGGATGGCAGTGTACCGCGTCTACGACGAGCCGCTCAATGTCGTCGAGTCCCAGAGGCGCCAATACGATTTCCTGCACCTTCGCTCCGGCTTCGCGGATAGCAGCCAGGGTTCGCACGAGCGGGTGAGAAGAACTGACTTCGTTGTCGCGGTAGGCTCCGATCAGCAGAACATGCCGCACGTCGGGATCGGCAACCAGGCGCTCCAGCAATTCCAGAGTCGCCGTGTCCAGCCACTGCAGATCGTCCAGGAACAACGCCAGGGGATGTTCGGGGCGCGCGAAGACGCCCAGGAAACGCCGGAATACCAACTGGAAACGGCCCCGCGCTTCCTGTGGTGGCAGGTCCGCTACGGGTGGTTGTTTGCCGATGATGAATTCGACTTCGGGAACGAGGTTGATTATCAGTTGGCCATTCGGCCCCAACGCATCCAGAAGGGCGCGCCGCCAGCGTTCTACCTCGGCTTCGCTCGTGACCAGGATCTGACGCACCAGCGTTTGAAACGCCTGTGCCAGTGTCGCGTATGGCACGTCGCGCTTATACTGGTCGAACTTGCCGGCGGCGAAAATCCCACGCGGCGGGACCAGAACCTTGTGCAGCTCGTTCACCACGGATGATTTGCCGACACCGGAATACCCGGATACCAGCACCAATTCGGCGGTTCCCTGCGCCACTACCCGATCGAACGCGGCAAGCAGCGCATCGACCTCGCGCTCCCTCCCGTATAGCTTCTCGGGTATCAGCAATCGGTCTGGCGAATCATCCGCGCCCAGGGGGAATGGATCGATACGCCCATGCGACTGCCATTCTGCCAGACATCGGCGAAGGTCTGCTTCCAGACCCGCAGCGGTCTGATAGCGCTCCTCTGGATTCTTGGCGAGGAGCCTCATGATGATGGCAGACAAGGGCTCCGGAACATCCCGGCGATCCGTCTGGGTCACTGCCAAGGCGGGTGCAACCGGCTGGCGAGCGATGTGGCAGTGAACCCACTCCAGGGGATCGGCAGCCGCAAACGGGAGGACGCCCGTAAGCATCTGGTACAGGGTGACACCCAAAGAGTACAGATCGCTACGGGCGTCAATGGAGCGATTCATGCGCCCAGTCTGTTCCGGGGACATGTAGGCAAGTGTGCCGGCAATAATTTCCGGCGGCGCGGGCGCCTGGCGCTCTCGTGGCAGCCGGGACGCGAAGCCAAAGCCAGTAAGCCATACACGGTCGGCCTCGCCGACGAGCACGTTGCCGGGCTTGACGTCTTTGTGGATCAGCCCGCGTTGGTGGGCACGAGAGAGCGCCGTTGCCAGATTCATCGCAAGGCGTAGAATACGCCCCAAATCGAGAGGCTGCTCCCTGTCCCGTTCCAGCATTCGGTCGAGAGGCTCAACGCCCGGATCCGCGAGAACCAGGATTGTTCGCCCCTCCTGACGCGTGATAGCCACGGGCTTGGCCGCCCAAGCAGGCTCAAGCTCAGCGGCGAGCGAGTATTCGTGCTCCAGGCGTCGGAGGGTCTGGGGCGGCGGCGGTTCCCGGGCGGGCGCGACTGCCAGGAGGGGCAACGGATTTCCGCTCTGCCGGGCGCGGTAAAGCGTGAATTCGGCGCCAGGGCGGATGGGCTGCAAGACGTAATCGGAAACAGTTGCCATTGAGGGCGTCCCGCTCAGAACGTAATCCGTCCCATCAGTTGAATCTGGCGCGCGGTCCCGGCGGTGGTGAGAATTTGGCCTGCGTTAGCGGCAAAATTACCCGCTGCATCCTTGAAGACGGCATCCCCGGCGCCTCCCAGGAAAAACGGACTCTGGGTATTGCTCGGAACGCCAAAATTGGGATGATTGAACAGGTTATAGGCTTCCACTCCCACCGTAATCTTTCGTCGCTCAGTGATCGCAAATTCTTTGTGCAGGGCTGGGTCAAATTGCGCGAACGACGGCCCCCGCAGGATATTTCGCCCGGCATTGCCAAACTCACCGGCAGGCGGAACTGCAAAAGCCCTTGGATTAAACCAGCATGACGGAATGCCCACTCCCTTGCCATTCGGACAGCTTCCCGCGTAAGGGTTGCCGACGAGGTCCGGGCGTTCCGCAGTCAGTAGCGATTGGACATCGGCATTGTCAAAGGCGAGCACCGGGGTGAATGGGACGCCACTGTGTACGTCGACGACGGCCGAGACCTGCCAGCCACCCAGCAGACGTCCATGTCCAGGTAGTTCGTAGTCTGCATTTGCCACGAAATTATCCCGAACGTCAAAATCTGACGGGCCTCGGCTGCCCTTGCGATCGAAAATGTTCTGCGATGCGGGCGGAGCATCCACAGATTCGAAGCCAAAATCCACCGAAGCATCATCAACGGAATGGGCTAACGTGTAAAGCACCTGCCACGACAAACCATGGGAGTAATGTTGCGAAACAGACACTTGAAATGAATTATAGAAGGACTGCGCATCGGTTAGCTCTCCTAGCAAAGGTGAAGGGAGATTCGGATTGTAACGGTGCCCCAATGCCGGCTCGAAGGGGTTCTCCTCTGCTTCGCGGGTGAGGTGATTGCCGCGCGTCCCAAAGTAGCCCGCGCTGAGGATCAAGCCGCGCGCGAGATCCCGTTCCACGTTGAGGTTATATTCGATCGCGTATGGAAACTTCGGGTAGTAAGTTGCAGAGTAAGTGTCGAGCGGCTGGGTCACGGGAGCATTTTGTGGGTTTAGAAACTGCGGAAAAACGAATTCCTCCAGCCCGAAGAAAGGCGGTAGAAACCGATCGAGACCGAATAGCATTGCCGGGAGCTGGTCGCGATAGACGCCGAATCCGCTCCGCACCACAGTTTTGCCGTCACCGAAGACGTTCCATGCCAAGCCGGCCTGGGGAGACAGAAGGTCAAGCGGTGTCGCGGCAAATATCTTGCCGACGGCTGGAGCAGAATCTGTCGCGGGGTTCGGAAAAGCGGAGAGACGGCCGAATGCCTCGGTCGGAGTGGAGTAGAAATCGTAGCGCAATCCGATATTCACGGTGAAGCGGCTGTTGACGCGCACGAAGTCCTGCACAAAACCAGATGCGACAGTTTCACGATATCCGCGGTCAGAATCGGCGTTGGTGGGATTGACCCCGACGTACGACAGGGGCAAGCCTTCCAGGAAGAATTCGAGAGCGGGGTTGTCGCTGGATGCCGGAAAACCAAAGGGAGTCAGGTCCTGAAAGCCATACAATCCGTTCCCACCAAAATTGAACGGCCCGTTGTTTTGGATCCGCCGAAGATCGACGCCGAACTTTAAGGTGTGAGGGCCAATGGTACGCGACACCTGGTCCTGGACCTGATATACGGTCGAGAAATCGCCTAGTGGAAATCCCGGGAAGTTGCCTATCAGGCTCATGCCTGTAACAGCGATCATCCCAAGCGGCTGGCCGGGAACTAAAGAAATAGACAGGCCTGGATGCGTATTCTCGATCGAGGTCGTTGCGTTTGTCCGGTTGACACCGGCGCGCAATTCGTTGATCCATTCGTGTCCGAATGTCTTGCGGTCCTGAACAGTTCCGTATTGATTCCGCGCCCGATGAATGGCGGGGAATCCCGGCGCGTAAGCTCCCGGCGGCGTCCCGACGTATGGAACCAGGGCGAAACTGTCATCCACGGTGTAGCGCGCGAATAGGGAATGGGTGTTGGAAAAGTTGTGGTCGATTCGAACCATGCCGTGGTCTTCACGGGTGTTGCCTTTGTTCGCGGTAATCAGTTCACCGGTTCCATCGCCATTGTCCGGACCGTTCGAAGGAGGCAGCAGATTGAGGAACGGTTGGATCAGAGGATTCATGGGAATGGCGACGCATCCGCTCGGAGTGGTGTTGCTGCACGCGGAAGGATTCGCAGGGGACGGCAGGAGCCCCTGGTGCGCGAGGGCATCGGGCACAGTGGCGATCGCCGTGGATGCCTGTACCTCACGGAATCCCTCGTAATTGACGAAGAAGAACGTGCGGTCACGTTTTAGTGGCCCTCCGATTCCGGCGCCAAACTGATTGCGGACGAATGGTGGAATCGGGTTGGCGGGCAAATCGAAGTAGTTCTTGGCATCGAGCGACGCGTCCCGGTGCAATTCCCACAAAGATCCGTGAAACTGGTTCGTGCCTGACTTGGTCACCATGTCGATGACGGAGCCGCCATGGCCGCCGTACTCCGCGTTGAAGGTTTGGGTCAGAATACGGACCTCCTGCAACTCATTCAGGCCAAGAAAGAATCCGGAAGCGCCCGCGGGCGAATAGCCCCAGACCGGATCGGTGGCATCCATGCCGTCGATGAGAATGTTCGTCATATTCGGACGGATGCCATTAATTGCCACTTCCGCGGACTTGCCGCTCGAAAGCAACGATGGCGCGCTGCTCGGATTGGGAGCGACTCCCGGCTCCAGCAAGACGGCACTAGAAAGATCGCGGTTATCGAGGGGCAGGTCCGCCAAGCTCCGCGCGGGAACGAGTCCCGCGACAGTAAAAGTCGTGCTGTCAATGGCGGCGGCGCTGGCGTTGACGGTAGTTTCCTGGGAAAGGTCGCCGATCGCTAGTTGCGAATTGATCACTACTTCGGCCGCCGAATTGAGTTCAACTCCTTCGCGGAGCTGTGATCGGAATCCGGGCTTCGCGATGCGAAGCGAATAGCTTCCGATGGGCAAGCCGACGAATCGAAATTCGCCCCCGGTGTCGGTAAGGGCGGTTCGTTTCAGGCCAGTGCCCCGGCTAACGATGGTGACGCTGACACCGGGTACAACGGCGCCACTTGGGTCGGTGATGGCGCCGGAGAGAGTCGCAAGCTGGCTTTGCGCGGAGGCAGCGACTGAAATCAACGTCGCCAAAGCCGTTAACAGTATGCGACGGGCGGGACGGTTGCCGCGTGGAGACGGCCCGATACAGCCGGCCGCAACCTGGGTCCGCCGGATGATCAACTCCGTTTTGTTATTCTTCATAGTCCCAGACGCTACCTCTCGGTTCTGTGCCTGGCGATCCATTCGCGGATGTATGGATCGCAACTCGCCAGCGCAATGCCGGCCGGAGTGCACTGAGCATGAAAAGCGAATCCATCCTGACCGGTCAAAGTCAATTCCTTGAGGTCAAGAATGATGCGACAATCTTTCGCTTCAGCGCCGATGAGCGCCTTCAGTTCGGCAATGTGCTCTATGTCGATTCGACCGCTCAGGGTAAAGACCACATTCTCGTTCTCTCGCCTGCCTATTCTGAGCATTCCGTATGGCCGAAGCACGTCAGGCTCCATACGCAAGCTCCTGAAAGTACAAGGCCCTGGTGGCTCACCGAATTTGCGAAGCTCGTAAATTTGCGAATTTTCGCAAGGAGATTCCGGCGGACGTCAGTGCGAAGCAGGCGCCGAGGGGCTAGGCGTTTTTCAATGGATCTGTCCCCTTGAAGCGATTTTCGTGGATCTTCAGTGCCTTGATCTTCGACTCGAGTGCAGATGCGGGAACGACCAGTCTGGCAGCGCTCCCGACGGTCCGGAACACCCTCCGTATTCGCGCAGGGCAACCGAGTGGCAATTTAGTCTGACCCAGAACAATTCCTTCGAACTTCGCGGCCTCTCCACTGCGGCGAGAGGTGTCGAGAGCGCACTTGGCCTCCGCGCCCTCATGTTAGCCGGATGTGCTGGCCCCGCCGCAATTCGGCACCGAGGATCTGAACACCCGAAGCCAATGCCGACCGCAGCTTCGCGTTGTCGGGCTCCGGCGTGATCGAGCCAGTGGATCCTGAACCGAATCGGGCACGCATTTCATGCTGTTCCGGAAGACTGTGCAGCAGATCTTGCCATTCGGCGAGTCCGATCGTTACCGAAACCCTCCAATACTGCGGCGGAATTGCGTGCGGTTGGTTCACAACCAGCGTATCCTCGCTGTTGTTCCGAAGTGAAATCGTGTTTAACCGGCCCTTCAGGCTCCGCAGATTCCGCGTCTGCATGAAGTACTTCACAAGTCCCTTGAGGCGTTCAACTCTATTCTCCGCGGCCGAGGCACGCAACTGTAGGCGGTCAATCTCGCGCCTGGCGTTCCGCGCGTCGTTCTCTTCGGACTTGATGTAGTTCGCGATGTTGTCTACCTTCACGCCGAACGCTTCGCAATAGTCGAGCAACGCCACCCGCAGTTCGTCCGGAATTTCTCCATTGTTTGCCTCCGCTGCCTCGGTCGCAGATTCCATCAGCAAGCACAAAGTTTCGTCTAGGTCGAACAACGTCATGTCCGATACAAGCGTATCTGGCGATAGCAGTGATGCTTGAGTTTCCATTTGAGACTCCCTTGATTCGTGGTGGTTATGCCGAGGCGGCTGGGAGACCGCCTCGGGCTAGAAAAGAGAAAGTTGATCGGCGCAGGATTCGACGGATGACTTGCGCCGGGCTGGCGCGACCGGCACTTCCTGCCCGAATTGCAATGCAGTGGCGG
>Ga0335078_10006354_pt1 | contig 17498 bp, 11 predicted proteins | sample Lox_Sample_32_FD_206711 | JGI IMG/M metagenome (GOLD analysis project Ga0335078, IMG submission 206711) | Soil microbial communities from Loxahatchee National Wildlife Refuge, Florida, United States - Lox_Sample_3.2 | ecosystem: Environmental > Terrestrial > Soil > Wetlands | place: USA... | reverse complement strand
ACGCTCCCTGGTTTTCGGAAGAAATGGCTGGAGTCGCCGACGGACGTCCGCTTCAAGGTGGTCGAGACCCTCCCGGAGTACATCGACCGGCTGAAAGAGGTCCTTGAGGGTCTCCAAGCGACAAAGGAACTCACTAGAAAGCTACGAGATCGAATTGAGCGACTGGATTCAGCAGTAAGGTCCGCCGAGGACATCCTCTACAAGCTCCGGAATGGGAGTGTCGAATGGGTCCACACCTACGATCCTAGGAACAAGAAGCACAGTTGGCGCCCGTTAGCGGTCCGGAGTCTTGTCGGGGATTTCTGGGGGCGGTTCAACGGAGTCGTCCTTAGCTCAGCGACCTTCTTTGGAATACAGTCGCTCGTCCGCGACTCTGGATTGCCGACTCCATTTGAGCGAGTCATACTGCCCGACAACTTCTCCGCAGAGCGGGCTCCCGTTAGGCTACTGTCGGCTGCTAAACTGGTGTATCGTGCCAACCAACTCGAGATCGAGAGGGCGGCCGACGCAGTGGCCGCTGTGGCCTTGGCTCACCCCGACGAAAGGGGCGTGATTCACGCCAACAGCTACCACCTGTCGAATGCGATACGAAAGCGCCTTCCAGACGCCGTTCGACGACGCCTAACTTCTCACGATTCCTCCAATCGAACGCGTCGGTACGATCGTTGGAGAGAGGATCGTGCGCCAAACGCGATCCTCCTGGCCGTTGCAATGAGTCAGGGGATCGACCTAGTGGGTGATCTGGCGAGATGGCAAGTGATCGTTAAGGTACCCTTCCCCAACCTAGACGACGTCTGGGTCCGTAGGCGACTAGAGCAAGAGGACGGGGAAGGCTGGTACTCGAGCCGAGCCATGATCCAGGTATTGCAGGCGTCGGGGAGGATCATGCGAACCGAGGACGACCACGGGGCCACCTACGTCATCGATACGCAGCTTGACGGGCTAATCGATTCGGGCTGGATGGACCTGCCACTCTGGTTCCGAAATCGAGTGTCCGAGGGTCGTAGACTTGTCGAAAACTTGCCGGGCAAGTTTGGTGACTACGGAATCCGCTGGGGCGAAACCTCGCGCTCTGTCGAATCGAATAGGTATTGACAATTCTTGTTGTGCCGAATACTCCCCTAGGCCGGGCGGATCCGGACAAAGACGAACTTGTAGTCTTCGAGGAGCCTTGCCCCTACAAATCGAGGATTTCCAAGAAACTTACTCAAATGTAGGGGCAAGATTCGGTGTCAGTGGCATATGAACTTTGTACCACTACAGATTGACAAGATCTCCCGTTTTCGTTCAAAGTGTGGGGGTACAATTCAGGTGTCACTTTCACGTTCAACTCTTGTTGAACCCACCCGGTCGAGGATCCTGCAGCTCGGGTGCTAGTTCGAGTCCACAAAGTCGCTAAGTGTGAGTTGGCCGGACTTCCTCTGATAGGAGGCGACAACTTTCAGACGTTCCTCCAGAATCTTCTGCCTCTGTCCGATCAGGAGGTGGACAAAGACCAAAACAAGCTTCCCGAACTGGTCTCGATTCCCATGCCGAAGAGCGTCAAGGTACTCAGTGCGATGCTGGCCCAAGAACAACAGTCTGGGAAAATGCGCTTTCATCAACATGTAGTTCAGAATTTCTCGACCTACTCGCCCATTACCATCTGTAAACGGGTGAATCATCTCGAACCGGTAGTGGAACAAGACTGCCTCCTCGAATGGGTGGTAACCTTGCTCGAGACGAGTATAGTACTCTTTGATGGCTTCACTCAGTTCTTCTTGGACCAGTGACGAGGGAGTAACTTTGAGATCACACCCTGTGATTCCAACGTCATCAATTCGTCTGAACTGCCCAGCCGATTCCAGATCTATATTGGCCATGATCATCGAGTGCAATGTTCGAACGAAGTCCAACGATACCTTCCCCTTGAAACTGCGCCGGTACTGGATCACCCTCCTGAAGTTCTGAACCTCGTTGATCTCCCGGAGTGACTTTGACTTCGGCGCGATCCCATTAGTAAGCAGGTCACCGGCTTGACGAAGAGAGAGCGTGTTACCTTCGATAGAGGTCGTACCCTGGATGTATGATATTTCGAAGTCCTTTTCATAGGTCTCCACCTCGTTGATTGTGAGTAGACTTAGGACGGACTCATTCAGGTGTTTCACTGCTTCAAGTGCTTCGAGGAAGCCACCAAGATAGCGACTTTGAAATGACGCGGCAGTAATCCGGGATTTTGCAACGACCGCCTGGGTCTCTAGCCAAGGTCCGTACTCCTTGCGGTATCGAGTAACGTCGTCCCCAGTCGGCTGGTCCACTCCTAGATACTTTCTCACCTTTCGTCGCTTGCCACCTATCGCGACATCCTTGACGAGGTAGTACTTGGGCCGACCTCGAGTCGGGTAGTAGACCTCCACCCGGTACGGCTTCCTTGCCACGGTAATTGTAGGTGACGAGTCTTGATAAGGATTGGTCTGGAAGCTCGTCACCCATCGCTGTCAAGCTTCCTGCCATCGGGAGGGAACTGGGATCCGGCCCCATCAGATTCGAGTTCGCAGGGAGCAGTGGGAGGCACCCTGGATTCGACGCCGAAAGAATGGCTCGACTCGTTCGGGTCGGTTGGATTCTTCCACTTGTAAGCCGACTATGAATTTGATCAGAGGAATGCTCAACTTCTGTTGAGCCCACAGGACAGCACCGGTCCGACGGTCTACGCCCTTGGAATCACAACGAGCGACTCAGTTCTTGTCGAACACACGCGGATTGCGAATCGTCTTTGGTTCATAGAGCCCGCGCCAAGTTCGTCAGCTCAGGTTCGGACGTTCAGTCGGCGCAGAAGGTCCGAATATCGGGGATCGTCGCGCCACTTCGACAGTAGCGGCTGCGAAACGATCTCGAACGGGTCGATGCTCTTTTGATCGGCGCTCTTCACCATCCACTCGAAGAACCGATCTCGGTCGTCCAGCCCCGCGTACGTCCAGGCGACCGCGGTGGGAGGCACGAAGGCCTGGCCGGCGGGGGACAGGAGCCGCTCGAGATGCCGGACGGCTTCGGGCCGCAGGTTCAACGTCGCGTAGAGGTACCCAAGCCATACGGCCCGGAGGGGGTTGTCCGACATGGCGCTCTCATATCGGCGCAGCCATCGCACGGCTTCCTCGGGTTGGCCCGTACTCGCGTAGAGGCGCGCGAGGTCTACAGCGATCCACTCCGGTTCGCCTCCCAGACCCACGGCGCGTTCCCACTTTCGCTTCGCATCGTCCGCTCGACCGGCTATCCACGAAAGGTACCCGGAGTACCGGAGGATGACGGGAGAAAGCGGGTCGGCCTCCTCGGCCCGAGCCAGCTCCCTCGCCGCTTCCTCCTCGCGACCGAGGGACCTCAGCAGCTGGAACCTCCACTGATGGGCGGGAGCGTACGATGGATTGCGTTCGATCGCTTTGAGCAACTCCCTATCCGCCTCCTGCCAGTCGTACTCCCAGTAGAGGGCAAGACCGAGCGAAGCGTGGCCGTCGGCCAGCGCGTCGTTCAGCAGTAGCGCCTCGCGTGCGGCGGCCTTGGCCTTGGGGATCGTCTGGGCCCAAGGGAGAAGGTTCCGATCGAAGAACAACGCGAAGCAATCCGCGATGCCTGAGTAGGCCTGCGCATACATCGGGTCCTCGTCGCGCGCCCCCTCGAAGCAGCGCAGCGCTTCGCGAAGAGCGCTCGGGCCCCGCTCGTTCCAGAGCGAACGTCCCCGGTGGTAGAGCGAGTACGCATTGAGACTCCGAGTCGGCTGGGAACGCTCTCGGTGCGACTGCAAGAGCTGGACGTTGAGCGCCTCCGCGATCGACTTCGAGATGTCGCCCTGTACGACGAAAATGTCGGTCAGCTCCCGATCGTATCTCTCCGACCAGAGGTGCTCTTCCGTCCCCGCATCGACGAGCTGGGCGGTGATGCGAATCCTACTCCCCGACTTTCGGACGCTCCCCTCGAGGATGATTCCGACGTTCAGCTCCTTACCAATGTCGGAGATTCCCTTTCGGTCCCCCTTGAATCGCATAACGGAGGTTCGGGCGATTACGCGGAGGCCGGGAAGCTTCGACAGTTCCGAGATCATGTCCTCGGTCAGCCCGTCCGCGAAGAACTCATCGGTTGGTTCGGGGCTCATGTTGGTGAACGGCAGCACGGCGAGCCTCGTCACGAGCGACCGGGTGGCAGTGGGTCCCTCGCTGGTCCAGGGCAACACGACACGAAAGAGGTCCAGGGGAATCGTGACGTTCTTCAGGACCGTCGGCTCGAGCTTCTCGATCTTGTTCGGTACCTTGTTTCGTACTTGGCCGAACACGGGCTCGGAGATGCAGATGCCGCCCGGTTCGGCAAGGGGCTCGATTCTAGCCGCGAGATTGACCGAGTCGCCGAAGATGTCGTCCCCTCGCTGTTCCACGTCACCCAGGTGGATCCCGATTCGAAGTTGAATCGGACCGACCTCGGGCTGCGAGTTGCGCTCGTGAAGATGGTGTTGGATATCGATCGCACACTGGACGGCACGAAGGGCGCTGCCGAACTCTACCAGGAACCCGTCTCCCGTGGACTTGACCACGCGTCCCTCGTGGGCCGTGAAGACCGGCCGTATCAGATCCTCCTGTTCCTGGAGGAGTTTCAGCGCCCTCGATTCGTTCGTCTGGGCTTCAGCGGTGTATCCGACGACGTCAGTGAACATGATGGCGGCGAGCCGCCGGGTCGAGGCCACGGTGCGAAATGCACTCCGAGAGGATAAGCCACCCGCTCGCAGGGAGAGAGGGGATCGGGTGGTAGTCTCGCCACCTCCAGATCTCCGTCCCTACAGTCCTTGCTTAGGCAGAATGCTCCTTCAGAACTCATTCGGTCACTTATCCGTGCAGAGACAGACGCAGGTGGGCCGGCCCAGGTGCTCTCGGCCAGTTCGGGGGGTGACGAGTTGGCTCCAATCCCTGTGGCAAATTCTCGAGAGGTGCGTACCCTACATTGTACCCATGGCCGATGGTCAAAGATCCTAGAATCCGGTGACCGGAGGATCGACGTCGATCTGCCAGAGGAGTGCGTTCATCTCCCCGCGATGTTGGAGCTCCTCTTCCACCATGTGAAGCAGCATCGTGCGGACGGAGGTCCGAAAGGGCCTTCGCCCGCGCCAGGATACGCTTCGGCGTAGTCCGTTTGGCCCGATCTCCCGGAGGGTCTTCTGAATGAGCCGGTCCACCGTGGCCGTCTCTTTCTCGGCTTCTGCTTTCGAGTACCGACGTCCCAGGGGATACTCCTCGAAAGGCTTCCCGCCCCCGTAGACCGAGATGAACCACCATCGGTACGCGTCGAGAACGTGCATGTAAATGTCGACGAGTGACGGGAACGAACCTCCTCGATCCTTGTACCGATTCCGTGGAGAGAGCTTCCAAATCGCCCTCAGGTACTTCCTTCGGACTCGTGAGTTGTAGCGATAGAGGTCGCGAATCGCTTCGAACTCGGTCTTCATTGATCACGAGAGGCGGCACGCTCCCAAATGGGTTGTGATATCCCCATGAACGAGATTCCGCGCGAGGATTGTTCAAGGCAACAACGGGCGCAGGGCAGAACACGGTCAGTGGGCGAGGCCCAGTTACCTGACTCGATCCCTACTGTAACTTCTCCAAAATTGCGTACAACTCCTATTGAACCCACTACCGGACCGGCCCGACGGTCGCGAGCTACTACCGGCTTCCAGCGTCCTCGTTAGCGAGCGCCTGCTTGAGGCGCTCGAATTCGTCCTCAAGGTCAGGCCTGGCGACGTGCACATTCAGGCGTTCAAGCTCCGAGATAAGGTCGTGGGCGCCCGCGCGGTCTCCCCGGGCGTACGCGAGCTGGGCCAGTCGAAGGACGACGTCAATCTCCCACAAGATGTGATTCAGTCCCTCGAGCAGGCGATGCGCCTCCCGTAGAGCAGATTCCGCGTCATCGTAGGCGCCTTTGTCCAAGGCGATTTGTCCGCGGACCTTGTGCGACACACTCAGGCCGACTTTGTCTCCGATCAGACCGAACAGTTCGCGGGCGCGTTCAGCCTTCTCCACCGCCTCGTCGAGTCTCCCGCCCTCGCGCAGGAGCTCTGCGGTTTTGTAGAGCGCCCAGGCGATCCGTCGAGGGTCCTTGGCCCGCTCCGCGAAGCCTATCGCCGCCCGGTACTCTTCGAGGGCCTCCGCGCGTTGGGGTGGCGTGGACCGAGCGTCGGCGAGAATGTCTCCAAAGAAGAGATGCGCCATCGCGGATTCCCGGACGGATCCCAGTCGATCGCGCGCGACCGTTACGTCCCGGGCTTCGGCGATGGCCGGCTGCGTCTGGCCCATCATCTGGAGAGCCGCGATGCGCCACACCTGAGCACGAGCGATGACCAGCTCGTTTCCCGCCTTGCGCGCGAGCCGAATCTCCTCGGTGTGCTGGGCAAGGGCTTCCGGATAGCGCCCCTCGTAGTAGAGAGCCTGCCCGAGCTGTCGATGGGCCCCTATCATCACGAACAGTTGATCCTCGAGGCCCGGGGTGCCGAGGACCTTCGATGCGAGTGCCCCCGCCGCGGACATGTCGCCCTCGTCGGTCAGGACCCGGGCAAGGAAGATCTCGAGGATCGCCCGGTGGCGGGGGGAAACGGGTTGCCCTTCCTCGGGTCGGTCGAGGAAGTCGCGAAGAATCCCCTTCGAGTCCCCTAGGAGCCCGAGCTCCTCGGTGACGCGCGCCAGCTCCAGGACTAGCTCGGCTTCTTCGTCGGGGCTTCCGGAGTTCAGAGTTCTCAGACTATCGAGCGCACGAGTATAGTGTTCCCACGCCGCTTCCGGCGCCAGCGCGCGTTCGGAGAGGCCTGCGGCGAGCCGATTGTACTGAATGGATTTGGGTCCATCTCGACCGAGGTAGAAGTGACGCGCAAGTGCGTAGGTCCTCGCGACGTCCGGGTTCCCCATCGCTTCCAAGGCAGCTCCGGCTTGTCGATGGAGCGACCGGCGGCGAACCTCGCTGAGGCGACGGTAGGTCTCCTCCCGGAGCCGCTCCTCGGGGAACTCGTAACGTTCACCCGAGTTTTCTCGTAGCGACCCCGATTCCACCAGCTTGTCGAGGATCTCCGCGAGGCGCTCCTCCTCCTCGCCGCTTGCACCCAGGAGAAGTTCGAACGGAACCTCGGGCCCGAGGATTGCCGCGAGGTCGAGTAGACGACTACTCTCCTCGTCGAGGCGCGGGGTTCGCGCCTCGAGTTCTCCAAGGCGCTCACCCCGAGAGGGGACCTTCCGGTCCAGCCGGCGTAGGAGCAGGGGAATCCCCCCGGTTTCGGCGTGGAGCCGAGTCACCTCATCGGCGGAGATCTGCCGGGCAGGCTCATACTTGCGCAGGTAGTCCGCGACCTCCGCCGAAGTCATCGGGTGCAGAGTCACCTTTTCTGCGAGAGTCGCTTTCTCGAATTTCTGGAGTCGAGTTCGCCCTATGGTCGACAGGGCGGCCGGGGGCCGGCAGGTCGCCAGGATCCACAGCGGCCGGTCCTTGAGTTCGTTCGCGAAGAACTCGACCGCGACCAGCGACGCCTCGTCGGCGCGGTCGATGTCCTCCAGGATGACGACCGCGGGACCGTGGCGAGTGAACTCGAGAAACCGTTCGGAAATCCCCCCAAGGACCCGGCTTCGGGAGATCTTGTCACGACCCGGGGTCCCCCCCAGAGCTTCGAGAAGCCGTTCCTCGAGACCGATAGGTGCGGGGAGCGCGGATTCGCGGAGCCCGAAGGCGAAGCCAATCAGCATCGAATCGCCACCGAGAGGGGGGTCTTCGTCAGACTTGAGTGTCGGATCCTCCCGTGCTCCCTCGATCGCCGACTGTATCAGAGAGAAAGGTGGGGGGTCATCGAGCGGCAGGGCCCGGCCGACCACGACCCGAACGTGACGGGTTCGCACGTCACGGGCCAACTCCGAAATGAGGGTCGACTTTCCTACCCCAGCATCCCCCACAAGGAGCGTGACCCCGCCGGTACCGGCCCGAGCTTCGTCAAAACGACGATGAAGCGCTGCGACCGTCTCCGCCCGGCCCTCGAAGGCTCCAGTCGATCCGGCCAACTCTGACCCCGCGAGCGGCCAGTCTATGGGCGGGCGTGACTAATTACCTGCGGCCAGGAGCCTTGCGGTCAGACTCTCCCCAAAACTGTCGGTCCCGACAAAACGGCGTTAGGTTGTGGTACCCATCGCAGTGTTCCGGAGGGCTCAGGACCCGGGGGATGTTCGAGGCGAGTGTCCCCGCGTTTGACTACTTGTTGGATCGGCTCCTTTGCTTCCGCGGGCGTCGAGGATACGCCTTCGGACGAGGAACGATTCTTGTGAACACGACCACCGATCCGTCAATACGGTAGAAGACACGGTATTCACCCAAGTGGAATCTCCACTCCCCCGGGTGTCGCGGCCCCTGGCGCACTCGGAGCCAAGGGTAGGACTTGTAGGGGTTACGCAGGAGATAGATCAGCTTCTCCCGAAAGAGAACTCGAAGGGGCGCACGAAGGGCCAGAAACTCCAATTCTGCCGACGCGAGGAACTCGTATCGGTACGGGCTCACGCCAGCCCCGCCTTCCGCATCACACGGTTGCCCGGGATTCGCCGCTCCGTGCGCCAGCGGCGCTCAATTTCCGCGTAGAATTCGTCATCGAAGTACGAGTCCTCGAGGAGGTCCTGGAGGACATCATCGAAGCTTTCCCCCTGGCCTTTCACGGTCTCGAGAAGACGCCTGGTCCGCTCGGACACCGTGATCGTAGTCGGGCGGGACAGGGAGGATGACACGAATATCAATTGATACCAATTGATATAAGGCCACCCTACGATCCGAGGCTACCTGAACTTTGGAGGCGGAACGCGCAGAAACTTCGGGACTGCCGTCCAGCGCGTGTCGGGGTAGGTTCAACTTACATTGAACCGAGAGGGCACCGCTGGAAATGCAGTCGAAAACCTGCCCCGGAACAATGCGAGACTTAGATCGAAGTCAACGGGCAGACCGGTGGAAGGTCAGTGTGGGACCCCAAGGAGACGCCCATCGACGCGAGCCCTCCTACAGATGGAGGGTGGGCCGGCGGTAGGGAGCAAGGAGCTGCTCGAACCTAGGGTCCTTCCGTGCGGCCGCGAGTAGCGGGGAGTATCGAAGGGTGGTCACGGCGATCGTGCGGTCCTTGGCACAGGCCACCATGTACTCGAAGAATCGGTCCATCTCCCCGAGGGCCAAGTACACGTACCCGGCGTAGAGGGACTGGGCGCTCCCCGGGGAGGGCGCTTCCTCGAGGTTCGCGATCATCCTTCGGGCGGTCGATTGGTCCCCCGTGATCGCCGCCAGGTACCCGCGGTACAGTTTCGCCAGCACGGACGTCGGGGCGATACGCTCTATCTCCCTCACCTCGGAGTCCGCGGCGGGAAGCTCTCCGTGTATGACGTAGTAGTGAAACATTCCGCGGTGGGAGCTCAGGGGGTCTATGTGGCGGGTCCTCGTCCATGTGTCGAGGGCCTCATTCTCCCTTCCCGCGTACAGATAGGCCATGCCGATCACCCGGATAGTGTAGACGGACTGGGGGTCCAACCCATACGCCTCTTCGAGGTGGCGGACGTACCCCGGAAGGTCTCCGACCACCCCCGCAAGCTCGCCGAGGAGGGTGTGGGCCTCTGCGAGGTTCGGGTTCAGCTCAACCGCCCGTCTCGCCTCCCGCTCGGTACCCCCGAAGTCGTCCGCCATGAAGCATGCCTGGCCGAGCATCAGGTGGGCCTCGGCGAGATCGGGGCTGATCGAGAGGGCTTTCTGCGCGGACTCCCGGACCCGCTCGATCGCCTCCGACCACGGAATCACAGCGTGTTCGCCCAGTCTAACGTTCGCGCGGGCGGCCCCGGCGTACGCCCGGGCGAACATCGGGTCCTTCTCGATGGCCCGCTTGAAAAAGTCCAACGACTGGCGCAACGGAGCCTCGATCGTGCTCCAGACGAGCGCCTGGCCCTGGAGATACCAGAGGTAAGCCTGAGTGTCCGCGGTCCCGGTACGTGGCGGTCCTGCGGGGGCGGACCGAGGAAGGGCGCCCGGGAGTGAAGCGGCGACCTGGGTCGCGATGTCAGTCTGTACTGCGAAGATGTCGTCGAGATTGTCGTCGTACTTGGTGGCCCAGAGATGCTCCTCGGTCGCGACGTCGATCACCTGGACCGTCACCCGGATGCGATTCCCTGCCTTCCGGACGCTCCCCTCGACGACCGTCCCGACGCCGAGCTCCCGACCAATCTCCGAGACCCGCTTTCCCTTGTTCTTGTAGCTCATCGCGGAAGTCCGGGCGATCACCCTGAGCCCCTTGACGAGGGAGAGGTTCGTGATCAACTCGTCTGTGAGCCCGTCGGCAAAGTACTCGTCGCGGGGGTCGGGACTCATGCTGACGAACGGGAGGATGGCGATCCGGCTTTGGTCGAGCCGGCCGGGGAACGTCGCGGCGGGAGGGGCTTCGGGTGCCACTCCCGCGACCCGGATTCGGTAGAGGTCCATCGGGAAGGTCACGCCCTTGAGCGTCCTAGGTTCCATCTTCTCGATGGTGTTCGGGACCTTGTTCCGGACCTGGGTGAACACTGATTCGGAGATGCAAATCCCGCCCGGCTCGGCGAGGGGTCCCGTTCGGGCGGCGACGTTTACGGAGTCCCCGAAGATGTCACCCGCACGCTCCTCGACGTCACCCAGATGGATTCCGATGCGCAGGCGGATGGCTGTGATTCCCGCCTGAGAATTCCTGGTGTGGAGACGATCCTGGACGTCAAGCGCGCATTGGACGGCTCGGAGCGCACTGTCGAACACCACGAGAAACCCGTCCCCCATCGACTTGACGACGCGACCCCCGTGGGCCGAGAAGACCGGCCGAACGATCTCCTCCTGTTCGTCCCGAAGCCGGAGTGCCTCCGCTTCGTTGCTCTGAGCCGCCGCCGTGGAGCCGACCATGTCGGTGAACATGATGGCGGAGAGGCGGCGAGTTGAGGGCACGGCGTGCGGAGTACGTCCGTTAGATTAACCCCATGTCCGTCGAGTACGGCAGATCAAATGGTTCCAAGACGGGCAAGATTCATAGATCACCAGAAGAGCAATTTCCTCCTCAGCGAAGTGGCTCGGGTTCTTTGCCCGAGACTGATCTCGTTCGCAGTCGAGTTTCCAGCGCGCGCTGAACCGGCCCTATCTGGAGTCAGGCGACCTAGTGCTGTCAGGAGAGGACCCAGATTCGGGAGGAACCTGACCATGTCGCCGAGAGGGGTGGGCCGGGTTCACGGGCCCTGATCTGCCTGCGTTAGATTATCGTCCCGGTCGGCGGCCAAGGGTCCTTCGACGCACTTCTTCCTCGAGCGAATCCGCGGGCCAGTCGCGTCGACTGGGGACCGTTCGGGTCGCCAGCTGAATCCATAGCGTCGAGCCCCGCACGACGACATCGAGCTCCTGCCCGTCCGTCCAGCCCAGCTCACGAATGCGTTTCGGTGGAATCGAGACGGTCCAACGGTAGTAGGTCGTCCCTTGATACACCCGATTGACCACCTTGCGAAGCTTCACTGAACACCCTGGGTATGTGACCTCGACTGATTTAGAGTGCTAAACAAACACCACCTTATATACGTCGGGACCGAAATTATGGATCGAATGTTACCCTCGTACCCGGAGTCTCTACGACGGGCGTTCGCACGGAATGTTCTGCGCAACACCCTTCGTCTGACCCGCGGGGAGAACCTGCTCATCGAGACCTGGAGTGCGACCTTCCCTTGGGCTCTCGGTTTCGACGTCGAGGCCCGCATCCTGGGGGCCCGGCCCCTCCTCTGGGTCAAGGACGAGCCATCCTACTGGCGCGGCGTCTCCGAAGGCCCTGCGAGCCAGCTCGCTAGGATGGGCAGTCACGAGCTGGCGGCCCTGTCCGCCTCGGACGCCTACGTGTGCCTCTACGGGCCCGAGGACGCTCTCCGCGAAGAGAAGCTCCCTCGGACCGCCGCCCGCAGGATCGAGTCGAACAATCAGGAGATCATGCGGGTGATCCAGAAGCACGGTATTCGGACCGTCCGCTGGGACCTGGGCCGCACGAGCGCGCTCTGGGCGCGACGGTACGCGGTGGATCTTGGGACCTGGCGCCGGGAACTCATCGACGCCACGATGATTGATCCGAGCGAAATGCACCGGGACGGATCTCGGATCGCGGATCGTCTAGCGCGTGGAAAGGAAGTGACCATTACCCACCGCAACGGCACCAATCTGGTCCTTCGTCTCGACCATCGTCGACCTAAGCTCGATGACGGCGTGATCGACGAGAAGGCGGTCAAAGCCGGGAACATGATGGTGGTCGTCCCGACGGGGGTGGTGAGCGTGACGGTGGACGAGAGTTACGCGGAAGGTACCTTCGCCTCCAACCAGATGGGGGTGCTGTACGTCCACGGTCAAGAGATCCCGCTCTCTACCGGACGATGGACCTTCCGTCGCGGCGCCCTCAAGAGCTTTGTCTGCTCGAAGGGAGGACCGAGAGTCCGTCGGGAGTTGGACAGACTCGGGAACCCCCAGGTCCGTGCCGGTCAACTCTCTATCGGTCTCAACCCTCGCATTTCAGGAATCCCGCTACTGTTTGACCAGAGCAGAGGGACGATCACCCTTGAGATGGGACGCAATGCTCAGATGGGGGGTCGGAGCCGCGGCCCTCATCTTGTCGCTTACCTTGACCTGACGGGCGGGAGCCTCCAGATCGACGAGGACCCGATCGTCGAACACGGCAAGATCGTGGTACGGAGTTGAGCGGTGGGGGCTCGGAACCCCATCGATCCTCGAACCCCCACCGGAACCCCACTCGAGTTCTACAAGATCTGGATCTAGCATCTCCTGCAAAGCACGCGAGGGCTGAGGTCCAGCTCATGAACGAACCTCTCTCGGATGAAATTAGAATCCTAAATCTGGAATGCGTCCGCGGTTTAGAATCCTAAATTGACCACTGATTAAGTATCCTTCCTCCCCTTGCACCAGTATGGCTGGCGCGGGGAGCCACCCTCTTTCTCTTCAGTCGGAGGGGCTCCGCCTGGAGGCGGATCCTCTTCTGCTCTCCCATGGCGCACTGATCCTTCCCCTCCCTGGGGGGCGCAGCGTTCCCACACCGGAGGCGCTGGCGGTTTCACTCGCCGGCGGTTCCGGCCTGTACGATCCTTGCCCGCCCGAGTCGACCAGGAGCCGACGTCGCTACCTCGCCCGCCGGCACCCTCATTCAGCAGCCGGTGAGTCCTTCGGAGTCTCGGCGGAGCCTACGCCGCTCGAGGAGGCTGAGAGAACCTAGCAATACTTACCTGGCCCTCGAGACCGGATTTCACGGTTCTCGGGTTGTCGAGCACACCTACCGAGCCGGAGCCATGCGGGGCCTCATGGTTCCGGTTCAATCCCTATTGGGCACAGGCACTTCGCAGGACCGCGGCTGGTTCGGCCGGTCGCTATGAGGGCGGGTCCTTCATCCGGCCCACGGCGTGGGCCCAATCGATCCAGCTCACGACCGGAGCGTCGACGTCGATCTGCCAGAGCAGGGCATTGAGTTCGCCACGGTGCTGAAGCTCTTCCTCGACGAGATGCCAGAGTGCCTCGCGTACCGGAATGTGACAGTCGTGAGCTGACCCCTTCCCCTTCTCTCGGAAGATCGTACGCGAGAGGTTCTCCTCCGACAGTTCGGCCATGACCCGCTGGATCTGGGTTTGAATGTACGTCTCGTCCTTCCGGAGCACCTCGACCGAGGGAGGAGCTGCCGGGTCGCCGTCTTGTTTGGGGAACGGAAACGTCGCACAGCTCCGCATCCAGAAGTAGAGGGCGCCCTGCGAGTGGGCGAACAGGTCGATCAGGGTAGGATGGGAAGCCCCCCGGTCGCGGGTGAGCTCGGCCGCAGGAAGCTTCGCGAGCGTGTCCAGGTAGCCGCGACGCGCGTAGGCGATGTAGTCGAACCATGCGCGGATCGTCTTCAGTTCGGACTCCATCTCGAGCACCTGGCCAGTCGGTACTCGGGGGCCAAGATATGGCTGTCCACGGCCGCTCCGTCCAGGTCGCGGTCCCCGGGCGCCACGGGAGCGTGGATAGCCGCCAGATCCCGCGAGAGGCTCAGACGTCGGGGACACTCGGCGGGGGCGACCGTGACGCCGGGGTACCCTCAGAGCCGGGCGAAAGCTCAGCGAGCTAGACCCGGCTCCGAGCGGCTTTCCGAAAGCTCAGGCGGGTGGCTTCTGGTCCGGCTCCTTCGGCGCACTCTTCCGCATCCGAAGGTAGACCGCGAGGGCGCCGACGACCACGATGGCCGCGACCACGCCGAGGATCACGTACAGCCACGGGAATGAAGGAGAGCTGGACGGCTGCTGGACGACGACGTAGACCGTCGCCGAAGACGTGCCGGTGCTCCCAGTGGAGGTATCTGTGACGACATAGCAGTAGTACGTGCTTGACGTTGGAGAGACGTCCAGCGTCGGGGAGTTCGCACCGGTAACCGCCGTATCGGAGGCGCAGGAGGCGGAGGATCCGGCATACCATTGGTAGCTATAGCCGGGCGTTCCACCGGTGGGGTTGGCGGTCAGGGTAAGCGACTGTCCCGAGGAGATCGTCAAGGTCGGCGAGGTGATCGCACCGGCGATCAGGGCGGAGTTCACCTGCACGAAGTCGGTGCCCGACGTCGCGATCGCCCCCGGCAGACCGGCCGAGCTGTCCGTGACGATGTAGCAATAGTACGTACCCGAGGACGGGTCGGCGACGAAGGTCGCGTCGGTCGCGCCGGTGATCTCGGTGTCGCTGGAGCAGGTCGTGGACAGCCCCTCGTACCATTGGTACTGGTACGGGCCCGTACCGCCGGACGGCGCCGCGGTCAACGTGATCGACCCGCCGTTATCGATCGTCGGGGTCGTCGGGGAGATGCTCCCGGCCACAAGGGCACTGTTGACCGTGATCTCCACAGTGGTCGAGTTGCCCCCGGCGGGTACCGAGGAGCTGTCCTGCACGAGGTAGCAAACGTACGTGCTGGACGTCGGGCTCGCCAAGTACCAGTTCAGGTCCGCACCAAGGACCAGTGAGTTACCCAGGCACAAAGACGAGGACCCGACAAACCAATCGAACCCGTACGGGGGGGTCCCGCCGGACGGATTCGCGGTGAGGTTCACCGACTGCCCGACGTCGATCGTCAACGAGCCGGGAGTGATCGCTCCGATGGTCAGAGCGCTGTTGACGGTGACGAGCGCCGTCGTGGAGGAGACGTTGGCGGTGGGCGTACCGGCCGCGCCGTCCGTAACCGTGAAGCAGTAGAACTCGTCCGAGGACGGACTCGCTAGATAGGTCGAGCCGACCGCTCCGGAAATCGCGGTGTCGCTGGCACAGGTCGACGAGGACCCGCCATACCACTGGTACGAGTACGGTGGGGTGCCCCCCGAGGAGCCGGCAGTGAGCGTGATGGATTGCCCCAGATCGATCGACGCACCGGACGGGGAGACCGGTGCAGCCAGAAGCGCCGAGTTGACGGTCACCCGGACGGTCGACGACTCGCCCGACTGGTGAGTGGGCGTCGAACTGTCGGTGACGTTGTAGCAGAAGTACTCCGAGGACGACGGACTGACATTGGCGGTGGAACCCCCTACCCCGATATTGGAATCAGAGGAGCAGCTCGACGAGGAACCACCCAGCCAACGGATGGTGTACGGGGCGAGACCCCCGGAGGGGTGGGCGGTCAGGACCTCGGTCTGCCCAACATCGATCGTAGAGGCCCCCGGAGTGGGATCCCCCGGCTCCAGCGGGGTGATGTCAGGGCGGATGAACGCGTGGGACGGAGCTGCCAGCGAGTCCGCGTAGGGAGACCGAGCTCCGAGACTGGATGGGGCATGGGGTGACAGGACCGCAGCCCCGACGAAACCTCCTGCGGCGATTCCCATCAGGACCATCAATCCAATAGCTGCTACCCGCGCTCCCAGTGCCACCCGGCGAACTGTCATCCTTGCCCCCGAAAAGGAGGCAGATATAACGACTCTGCGGAAGCCTCGAATCCCCAGACAGGGGTTCCTCGGGGGAGACGCCCGCCACCGAGGTTCTGCTAGGGGGCAGCGCGCTCGCCTGGGGTGAAGCTACTCCCGTCCGGCCCGTGATCTTCTCGTCACCTCATTGAACCTACATTGAGAGGTGGGCTCACTCCTTGTTGTGCCCACCGCAGTGTTCCGGAGGGGTGAGACGCCCGGGATGTTCGAGGCGGTTACGGCCGCGCCTGACTACTTCCTGGATCGTTCACTTTGCTTCGGCGGACGTCGAGAATAGGCCTTCGGACGAGGAACTTTCCTCGTGAACACTGCCACGATCCGTCAATCCGATAGAAGACACCATACTCATCCAGGTGGAATCTCCACTCGCCCGGGTGTCACGGTCCTTGCCGGACTTAGAGCCAACGGTAGGACTTGCACGGGTTGCGCAGGAGGTAGATCAACTTCTCCCGAAAGAGAACTCGAAGCGGTGCACGAAGAGCCAGGAACTCTGTTTCCGGCGACTCGAGGAACTCGTGCCGGTACGGGTTCGCGCCAGCCCCGCTTTCCGAATCACTCGGCTGCCCGGAACTCGCCGCTCCGCACGCCAACGCCTCTCGATTTCGGCGTAGAACTCGTCATCGAAGTATGAGTCCTCGAGGAGATCCTGGAGGACATCATCGAAGCTCTCCCCTTGGCCTTTCACCGTCTCGAGAATACGTCGGGTCCGTTCGGACACGGTGATCGTGGTCGGTCGCGACAGGGAGGATGTCACACACCTCAATTGACTCCAATTGATATGAGGCCGCCCACCACGACTCGAAGCGACCCGAGATTAGTGGGCGGGACGCTCAGAAAACCCGAGTGGGCCCTACAGCGCCTGCCAGCGTCGGATCGGCTCAGGTTGAACCGACATTGCTTGGAGTCGGTAGCCGTCACCCGATGGGACTGTCGGAGCCGCGTGGTAGATTCTTCGATCCCAGAATCATCAACCTCGCCGCCCCGCGCAGCGACCGAAGCCCGCCTAGTGGGGAGGGGGAGACGTAGAGGACCCGTCCTCCGCGGTCTCGGTCGACGAGGAGTCGGGCGACGCTTCACCCGCTTTCCATGCAGGCGGTCGGGCATCGGCCCTCTCCGAGGATCCTCGATAGGGGCGATGCACCAACATTGCGACGATGCCGGATCCGACTCCGACCGCGAGGCCGATGATCATCACCGTTCCAGCCGGTAAGCTCAACGTCGCCGCCGGGGGACCGAACGCCACTGGAATCGGGGCGCCCCCACTGTAGAACCGGCCCGTTGGGAACGCAATCACGTGGTAGTCGGTGTTGGTTCCGATCGTGGCCCCGGCCTCGGTGGCAGGGCAACCAACGGCGTCGATGACGGTCCCGTTCGAGAAGTACGACAATCCGAACGCCTCGTCGACCCACCATTCCGACCCGAAGGGCAACCCCACTTCCGTGAAGGTCTGGTAGCAGGGCCACGCGTGAATGAAACGCACGTCGATGCCCACGCTTCGATCGTTGGTCACGATGATGTCGG
>Ga0335078_10006353_pt1 | contig 17501 bp, 15 predicted proteins | sample Lox_Sample_32_FD_206711 | JGI IMG/M metagenome (GOLD analysis project Ga0335078, IMG submission 206711) | Soil microbial communities from Loxahatchee National Wildlife Refuge, Florida, United States - Lox_Sample_3.2 | ecosystem: Environmental > Terrestrial > Soil > Wetlands | place: USA... | reverse complement strand
TGTTCAACCCCTTTTCGTCGCGAAACACCGCGACGTACTCATTCATGGTCTCGCCAAGCTCGTTCTTGATCGCGCCGATCCGCCGGCCGCCCTGGGGACGGTTCATGACCGCGGCGATTTGCTTCTCGGTGTCGGCCACGCGGGAGGCCGGCGTGGAGGGCATCGGCATCTGGAGCGCGCGGGCCGCAGCGTGCGCGCCCGACCGTCGCCCAAACACGAGCGTGTCGAGGAGCGAGTTCGCGCCCAGGCGATTGCCGCCGTGGACTGAGACGCAGGCGACCTCGCCGGCCGCGTACAGGTGCGAGACGGTGGTCTCGCCGTCGGAGTCGGTCTTGATCCCGCCCATGATGTAATGCATGCCCGGCCGGATGTGGATCGGCTCGCGAGTGATGTCCACGCCGGCGAAATCGCGCCCGATGTTGACGATTTCCCGTAGCGCCTCGAGCGTGCGGCGGCGTGGCACTTTGGTGATGTCGAGCGCGACGGTGCCGTCGGGGAACCCGCGGCCCTCGTTGATCTCCGTTTGCTCGGCTCGTGAGACGACATCGCGCGAGGCCAACTCGAACTTGTTCGGCGCGTACTTCTCCATGAACCGATCGCCCTCGGCGTTGAGCAGCCAGGCACCCTCACCGCGGGCGCCCTCGGTGATCAGGAGGCCGTTGCCGGCGAGCGTCGTCGGGTGGTACTGGACCATCTCCATGTCCATCAGCTTGGCGCCGATCCGGTAAGCCTGGGCGATGCCGTCGCCGGTAACGATCAGCCCGTTGGTGGTCGGCTTGTAGAGCTGGCCGCAGCCGCCGGACGCGAGGATCGTCGTCTTCGCGTTGAACACCTCGAGCGCGCCGTCGCGCAGGTTGCGGCCGATCGCGCCGATGCAGCGGCCCTCTTCGTCCTGGAGCAGGTCGGTCGTGAACCACTCCTCGTAGCGGTCGATCTGCTCCGAGCGCTTCATCAGCTGCTCGTAGAGCACGTGGAGGATCGCGTGGCCGGTAATGTCCGCGACGTAGTAGGTGCGTGCGGCCGACGCGCCGCCGAAGGCGCGCGTGCCGAGGTGGCCGGTCTCGTTCCGGTGGAACGTCACGCCGAGGTGCTCGAGGTAGAGGATCTGGTCGGGGGCCTCGCGGCACATGATCTCGATCGCGTCCTGGTCACCCAGGTAATCCGAGCCCTTGACCGTGTCGAACGCGTGCGACTCCCAGGTGTCCTCCGGGTTGAGCGCCGCGTTGATCCCGCCGGCGGCGGCGACGGAATGGGAGCGGACGGGATGGACCTTGGAGACGATTGCAACCGACGCCCCCGCCTCGGCCGCCGACAGTGCGGCGCGCTGACCAGCCAGGCCGGCACCGATGATCAGGACGTCATGCGAGGGCACGCAATCGATTCTATTTGCCGCGAATCGAACCCGCGTTCTGGTAGGAGTACCGGAGCCGCGGCTCGAAGTGTGCCCGTCGAGGTCCCGACGGATACATGCCCCCGAACCCTGGAATCGATGCGATTTGGGCGGTTCAAGGATGGGTAGCTATCGTCTGGAATGAAAGGGAGGCTGGCGGGGATTCGGAGCGGGGCGGAACGGCGACCATTGCGCCCCGCGCGATCGATCATCGCGATTGCCCTTTGCGCTTTCGCGCTGGTGCCGATCTTCACCGCGTTGGCGCGCGCCGGAGTCGCTACTCCGGCGCTTCGGGTCCCCTCCGTACTCAAGGTGTCCGTCCCCACGGTGTCGGTCCCTACCGTGACGGTGCCGACCGTCACCCTGCCGACCGTGACGGTCCCCACCGTCCCGACCGTGACGGTACCGCCCTTAAGTCCGCCGCCGGTGCCGACGCCACCCGTGACTGTCCCGTCAGTGCCCCAGCCGACGGTGCCGTCAACCCACACCTCCCTTCCGGGAACAAGCACCGCTGCGAGAGGGGTGTCTCGTGTTGTCTCACGCTCCGCGGGCCTGTCGACAACGGCGGGCAATGCCGGCGCCGCCTCGACGCCAGCCGCGGCGATGACTGGTGCAGCGAGCCCAAGCGCTGGATCCGGAGGCGGAGCAAGCGCCGCTGCGTTCCCCACATCCGCGGCCCGGGGCAGCAGTCAAGGGCGTAAAGCGGCGCGCGGCGGGGGCCACCACCTGGCACCGCTGACCCAGCGGCAGCTTGTGAATCTTGTCTCGCGTCTGAGCGGCTGCCTGCCGTCGGTGTCGCCACGTCAGCGCCGACTCCTAACACTGCGGACCGGATATGGACTCAACCGCTCGTACAATCGCGCCCAGGTCGCCCGGATCCTCGGGGTGAGCCAGCGTCGAGAGAGCCAAATCGAGCACGCGTCCTTAGTCGGTCTGCGGCGGGCCTCGCAACACAGTGACTGCGCCGGCGCATCGCGCGCGGTTTCCACGAGCGGGATCGGTGCGGCGGGTTTGCCCTTTGAAATGCTCGCCCGCGTCCTTGGACCGGCGCGAACCGTGCCGGTTGCGAGGCTGTCTGGCCGCTCACGCGCGGCTTCGCACAAACGCTCAGCGGCGCCGCGATCGGCGACAAGGCCTCGAGGAGCTAACCCCGTCGCCACGGCGGGCAAGAATGCGGTGATTGCCGCGCCCTCGGGGGGCGGCATGGATTGGCTGCTGCTCATGGCGGCTCTCGGTTGCGTCGGTGCGGCAGCAACGGCGGTCGGCGCTCGCCGGCATTCTCGGAATGAGCAGACGCGGCTGAAGGACGGTTCGGCGGGTGCCGGGGCAGCCTCACGGCTCGGTTGGCGGCCGCGGCCCCCGCGGATTTCGCCGTTCGTGGGCGCGTTGGGGGGTCTGCCGGCGCTCCTTCCTAGCAGGACTCGGCCGCAATCCGAGACGCACCGCGCGCTGCCTGAGCACACCATCCCTCGTGCCAAGGCCCGGACCGAATCACTTCCCACCAAGCGCGGACTCGCCGAAGCGATGACTGCGTTCGCTCTTGCAAGCACTCTCGAACGCGAACACGATCTATACGGCGCCCAGGATGCCTACCGCCATGCGGACGAGCTCGGTCATCCCGACGCGTCCTTCCACCTCGGCGGAATATTCGCCGAGCAAGGCGATTTGGATGGCGCTCTAGTTCACTATCGCCGCGCTGACGAGCTCGGGCACGCAGCCGGGGCCTTCAATCTGGGCGTGCTGCTCGAGCGCCAAAGCGATCAGGTCGGGGCCGAAGCGGCCTACCGTCGCGCAGACCAGCGTGGCAACGAGCTTGGTGCATTCAATCTCGGCGTTCTACTGGAAAACCGGGGCGACCTCGATGGCGCCGCGGCCGCGTACCGACGCGCGGACGACCGTGGTGACGCCGGCGGCGCGTACAACCTCGGGAACATGCTTGCCGACCAAGGCGACATGCCAGGCGCCGAGCATGCATTCGATCGCGCGGACGCGCGCGGCCATGCTGCGGCCGCGTTCAACGTGGGCGGTCTGCTTGTCGAGAAGGGGGACCTGGCAGCCGCAGAGGCTGCTTACCGCCGAGGCGACGATCGCGGCCACGCAGCCGGGGCGTTCAACCTCGGGGTGCTCCTGGAGGAGAGGGGCGACCTGTCCGGTGCTGAGGCCGCCTACCGCCGCGCGGAGCAGCGAGGCCGGAGCCACATCGCGGCCATGGCGCGTGCTGCCCTGCTTGAGTTAGGTGAGCGCCGGTGAGCGCCGGTCGCGGGGCTTAGACTGGCCGGTCAACACAGCGCAACCTCGGTGCCGTCGCCAACCCGCAGGCGCAGTGCGCGTGGCAGCGAGAAGTCGCGGAACACCCGGGCGTCCCGTCCGACCACGCTCGCAACGAGTCGACCGCCGACATGCATCACGCTGGCGCCCGGAGAGATGATTGAGCGTTCGACCTCGGCGCCCTCAACGCGAGCTCGCTCGCCGATCGACGTGTACGGCCCGATGTACGAGTCTGTGATCCGGGCGCCCGGCCCGATGACCGTCGGTCCGACGATCACGCTCGCGTGCACGGACGCGTCCTCGTGGATCCAGACCCTCCCCTCGATGCGGTTGCCGTTGTTGGAGGGCCGCCTTAGGCCCGCGTCCAGCCGGTCGAGAACGATCCGATTGAGCTCCAGAAGATCAAGCGGGTCGCCACGGTACTGCCGCCAGCTGTCGACCAGTCTGACCTGGAAGTTGCCGCCGGCGCCGGCGATTCCCTCGCCGAGCATCGTCAGATCGACATCTCCGCGGACGCTCCACGGCGCGGCCGCCGCGAGCGGCAGCGCGCCCGAGCCAAACAGCCACACGCCCGCCATTCCTAGCGCGTGATCGGCGCTCAACGCGGCGAGGTGGAGCATCTCCTGCGTGGCCGTACTCAGATGCTCGTGGGTCCCAGGCGTCTGGTGCACGAGCAGCGCGACGTCCGGCGCATCCCAGAGCCGATCGACGAACGGCGCGAGCGGCTCGTCGAGGACGCCGGTTCCCAGATGCACGAGGCACGGTGCATCGCCAACGATTGGCGCCGCCATCCGAAGAGCATCGGTGATCTCGAGCGGGGCCTCGCGGTCGAGGTACCTGATGGGCGGACCCTCGTGTCTGTCTCGCGCGCCTAGACAGTCACGAATATCATCCGCGAGCGCTGTCGGCGACGCCACGAGCACCTCGTCGACGTCGGCGTGCTCGAGCGCGTCGAGCACGTGTTCGACGATTGGTCGGTTGGCGACTCGCGCCAGGGCGTGGCGGTGGACGCGGCCGCCGGAGACAGAGGACCGAGCGCCATCTTCGACAACGATCAGCCCCAGGAGCTTCATGCTCAAGGAACGGGTCGCGAGCGCCGTTACTCGCGCGCGTCTCTCCACTAACCGGCACGCGCCGGGCGGCGCGGTATCTACGCGGCGACGCTACGAAGCGATCGCCAGCACGGGCCTGCTCGCAGCCGCCGGCGCGGGCGGCTCCGGCGCCGCAACCAGACCGTTGACGTGCGCGTAATGGCACGCCTCGGTGCGATTGGCGACGTCGAGCTTGCGGTAGACGTTCGAGACGTGGAACTTCACCGTCTGCTGCGTGATCCAGAGCTGTCGCGCGATCTCGGCGTTGGTCGCGCCGGATGCGACGAAGCGCAGGATCTCCGTTTCCCGATCGGTCAGCGTCGAGTGCTCGGCGGCAACGGCGACCGGCTCCCGGCTGGTCGAGCGAAGGCTCGCCGGCGAGTGGACGATGTGACCGGCGACCGTCTCGCGGATCAGCGTGGCCAGGGCGGACGGGTGGATCGCCTTCGACATCGCGCCGTTGGCGCCGGCAGTGAAGGCCCGCTCGAGCCATTCGCCCTCCATGCGGAGCGCCAGCACGATCACTTTGATGTCCTCGTCCTGGTCGCGCAGGCTCTGAATCAGCGCGAGGGCGGCTTCGGATTCGCCGCCTTCGTCAACGAGGACGACCTCGGCGCCGGCCTGCGTGATGCGCGACGCGGTTGTTTTGCGAGGGTCGACATAGCCGAGAAGTTGAAATGCCCCGCTGTCACGGAGTCCCGCGCGAATCGCCCCTACGATCAATGGGTTGTCGGCTACGACGACAAGTCGCTTCATGGTGCCCTTCCGTTGATTTGCCCCTAGACCTGGCCTACCGCTTCCGCGCCCCGAACGAGTAAGCGAGCAGACGCACCTGGTCCATTCATTTCCCGGGTCAGCTCGCCCGACGGTCCTCCGTCCGCGGCCTCCCTTGGAGCAGAAGGATGCGTGTACGGCGGAGCGCAGGCAATAGGCCGCACCGGCGCTCGGCCGTTCAACTTGCTGAACGCTTCAGACGTGGCGGTAAAATGCCGATGGCTTTAGGACCTTGTTGAATCGACACCTATTGGGGAGGCGCATTCGGTGAAGCGGCTCGTGGTCGTCGCCGAGGACTCGCTGATCGTCGAGGCGATCGGCATCGCCCTGCGCAGGAGCGGCGAGTTCGATCTGCTCCGCCATCTCGACGGGCGCACGGCCTCGAGCGAGCTGATCGTCGAGGGCGAGCCCGATCTCGTGTTGATCGACGAGATGGACCAGTCCGATCGTGTGGTCGAACTCATTCGCCAGACCAAGGCGGCGCGCGAAGGCATCGCGGTGATCGTCCTGACGCTATCGCCGGAGTCCGCTCGACTCGAGGAGCTGTTCGACGTCGGTGCGAGCGCGGCCGTCTCCAAGGCGACCAATCCGGCTGCGCTGGCGACGCTGATCCGCGAGACGCTTGACGGCCGAGTGCTGCACGTCCACAAGCCCGCCGGCTCAGGGCCGGGATCGTCGGGCAGATCGGCGGCGGCGGAGGAGTCCGTGCTGTCGGCGCGCGAGCTCGAGGTGCTCCGGCTCGTGGCGGCCGGATCGACGAACGGCGAGATCGCTCGGAAGCTGTGGGTCACCGAGCAAACCGTCAAGTTCCACCTCTCGAACATCTACCGCAAGCTCGAGGTCGGCAACCGGACCGAAGCCAGCCATTACGCCCACGTCAACGGTCTGGTGAACGGCGGGGAAGCGGTCGCTTCCTGAGCCGAAGCCGACTCGCCGGTCCGAGCCTGTGCCCGGAACGTCGCGTCATGCGGTCGAGGAGCGCTGACGGAGCACGCTGAGCGGCGTGCGCAGCAACAGGCGAAGGTCGAGGCCGAGCGACCAACCGCGCACGTACGCGATGTCCATGTCGAGCGCCTCTCCGTAGGTGCAGTTGGCGCGGGCCGTCACCTGCCACAGGCCGGTGATCCCCTGCGGCATGGCGAACCGCTCGAGGTGATGGGGCTCGAAGTTCTCGGTCTCGTAAGGGATGCACGGCCGTGGCCCGACCAGCGACATGTCGCCCTTGAGCACGTTGATCAACTGCGGCAGCTCGTCGAGGCTCGTTCGACGCAGGCTACGCCCGAACTTCGTGACGGCGTCGGCTCGTTCGAGCTTGTACACGCCCCCGTTCTCGGTCGCGACAGCGCTGGAGGACATGATCTGCTTGATGGCCATCCGATGGACCGCCTCGTCCGTGTTGACCTTCATCGTGCGGAACTTCAGCGCGGTGAACTCCTTCATGTTCGTCCCGAGACGGGTCTGGCGGAACAAGATCGGACCGTCGGAGTCGAGCCGGATCCTCAGCGCGATGTAGGCGAACAGGGGAGCGAGGAGGATCAGCGCGGCGCCGGTTCCGACGATGTCGATGCAGCGCTTGAGCATGCGCGAGCTCCGCGACGCGCGATTGGGTGGCAGCCCGAGCAGAGGCAATCCCTCCACTGAGTGCACGGTCAGACGAGGACCGACGAGCTCGAACAGCTGCGGGACGAGATCGATCTGGACCGGGAAGGCACGGAGTTGCCGGAGGAGCGAGAGCAGTTCGGACGCCGGCTCGTTCGAGAACGCGATGACGACTCGTTCGACGTCCAGGCATTTGACGATGTCCGCCAATCGCTCCGGACCGCCGAGGATCGCCAGATGCTCGGGAAGATCGGGGCGTCGGGCCTTCGGATCGCGGTCGATGAAGCCGACCACGTTGACCCCGTACTCCGGGTGCTTGACGAGCTTACGAGCGATCAGTTGGCCGACCTCGCCCGCGCCGACGATCAAAGTGTTCTGCTCGTAGGCGTGCGCACGCTTGCACGCGCGACGAGCGATCGTTCGTACGAGCGGGAGAATGCATATCGCTAGCGCCCAGAACGTGATCAGCGCCCAGATGCTCGGGTTTGTCCGTCCCGCCAGTCGCGAGGCGACGAGTAGCACCCACACCCCAATCGTGACCAGATGGAAGACACCGACGACGTCGTCGGCGGTCGAGTGGTCCGCCTGCTCCTGGTCTGAGCGGTATAGGCCCTGAAGCTTGGCCACGATGACCCAGCAGGGAAGTGTGGCCAAGAACACCAGGATCTCGTGGAAGGAGCCGAATGCGCCCGACGGGCCCCAGGAGAGGGTGGCCAGAAGGTAGGCAAAGCTGAGGCCGACCAAGTCGGCGGCGAGCAGGCTGCGTGGGACCAACCAGGCGCGCCGTTCCAGCCGGCCGCGCCCGAGAAGCTCGCGGGTGTGGTCGTCCATCGTGGCGATCAGGTCGTTCAGCCCGTAATGCGACCCGGTGATGCCGGCGTCGACGTCCGGCTCGGTCTGATTCCGGTGCGTGTGAATCGACGTGACTGAGCTCATCGGCGAGCAGCATGAACACGCAGATGGGCCGGCGCTAGACCAGGAACCCAAGACAGGTCCTAATACCGGTCGAGGGACCGGGCAGGGCGAGGACGGCACCTGTACCTTCGTCCAGCACGCCGCCATGCCTTCGGGACTACGTTACCCGAGGCCTGGGAGACCTTTCGCACACGCAGGTCCCGATGCACAGTTCAGGAAGCCCCAGAAGCTTTGGAGGCGCGATCAGGTTGATCACCATATGAGAGGACCGATGAGCATGCAGGTCGTGGGGGCACGAGGTTCGATGAAGCGGCTGGTCGTCGTGGCCGACAACTCGCTGATCGTGGAAGCGATCGCGATTGGTCTACGCAAGAGCGGCGAGTTCAAGCTGCTCGGCCACGTCAACGGACGGAGTGGTTCGGTGCAGGCAATCGTCGAGGCGGATCCGGACGTCGTCCTGGTCGACGACATGGACGGCTCGGCTCACGCCGTCGACCTTGTCGAGCGGATCAAAGCCGAGAACAGCGGCGCAGCCGTGATCGTGTTGACGACGTCAATGGAATCGGAGTGGCTCGACGCGATTTTTGAGGCCGGCGCGACCGGCGCGATCTCGAAGGCGACGCACCCTGCGGCGCTCGCAACCCTCGTCCGGGAGACGATCGACGGGCACGTCGTCCATGTGTACAAGAGCTCCGGGGCTCGACGCTCAGCCCGTACGAACCCGGTGGCCGCCGACCAGTCTCCGCTCACATCCCGCGAGCTCGAGGTTTTGCAGCTGGTAGCCGCTGGATCGACAAACGGCGAGATCGCCCAGAAGCTCTGGGTGACCGAGCAGACGGTGAAGTTCCACCTGTCGAACGTGTATCGCAAGCTGGACGTCGGCAACCGGACCGAGGCGAGTCACTACGCCCACGTCAACGGCATGATCGGCACACCGGAGTTTGCCGCCACCTGAGCAAGGCACCTTCGTCGGTTGGTCTCGGCCGCGTCGCCTTCTTCCTAACCCGCCTACACAGAAAGTCGACACCTTATGGCTCCCGCAGTTGCGTCCGAACACAGCAGCCCTGTGAGAGCCGCGAGCGCACCGCGTGACCGAGGGACGCTTGTGAGCGTTGCTCGGACGCTGGATGAGGTGGAAGCGCTTCGGGGTCCGTGGAGTTCCGTTCCCTGGGGGCGAGTGGACGCCGACCTCGACTTCTATCGGCGCGTCATCGTCTCCCGATCACAGATCGAACGTCCGCATGCCATTCTCGTCGAACGCGAAGGACGAGCGACCGCGGCGCTGGCAGGGTGGATCGAAAATATGCCGCTCGCGAGCCGGTTTGGCTATGCGACGGTGTTCGCGCCAACCGTCCGGTCTCTCACCGCCACGCTCGGCGGCGTGGTGAGCCCGGCGGACGACGCCACGGCAACGCGTCTGATCGATGCGGCGCTCGAGGTCTTCGCGACACGGGGTGTCCATGTCATCCGCCTCCCCGGTGTCCCGACCGAGTCTCCGTTCGTCCGGGCCTTCGAGGCACGTGTGCCCCAATTCCGACGCCAGGTCCTTGTCAAGCCGCGCACTCACCATCAGCTCACGCTGCCCAGCACATTCGACGAGTTCCTAGCCTCTCGCTCGAAGGGGACCCGCAAGAACATAAAGCTCTACCGAAACCGGTTCGAGCGAACGTTCGGTTCCAACTCGGCCCTCAGGATCTTCTCCGGTGCGGATGACCTGACGCGGATGGGTGAAGATCTCGAGGTTGTGGCGGAGAAGACCTATCAGCGTGGCCTCGGCGTCGGCTTCGCGGATTCGCGGGAAGAACTGTCGCTGCTCGAGCTCTCCCTCGCGCGGGGCTGGTTTCGGGCCTACGTGCTTTATGTCGCGCAGGCTCCGATCGCCTTCTGGACGGGCTGGGCGTACGGCGACACCTTCTACACCGGAGCGACGGGATACGATCCGGACTTCGCGAGTCATCGAGTGGGCACCTATCTACTGTGCCGGGTGATCGAGGATCTGTGCGCCGATCCGTCGATCCGCATCGTGGATTTCGGATCAGGAGATGCGGCGTACAAGCACCAGTTCGGCAGCGAGACGTGGAGCGAGAAGGACGTGCTCGTATTCGCGCCGACCCTGCGAGCCGTAGGGATCAACGCGGTGCGCACCGCGGTCCAAGCCGCCGACCTGGGGGCCAAGCGGGTTCTTCGCTCCGCCGGGTGGGGAGACAGAGTCAAGACACTGTGGCGCTCCCGGCTCAGGGAGCCCAGCAGTACCTGAGATCTATCCGGCGATCTCATCGACCTGCGACGAGTTCGTCCTCCACGTGGCACGATGCCAGCGCCGTGGGTCACCCATCGCCGCGGGTCACCCATCGCCGAGGGTCACCGAGCGCCGTGGGTCACCCGGCGCGTCGGGAGAGGTTGCCCGGAGCGGGGCGCCGAGGCCGGCGTTCTGGGAGCCGGGCGAGGCGAAGCTGACTTCTCGCCCCAGGTGAGGAGCGAGTTAAGCGGAGAGGGAAGGATTCGAACCTTCGATGGAAACTTGCGCCCCCATAGCCGAGTGTGACACCCAGCTCGCATTCAGCCGCTCTGCCACCTCTCCTTTTGTAAAAGCAACGCGTGGCTGCACCTGGGGCTTGCGTGAAAGGAAATTTCATGGGGCCTGCGCAAGAGCAAATGCTAGCCGCGCGCGGCGATAGCCCCGCGCATCATCCGCCGGCGTAGCTCTCGGCGCGTGAATCGGCGGTAGGCGGAGTCCTCGACCCGCACCGTTCGAAGTGCTGCCGCACGGATGTAGCCGAACAGATACGCGAGGCCCGACTGCGCGTACGGTCGGCTGCAAGCCAGCTTGACCGAGCGCAGCGCCACCCAGCTGGGTGGATAGTGCGTGATGTATGCACATTCACCGAGCCGCACGCGGCCACGGATCACACCGTCTGCGCTACCCCACCGCCGGTGGTGCACGGAGACGAGATCCTCGAAGCTAATGGTGTCGAACCCGCGCATCCGCGCGTACGTTTCGTCGATCGTGTCCCACGCGAGTCGTTCCTGAACCCCGCCGATCGACTCGAAGCATTCGCGCGAATAGCACTTGAGCGCGCCGTGGACATGATGGCGAGGGATGACGAGCCGGCGCACTTCTCCCCCTGGCATCGGCTCTACCAGCACGCCACCTGCAAGACCGAGACGGGGTTCGGCGGCAAACCGCTCGAGCAGCACGCGAAGATAGTGCGGCGGCAGTTCGATGTCGCCGTCCAGCTTCAAGATGTGCGTGTACCGACGCCAGTCGACGCCCGCGAGCCCGAAGTTGAAGTTCCGCGGGGGCGCCGCTCGCGCAAGTCGATCCCGGGCGCCGGCGTGCGGCGATGCGGCTTCGGCCTCGGTCACCTCCATGAACGGAATGTCGGGCGAGAGCGAGTGGAGCAACTCGAGCGTGCCGTCTGTCGAAGCGTCCTCCACTACGATCCATCGCGCCGGCCGCAGTTCTTGCGCAGCGAGCGCCCGGGCCACGCGTTCGATGTGGGCCGCTTCGTTGCGGACCGGAGAGACGATGAGGACTCGCGGCTCCATCACTGCCTACGCGACCGTTTCAAGGGTCATGGGCGTCGTCGTGCCGTCGACGAGCTCCCGGTGCCATAGCTCGAACATGAAAAGCGACCAAAGCCGCTTGGTCTCCTCGTCGGCTCCCGCGGAATGCCGGTCCAGCATCGACTGGACGGCGTCGCGGCGGAAGTAGCCGCGGCCGAGCGAGTCGCGGTCGAGCAGCACCTCGCGCGCCAGATCATGAAGGTCCCGTCGCAGCCAGTGGCTGATCGGGACCGTGAAGCCTTGCTTCGGCCGGTCGAGGATGTCGTTCGGCAGCCACTGCCGTAAAGCCTCGCGAAAGACCCACTTCTTCTCGCGTCCGTGGATCTTCAGCTCGGCCGGGATCGAGGCGGCGAACTCCATCAGTTCGTGGTCGAGCAGCGGGGAGCGGGCCTCGAGCGCATACGCCATCGTCGCGATGTCGATCTTGGTGATCAGATCGCCGGGCAGGTACGTCGTCACATCCACCTCGAGCATGACGTCGAGCACGTCCCTGCCCGACGCCTCGTCCCAGGGGTCCGCGATCACCCTGCTTGTAAACGACTGGTCAACCGTTGCCGCGAACTCGTCGGTGTAGAGATTGGAGCGCTGGGACTGGTCGAATGCCGACATGTAGCTCTCGTAGCGAGCCGCCGGTGAAAGCGCGAGGCCCGTCAGTAGCCGACGAGCCTTGTTCGCGACGCTCGTGAGCTCGCCGCCTCCGAGTGCTGTCGCGCGGTCGGCCGCGAACCGGCGAAGCGACGCTGGGACCCGCTCGAGACCCGCCGCCAGCCGGTTGGACACGTAGCGCGTGTATCCGGCGAACGACTCGTCGCCGCCATCGCCGTTGAGCGCGACCGTGACGTGTTGCCTGGTCAGCTCCGCAAGGTAGAAACTGGGGATCGCGGAGGAATCGGCGAACGGCTCGCCGTAGTGGCGCACGATCTTAGGGAGCATCTCGACCGCGTCGGGGCGGACGACGAACTCGTGGTGATCGGTGCCGAACAACCCAGCGATCTGGCGGGCGTAGCGGAGTTCGTCGAAGTCGTCGTGATCGAACCCGATCGAGAAGGTCTTCACCGGACCGGAGCTTGCCTCGGCCATCGCGGCGACGACCGCCGATGAGTCGATGCCTCCCGAAAGGAAGGCGCCCAGCGGCACGTCCGCGATCAGCCGGCGGCGCGTCGCGGCACGCACGTGCTCGAGCAGCGCCTCGTGTAGCTCACGAGGATCCTTGAACTCCGCCTTGCGCGAGTAATCAAGCCGCCAGTAGCGATTGAGTGTGAGCCCCCCGCGCTCCAGCACCAGCGTGTGCGCAGGTGGGAGTTTGCTCACCCCAGCGAAGATCGAGAGCGGCGCCGGGACGTAGCCGTACGCGAGGAAGGAGTCGACCGCGCTGGTGTCGAGCTCCCTCGGGATCGTGCGGTCCTCGAGCAGGGCGCGCAGCTCGGACGCAAACGACAACCCCTCTGGGCCGAGGGCGTAGAAGAGCGGCTTCTTCCCAACTCGGTCCCGCGCCACCAGCAACCGGCGTCGGCGTTGATCCCACAGGGCGAAGGCGAACATTCCCTGCAGGTAGCGGACGCAGTCGATGCCGTGCTCCTCGTAGAGGTGCACGATCACCTCCGTGTCCCCCTGCGACGCGAACCGATGACCCCCGCGCCGGAGGTCCTTGCGCAACTCCTGGAAGTTGTAGATCTCGCCGTTGAGGACCACGGTCACCGATCCGTCCTCGTTGCTGATCGGCTGATCCCCGGTTACCAGGTCGACAACGCGCAGGCGCTGGATGCCAAGACCGGCTTCCTGCTCCTGAAAGAGGCCGCGCGAATCGGGTCCGCGATGCTCGAGCGCCGCGCACATCCGCTCCAGAAGGTGTCGATCCACGGAACCGCACCCGGGGGTCATCACCTTGCCGACGATTCCGCACATTCAGAGGATCAAACGTTCGGCCGTCTACCCTTCTTCTGGCTCGCGGCCTGCGTCCCGACCTGGTCGTTTAGGGGCCGATTTGTCCTTGGTAGCCGGCGCCCGAGACGGCGAGGCCGGTGGGCTGGTAGTAGCCGGTCGGTGGCGGGGTGTAGCCGGGGCCACTGACGGGCGTCCAGGTGGTTGTGGTCCAGGTCGGGGTCCAGTTGATAACGTTGCCGGTCCCGCCGAGGACGGTCTTGGCGCTCGTATCTCCGGAGACGTTGTCTTGGGTGGTGCAGGAGGCGGTGCAGTTCCAGATGGAGTAGTTCCCCTGGCTGGCGGAGGGTGCTGAGATGTTGTATTCGGCGGTCATGTTCTGGGGGTCGCTGTAGCCCTCGCCGGTTGGGCCCCACTCGGTGCCGTAGTAGCCGTTGACGATGGTGTTGTGCTCGACGCTGAGGCCGTGCGGGCCGTAGATCTCGATCGGGTCGGTGTTGCATCCGGCGTCGGTCAGGCAGTTGGGGGCTTCGACGTCGAGGTTGTTCTCGACGGTGATGTTGTTCATCGGGGTGTCCTGGAACAGCAAGGTCTGGGCGCGGCTCTCGGTGTGCCACATGATGTTGTTGTTGAAGGTGACGTTGCTCTGGCCGCCATCGACGTGGAGCACGTTGTTGTGGAGCCCGGGGGGCTGGCCGTTCCCCCCGGCAGCGGTCTCGAAGCCGGGGTCCATCGGACCCTCGAACGCGTTGTTATCGATCGTGGCACCGTTGACGCCGCCGATCTCGATGTAGTGCTGCGCATCGGTCGCCTCGTTGGTGTCCCGGTAGCCGATCTCGGGGCCGATCACATTGTGCGAGATCGTCAGATCAGAATTCTCGGCGCTGCCACCGACCACCTCAAGACCTTCGCCCACATGATCGATCTGGTCGAGTCGGATCGTGACTCCGGTCGCGACCGCGGTGTCGCTGCAGTCATGCGGGTCGATGAAGATCGCGTCGTTCTTCGGTTGGTTCTCGATCGTGAGGTGCTCGAACGTGATGCCGCCCGTGCTGCCGCACAGGAGTGCAATGCCTCCGCCGGTCGCGCTCGGCTGTGTGATGTTGAAACCCTCGATCGCGAGATTCCGGGTGTTAGAGCCCTCGATCGCGATTCTCGGAACCACGACCGTCTGGCCGGGCGTCGCGGCCAGCGTCACCCCCGGGGACGCCGGCGCGACGCCGGTGAGCGTGAGCGCCGACCAACTACCCGAGTTCAGGCAGACGACAGCACCCGGCGATGCCGACGACAGCGCACTCCCGACGTCCGCGCCGGCGTTGAGCTTCCGGGTGCAGGTCACGCCCGACGGCGTGGGCGCGCCAACCCGGACCGTGCAGTTCGGCTCCGTGGCGCAGGCGGTCAGGGCCCGGATATGCGCGGACGTGACGGCTGGGCGGGGCTCACGCCGTGCGTGCCCGCTCGTGATAAGGAGAACGCCGCCGGCGATCGCACATGCGGCAACAATGAGCGCAATCGCCCCGCGCATCAACCTCAGGCAGTGTAGAGCGCGAGAGCGCGAGCTATTCGCGCTTTATGGTTAGTCTTGCTAGGACGGGCAGAAGTGGACCGGGCCGGCTGTTGCCGTCGATCGCGTGTCGCAGCTTACGGCCCGATGTATCCCACGTAGCCAGCGCCGGCGAGCACCTGAGAGCCGCTGGTGAGCACGAGCCCGACAGGCTGGTAATAGCCGGGAGGTGGCAGCTCGTAGCCTGGGCCGCTGACGGGCGTCCAACTCGTTGTCGTCCAGCTCGGTGTCGAGTTGACGATGTTGCCGGACCCTCCGAAGACGTCGTTGGCGCTGGTGTCGGCGGAGACGTTGTCCTGGGCGGTGCAGGAGCTGGAGCAGCCCCAGACGCTATAGTTGGTCTCGCCACCGTTGCTTGGGCCGTCAGCCGGGACGGGGACCGTGATGTTGTCCTCGGCCGTCATGTTCTCGCCGCTGGAATAGCTGGTGGAGGAGGTTGGCGCGAGCTCGATTCCCCAGGCGGCGTTGATCGTGGTGTTGGTCTCGAACGTGAGGCCGTGCGGTGCGTAGACCTCGTACGGATCGGTGTTGCAGTCGCCGTCGGTCTCGCAGTTAGGCGCCTCGACATCCAGGTTGTTCGCGATCGTGATGTTGTCCATGGGGGAGTCCTGGATGAGCACGGTCTGGGCGCGGCTCTCGGTGTACCACATGATGTTGTTATCAAAGGTGACGTTGCTCTGGCCGCCATCGATATGGAGCACGTTGTTGTGCAGCTGGGCGTTTTCCCAGTTGGGGTCCATCGGACCCTCGAAGGCGTTGTTGTCGATCGTGGCGCCGTCGACGCCGCCGATCTCGATGTAGTGCTGGGTGTCAGAGGTCGCCGTGGTGTCCTGATAGCCGATATCGGGCCGACGACGTTGTGGGAAATGGTCCAGTTGAACTCCAGCGTCATTCCTCCGTCCACCTGGAAACCACCGCCGACGTGGTCGATCTGGCTGTACTCGACCGCCACGCCCGATTGGGTGTGGCCGCTGCCGCTGCCGCAGCCGTTCGCGTAAGCATAAATACCTGCGCCCGTGGGTTGATTTTCGATCGTGTTGTACTTGAGGGTGACGCCGCCGGAGATCCCGCAGATGAGTGCGATGCCGGTGTGGCTGCCGGTGTAGGTCCCGTTGCTTGGCAGCGTGATGCTGAACCCCTCGATGGTGAGGTTCTGGGTGTTGGAGCCGGTGACGGTGATGCCCGGCACGACGACGGTCTGACCCGGGGTCGCAGCGAGCGTTACGCCTGGCGATGCGGGGGCGATGCTGGTGAGGGTGATCGCCGACCAACTACCGGAGTTCAGGCACGCCACGGCACCCGGCGAGGCAGATGAGAGCGCATTGCTGACGTCTGCGCCCGGATTGAGCGTCTCGGTGCAGGGCACGCCCGCGGGCGTCGGCGCCCCAACCTTGGGAGCGCCGACGCTCGTGCCACCGGAGCCACCGGAGCCAGAGGTTGGCGAGGCGAGCGTTCCGTTGGTGGTCGTCGTGCCACCCGCCGGTGAGGTCGCATGGCCTGTCGCGTAGGCCGAGATTGGGCAGGCGTTCAGATGCGCCTGGCTGGCCCACAGCCGTGGAAGCGAGGCCAGGTGGGTCTTCCGGGACATCTCGCTCTCGCAGGAGCCATTTTTGTGGTCGCGGAAGTAGAGCGTCCCGGCTTGGCCGAGCACGGCGATCCAGTACGTCCTCGCCTGTCGGACGTTTGCCCGGGTCACGGCGACCCTGTTCCAGGATCCGGCCTTAGGCGAGGAAAGGGTCCCGGAGGCCAGGCGTCTTGCGGGCGCCCCGGAGCGGCTCGAGTAGATGGCCACGATCAGGTTTTTGGCTCGGTTGTGGGCGTCGAGGTAGACGTGGACCGTCGCGACCACGCCGCCTCTGCGCGCGGCGAACGGGAACGCTTCCGCCCGGCCCGAGCCGGTCCGGCCGACCGTACGCTGAATCGTGTGATCGCCGAACAGGACATTGCCGCCTCCGGCGCCCGCCGGCGCCGTGGTTCCCCGATGGGTCCCGCGTGGATGCGGGCGGGGATGGGACCCGTTTGGATGCCGACGACCCGCTCGAACGGCGCGACGGCTTGCGGTGAGACCACGCTGTAGGTGCGCAATCCGCAGACTGCAACGGCCGAGGCGGAGCCGGTCTGGTCGAGCGGCGCAGCACGACCTACCGCCGCGATCAGCAGCAAGCTGACAACACAGCAAATCCCTATACGACGCATCCGGTCCCTTTGAGGCTTCGAGGTCAACTACCTGGAAAGTCGTGCAACGAGGACGACAGGCTGGTGGTGCTTGGCGGACGAACCTCGGCAGTCGCGGGGAAGGACGGTGCGTGATCACCCAGGTCCTCGCACGGAACGGATACGAGGTCGACGAGCTAAATCAGCCTCGTCCGGCGCCTCACGTGATCAGGGGCCGATGCAGTTGGTGCGGATGGTGGCGGTGCAGATGGATCCTTGCCAGCCCATGCTGGCGGTG
>Ga0335078_10006352_pt1 | contig 17502 bp, 16 predicted proteins | sample Lox_Sample_32_FD_206711 | JGI IMG/M metagenome (GOLD analysis project Ga0335078, IMG submission 206711) | Soil microbial communities from Loxahatchee National Wildlife Refuge, Florida, United States - Lox_Sample_3.2 | ecosystem: Environmental > Terrestrial > Soil > Wetlands | place: USA... | reverse complement strand
GGAGGAAATCTTCACGGTACTGGCGCGGACGTTCAACGAGAACGTGAGTTCGCGAGTCTTCGTTCACGCTTTTGGCATGATCTGCGGCCACGGGCCGTTTGCAATTGCGTTCGATGACCCAAAGCGCACCTGCGAACTTGGAGAGGTTCGCCCGCTGGCCGCCGAGCGGGATCATTATAAGATCGAGCGAGACAGACTATCGGCTGAGTTGGAGCAAGCGCTGGCCGAGCGGGACCGCTCCGTAGCGGAGAGCGAGGAGTTGCGGGCGGAATTAGCGATCGTAAGGCGGGAATTCGACACCTTACCACGGCCGAAGAGCCGACGTTAACTCACGAGACCGAAGCAAACATGTGCGTGCCGCGACGCTTCGGTTGATTTAAAAACAAGCGACGACCGCGAACCGGTCGCGCGTCAGTCAGCGCCAGCCAAGGCCCGGGGCGACGTGTTTGAGGATCGCCCCGATAACGTGGGCGTTATAGTCGACGCCGAGCTGATTGGGGACGGTCAAGAGCAACGTGTCGGCCTCGGCGATGGCTTCGTCCTTGGCAAGCTGCTCGACGAGCGCGTCCGGCTCGGCGGCGTAGCTGCGGCCGAAAATGGCCCGTTCGTCGCCGCCGAGATAGCCGATCGTGTCCTCATTCTCGTTTCCAGAACCGAAATAGCTACGGTCGCGATCGTCGATAAGTGCAAAGATGCTGCGGCTGACCGACACTCGTGGCTCGCGCGACTGACCCGCAGCTTTCCACGCTTCACGGAATTTACGGATCTGCTCGGCCTGCTGGATATGGAAAGGACGCCCGCTTTCGTCGATTTTGAGGGTTGAACTCTGCAGATTCATTCCATGCTTGGCCGCCCACTCGGCTGTGGCATTGGTCGCGGCGCCCCACCAAATGCGATCGCGCAGGCCCTGCGAGTATGGCTCGAGGCGAAGAAGACCTGGAGGATTTGGAAACATCGGCCGCGGGTTCGGTTGGGCAAAGCCGTTGCCGCGCAGCACCTCGAGGAAGACCTCGGTGTGGTGTCGCGCCATATCAGCATCGGTCATTCCTTCGGGCGGGACGTAGCCGAAATAGCGCCAGCCATCGATCACCTGTTCGGGTGAACCGCGACTGATGCCGAGTTGCAGGCGGCCGCCGGCGATGATGTCGGCGGCGCCAGCATCCTCAACCATGTAAAGCGGATTCTCATAGCGCATATCGATGACCGCGGTGCCGATCTCGATCCGCTTGGTCTTTGCGCCGACCGCCGCCAGCAACGGAAAAGGCGAGCCGAGTTGGCGGGCGAAATGATGAACGCGGAAGTAAGCGCCATCCGCGCCGAGCTCTTCGGCGGCGACGGCCAAATCAATTGACTGCAAGAGCGCGTCGGACGCCGACCGCGTGCGCGACTGAGGCGAAGGAGTCCAATGGCCGAATGACAGGAATCCGATCTTTTTCATGGAAATCGCCCGAAATGCGTTCGGCGCTCGCGGTACCAGCGACAGACTTTGAGTTCGCAGATATCGTGTTCGCGCGGTCCGCAGACAAGTGCAAAAAGGCACTCGGCCGCAAAATGATCGGGCGACGAGTCAAAACGAAACGACACTCCTGACGGACCGCCGAAAGCGAGAAAAGCGGCCGTTCAGCAATGAGCTAGGCGCTCCGGCGGATGCGCCGGGAGATTCCAAGTCCGACCGACTGCAGCGGAAACTGGATTCGTCGCGGTACCGCCCCGGGGCTCTAGAGCTCGCGTCCGATCATGCGATCGACCGAATAAGGCCCACCCCCGCGGATCGCAATGGCGAACAATACGATGCCGAGCAGGAGAACGTATTCCATGCCGCCGTTGTTGTAGAAGAACCCGCCAGTGATGTGCGTGGCGAAAAAAGCGATCAACATTTCTATGGCCAGTGCGGCTGCGAAAAATCGAGTGAAGAGTCCAATGATGATGCAAATGGCGCCGATTGTTTCCAGAATCATCGCGGCAATGGCAAAACCCATGGCCGGCTCCAATCCCTGTTTGGCCATGAAGCCACTCACCCCAGCAATGCCGAAGGTGCCGACTTTGAGCCAACCGTGCATAAAGAGATTAAATCCGATGATCACCCGAACGAGTGTGTAGGCTATGTCTCGCCACGACCGGTAAAATCCCTCAAGGCCGGGAAAAAGCAATTTCGTCTCGGCGGCTACCATGATGTCCCTCCCTTGCTCCTGCCACTTCGCGGATGGCTGGAGTCATCCCTTTACCGTACCATCATAGCACTCGCCCACGAACCAATGTTCAAAAGTCCGCGTTGTTGCAGCGCGGTAACTCCGCGGCGCAACATCGAAGCACTATATTTTCTCGCCAAGGCCCGGCAGCAGGATCAGGAAACTAAAGGCGGTTTGACAGGAGGTTGTTCATGGTGCGCGACATAGCGAGGCGGAGGGAAATTCCTCCGGCGGCAAGACTATTGGTGTTTGCGTTGGGAGCGGCCGCGGTCGGAGCGATAGCCATCGGCGCGCTTGCGATCGGCCGCGTGGCAATTGGCCGCCTGGCTATCGGCCGGGCGCGCTTCGGCTCACTTGAGGTCGACGAACTCACCGTCCGCAAACTCCGCGTCCTCGAAGGCCAAGGCGCGGAGCGCTGAAGGCCAGCCGCGCAGAGAGGAAGCTAGGCAGGCGATCGCCAACCAAACTGCAAATTCCACAGGTAGCCGTCATTGCGCGCCGCGCGGTTTGGAAAGAAGCATCTGCGTGCAGCGAAACAGCGCGATGGTTTTGCCGTTCGCTTCGCTCTTGACCTCCGCATCCCAGACTTGGGTTGTCCGCCCGCCGTGCAGCAGGCGCGCTTCGCACGCCACGCCGCCTGAGAGTGCGGTGCCGAGAAAGTTGGCCTTGAGCTCTAGCGTGGTGAAGCCTGCCGCGCCCTCTGGCAACGACACAATGCAGCCGTAACCACACGCGGTATCTGCAAGTGCCACAACAGTCGCGGCATGCAGATACCCGTTCGGCGCCAAATGCTGTTTGCCGACCTCGAAGCGGCCGCGGGCAAAACCGTGCCGCAGCTCCGCCCAATCGAGGCCGAGGAGATCGGGCAAAAATCCGCTTTGTTTGGCGCGAAAAACGGCCGGTGCATCCTCCATGTTGTGCCCCGATTATTGAAGTTATTGCCGGACCAGCAGCACCGGATCCGAATCTTCCGGAACGCGCTGCCAAGTGTTGGCGTCGTTCTCTTCGAAGCGCCAATTCTGCCCGCGAGCCGAGAGTACAAGCAGCTCGCCCTGGTCCATGCGCCAGGAACTGGGAGCAAAGCGCATCACGCCAGCATCGCAGCCGGGCTTGATCCTGATCGCCATGGCGTCGGCGCCAGTGGGCGTCGGCGCCAGCGTGAGCGTACAGATCGGCTTGCCGGTGCCGCGCGCAATCGCCCAATCGCCAATCATATCCTGTGCCGAGAGGATCGGCGCAGCGGCCGCGCTTTGCAGCACGTAGCGGCCTTGCGCCGGCTCAAATCCGTCGTAGATGCCGGCTTCCGCCTCGGTGAGCTCAATCGCCGCCTTGCCCGCGGCATCGCGCAGCTGCAAGCCGCCGTAAGTGTCGATCGTCCAGGCGACGAGGTCGCGTGTCGCCGGAAAAACTGTCGCGCAGTTTTTGTCGACATCGAGCTTGTACCCGTTGGCTACCTGTTCGGCGCGGAAAATGAAGCGGCAGGTTTTGTCGTGATCGGCGTTAGAGAATTCCCACGTGCCGATCATGGCGCTCGCCGCATCGCCCAGCGTCGGGGCATCTTCGGCAAATGCTCCGCGGCAAACGCTGGCGAAAACGCCCATTCCGACCAGAAGACCTATTGCGACGCGATGCTTCGCCCTCATTCCGCTGCCGCTCATTGCATAACGCTATCATGCCGCCAAACCGCCGTCATGATGAGACGGCGACGAGCCGTCGCGTCGAATCTGCTTGTTAACATGGAGATGGACCTACATATCTTAGACACAAGGATTCTGGTGATGACAGTATGACCGACGATATCAATCGGCCCCGGCGACCAGCAGTGGAACCGGAAATCATCCCGCCCGGAAGGGCTCAGTCCTTCGATCGGCCGCATGGCCGCGTTTACGTCTCCAGCGGCACCAGGCACCGGATTTACGTGCGCCCGCTTGGCCCGATTGGGATCGCCCTTTTCCTTTGTGTTCTCGGCCTGCTTGCCGCGATTTTCCTGCTGGCGTTGGTGGGTGCGGTGCTCATTTGGATTCCGCTATTGGCGGGGCTTTTCGTCGCCGGCGCAGTCCTGCGGCTGTGGCGCCGCTGAGGATAGGTAGCGCCGCTGGGTGCAAGTGTCGCTGCGGCGGTGCCCGTATACTAAGCGTTAACCCTAGCTCTTTATGAATTTTTAACCATGTCGCGCCGCCTTGGACCGGCGGTGTGGCTGCTCGTGAGTGAGGTGCGCCAAGCTTTGCGCCTGAAAAAAGACGCCGTTCGCAACCATCAGCACGGCCGACACCCGGGCTGACAACGAGTATCGGCAATGTTTGAAGCGCCCCGCCAATTTCAATCGGCTGTCGCCGGAAGGCGGAATCACTCATTCGTCCCCGCGCCCGCATCCGGCTTCGATCTGCAACGGGCGATGCGCCAAATCTGGCGCGGCAAGACCACTATCCTGATGACGACAGCGGCGGCTCTGCTTCTCGCCGTCCTTTTCGTCGTAATGGTCCCGCCCAAATATACCGCCGCAACCCAGATACTCATCGACCCCACTGATCTGCACGCCGTCGGGAGCGACCTCACCCCCGCCAATCCGGCGAACGACGCAGCCGCGCTCCAGGTGGAGAGCCAGGTGCGCGTGCTCACATCCGACAGCGTACTGCGCCGCGTGGTCAGCGCCGAAGGCCTCGATCACGACCCGGAATTCATTGGCTCCTCGTCATGGTTCGGGCGCGGCGCTCACATCGACCCCGCGGTTGCCGCATTGAACGCGCTCAAACGCAGCGTCCAGGCCAAACGCGCGGAGCGCACTTATGTCGTCGACGTCAGCGTCGCCAGTCGCGATCCGGCGAAGGCGGCGCGGATCGCCAATGCGATCACCCACGCTTATCTCGCCGAGCAGACGGATGTGAGGTCCGAAGCCGCGCGGCAGGTGTCGCAGTCGCTGTCCTCACATCTGAACGAGCTCAAGGAGCGGGTGCACGAGGCGGAAAATCAGGTCGAGAACTTCAAGGTCAACAACAATATCTTCAGCGCCGGCGGCCAGCTCATCAACGAACAACAACTCTCCGAACTGAACAATCAGCTGGGCACGGCGCGAGCGCGAACGGCTGCGACAAAGGCGCGGCTTGATCAAGTCGTGCGCCTGCAAGCGTCCAGCGATGAAACCGGCGCCTTTCCCGAGGCAGTACAATCGCAGACCATAGCCATGCTCCGCACCCAATACGCTGAGGTCATGCGCCGCCAGGCGGAACAGATGACCACGCTCGGACCGCGGCATCCGGCGGTGATCGAAATCAAGGCTGAGGCCGAACGGCTGCGGCGGAATATCGACGACGAAATCCATCGCATAGCACTGTCGGCGCGGAGCGATTACGAGAGCGCGCGCGACAATGAGGACATGCTGGCGGCCAATCTGGAGCGGCTCAAGCGCAACGCGGTCGCGACCAACGAAGCCATGGTGACGCTGCGCGAACTCGAGCGCGACGTGTTGGCAAGCCGGGCGGTCTACGAGGCGTTTCTGGTGCGCGCCCGGGAAACCAGCGAGCAGGAACGGATCGACACCAAGAACATTCGCGTCATTTCGCCCGCCGATACGCCGCTGCGCCGCAGTTTTCCGCCGTCGAATTTCGTGCTTGCGGTTGCCGCCCTTCTCATCGGCGTCGGCGCGGGAACCGGCATCGTTTTGAGCGGATCGGCGCCAGCCGAAACGAAACCGCCGCGGAGCGGACTTGGTTCCTGGTTCGGCGGCCTCAAGGCAGCGAGCGCGAAGCTGCGCCCGGCCGCGCCGGACACCAGCGCGCTGCCGATTCTCGCGGTGTTGCCCAACGTCGATGTCAGCTACGGGTTGAGTGCGGCGGAGGATCCAAAATCGCGCTTTGCTTCCGAGATCCAAAAGGTGATCGAGGCGATACGCGAGGCTCATAAGGGTCGCGGCAATCCCAGCGTACTCGTGATCACGTCGACCGATGAAGACGATACGGTAGCGGTCGCGCTTATGCTCGCTGCGGCCGCGACCGTAAAGCAGCGTGTTTTGCTCATCGACGCTGACGTGGAACGGCGGACGCTGTCGGCGCTTGACGCCGATCACACCAATGCCGGCCTGGTCGACGTGGCCGCCGGACGCCGTAACCTCGACGAGATCGTCGTCCGCGATAGCGACACAAATATCAATCTGCTGCCATTCGTCGCCCCCGGTAGCCGCCGTAACGGATCGCTCCGCGAGACGGACGTCAAAAAGGCCTTCGAGCAAGCCAAGCGCTTCGACATGGTGATCGTCGCCGCCATTCGCCTGAACGGTGAGCCCTCAACGCGCCTATTCGCGAGTCTCGTCGACCACATCCTCCTGGTCGCCAGGGCCGACGAACAAAATACCGAGGCAATCGAACGGCTAATGGCTGATCTCGGCCGCGACGCGCGGAAAGTTCGCGGCGCGGTGCTGACCGGCGTCGGAGCGGCGTGAGCGCGCGAAGCGGCCCGCGCTCCGCGCGCAGGCGCAAGAGAGAGTAGCAGTGACGCAGGTCGGCCGTTTCCGGACCGCACATTCGACGCCCGCCACGACCGGCGACGCCGCAACATCGCTGCGCAGCATTTTGCTGGCGGCTGTCTTTCTGCTTTTGTGGATTTCGCTGCATCCGTTTGTCAGTCTCGGGGATCCCGATGAGCTTACCGAGACTGGTAGCATCGCCAATCAAATAGGTTATTCGCTACTGCTCATTTCGCTCGCGGCATGGTGCCTTGCGCACGATCCAAGCCGATTGCGCGTTCTATTCCGGCCGATTTTTGTCGCCATGCTGATCTGGTTCGTCGTCAGCGTCGCGACCTCCTGGGAGCCGGCCCTCTCCGCCCGGCGCCTCATATTCACTCTCATCGGCATGAGCATCGCGGCCATGGTGTTATTGCTGCCAACGAACCAGCGGCACTTCGCCGGCGTGATGGCTGCAGTAGTGCTCATCGTCCTTGCCGCGTGTTACCTCGGCGTGCTTCTGGCGCCGACACTCTCCGTTCATCAAACCAGCGATCTCGCCGAACCTGAATTGGCGGGCGACTGGCGCGGCGTTTTTTCACACAAAAACGAAGCCAGCGTCGCGATGGTTCTCTTTTTCTTCATCGGCATGTTCGTCGCTCGGGTGCGAAGTATGGTCCTCGGCAGCCTGATTGTTGTCTCGGCGCTGGTGTTTCTTCTTTTCACCCAGTCGAAAACCGCGATTGCCATGCTGCCAATAACCTTGATCCTCACCGGTTTGATCAACCGCATCCGCAAGCCGGCCATCGGCATCACGCTCGGCCTGACGGTTGTCGGCGCCTTTATCATTCTCTCGATCGGCTCGCTTTATTGGGAGCAGGTTCGCGACCTGCTCGACATGGTGTTGCCCGATGCTTCTTTCACTGGTCGAACCGACATCTGGCAGTTCGCGCTTGATCACATCGCCCAGCGTCCGATCATCGGTTACGGGTTTGGCGCATTTTGGGGAACCCACGAGGTGGTCTACGGGATGAGCGGCAATTCAGTCTGGGCCAACGCTGTCGCCCACGCCCACAATGCCTATCTCAATCTCGCGCTGACCATCGGCATTCCCGGTTCGGCGCTGGTCACCGCGTGGCTTGTTGTTCTTCCGCTGATTGATTTCTACCGGGGACCGGCCGATCCGGCAGCGTCGCCCCTCAAGCTTTTATTCTTGCGCACCTGCCTGTATGCGGCCTGTGCGTCCTGTTTCGAGAGCTTGCTGCTGCAGGAGGGTGGCCTTTTTCTTTTTACTGCCGCCTTTGGACTGCGTTTTCTTTCGCTGTCGCGTGTCAAACCGTGAAGCGGCGCGCGCACTTCGACGCCCCGGAAATTTTAAGGTTTACGCGCCACGGCACAACGCGTGGGCCAAACTCGAACGCATCACGCTAGATCGTTCTGCTCTTAAGACTAACAGCCGAATTAACTTTGTTTGCCGGCGCCCGCCGCCTAGAGCTTGGTGAAAGGAGCCGGATTATGACCGGGCAAATCGGCTGTCTTCATTTCGAGGGAAGGGCCGACCGCCGATGGTCTATTCCGGCGGTGCAAATCGGCGGTTTGCCGATTGCGTTAATCAATCGCGCCGATTCCGCACAGCTTATGGTCGATGCCGCGCGACGCCGCCGCGAGCGCGAATTGGCTCCGCTCATCTTTAGCTCCGCAAATGGGCAGGTCATTTCTATGAGCGCGCGGCAAGCGCGCGTTCGCGAGCTGTTTCTCGCCGCCGACCTCATTCACGCCGACGGCATGCCGCTGGTGTTTATCTCACGGCTGTTTCACAGACGGCCGTTGCCGGAGCGCGTCTGCACGACCGACCTATTCCACGACGTAGCGCGCGTGGCGCCGGCGCGCGGCGCGCGCATGTTTCTTCTCGGCGCGACGAACGAGGTGATCGACGCAGCGGCACAGCGCATTCGCCGGCTCTATCCCGAAGTCGAGCTCGCGGGCCATGCGAGCGGCTACCTGCGGCGGGGCGGTGATGAAGATCGGATCGTTGAGACCATTAACGCCGCACATCCGGACATTCTTTGGCTTGGGCTCGGTGTGCCGGCTGAGCAGGCATTTGCCGTGCGCAATCGCAGCCGGCTGCGCGTAGGCCTGATCAAAACCTCGGGCGGTTTGTTCGACTACATTTCCGGAAAAAATGCTCGGGCCCCTGATTGGATGCAACGCGCCGGCCTCGAATGGGCCTTTCGCATGTATCTCGAGCCACACCGCCTCGCCGGCCGCTACTTTGCCACGAATCCTCACGCGCTGTTTTTGTTGCTCACCCGCACGACAATAGGCGCGCAAAGCGTGATAACCGACGAATTGGAAACAGTCAGATGATCTGGAGTGCTTTCGCGCCATGAGTGGACGAGCGCCACCTCACGTGTTCGTCTGCGTGCCGACGTTCCGTCGTCCGCACGGCCTGCGCAAATTGCTGACGCATCTCGAGCAATCGACCTATGCGGGAATGATCGAAGTAATCGTCGTCGATAACGACGCGACGACCCGCAGCGGCGCCGCCGTGGTCGAGGAGATGTCTGCCGCCTACCGCTTTCCGCTCAGCTGCCTCGTCGAACCGCGCCGCGGGCATACCTACGCCTATAATCGCGCGTTCGTCACCGCCTGCCGTGCGGCGCCGGCGCCCGATTACGTTGCCGTACTCGATGATGACGAATATCCGCACGCGACTTGGCTTGGCGAATTGATCAGCGTGGCGAGAAGCTACGAAGCCGATATCGTCGGCGGCCCGGTGTTTCCCGTGTTCGAAGCCCCCGACCATTGGCTGGCCGGCAGCGGCCTATACACGCCGACCCGCTACAAAACCGGCCCGGTATCCATGATCTACGGCGCCGGAAATATGCTGATCAGGCGCGGCATGCTCGAACATTATCTCGATGACCCCTTCGACCATGCCTACGCATTCACCGGTGGTAGCGACTGCGATTTTTTCTGGCGATGCCGCCAGGACGGCCGCACTTTTGCCTGGGCCGACGACGCGCACGTATTCGAAACCACGCCGCGCTCGCGCACCACGGTCGGCTATTTGTTGCGCCGCAGATTCCGCACCGGCACCGAGGCGACGCGTATCGACCGCAAATTGGCGGGCGCCGTAGACGGCAGGCTCCGCCGCTGGTGCAAGGCGCTGGGTCTGATCGGGACTGGAACGTTGTCGTTGCCCTTTACCGCGCTCGGCGGACGCCGCGGCATCATGCGCAGTCTGATGTGGACGGCCCGCGGCGCCGGACGCATCGCGGCCGAATTCGGAATTTCTTACGAGGAATACCGCTAGCATGTTGACCGCGCCTCTGGAGGATCCGAACGCGGCTTCGCTGTCGATGCGTGTGAGCGGCATGGCGGCTCGCTTTCTGGCGCGCACTAGCCGCAACAAGCTCCTCGACATGCGGGATATTCCGCCGACGATCACTTTCACTTTTGACGATGTGCCCGTTTCGGCTTGCGAACTCGGAGCGCGCATCCTCGAGAGTTACGGAGCGCGAGCGACCTTTTACGTCGCCGGCAGAGGATGCGGCACGAAAAGCCCGGACGGCCCGGCCTGCGCGTCAATCGCGCAGTTGCGGCCGATCTGGGCGAAAGGACACGAGATCGGATGCCACACCTACTCGCATCCCACCGTCCGTCATATGCCACTCGACGAGCTCAAGTCCGAGCTTGACCGAAATCAGGCGGCGCTTGCCGGCATCAACAGCAACATCGTGCTGCGCAATTTCGCCTATCCCTACGGCGACCTTTCGGTGCGCACCAAACGCTACCTCGAATGTCGCTTTGATTCGTGCCGCTCGAGTCACGCCGGCATCAATATCGATCTCGCCGACCTCGGCGCGCTCGACGCCTGGCCCCTACAGAATGCCGCGCTCGATCGCGACAAAATCGTTCGGCTGGTAGCCGAAACGGTGCACCGGCGCGGCTGGCTCATTTTCTACAGCCATGACGTCGCCGAGCAGCCCAGCAGATTTGGCGTCTCGCCCGATCTGCTCGAATGCGCGGTGAACACAGCGAAACGCGCCGGCTGTGTCCTGGCCAATGTGGGAGAAACGCTCAAGTTCATCAGAGCCGCGCACGAGCGGAATCCTGCGGCCGCGGTACCCTGACATGGAAACATCGGCCGCTCCCAAAGTCACCGTGGTGATCGCCGCCTATAACGCCGAGCGCTTTATCCGGCAGACGCTCGATAGCGTGCACGCGCAGACCTTGCACCACGTCGAACTGATCGTGGTCGATGACGGCTCGACGGACGGCACCGCCGCCATATTGAACGCTATTGACGACCGACGCATCAGCATAGTGCGCCAGGCAAACGCGGGCGTGAGTGCGGCGAGAAACGCCGGTCTGGCTCTGGCGCGCGCGCCTTACATTTTCTTTCTCGATGCCGACGACGTTCTGCTTCCCGACGCGCTGCAACGCATGGTCACGACGCTAGATGACAACCCGCGACGCGTCGCGTGCTTTGCGCATCACATCAGAATTACCGAAGACGGCCTTGAGCTGTCGCGGCGAGCCGATCTTCCGTTGAAAATGTTTCCGGCGGATGACACGTTGCGCAACCTGATCACGAAAAACTTCATAGTCTGCGGCGCAATCTGCATCCGGACTGAGGCCGCGCGGCGGGTGCGGGGGTTCAACCCGGAGCTCAAGTGGGGAGAGGATTGGGAGTTCTGGTGCCGGCTTGCAGTTTTGGCCGATTTCGCCGCCATGCCGAACGACATTGTCCTGTTGTATCGGCAACATTGCGACAGCACGAACTTTCGTTGGCGCAACTCGCCAACCCGCCCCGACTACAAAGCTATCGAGGCCGTGTATTCGAACCCCGCCGTTCGGCAACGGCTTTCGGCCGCCGAACTTGGAAGCAGGAGGCGGTTGGCGCAGATTGACGCTTTCTGGACCGCCGCGCGCAACGCTTATACGCAAGGGCGAGTCATCGAGTTTTTGACCTACGTGATCGTCGGCGCGCTCCGCTATCCCGACAGTGTTCTGCGGCCGCACCTGGTCTATCTGTTTCTGCGCGGCTTGCGCCGACCCAAAGGCCCGCGGGCCGCGCTCAATCCCGGCCGGATGATCGGATGATGACGCGCCTGATCACGGCTTTGAGTGACCGAGAATGATCAACCCTTACGCGGTGATCTATCTCGCGGCCTACATGGTGCCCGCGGCCGTGGGCTTCCTGGCGCTCATCCTTTACACACATCTTTTGTCGCCGGCCGAATACGGCATCTATGTCGTCGGGGTGAGCATCAGCGGAATCGTTTCCGCGTTGTTCTTCACTTGGGTGCGGCTGTCGGTGTCGCGGTATCAGGCGCGGTCGCCCGACCTCGACTTGCGTGGTGAAGCGGCAGTCGCCTATGGCGGTACCGTCGTCGTCATTGCCTGCCTGACGCCGGCGGTGATGCTCGTCATACGACCGGACGTCGGATTCGGCTTCGTGGTGGCGAGTCTTTTCTTTTCGCTCTCATCCACAGCTTTCGAAATTGGGCAGGAGTTCAAACGCGCGCGTTTCAATCCGGTGCGTTTCACCACCATAGCGATGATCCGCAGCATGGCGGGACTGGCGCTGGGTTACGCCGCTATCAGGCTCGGAACCGGGGGACTCGGCCTGCTTGTGGCGGTGGGCGTGAGCTATCTCACGGTCAATGTGCTCAACTTGCGAAGCAGCGCCGGCAGGCCGCTGCCGGTCTTTAAAATCGAGAATCTAGTGCAGTTTTTGCGCTACGGTTTGCCGTTCACGCTCGGCGCGCTTGCCTTCGCCCTGCACGCAGCGCTGGACCGCCTGGGCGTTGCCTATCTGCTCGGCGAGAGTGGCGCCGGCTATTACGGTCTTGCCGCGGATCTCACGCGGCAGTTGGTTGCCGTTCTTGCTGCCAGTGTTGCCTCGGCCATGTTTCCCATTGCATTTCGCAGCTTCGCGGAAAACGGCGCCGCGGCCACGCGCGAACGCCTGAGCGAAGGCCTCGAAATCCTGCTGGCGCTGATCGCGCCGGTCGTCGTTTGGCTTGCGCTGTCGGCAGATACCGTTGCTGGGGCGCTGCTCGGTCGCGAATTCCGCGATAGCGTCGTTGCGCTGCTGCCACTGCTTGCTTTCGGCCGCATGTGCGGCGCGATCAATCAATACTATCTGCAAGCCAGTTTCCAGTTGGCGGAAAAACCGCTGCTGCAAGTCGTTCACGACAGCCTCATCTTCGTCCTGAACATGGCGCTCTTGTTCCCGTTGACGTTAATGTTCGGATTGCGCGGCACCGCGGCGGCAGTGCTTTTAGCCGAAGCCCTTGGCATCATTATCGGCATTGCACTCTCACGGCGAGCTTTCAGATTGCCATTCAACGTTTGGGGAATGGCGCGCGTCTTGGCGGCGACTTGCGTGATGGCAGCGACCACATTGGCGCTCAAGGCGGCGCCGACGCATCAAGGTCTATTGCAGCTTTTTGGGGTCGTGTTGGTAAGTGCGACGGCTTATGTCGCTGCTGCACTTCTGTTCGATGTGGCGGGATTTCGCTCCTCGATTATCGCATTTGTCCGTTCGCAAACGCGGGACGCGCAGCTTTTGCCATTGCCGCACAATCTCGCGCAACCGCACGAGCAACCTTAAGGCGGAATGTCCGATGGGGCGACGCGGGTCCGAGCATTCAGCAAGATCGGCGAGGCTCTTTTTATTGAAGTTGCTTCCTAATCCTTCTGGCAAAAATAGTCGATGACGGTCCACAGCGGTTTCGGCCGGTAGTCACTGTCGAAGGGCAGCGGCCGATTGGGCAAGCCGTCCCGACGTTTGAACCACATCGGTAGCCAAGTGTACCGGTCGGTGATACCCCAGGTGGCGATGATCGCCGGCCGCGCCGCCGAAAACACCGCGTTTAGAAAATCATGGGCACGCGCCGCTACCATGGCGTCGCGCAGCGAAATTGGCGGTGGCAAGTCCTCGTCAATGACGTCTAGCTCGGTCACATGCACCGATAGCCCGAGCGACTTCATTTCGGAAACGAAATCGCTCACGCCCTCGCCGTCGATTTGATATTTGCCCTGGATGTGGCCCTGCAGCCCCACCCCGTGCAACGGAACGCCACGCTCGAGCAGATCGCGCACCAACGTTGCGAGCGCTCGACGCCGCGCCGCGAACGCCTCGCCAACACATTCGATGTCGTATTCGTTGATGATGAGTTCGGCCGATGCGTCGGCCTGGTGCGCCAGCCGAAAAGCCGTGTCGATGTAGCGATCGCCAAGATGCTGCAACCAGATCGAGGGACGCAGCCCGGCGACTTTCCCTTTCGGCTCCTCGATGGGCTCATTCACGACATGCCAAGTTTTTATCTTGCCGCGATACCTGGAGACCACACGCTCGATGTGGGTGGCCAGCTCGCGCTCAGCCTCGGCGGCGCTGCTGATTTGCTTGGTCCATTCCGGCATGGCGGCATACCAAACCAGCGTGTGACCGCGCATCAGCATCTCGTTCGCCTCGGCAAAAGCGAGCACTGCGTCACCGTAGTCGAAATTGAACTCGCCGCGGGTCGGCCGCAGATAATCCCAGTACAAGCCGTATTCCGGCGTTACCTGCTGGCAGTAAGTCTCAAGCGCGACGCGATATTCGGGCTCGCTCTGTAACGGCTTAATGTTAACGCAGGCGCCGTAAGGCACGCGCCGCTCTGTGCGCAATGCCGCGGCCACGTCACGCGAGGCCGTTGCCAGCGCTCCGATAAAGCCGGCGCCGCCCGCCACTACCTGTCGGCGTGAGAGCATCGTTGCTGTTTTTTGCGAATGCCGCGGACCGTTAATGCCGCACGCTCATTATGCGCCGTGCCTCGCCAAGGTGCAGGCATTGCGCGAAATTCAATCGAATTAACCTTTATGCGTTCAATCGCTTCTTGATGATTGCGGCATGTGGGATTCTCGCCGCGCGGTTTCCCCATCGCGCGCGAGAGGTCATTTGTGAAGGTGCTAGAGCTGGCGCGGCTTGGCGCCCACCATGCCCGCAATGCCGTTGCAGAAGAGATTTATCTGCGCACCGGGCGCGACGTCACCATGCCGGTGGCGATTTACGGCGAAGTGATCGAGCGGTGCAATTACAAGTGTCGCTACTGCGAATATTGGCGCTTCGCCCACTATCGTGATGAAATGTCGATCGACGAATGGAAGAAGGCGCTGAGCGACCTCAAAGAATTCATCGGGCACTACCACATCGAATTTTCCGGCGGCGAGCCGTACATCAAAAAGGGCTTTCTCGACTTGATTGCGTTTTGCGGCGAAGCCGGAATCAAATGGGGCGTCACCACCAACGGCGGCGCCTTCGGCAACGACAAGGTGGTCGACAGGACGGTTGCGGCCAAGCCATTCAATATCAACATCTCCATCGATGCACATGACGCAAAGGTTCATAACTATTCGCGCGGCATCGATGGCTCGCTCGATGACATCGTGGCTGGTATCGGCAACGTCATCCGCGCCAGAACCAGGCATGCCGCCGATTTTCCTATCATCGTCAAGCCTGTTGTGCATCGGCTGAACTTTCGCCTGTTGCCCGACATGATCGCCTGGGCGCGCGACGTCGGCGCGACGGCGGTCAATTTCCAACCGCTCGAACAGCATACCGCCGAAGCCCGCGATGAATTCTGGATCGGGGCCGATGAACTCGACGATCTGATCGCCGTCAAAGACCGGCTCCTGGCGATGAAACGCGCCGGGGCTCCAATCCTCAACTCGGAGCTGTTGCTCAATCTATGGCCAAACCATTTTCGCCGCGAAAAAGCGCCGCGCGAGGCCATGCCGTGCCGCATTGGCCTGCGAAACTTCTTTATTCGCTCCGACGGCCGGGTCGAAGTCTGCTGGAATTTCCCGCCGATCGGCAATGTGCGAACGCAGACGGCGCGCGAAATCTGGCAAGGCAAGGAAGGCGTCACGCGGCGGAAGGAAACCGTCGCCTGTGAGACGTTGTGCCTCTTCACTTGCCTGTCGCAGAAAAATTTGACCGATAAAATCGGCATGGGCATGAAACTTCTCGCCAAACCAAAAGTCGCCGCGCCGCGGCATGGCGGCTGATCCGCGCTGGCGCGCTCGCAATCAACCGACGCTGTTTTTTCATCGAAGTGTCATATCGGACGCGCAAGGTGGAGGCCCTTTCCGCACGCAGAGGGAATCCCCAATGAGTGAAATCGCCTTACCCGGTTCGATCGAGCCTGCAGCACGCAAGGGACCGGATCTGACCGGCGCCGTTAATCCGCTGACTGGTATAATTTTCGGCGGTGTGATCGCCGCCGTCGTTTTGTTCGTGGCCTACAGCATCTATTCTGATATCGACGCGACCGGCGCCAAAGTTACCAGCTATGCGCCGTTCCTTCTGCTTTTTGTCGCACTTTTGATTGCGCTTGGCTTTGAGTTCGTCAATGGCTTTCACGATACCGCCAATGCGGTCGCAACCGTCATTTATACGCGTTCGCTGCCGGCAAACTTCGCGGTCGTATGGTCGGGAATGTTCAACCTTGCCGGCGTCCTCTTATCCAGCGGGGCGGTCGCCTTCGGCATCATTTCGCTGCTTCCGGTCGAACTGATCCTGCAGGTGGGCAGTCACGCCGGGTTTGCGATGGTCTTTGCGCTATTGATCGCCGCGATCATCTGGAATCTCGGCACCTGGGCATTTGGCCTTCCGGCATCCAGCTCCCATACCTTGGTCGGCTCAATCATCGGCGTCGGCATCACCAATGCCCTATTGCATGGCCGCAGCGGCACGTCGGGGGTAGATTGGAGCAAGGCCAAGGAGGTGGGAGAAGCCCTTCTGGTCTCGCCGCTGTTCGGGTTTGCGCTTGCCGCCGTCTTGCTGCTCCTGTTGAAATCGGTAATCCGCATCCCCGCCCTCTATGCCGAGCCTCATGGCGATCAACCGCCGCCATGGTGGATTCGCGGCATCCTCATTCTGACGTGTACACTGGTCAGTTTCTTCCACGGCTCGAATGACGGGCAAAAGGGCATGGGGCTGATCATGCTCATCTTGATCGGCACCGTGCCGACCGCGTACGCGCTCAATCGCGCGCTGCCGGACAATCAGCTGCAGGTCTTCGCCTCAAGGTCGCAAGCGGCCAGCGCGGTGATCGAGCAGAAGGCCTCCGGCTACAACGTGCTCGGCAATCCGCGTCCGGCAGTAACGGCTTACGTTTCAAGCCACGAGCTCAACGAAGGAACTTATCCCTCATTGGCCGTACTCGTGCGCGACATTTCGGATCAGGTCAACAAATACGGGTCGCTGGCCCGGATGCCGGCGGACACGATCGGCAACACGCGTAACGACATGTATTTGGCATCAGAGGCAATCCGCTTCCTGATGAAAGATAAGGCCAGCGATTTGTCAGCCGACGAAATCAAGACGCTGAATACTTATAAATCATCGCTTGATGGCGCGACCAAGTTCATTCCGACGTGGGTGAAGGTTGCAGTGGCGATCGCGCTAGGCCTCGGAACGATGATCGGATGGAAACGGATCGTCATCACCGTCGGGGAGAAGATCGGCAAGACGCATTTGACCTATGCGCAAGGCGCCTGTGCCGAAATCACCGCGGCCGCAACCATCGCCGCCGCCGACATGTACGGGTTGCCGGTATCGACCACCCACGTGCTGTCGTCCGGCATCGCCGGCACTATGGCGGCGAACGGCTCGGGGTTGCAGCTTTCGACCGTGCGCAACATTGCGCTAGCCTGGGTGCTGACGCTGCCCGCAGCGATGGCAATTTCCGGAATTCTCTACTGGATATTCTCGACGCTATTTGGCTAAGCGACACGGCTGCGCAGCTAGCAGGGCGCCGGACAAACCGGCGCCCTTTTTGCTGCCCTGTTTTTTTGCGAAGTATAGCGAGCCACCCG
>Ga0335078_10006351_pt1 | contig 17503 bp, 13 predicted proteins | sample Lox_Sample_32_FD_206711 | JGI IMG/M metagenome (GOLD analysis project Ga0335078, IMG submission 206711) | Soil microbial communities from Loxahatchee National Wildlife Refuge, Florida, United States - Lox_Sample_3.2 | ecosystem: Environmental > Terrestrial > Soil > Wetlands | place: USA... | reverse complement strand
TGGAATGTGCACAGTGCCGACGCCACGGCCAAGGCCGCAGCGCTGGAACGGGCGGTTTATGCAACACCGGTGCAATGGGGCGGCTCGACGCTGGTCATCGGCGCATCGGCCGGCGTGGCGCTGGCCGGCGCGCTCGATACCCCAGGCAAGTTGCTCGCCCGCGCCGACGCCGCGATGTACGCCCGTAAACATGCCCGGAAGCCCGTGGCTCACGAGGAGACCTCGCCCAGCGCGCGTCCGGCTAAAAATTTCACGCAATAATATCCGGCGTCAGCTGATCTTCGATGAAGGTAATCCGATCCCGTAGGTGGAGCTTGCGCTTTTTCAGCCGCTGCACCTGGATCACATCGGCGCCCGGCGAATCTTGCAGCGCCGCAATGGCGGTATCCAGGTCACGATGCTCCTGCAGCAGGCGCGCCAGCTGCGCCCGAAGCTCTTGTTCTTCCTCTTTCGTCATTTCCGCCTTGTCGCGCTGCGGTCGCGGCCCCGCTGCGGCTTGGACACGGTCTGGCCGGTCAGTGGCGGCCGATTATCGCGGTTTGGTTAACGTCCGACAAGGCCCGCCGAGAATGGCAGGGACGCGCAGGCGTGTACACAGATAGGATTTTCGGCGCGCCGGAAACGGAGTATCATCGCTTTGGTTATAGGGTGGTATGTACATTCGACAGGCGGCATTCAACGCAAGGAGAAAGGCCACATGGCGATGCAATCGCATCTTGCGGAGCTCGAAAAGCGGCACCAGGCCCTCGAGGAGGAAATCTCAGAAGCAATGACCCACCCCTCGGCCGACGACCTCAAGATTGCGGAACTGAAGCGGAAGAAGTTGTACGTCAAGGACGAAATCGAACGGCTCAGGCAGGAAATAGTCCTGCACTAATATTCAAGTTGCAGCGTTCGCTGTCCGACTGTCACCGCGGACGCGGGGACCAAACAGACATTTTATTCAAACGGCTCTTTAGGACTGGATTCTCGTTAGTGCGGGAATGTCCGGGCGCTTGCGAAATCTCAGTGCAATGCTGCCCACATCCGTGTATCGAATCGGAAAACGCGGGTCGAGACGATCGTGACGTCGCGCATGCGCGGATGTGCTGGGTTGAGCATCAGATCCAATTCCTCAGGGACGAGAACTGAAGGTGCCGTGAAAACGAGATCGCGGCCGGATGCGATCCAGCTATCGCCCGCGGCCCGACAGGCCGCCGATGGGTCGGACGCAGCCAGCATTGTTTCCAGTTTGCCGGCACTGATGCGCGTAGTTCCAGCATCGTCGGGAATGGCGAGACGCACGGCCGCGAAATCGGGGATGTTGAGCCGCAAGACCAACGGCAAATGAACAAACACTTCAAGCACACATAACGAGAGATGCGACGAGGTGTAGAGCATCGGAACGCCACGCGAATTCCAGCGACCTCCTGTCAGGCTCGCGCCTTCGCCATCGAGGATGCGTGCAAAAGCTGATGGAGTGAGCCGCCAAACCGCCGCCATCAGCTATAGACGCCGTAGGCGATGCGCGTGAGAATCGTTTCAACTTCGCGCGCACCGGCGTCCGTTTCGGCCATTTCGATGGGAATGCGGTCGCGCAAGGCGGGATTGGGATTCATGAGCCATTTGCGGGCGAAATCGGCGTCGCCAAAAGTTTTTTCCGCTTCCTCGGTGACGCGAATGAGCCGACCAATGGCGTCGGCCTCGGCCGGTTTAAGCGATTCACCTTTGGCGAGGCGGCGTCCGAAGGTGCGCTCCGGAATAACGCGGTAAACCTGCTTCGCTCCCAGGACTCCGCGATCGATCAGATGCTGCACGCGTCGCGCCGCGACACCACTCAAGATCTCATCGTGGACGAACGGCCGTTCCTCTTCGGCAAACTGGCTAGCCGTCCGCCGTCCGCGTTTGGCCTTTGCTCGCGGCATGTGTGAGCCCTCTACGGTAGCTCAAATATAGGCTGCCGCGGCATATGCCGCAATGGCATCGGCAAATGCCGGGCCTGCCACGAGTAACGTCACACCCCCTTCGCCACGTCCCGCAGCTTGAATTTCTGCAGCTTGCCGGTCGAGGTTTTCGGAATCTCGGCGAACACCACGTAGCGCGGGCATTTGTAGGCGGCGAGGTGTTGCCGGCACCAGGCGATGAGGTCTTCAGCGGTGGCGGACGCGTCCGCTTTCAGCTCCACGAAGGCGCATGGCGTCTCGCCCCATTTGTCGTCGGGTTTGGCCACCACCGCGACCGCCTGCACGGCGGGATGTTTGTAGAGCGCATCCTCGACCTCGATCGAGGAAATATTCTCGCCGCCTGAAATGATGATGTCCTTGGAGCGGTCTTTGAGCTGGATATAGCCGTCGGGATGCATCACGCCGAGATCGCCGGAGTGGAACCAGCCGCCTGAGAATTCCCGCTGGGTCGCAGCCGTGTTTTTCAGATAGCCCTTCATCACCACGTTGCCGCGGAACATGACTTCACCGAGCGTCTCGCCGTCGCGCGGAACCGGCTGCATCGTCGTCGGATCGAGCACGTCGAGCGCATCGAGAACGGGATAGCAGACGCCTTGGCGCGCCTTCTTCGCCGCCTGTTCGGGAGCGGGGAGCCCATCCCACTCGCGGTGCCAGTCGTTGACGCTCGCCGGCCCGTAGGTTTCGGTCAGGCCGTACACATGGGTGACGTTGAAGCCCGCCGCCTTCATCGCCGCCAGCACGGCTTCCGGCGGCGGCGCCGCCGCAGTGACGAACTCGACCGTGTGCGGCAGCGGCTTTTTCTCGTGCGCTGCCGCATTGAGCAGCGTCGACATCACGATCGGCGCGCCGCACAGATGCGTCACCTGGTGGCTGACGATGGCGTCGAAGATCGGGCCGGCGCGCACCGCGCGCAGACAGACATGCGTGCCCGCGACCACCGACAGCGTCCACGGAAAGCACCAGCCGTTGCAGTGGAACATCGGCAGGGTCCACAGATAGACCGGGTGCTTGCCCATGCCGCAGGTAATGACATTCGCCATCGCCAGGAGGTAGGCGCCGCGGTGGTGATAGACGACGCCCTTGGGATCGCCCGTGGTGCCCGATGTGTAATTGAGCGAGATCGCGTCCCATTCGTCCTCCGGCTTCAGCCAGGCAAATTCGGGATCGCCTTCACGCAACAACTCCTCGTACTCGATGGCGCCGAGCCGTTCGCCCGGGCCCTTGTATTCCGGGTCGTCGTAATCGATGACGAGCGGCTTGGCTTTGCAGAGCGCCAGCGCATCCTTCACGACCTTGGAGAATTCGCGGTCGATGATCAGCACCTTGGCCTCGCCATGGTCGAGCGTGAACGCGATGATGGCGGCGTCGAGCCGGGTGTTGATGGTGTTGAGCACCGCGCCCGCCATGGCGACGCCGTAGTGGGCTTCCAGCATCGCCGGCGTATTGGCCACCACCAGCGCCACCGTGTCGCCGCGCCTGATGCCGCGCCGGGCGAGCGCCGAGCCGAGCTTTTTCGCGCGTGCAAAGAATTCGCGGTAGCTCCACGAGCGCGCGCCGTGGATGACAGCGGTCTGATCCGGATAGACCGCAGCCGCACGCGCCAGAAATGACAGCGGGCTAAGCGGCTGGAAATTCGCCGGATTGCGGTCAAGGCCGGTATCGTAGGGTGTCGCCATGATTGTTTCCTCCCTACCGTTCACGGAGCCTAGCAGACACCGCGAATAGCGAATAGCGAATGGTGAATAGGGAAATCGCTTCCCCATTCGGTACTCACTATTCGCTATTCGCCTCTTGGCTAGCCGCTGTGTCCGCCGAGCCCCGCCCATCCCTGCCAGATCAGCGCCACCGAAATCGAAAACATCAACAGATAAGTGATGCGATAGAACGGCTCGGTCGGCGTCCGCCGCACCAGCCAGATGCCGAGGTAATTCGCCGCGACCGCCAGCGGCCACAGCGCCATCGACGTGCCGAAATTGCGCAGCGAAAACTGGCCGAGCAGAAAATAGGGACCGATCTTCATCAGATTCATGAAGGCGAAGAACAAGACCGTGGTGCCGACGAAGGTGAGTTTGTCGAGGCGCTGCGGCAGGATGTGGATCTGGTAGGGCGGGGCGCCGACATTGACCAGAAGCGACATGAAGCCGGCAAGCGATCCCCAGAACATGCCGGCGAGCGCGTGCGGCTGTTTCGGCTTTTCGCTGGCGCGCACGAGATGCGGCCACAGCCAGCGGCCGAGCCAGCGGTAAAGCACAAATGACAGCCCGATCAGGCCTCCGGCAATTTCGATCGCCGCGTTGGAGACGTAGCTCGCGAACAGTGTGCCGGCGCCCATGCCGACGATCGCGCCCGGGATCAGCACTTTCAGGTTCCAGGCGCTCCAGTCGCGCCGATAGGTCCAGGCCGAGATGGCGTCCTGGGTAACGAGCAGCGGCAGGATAATGGCGGCGGCCTGCAGGATCGGCACCCGCAGCGTCAACAGCGGCACTGAGATCATGCCAAGGCCGGCAAAGCCGCCCTTGCCCAGGCCGAGCAGGAGCACAGCGGGAATGGCCACGACATAGAACAGCGGATCGGTGATCACGGCAGTATCGGAGTAAGAACGGCAGGGACGATGACATAGATCAAAGCGCGGGGCTCAAGGGAAGCGAATAGCAAATGGCGAGTTGCGAGCGGGAAGGGCACGCGCTTGCTCCCTCTATTCGCTGTTCGCCACTCGCTATTCGCTGTACGCTTCCGAGAGATTTGCCAGGAGCCAAGATTATGGACGCCCGATCGAGCCATTATCACGAAGCTTACGCGCGCTGGCAGCGCGATCCGCTCGCCTTTTGGGGTGAGGCGGCCGAGGCGATCCACTGGTTCGAAAAACCCAAGACCGTGTTCGATCCGAAGGCCGGCATTTACGGCCGCTGGTTCGCCGGTGGCGTTTGCAACACTTGCTTCAACGCCGTCGACCGCCATGTCGATTCCGGCCGCGGTGAGCAGGCGGCGATCATCTACGATTCGCCGCTGGCCGGCGCAACGCGAACGATCAGCTATCACCGCCTCCTCACCGAGACGCAGGTGCTGGCCGGCATGCTGCGCGATCTCGGCGTGCAAAAGGGCGATCGCGTCATCCTCTACATGCCGATGGTGCCGGAAGCGGTGATCAGCATGCTGGCCTGCGCACGCATCGGCGCCGTCCATTCGGTGGTATTCGGCGGCTTTGCAGCGCGCGAGTTGGCGACGCGGATCGACGACGCCAAGCCGAAGGTCATTCTCTCGGCAAGCTGCGGGCTCGAGCCCGGCCGTATCGTGCATTATAAGCCGCTGCTCGACGAGGCGATCGAGCACTCCGCGCACAAGCCCAGCGCCTGTCTGATTTTGCAGCGGTCGCAGGCGCAGGCCACCTTGATCGAAGGGCGTGATCGCGACTGGGCGGCGATGCGCGACCATGCGCTCATTCACGCCCGCTCGGTCTATGACTGCGTGCCGGTCGCGGCGACCGATCCGCTCTACATCCTCTACACGTCGGGCACGACCGGCCGGCCTAAAGGCGTGGTACGCGACAATGGCGGTCACATGGTCGCGCTGAAATGGTCGATGCAATATTTGTACGGCGTCGAACCGGGTGAAGTGTATTGGGCAGCGTCCGACGTCGGCTGGGTGGTCGGCCATTCCTACATCGTCTACGCGCCGCTGTTTCACGGCTGCACCACGATCCTCTATGAGGGCAAGCCGGTCGGCACGCCCGACGCCGGCGCGTTCTGGCGGGTCATCGCTGAGCACGGCTGCGCGGCGATGTTCACGGCGCCGACCGCGTTCCGCGCCATCAAGAAAGAAGACCCGCAAGGAAAATTTCTGGCCCAATACAATCTGAAAAAGTTCCGCACATTGTTTTTGGCCGGCGAGCGCGCCGATCCCGATACCGTGCAGTGGGCCGAGAATCTTCTGAAAATCCCGGTGCTCGATCACTGGTGGCAGACCGAGACCGGCTGGTGCATCGCTGGCAACCCCGTTGGCCTTGGCACGCTGCCGGTCAAGTACGGCTCGGCGACGGTGCCGATGCCCGGCTACGACGTGCGCATCGTCGACGAAGCCTGCAAGGAAGTCGCCGCCAACAAGATGGGCTCGATCGTCGTCAAGCTGCCGCTGCCGCCGGCCTGCCTGCCGACGTTGTGGCAGGCCGACGCGCGCATGCGCGAGAGCTATCTCGACGAATTTCCCGGCTACTACAAAACCGCCGACGCCGGCTTTAAGGACGACGACGGCTACGTGTTTGTCATGGGCCGCACCGACGACATCATCAATGTCGCCGGGCATCGCCTCTCGACCGGCGGCATGGAGGAAGTGCTGGCCGCTCACCCCGACGTCGCCGAATGCGCCGTGCTTGGCGTCAAGGACGACCTCAAAGGTGAAGTGCCATGCGGCTTTATCGTGCTCAAAAGCGGCGTCAACCGCCCGCCCACGGAGATCGAGAAAGAGTGCATCGCGCTCATCCGCGAAAAGATCGGCCCGGTCGCCTCGTTCCGCATCGCCATCACGGTGGCACGGCTGCCGAAGACCCGCTCCGGCAAGATTTTGCGCGGCACCATGAAGAAGATCGCCGACGGCGAGGACTGGACCATGCCTGCGACGATCGACGATCCGGTGATTTTGGGAGAGATAGGGACTGCGCTGAAAGGCAAGGGGATTGGCACTTCGTAGCCCGGCTTGGGCGCGGCGAATGCCGGGATTGGAGTGCGGAGGCCTCCTCGTCATTCTGCCGGCGCCGCACGGCGCGTGGCAGCGTTAGCGAACGGCTAACGCAGGGCGCGGACCAGCCCGTAACGGAGAAGTCCTGAATTTCGCCGGGCCCCCGTGCGTGTTAGCTCATGACCATCAGAAAGTTGAACCGCACGCGGATTCCGAGGCGTCAAGGATCAAATCCAGGATAACAACAAACCTCCTATTGCTTACTGCACCGCCCGGCCCAGAAGGGCCGGGTTTTTCTTTGCTGCATGCCCAAAGGTGGCTCGCGACAGCGATGTCTCGCGTTGGCGGCATGCTTAACAGCATATTGCCATGCCCGGTTCGTTGCCGCCGATACGTACACTTACGGAGGTATGCGAGGCGAAAACGTAAATCTTCCGCAAGCTTGCCGGGCTAAAATTCGTCACATAAAAACGACCGGCGTCGCGCGACATGATACGCACAGATTTTTGGCTACGGGCGCGGTGGGTGCTCAACGCCGCGACCTATCTCGGCCTCGTCATGACCGCTGTCATCTGGGTCGGCCTGCTCTGGAGCGAGTACAACAGCACGCAGAATTTCCTGACGGTGACGCGCGAGCACGGCAAGAACCTGGCGAGCGCGTTCGAGGAAAGTGTCGTCCGCTCGGTCAGCGAGATCGACAAGACGCTGCTGCTGCTGCGCGCGCGCTACCTGTTCGATCCGCAGCATTTCGATATCCGGCGCGTCGCGACGAACCCGCTCTATGCCAGCGATCTCGTCAAGAATGCCGCACTGATCGATGCCAACGGCATCATGGTGAATTCCGGCAGCGCGCAGGCCGGGCAGCGCTTCGATCTGCACGACCGCGAGCACTTTCGGACCTTTCTGGAGGACCCCAGTGATCGGCTCTATATCGGCCGACCGATCCTCGGCCGCGCCACGAACACCTGGATTGTGCCGTTCGCCCGCCCGATCATCGCGTCCGACGGCAGCTTCAAAGGCGTGATCACGCTCGGCGTCGATCCGGCGATGCTGACACGCTTCTACGAAGTGATCGACATCGGCAAGCAGGGCCGCATCACGCTGATCGGCGAGGACGATTACGTCCGCGCCGCCAAGGGCGGCGACCGCAACATTGTCGGCAAGAAGCTCAATCCGCCGCTGTGGAAGTCGCATCTCGACGGCGACTCCTTCTATGCGCAGGCGTTCGATGGCGTGCGGCGGCTGATCACGTTTCGGAGAGTCAAGGGTCTGCCGCTGATCGTCGGCGTTGCGTTCTCCGAGCAGGAGCTGATGGCCGGACTCCTGCACGATCAACACATGGATGATTTCGTCGCCGCCGGCATCACCGCGCTCATCCTGTTCGGCATCGTGCTTAATGCTCAACACCGTCGGCGGATCGCAGCGGCACAGGCCGCCGCCAACGCCAGCGAAGCGATGGCGCTGGAGAAATCGCGCGAACTGGAAATCACGCTGGAGCATATGGGCGAGGGTTTGATGATGGTCGACGGCGACCGCAAGGTTGCGGTGATCAATCATCGGGCCGTCGAATTGCTGGGCCTGCCGCCCGATTTCATCCACGGGCAACGGCCGTTTGCCGACGTGATGTCCTGCCTCTGGGCGCAGGGCGACTTCGGCCGCGACGGCGAAGCGCTCGATCCGAAGGTCCGCGAATTCGTCAAGACCGGCGGCCTCGGTGAAATCGGCCTTTACGAACGCACCCGCCCCGATGGCACGACGCTCGAGGTCCGCAGCGTGCCGCTGGCCGGCGGCGGCTTTGTCCGCACCTTCACCGACGTGACGGAGCGCAAGGACAGCGAAGCGCGCATCGCCCACATGGCGCGCCACGACGAGCTGACCGGCCTCGCCAACCGTGTGCTGTTCCGCGAGCGCATCGATCAGGCCATCGCTCGAACCAGGCGCACCGACGAACGCTTCGCGGTGCTGCTGCTCGATCTTGACCGCTTCAAAGGCGTTAACGACACGATGGGCCATCCGGCCGGCGACGCGCTCCTGAAAATCACGGCGCAGCGCCTGTGCCGGATGGTGCGCGAGACCGACACCGTCGCGCGTCTCGGCGGCGACGAATTCGCCATCGTTCAGACGTCGGTCGAGAGCCGGGCCGATGTGGAGCGGCTTTGCAGCCGCGTCCTCGACGCCATCAAGGAGCCCTTCGAAATTGACGGCCATGGCGTCGACTTGGGCACCAGCATCGGCATCGCCGTGGCGCCGGACGATGGATTGGAGGCCGAAGGCCTGCTCAAGAATGCCGATATTGCGCTTTATTCGGTCAAGACCGCGGGCCGCGGCAGCTGGCGTTTCTTCGAACCCGCCATGGAGGCACAGGCGCAGGCCCGGAGCGCGCTCGAACAAGATTTGCGCCATGCCTTGCCGGCGGGCGAATTGGACGTCGTTTACCAGCCGACAATCGATCTCGACTCGAAGGAAATCAGCGGCCTGGAGGCGCTGCTGCGGTGGAACCATCCGCGGCGCGGCCTGATCATGCCGGCGGAATTCATTCCCGTGGCGGAGGACACCGGCCTGATTTCGGAGATCGGTGAGTGGGTGCTTAACACCGCATGCGCGGCGGCCGCGCAATGGCCGGCTTCAGTGCGGATCGCGGTCAATCTCTCGCCGGTGCAATTCAAGGATCACGGTCTGGTCGGCACCGTGAAGAATGCGCTGGCGAGATCCGGGCTGCCCGCCAAGCGTCTGGAACTGGAAATCACCGAGACCGTCGTCCTGCAGGAGAACGAGCCTAATCGCGTGACGCTGCAGGAGTTGCGCGCGCTCGGCGTGAATATTGCGCTCGACGACTTCGGTATAGGCTATTCCTCGCTGAGCTATCTGCGCGCATTTCCCTTCAGCAAGATCAAGATCGACCAGTCGTTCATCAGGGAGCTAGGCGAGAATTCGGAGAGCGCACCGATTGTGCGCACCATTGCCGACCTCGGACGCAGTCTCGGCGTGCCGACGATCGCCGAGGGCGTCGAAACGCCGGCGCAGTTGCGGCTCGTGCGTGCCGCCGGGTGCAAGGAGGCGCAGGGCTTTCTGTTCGGCCGTCCGGTTCCGGCATCGGATGTTCGGGCCATCATTGCGCGCCGCAAGCCGGTCACGGTGCACGCCGCGTAGACGAGCGGCGAATTGTGCAAATTTACTCATTCGTTGCCGGCCGTGGACAGAACAAGCGTGCAATCGAGCGTGCGCGACCGGCCCGCGTTGCGGCCGAGCGTTGGCACGCGCGTTCACTTAGGTAGATTCACGGATAAGGAAAATAAGTTCTTATCAAGCGTTCCGCGCTTACATTTCGACAAAACCATACCAGTGGCATCGGCGTCGAATGGGCCAGATCGATTGGCGTTTGTTATTGCGCTCGCTACGCAACCCGACGACCTATCTGGGCGCGGTGATTGTCGCGCTCATCTGGATCGGTTTTCTTTGGAACGCTCATGCAGAGAGAGATCACGCGCTCCAAGTCGCGCGCGAAAACGGCGCCAATCTCGCGCGCGCTTATGAAGAAAGCGTGCTGCGTCAAGTCAGCGAAATCGACAAGACGCTATTGTTGCTGCGCGCCCGGTGGCTGTCCGACCCGCAACACTTCAATGTACGCGACCTCGCCGCGGACCCGCGATATTCGACCGATCTCATCGTCAACATCACGATCATCCGTCCGGATGGCTTCGGATTCGTGGCAAACGGCAATGGCGATGTGGCCGCTCCGATCGACCTGCGCGATCGTGCGCACTATCTGACATTCCTCAAGGATCCGAGCGACAGGCTCTTCATCGGCAAGCCTGTGCTCGGCCGGGCGCTGAGCAAATGGATTACAGTTTTTGCGCGCCCCATTCTGGCGAAGGACGGCACTTTCGAGGGCGTGATCGCGCTCGCCGCGGATCCCGCGTCGCTGACGCGCTTCTACGAAATCATCAACGTCGGCAAGGAAGGCCGCGTGACGCTGATCGGCGACGACAGCGTGGTGCGCGCCGCCAGGGGCGGCACGCGGTTAATGCTCGGTCAAACCGTCCAGGCTCCGCTTTGGTCGATGCATCCGCAGCCGGACAGCGGCAGTTTTTACGCGGAAGGCTTCGACGGCGTGCGCCGCCTGGTCTCGTTCTACAAGGTCAAGGGGCTTCCTCTTGTTGCGACTGTGGCGGTTTCGGAAAACGAGTTGATGGCGCCGTACTTTCGCACCCGCAATGTCGACGGGCTGGTGGCTTGCGGGATAACGGTGCTGATTTTTCTCGGCGTCATCTTGAACGCCCGCCACCGGTCGAAACTTCAAACCGCGCAAGCTGCGCTCGAAGTTAGCGAGGCCACAGCGCTGGAAAAATCGCGTGAGCTTGCCGTCACGCTCGAACATATGGGCCAGGGACTGATGATGGTGGACAGCGACAACAAAGTCGCGATCATCAATCATCAGGCAATCGAGCTTCTTGGATTGCCACAGGAGTTCATCGAAGGGCACCGGTCGTTCAGCGATGTGATGAAATGCTTGTGGGAGCAGGGCGATTTCGGCGAGGACGGCGAAACATTGGATCCGAAGGTGCGCGATTTCGTCAAGGCCGGTGGGCTGGGCGACATCGGCACCTTTGAACGGACGCGGCCGAACGGGACGGTGCTCGAAATTTGCAGTGTGCCGCTGCCCGGCGGCGGTCTGGTTCGGACCTATACCGATGTCACCGTGCGCAAGAACAGCGAAGCGCGGGTCGCTCACATGGCGCGGCACGATGAATTGACCGGCCTCGCCAATCGGGTGCTGTTTCGCGAGCGGATCGAGCAGGCCATGGCTCAATCAAAAAGTACCGGAGAATCGTTTGCTGTGCTGCTTCTCGATCTCGACCGCTTCAAGGATGTCAACGACACGCTGGGTCACGCGGCGGGCGATGCTTTGCTGAAGGTCGCAGCGCAGCGTCTGTGCCAGGCGGTCCGCGGAGCCGATACGGTGGCGCGACTCGGCGGCGACGAGTTTGCGATCGTTCAAATGGCCATCGGAGGCAATGCCGAAGCGGAAACGTTGTGCGCCAGAATTCTGAGCCGCATCGGCGAAGCTTATGAAATATCCGGACACGCTGTCGATATCGGAACTAGCATCGGGGTTGCGCTGGCTCCTCGAGACGGCTTTGAGGCCGACGGACTGCTCAAGAAGGCGGATATCGCCCTCTATACGGTCAAAACCAGCGGCCGGGGCGGCTGGCGCTTTTTTGAGCCGGCCATGGAGGCCAACGCCCAAGCGCGGCGCGCGCTCGAATACGATTTGCGCAAGGCTCTGCATGGCGATCAGTTTGAGCTGGTGTACCAGCCGATGATCGATCTTGCCTCAAACGAAATTGTCGGCCTTGAGGCCTTGCTGCGCTGGAATCATCCGCAGCGCGGAACCGTTGACCCGGCCGAATTCATTCCGGTTGCGGAAGACGTTGGGCTCATCGTGGAGATAGGACACTGGGTGCTGCGGAGCGCGTGCGCCGCGGCCGTCGCTTGGCCGAATGCTCCGCATGTCGCGGTCAACCTTTCTCCGGCCCAGTTCAAGGACCGTAAGCTGACCGACGCCATACGCAATGTGCTCGCCCAAACCGGCCTGCCGCCACAGCGGCTTGAGCTTGAAATTACCGAAACGGTGATCCTGCAGGAGGATCAGTCGAATCTCGCTGTGTTGCAGGACCTGCGCGCGCTCGGGATTGGCATAGCGCTCGACGACTTCGGCACCGGTTATTCCTCATTGAGCCATCTGCGCGCGTTCCCGTTCACGAAGATCAAGATCGACGGTTCATTTGTGAAAGATTTAGATAAAAAACCGGATTGCCTGGCGATCGTCCGGGCTGTTGCCGAACTGGGCACAAGCCTGAACGTGCCGACGATCGCGGAAGGTGTTGAAACCCGCTCGCAGCTGGAACTCGTACGCGCCGTAGGGTGCAAGGAGGCGCAGGGCTTCCTGTTCAGCCGGCCGATCCCGGAACGCGAGGTAGCCGGCGCGATCGTCGGGCGTGAAATCGTCGCCGAGCAGGCCGCCTGAGCTTCGCAAAATAGCTGCGGCCTGGACATCGCGTGCGTGCGATCCCAACTGACATCAAGTCGGTGCAGACACGATGTAGAACGGCCGGCATTCTGCTCCACGCGGCGTCATGATCCGGATACGATCATCAGTCCTTGTCGGGTGCATAGCTTTACTGTTCGGCGCGCCGGCGGCGTCAGCGCAACCGCAAGCGGTCGGAGCGGTTCCCTCGGCGCCGCCGGCAACCGTCCCTGCCGCACGGTCCGCAGAGTCTGCGCCGGGTCAACCGGCGAGCGCGCAAGCGCCAACCGCCGGCGACATCTGCCACGCGATCGAGCAGAACGCGGCGGCGAACGGGTTGCCGGTGGAGTTCTTTGCGCGCGTGATCTGGCAGGAGAGTCGCTTCAATGCGCAGGCGATCAGCCGCAAGGGTGCGGAGGGCATCGCGCAATTCATGCCGGCGACGGCCGGCGATCGCGGGCTATCCGATCCGTTCAACCCGATGGCGGCGTTGCGCGAGGCGGCGAGTTATCTCGGCGACCTGCGCAAGCAATTCGGCAATCTGGGGCTCGCCGCCGCCGGTTACAACGCGGGGCCGGGACGCGTGAACGCCTGGCTCGACGGCCGGCGTCGCCTGCCGAGCGAGACGCGCGATTACGTCGCCATCATCACCGGCTGGACCGCGGACGACTGGGCTTCGGCCTCGCCGCCCAAGGAAGCAGAGACCACGATCCCGCAGGGCGTGCCGTGCACGCGGCTTGCGAACTTGGTCCTAGCGAAGCCCGAGGAGGCGCACCGCATCGCCGCCCATGTGCCGCGCTGGGGCGCGCAGCTCACCGCCAATCTGTCCGAGAGCCGCGCCTAGGCGACCTACCGGATGCTGGCCAAGCGCTACGCGGCGCAGATCGGCGAGCGCGAGCCGATCGTGTTGCGCGGCCGGCTGCCCGGCATGGGTAGCGCCGCGCGCTACATGATCCGCGTCGCCGACGATGACAGGTCATATTTGCAGAAATTCTGCGGCAAGCTCATCGCCGCGGGCGGCCCCTGCGTGGTGCTGCGCAATGAGCGTTTGCACGCGGCAGATGCGCATTGAACGAGCGCGAACTCATGATCCGTCCGGCGATCAAGCCTTTTGCGGCGGCTGCCCGCTCGCATTTATCGCCGCCGCGAGCGCGTCGTAGGTTCCGGGAAAATAGGAAACGTTCTGAAAGGGCGTCCGGCCGATAGCGTCGGCGAGCCGGCGGGCCTGGGCGCCATCGCGTCCGAACAGGATGACCCGGGTATTGAAGTCGTTGCGCGGCAGCGGCGCCTTGGCGAGACCGTCGTCGCCGAGGGTGTCGGCCGGCACGTTATGCGCACCGGCGATGCTGCCCTTGGCGAAGTCCGCCGCGCTGCGGGCATCGAAAAAGATTGCGGTGCGGTCGACCTGATAGACGCGCAATATGCCGTCGAGATCGATTTCGACCGGGCCGCCAAGCGCGCGCCATACCGGTATGCCGAGCTGATAGCGCTTAACGTCGCGAAAGCCCGACTCCGCCAGCTGCTCGGCGAGCCGTCGTCCCTGCTTGCAATGTTCGCCATTGCAATAGACCACGAGCGGCGTCGCCTTGTCGCCGCCAACCAGCCGCTCGACCGCCGCGATGAACTCCTCGGCCGGCGCGCCCGGTGGCGGCGTTGCGCTGCGCGCTCCGGCAATGTGGCCGGCCGCGTATTCTGCACGCTTTCGTGAGTCGAGCAGGACGGCGCTGCCGTCGACGAGGATACGGCGCACGTCGTCGGTGCTCACTTCGGGTGTTTTCGGATTCGTTTCGTTGAACGTCGCCTGCCGGATATCGGCCTTGCGAACCGTCACGTCGACCTCGGCTTCGGTCATGTCCACTGCCGCCAGCGCTGGCGTGCCTCCGCATGAATGGTATGAGAGCTTACGCCGGGGCGGGCCGCGAACCAATCGCCGCCGTGCTGCGTGTCAGCTCCTTCTGCTCACCATAGAGCCACGCCATGCCCGCCATGGCATCTTCCGCGCTGCGCGATGACAGCATCATGTTGCGCAGTTCCTTGGCGACGCCTGCGGCGTGATAGAACTCGCCGTAGACGCGCGCCATGATCTGCACGCGGCCGGTGCGCAGGTAGCGCGCCTGCTGATAGGCACGGAACGCCGCCGCATAGTCGCCGTTCGCCGCCACCACGCGGTCGGCGAGGCATACCGAGTCCTCGATCGACATGCCGGCGCCTTGCGCCAGATATTGCAGCATCGGGTGGGCGGCGTCGCCCAGGAGCGTGATGCGGTCCTTGCTCCAGTCCTTGATCGGCGGCCGGTCGCACAGCACCCACATGCGCCAGCTTTCGATCTTGTTAAGCAGCGTGCGCACCGGCTCGCAGGTCTTGGCGAAGCGTTCGTGCAGTTCGGTCGGGTCGCCGTAGCTGTCCCAGCCTTCCTCGTAGCGGTTGGAGTGAAACACCGCGACGAGGTTGAACAATTCGCCGGTGCGCAGCGGGTAATGCACCAGGTGCACCTTCTCGCCGGCCCACAGCACCATGTCGCGCCAGCGCCATTGTTCCGGCATCTCCGATGTCGGCAGCACGGCGCGGTAGGTGATATGGCCGGCGACATTCGGCTTGCCGTCGCCGACTACCATCTGCCGGATCGTCGACCACAGCCCGTCCGCGCCGATCAGCGCCGCGCCGCGATACTCCTTGCCGCTTTCGGTGTGGGCGACGATGCCGTCCGCGGCGTCGTCAACGGTGACAATTTTTTGCGCGGCGTCGAGACGGACGAGGGGGGATTTCTGGCAGGCCGCGAGCAGCACCCTGTGCAAATCGGCGCGGTGGATCAGCGCGTACGGGTACGTGAATCTTTTGCGGAAGGCATCGCCGAGCGGAATGCGGGTGACCTCTTCGCCGGTGACCGAATCCAGCATGATGAGGTTGTTGGGAAACACCGCGAGCGCGTTGATCGCCGCGGTCAGCCCGAGCACCTCGAACATCCGGAACACATTGGGCCCAAGCTGGATGCCGGCGCCGATCTCCTTGAACTCGGGCGCTTGCTCGACGACCTGCGACGGTATGCCCTTGCGTTCGAGCGCGAGCGCCGCACTCAAACCGCCGATGCCGCCGCCGACGATAACGACGGGCTGGTCTTTCCAATCGGGCATGCGGGTGCGCCTCCTCCAAGTGTCATGTATCTAAAGTGTCGTGTATCTAAAGTGTCGTGTATCTACACCTCTCCCCGCCGCGCGGCGAGAGGAGCGAGAGGACGACAGCATGGCACACGGCATGATCGACGTGCATTTCCACTTGATCCCGCAATTCTACAGCGACGCTGTGTACGAGGCGGGCAGGGGGCCGGCGATCGGCCGCTATCCGGACTGGTCGGAAAAGCTCGCGCTCGAGCTGATGGATAAGCACGGCATCGCGCTGGCGATCACGTCGATCGCGCAGCCTGGCGTCGCCTTCATGCCGGAGGGGCAGGCGGCCGCCTTCGCGCGGCGCTGCAACGATTATGCGGCCGAGCTGATCGCGAAGCATCCGCGGCGCTTCGGTTGTTTCGGGCTGTTGCCGATGCACGATATCGATACTGCAATCGCGGAAGCGCGCTATTGTCTCAAGACGCTGGGCTTCGACGGCATTTCGTTGTTCGCCAGCTACGATGAAAAATTCCTCGGCGATGCCGCGTTCGATCCGCTGCTGGCGTATCTGGATAACGCCAAGGCGGTGGTGCACATCCATCCGGGACTGCATCCGTCGAGCCGTTCGCTCGATCTGCAATGGCCGGGCTTCATGATCGAGTATCCGTTCGACACCACCCGCGCCGCGGTCAATCTCGTGTTCACCGGCGCGCTTGAGCGTTTCGCCAATATCCGTTTTATCCTCTCGCATGCCGGCGGCACGCTGCCGTTTCTGGCCTGGCGGCTGTCGGTGGCGCCGATGATCGACAAACGGCTGCATCGGCGTACGCGCGACGAGATTTTCGCGGCGTTCAAGACATTCTGGTACGACAATGCGCTGGCCTCCGGTATCGAGGCCATGGGCACGCTGTCGCGCATCGCCGATAAGGAGCGCATCCTGTTCGGCAGCGACTGGCCGTTCTGCAACGATCGGGTCGTGGCGGAGGAAGTGAAGGATTTCAACGCGCCTGATTTTCTCGCCACGGACGTGCGTAAATCGATCGCGCGCGACAATGCGGTGAAACTGTTTCCCAATTTGCAAAAGTGAAGAGTAACGCACGGCTGATGTCGGCTAACAGTCAGAAGGCGACGTTGTAGCCAATCACCGGGCTTTGCAGTCATTGCCGGCCATACCTCGATTGGCTAACGCGCAACCTATCGCGTCGTCCTATGGAGGTCATTCCGGTAAGCCGAGTTCGTGCCAAGCGTCGGCAAAAGGCTGAAACACCGCCGATTCAAGATCAGCGACAAGCGAGGTTCCGCGAATTGTAAAGGTAGGCTCGTGTTTCAGCACATCCTGCGCGGCCGCTTTCGCTTCCGTGCCGCGTCCGACTCGCAAGAGTGCGGCCGCCAACACTGCGCGCGAAATGTTGAGGCGCGGGTTGTAATCGATCGCCTGCCGGGCCGCATCGACAGCATCCTGATATCGTTGACGGAAAAAATATGCAATTGCGAGCGCTGTGTACGAGCGAAAGTTATAGGAATCGAATGGACTCAAGCGAATAGACCGCTCGGCCCGTTCAATGGCAAGTTCGACCTTGCCGATCCAAGCGAGAGTAATGGCGCTCAAGCCGAGCGCAAAAACATTGGAGTTACTTAGCTCCAGTGCGCGATCGAACAGCTTGAGCGCCGCGGAGATGTCATGCTCATCCAGCGCGATGACAAAGGCTGCGACCGCCAACGCCGTCGCATCGTCGCTACCATGGGTAATGGCGGCG
>Ga0335078_10006350_pt1 | contig 17504 bp, 11 predicted proteins | sample Lox_Sample_32_FD_206711 | JGI IMG/M metagenome (GOLD analysis project Ga0335078, IMG submission 206711) | Soil microbial communities from Loxahatchee National Wildlife Refuge, Florida, United States - Lox_Sample_3.2 | ecosystem: Environmental > Terrestrial > Soil > Wetlands | place: USA... | reverse complement strand
CTACAGCCGATCAGCAATACTTTTCATGGCCGCGACGTATTCGCGCCCGTCGCTGGATATCTGGCCAAGGGCGTCGATGGGGAGAAGTTTGGAGACGAGGTCTCCGATTTCGTCCGGTTCAACGCTCCAAAGCCCAAGCCGGTGGACGCGCAAACCCTGCGAGGCGTGGTGTTGAAAGTAGACCGGTTCGGAAATCTGGTCACCAATTTCACTCCGGCGGACGTCCCCGCGTTATTCCGCACACCTCCACCCGCTTTCAAAATTATTGTTGGCAAACGGGAAATCACTGGAATGTGCAGCACCTATTCTGAAGGCTCGCCGAATGAGCCTTTCGGGATCCTTGGAAGCATGGGCTATCTCGAGATTGCCGCGAATCGTGCCGCGGCGGCTCAACTTGTCGGAGTAGGCAAGGGAAGTGAAGTGAGCATTGTGCTGGAAGGCGCAGTCGCAGCGAGCAACGGAAAGTAACTCACCGCACTCGTAGAGACGGCCGAAAGCTTTAGAAAAAACTGCCTGGTCACGGGTTCCCAGGTTTGGGATGGGCGTAACGCTCCATTTCTGCCGTCCAGCGTAAAAATCGCCACAAATTCTGTCGTTCCCGCCAGAGAAATTCCCAAAACTCCAGAATTCCGATCTGATGCATCTTTACGCCGGTATACGTCTCGATGCGCCACAGGAGATAAGGACTGCGCCAGGGCGCGAGGTGATGTCCGCGAGTTGCGTTCCAGAGAAACTGGACCATATAGCGCACAGGTACATCTTAAAACAGCCAGTGGTCGGCAGTCAGCGGTAAGTCCTGACTCCCGCCTACTCGCTACTCAGTTCATACTTTTTCATCAGGTGCCGGAAAGATCGATAGGAGATTTTCAGCAGATCGGCAGCCCGCGTCTGAACACCATTCGATTGCGCCAACGCCGATTTCAGAAGCGAAATCTCGACATCCGCAACATACTTCTCCATGTCCAGCCCCTCGGATGAGACCGCGGCTTGTACCGGGGCCCCGTTTCCGCCCGCGCCCGCTGCCATCGCCCGAGCCTTTGCCTTTTCGACGGGTAACTCGACGTGCAGCTCTTCGCTAGTTTCGAGCGCGACCGCCCGCTCAACCGTGTTCTCGAGTTGGCGGACATTTCCCGGCCACTCGTAGGCACACAAAGCCTGCATCGAGTCTCCATTTACCCGAAGAATGCTGCGCCCCGCTGCCGGAGCGTACTTCTTCAGAAAATGGTTTACCAGCATCGGGATGTCCTCGCGGCGCTCGCGCAAGGGCGGCACCACGATAGGAATTACACTCAGCCGGTAATACAGATCTTCGCGAAATGCATGCTCAGCGACCTGACGATCAAGATCGCGATTGGTGGCGGCGATGACTCGCACATCAATGGAAATTTCACCCGTTCCGCCCACTGGCCGGATGCAGCGTTCCTGCAGCACGCGCAGCAGTTTTACCTGCATAGTCAAGGCCATCTCGCTGATCTCGTCGAGAAAGATTGTGCCTTGGTCGGCTACCTCAAAGAGGCCCCGCTTGTTTTGGTTTGCGCCAGTAAATGCGCCCTTCACATACCCAAACAATTCACTTTCGAGCAGGGTTTCGGGAAACGCTCCGCAATTGATCGAGACGAACGGTTCAGCGGCCCGAGGTGAGCAGACATGTACAGCGCGAGCGACCAGTTCTTTTCCGGTGCCGCTCTCGCCGTAAATCAGAACCGTGCTTTGCGTCGATGCTACGGTCCGAATCGTTTGCTTCAGCTTCTCCATCGCGGGGCTGATGCCAACGATGTTGTCCAGAGAATTGCGGCTGGCCGCGTCGCGCTTGAATGCGAAGTTCTGCCGGCCCAGGGTTAGCTTCTCGACTGCGCGGTTAATTGCCAGTTTGATTTCGTCCACCAGCCCGGGGCACTTGCGGATGTAATCCGTAGCGCCACCGGCTTTCACGGCTTCAACGGCGGCTTCGTAATCCTCGACTGCGGTGATCAGGATAACGGCGGAATCCGGCGATACCTGGTGCGCGTGCCGCAGAACCTCGATGCCGTCCGTTCTCGGCATTTTGATGTCCGTAATGACAACGTCATAAAGAGCGCCGTCTAGCTTGCGCTTGGCTGCCTCGCCTGAGTTAACCGTCTCGACTTTATGGCCTTCGCGACGCAGCGCAATGTCCAGCATTTCACAAATGGAGCGCTCGTCGTCGCAGATGAGGATATTAGCCACGCGCGCCTCCGGCCACGGCTGGGACACTTATCGGGTGAAATGCTTGCTCTGAGTGTTCGGCTGCGGGCAGGTTCACTGGTTCTCCTGCCACAAGGCGCGCCAGGCGCAGCACAAATACGCAACCTTGCCCAGGTTTGGATCGCGCCCATACTTTGCCCTCGTGGGCTTGGACAATCTGATACACAATGGCTAAACCCAGTCCGGTACCGCCTTCAAATTGTGACTGAAACGGCTCGAAGATCTTTTCGATCAGTTGCTGACTGATTCCCGGTCCAGTATCGGCAAAGGTAAGTTCCCACTCCGTACCAATCGAATTCACCGCAACCGTAAGAGTCCCACCTTCGGCCATCGCGCGAACCGCGTTGCCACAGATGTTCCAGAACACCTGCTTGATTTTGTCGCCATCTGCCAATGCCCAGGCCTGCCCCGTGTTCAACTTCCGCTCGATTTTGATCGGCCAATGTTCGCTGGCCAAACGATTTTCCAGCAACGTAAGCGTGTCTTCGAGCAACGGTAACAGGTCGACTTTCTTGAACTGGTACTGTTTGCCCCGGGAATAAGCCAGGAAATCAGTAATGATTCCGTTCAACCGCTCCGACTCCCGAGTCACGATCTGCAGCAACTGGCGATGCTCTTCGCTGAGGTCTGGAATTGCGGAGAGCATGTGGACCGATCCAGCGATGGAAGTCAACGGGTTGCGGATTTCGTGTGCAATGGCCGCGGCAAGCCGTCCGACTGCCGCGAGCCGGTCCTGCATGCGAATCTCGCGCTCAAGGCGGCGAACTTCGGTCAAGTCATCCAGGGTGTAGACGTAGCCGGACAGGCCGCCGTCCGGCGCTACCAAACTGGAAACCAGAATGCGAAACGTTTTCCGAAAGCCATTTCGCGCCGAAAGTCGAACCTCCGCATGAGGCCGTTCCGAGTCCACGCGGGGAAGCGGATCCATAAACAAACGGTGAATCGGCTGATTGAGAAGCTCTTCGCCCGCATACTCGAGCAATTTCTGCGCAGCAGTATTCGCGAAAGTGATGTGTCCGTCGAGGCCTGTTGTAATTAGACCCTCGCTTATCGAACGAATAATGTTTTCGTGCAGGGCCTGAAGGTTCTCCAGTGCACCACTGGTATCTTTTAGCTCAACATCAACCTGCCGCAGCTTGGTGACTAGTACCCCGGCGAGGTAAGCAACCGCCAAATACCCAAAAAGGTTGACGAAGATGATGGCAAAGAGTGCTTTGAATTCCGGGTGTGTGACCGAGTATGAAGGGATGACTTCGAAATAAGTAAGATCGAGTACCGCCCCATAAAGAATGAATGCCAGTGCCGCGGTGAGGTAGGCCCAGATGCGGGGCAACAGAATACAGGCAACGATAATTACGAGTGGATACAGAAAGTTGTACGAACTATCCACCCCTCCCGTCGCATAGATGACAAGGCTCACCAGCGTCATGTCAGTGAGCACTTGCAGCAGTGACTGAATTCTGTATTCCTGCCAGAAATTCAGCAGAAGCACATAGAAGATCGACACCACGTACCACAGCAAAACAATGTCGATAAAAAGACGAATGGGGAAGATGGTCGGAGTGATCTGGCAAATTGCCAGTTGCAACCCCAGAAGAAATGTCAGGATGATGATGCGGACTTTAACCAGCCAGGCCAGCCATTGCCGCTCATCGAAAATGGATTGCATTCAAATTCTCGTAGCTGATAGCTAGCAGCCGGGGCGAATGGGCAGGAGCCGCTCCCCGGCTGCTAGCTACAACGCTTCTTGTTAGCCGGCCAACTTGGCAATCATGGAGAACAACGGCATATACAGTGAAATGACGATGCCTCCAATCATGATTCCGAGCATGCCGATGATGACCGGTTCCAGCATGGCCAACATGTCCTTGGTGGCAGCATCGACTTCGTCTTCGTAGAAGTCGGCAATCTTCTGGAGCATCGAGTCCATGGCGCCCGTAGCTTCGCCGACGCCGATCATCTGCGTCACCATATTGGGAAATACACCAGATTCGCGAAGAGGATCGACAATGGTGCGGCCTTCTTCAATGGCTTTCCGAACCCGCATTAGCGCTTCTTCCAGTACCCGGTTTCCGCTAGTGCGAGCTGTAATGGAAAGGCCTTCGAGAATTGGCACTCCGGATGTGATCAAGGTGCCCAGTGTTCGCGTGAATCGGGCTACCGCGATCTTCCGTAGAAGCATGCCGATAATCGGCATTTTGAGCAGTGCAAAGTCCATGTAATAGGACGCCCGCGGATTCTTTCGCATCTGCTTTATTCCGAAAACGATTCCGCCGAGGCCCACCACGAAGAACCACCAGAACTGTCCGATAAACGCGCTCAGCCCGATGACGATTCGGGTGGGCAATGGCAGTGCCACACCAAGGCCGGCAAACAGGTTTGCAAAGATCGGGACAACCCATTTCAACAACGCGGCCACGATTAACAATGCCAGCGAGACGACCGCGACAGGGTAGATCAACGCGGATTTCACGGCGGCTTTCAGTTTGACGGCCTTTTCTACGTAAATTGCGAGACGCTGCAAAATCACGTCGAGAATACCGCCGGTTTCACCCGCCTCGATCATGTTCGTGGTGAGATCATCAAAAATCTTCGGATGCTGCCGCATTGCGTTGGCCAGGGTCGACCCACCTTCAACCGTCGTTCGGACTGCGGTAAGGGTCTTTTGGAACGCTTGATTTTCCTGGTTTGCAGCCAGAATCTCGAGACATTGCACGAGCGGCAAGCCGGCGTCGATCATCACGGAGAATTGCCGGAAGAAAACGGCGATCTCTTTGACCTTTACCTTGCCTGAGCCGAAGGTGGGTAGGGCAAATTCCTTGCCCTTTTCGCGAATGGCGCCGGGAGTGATGTGCTCCCTTCGAAGCTGCATTGCTAATGCCTGCTTATTGGCAGCAACGCGTTCTCCTGTGATCTTCTCGCCTTCTTCGCTCTTTCCCGAAAATGTAAAAACTGGCATGGGATCCTCTCTTCACTTGGTTGATCCGGTACAACTCACGCGCACCGGCTTCTCAAGTACTTCTGGAATTCCGGATTACAAAACCTATCGTTTGGCCGGCGCAGCCGCCTTCGCCATGGGTTGCTGCGACGAACGCCCGAGCAAACTTGCTCCACGATTGATCATCTCGGTCAGTTCGTCCTGGTTGCTGGAACGGGACAAAGCCATTTCCATCGAAATTTGCTTCTGGAAGTATGCCGTTGCCAAAGCCTGATTGAATGTCTGCATGCCGAATTTGTCCTGGCCAGACTGCATCGCCGAATAAATCTGATGGATCTTGTCTTCACGAATCAAGTTTCGAACGGCGGCATTCGGAACCAGAATTTCCATCACCATGCTGCGCCCTTTTCCATCCGCCTTGGGCAGCAAGCTTTGACACATGATGCCCTCCAGCACCAACGACAACTGCGCGCGAATTTGCGGTTGCTGGTGAGCTGGAAACACATCGATAATTCGGTTGATGGTGGAGGAAGCTGAGTTGGTGTGCAACGTACCAAAAGTGAGGTGGCCGGTTTCCGCGATACGCAATGCGGATTCAATGGTTTCGAGGTCTCGCATTTCGCCGATCAGAACGACGTCAGGGTCTTCACGAAGGGCAGCCCGAAGTGCGTCTGCGAAACTCTTGGTGTCGGCGTGCAACTCACGCTGATTGACCACACAGTTCTTGTTCATGTGCACGAATTCGATCGGGTCTTCGATCGTCAGGATGTGATCGTGCCGTTCGGAATTGATCTTGTCGATCATGGCGGCGAGGGTGGTCGATTTGCCCGACCCTGTAGGGCCAGTTACAAGGACCAATCCTCTTGGCTTGTCGCACATTTTGCTCACAACTGCCGGAAGACCTAGTTGGTTAAAGGACTTGATTTCGAATGGAATCAATCGAAAGACAGCGGAGGTAGCACCGCGCTGATTGAAAACATTGGCGCGGAATCGGGCCAGGCCTTTCAAACCGAAGGAGAAGTCCAGTTCCAGGTTTTCTTCAAAACGATGCTTTTGCGAGTCCGTCATGACGCTGTAGGCCAATTGCTTGGTCTCAGCCGGCGTCATCTGCGGAAGATCGAGCGGCACCAGATGCCCGTGAACTCGGATTTGCGGAGGAGAATTGGTCGTTAGGTGTAGGTCGCTTCCCCCCATCTCCAGCATTCGTTTCAACAGATCGCTTAACGAGAGCCCCATACTGTTCCTTTCATCTCCTTAGGTAGTCCGAACCGTTTGTTCCCCTGTTCCCAATTAACTGATCGTTTCTCGAGCCACTTCTTCGAGTGTGGTCATCCCCGCTGCGACCTTAATCAAGCCGCTGCGGCGGAGGGTAATCATGCCCCGCTCAATGGCTTTCTTCTTAAGCTCGACAGCCGACGCCCCGACCAGAACCAACTCCTTAATCTCGTCATCCACTTCCATGACCTCGTAAAGACCCGCACGCCCTTTGTAGCCAGTGTTATTGCAGGTCCCGCAGCCTTTGCCTTTCTGGATCTTCACCGTTTTCGCTTCTTCCGGCGTGTAGCCCTCGTCGATCAGAGCTGGCACTGGCACATCGATTACTTCCGCGCAGTCCTTGCAAATTCGTCGCACCAGGCGCTGTGCGCAGATGAGGTGGACTGAGGTCGCGACCAGGAATGGCTCAATGCCCATATTCATCAGACGGGTGATCGTTTCTGGAGCGCCGTTGGTGTGCAAGGTCGAAAGAACCAAGTGGCCGGTGAGAGCGGCTTTAATAGCAATTTCCGCCGTTTCGAAGTCTCGAATTTCACCGACAAGAATGATGTTCGGGTCTTGCCGCAGGAATGCGCGCAGCGCAGCGGCAAAGTTCAGTCCGATCTGTTCTTTCATCTGAACCTGGTTGACACCGCCCAACTGGAATTCGACCGGATCTTCGGCAGTCATAATGTTGGTATCAGGTTGATTCAGGCGAGAGATGGACGAATACAACGTGTTGGTTTTGCCCGATCCCGTCGGCCCCGTTACCAACACCATTCCGTAAGGCTTGAGAATGGCTTTTTCGAATTTGGTCAGCGACTCCGGCTCAAAGCCCAGCTTCGTCATATCGAGCCGCAAGTTCTCTTTGTCGAGCAACCGAAGCACGATCTTCTCGCCCCACAGCGTGGGCAACGTGCTGACGCGGAAATCGAGCTGTTTCTTCCGGCCGCCAATATTCATCTTCAGCATGATGCGGCCATCTTGCGGCAACCGCTTTTCGCTGATGTCGAGCTTCGACATGATCTTCAAACGCGAAGTGATCGCGTCTTTCAACTTGAGCGGCGGAGTCATGATGCTCTGTAGCACGCCGTCAATACGGAACCGGACACGAAACTCTCGTTCATAAGGCTCCATGTGGATATCGCTGGCGCCGCGCTTGACGGCGTCCGTCAGAACGAGATTGACGAGCTTGACGATGGGAGCTTCGTCGGCGGCTCGCTCCAGATCGGCAAGCCCCATTTCTTGTTGCTCGGCCTGGAGTTCGACGTCGTTCTCGTCCATCTCGGACATCGACATCATGACCTGTTCGAGATTCTCTTCTTCTTTTGTCGTCCCGTAAGCTTTATCGATTCCCTCGAGGATCGAATTCTCTGAGGCCACCACCGGCTCAATGTTAAAACCGGTCATGAACTTGATATCGTCCATCGCGAACACGTTGGTGGGATCCACCATCGCGATGGTGAGCGACGCACCCACGCGGCTCAGCGGAAGAATTTGATATCGCTTGGCGGTCTCGAAAGGGATGAGTTTGACGACGGCAGGATCGATTTCAAAATAGGAAAGATTGATAGCCGGGACGCCATACTGCCGTGACAGGAAGTTGGTGACATCCTCGTCGCTCAAAAAGCCCAGCTTGACCAGAGCGGCTCCCAGGCGGATGTTGTTTTCCTTCTGGGACTTGACCGCTTGCTCCAACTGCTCTGGGGTAATGATCTTCTCTTTGACGAGAAGATCACCCAGCCGTTGTGACATGCCTCGATCTCCTATTGCAAGGCGCGAGAGTTAATGGCGCTGTGCGCGCGAACTTAGCTGGCCATCGAGGGAAACAGCGAACGATTCGCGCTGACATAAATTGTCACCGCTATCTCGTTACTGCGCGAGTAACTTTGGTACTTGTACGGCTTGGTCCTGAGGGAGGAACGGTTTACGCCGCCGCAAATGGCTGCAAACGAGGGGACTCTACCAACTAGACCCCAAACATACACCGACTTTCGTAACTCACCTGCTGACGTTGTGACAGAATGCGCACCGAGCCTACCCTCACCACGCATCCGCATATAATTAGGCATAGTTGGTTCGCATTAGCCCAGTTCTTGGTGATGACCGCGAATTCTTCAAATTTGACGCGTCAAGGCCCTGCCAGTCGCAAACGTGTGATCATCCCGGTCGCGTTTGGCTTGGTAATTCTGTTCGCAATATTGTTCGCCCTGACCTCGTTCGATTTGCCCCAGGCGCTTAATCCCGATACCAATCAGCAGCTATTGATTTTTGCTTCGCTGGCAGTTCTGATCTTTGTTCTTTTCTTGGTCCTGACGTTTGTACTCGTTCGCAATGTCCTCAAGCTTTTCGCCGAAAGAAGACTTGGTGTACTAGGATCCAAGTTCCGGACTCGGCTTCTAGTCGCAAGTTTGCTGCTATCGTTTCTGCCCGTCATCGGCATGTTTTTCTTCGCCTACGTTTTGATGAACCGCTCTATAGACAAATGGTTCTCGACCCCCGTGGAGGAAGTACGGAGGGACACGGCAACGATGGCATCCCTCGTCTCCGATTACGCCGCACAAAACGCAGCCGCCGAGGCAACTTCGATTGCAAATTCTCCTGCTTCCCAGAAAGCCTTTGCCACTGGGGATTTCGGAGAAATGCCCGACGAGTTCCAACGTCACCAGTCAACCTTGCAAGGAGGTTTTGCGGTCGCCCTGCTGAATGGCAATGCACAAACATCTTCAGGGTTGTCGGTACCCTGGACTGCCCTTCGGTCGAAGCTTGACGAAATACCCCAGCATCCTCGAGGCCACCCAGTAACTTTTTCGTGGGGACAAACCGAATATAGCCTGGGAACGGCTGCTGTTGGCGATCATGGAAAGATCCTGGTGGCGATGCCGCTGCCCAAAAACTTTTCTGAGACGGTGCGGCAGGTCGAGGCCAGCCAACGACGTTATCTCGAATTGGCTCGCGGCCGAAGACTGGTGCGCCGCGTCTACATGGAAGTGCTGCTGCTGCTGACGGTCGTTGTTTTATTCGCTGCTACTTGGCTTGCTCTGTTTTTGTCCAAGCTAGTTACCAGGCCAGTCGTAGCCCTCGCAGAAGCCACGCAAGAGATTTCACGCGGTCGTTTGGATTATCGCGTCGAAGTCCGCGGTGCCGACGAAATCGGGGAATTGGTCCAGTCCTTTAACCGGATGGCTGCGGAACTGGAATCGAACCGGCGTCAACTTGAAACATCGAGAAATGAATTGGCGGCGGCCAACGTGGAACTTGAACAACGCCGCCGCCACATCGAGACAATCCTCGAAAGTATTCCGAATGGGGTACTCTCACTCAACGCAGAGCGGAGAGTGACACATGTCAACAGTGCGTTACTACGATTGCTGCATCCGTCCGGAACCGCCTCCACGACGAACGTGCTCATCGGTGCCTCGTTACGCGAACTGTTCAACGACGAAGTTGCGACCGACCTCGAGTCCCTCTTGCGAAGGTCCGACCGCATGGGAACGACGACCACTCAAATGGAGATGACCACCGAGCGGGAAAAGCCTAACGTTGCGATCACGGTAGCCACGCTAAAACATGGGACCCAAAGCCTCGGATACGTACTGGTATTCGAAGATATGTCTGAGCTGCTGAAGGCGCAAAAGCAAGCAGCTTGGCGAGAAGTCGCGAGGCGGGTTGCTCATGAGATTAAAAATCCGCTGACTCCAATCGCGCTCTGTGCAGAACGAATGAGGCGCCATCTAGAGCGAGGTCCGCAAGGTGATTCGGCTTCTTTCAAGGTGATGAAAACCTGTTCTGACACTATCGCTGCTGCGGTGGAGACAGTGCGGACCCTGGTCGACGAGTTCTCAGCTCTGGCTAGGTTCCCGACAGCGCATCCTCAGCCTTCGAGCATCAACAGCATCGTAGAAAATACCTTGGCGATGTTCGACGGCCGACTGGAAAACATTCGCATTCGAAAGACGCTCGCCGCGGGTTTGCCGGAAGTTATGGCAGATCCAGAAGCGATCAAGCGCGCCCTTGCAAACCTGCTGGATAACGCTGCCGAGGCCATGCAGCAGGCAATGTATCGCGAAGTTCAGATTGCCACCGCCCTCCTGCCCAGCCGTGATGCTGTCGAAATCACAGTGGCAGACACAGGGCACGGCGTTACTCAAGAGCTCAAGGAACGGTTGTTCTTGCCATATTTTTCAACCAAAAAACGGGGAACCGGACTCGGGCTGGCCATTGTAAGCCGAATCGTAGAAGATCATCACGGATCGATCCGAGTCGAGGAGAACCGCCCGGTCGGCGCAAAGTTCATCATCGAATTGCCTGTGGTAGCAGAAGCTGTGGGATCACCGGCCATCAACCAGCATGCATAACATTCTGATCGTCGATGACGAGTCCAGTATTCGCCACTCCCTGAAAGATGTTCTGGAGGATGAGGGCTATAAAGCCGCTGGTGCGGAGAGCGGGGAGGCCTGCATCGAGAGCTTACGAAAAAACAATTTTGACATCGTTCTGCTGGATATTTGGTTGCCCGGCATGGATGGTCTAGAAACTCTTCAGAAAATTCGCGAAATGGAGTCTCCCCCCGAAGTCATCATGATCTCGGGACACGGAACAATCGAAACCGCGGTTCGGGCCACGAAGCTGGGGGCCTATGACTTTCTGGAAAAGCCCCTCTCGATCGATAAGACGCTCAGCCTCATCAAGCATGCAATCGACGCCAAGCGGTTACGGGATGAGAACCGTGATCTCAAAAAACAACTACTTCCGAAAACCGTTATCGTCGGGGACAGTGTGCCCATGAAGGCTCTGCGCCAACAGATCCAAATCATGGGGCCGACAAACGGAAGAGTACTGATTTATGGCGAGTCAGGCACCGGAAAGGAGTTGGTCGCCCGAGCCATCCACCTCCAAAGTCAGCGCAAAGACGAGATGTTTGTCGAGGTGAACTGTGCCGCGATTCCCGAAGACTTAATCGAGAGCGAACTTTTCGGGCACCGCATAGGCTCGTTTCCCGGGGCCGTCGCTGACAAGGAAGGTACCTTTCAGAAGTCCAACGGCGGAACGCTGTTCCTCGATGAAGTTGGCGATATGAGTCTGAAAACTCAGTCGAAGGTGCTGCGAACACTGGAGGAACAGACATTGGTCCCGGTCGGCGGGGATGAGCCCGTTACGGTGGATGTTCGGGTCATTGCGTCCACGAACAAGGACCTGGAAGAGGAAATTTCCAGGGGAAATTTTCGCGAGGATTTGTTCTACCGTTTGAACGTAATTCCGTTCTCTGTTCCTCCCATGCGGGAACGCAAGGAAGACGTGCCACTTCTGGCGCGATATTTCCTGAAAGAGTTTTCCGCAACCTATGGCCGCCGTTCCCGTGAGATCACAGATGATGCCATCGATGTGCTGATGCGTTACTCATGGCCGGGGAATGTCCGCGAATTGCGAAACGTCATCGAACGCATCGTGATTATGAATCCAACCGTCGTTCGTTTTGAGCGAAAGCACTTACCACCTCTGCTGCAAAGAGACGGTAGCCGGCGCAGTGCTTCGGGAGACTTCTCGACCCTGCACCAGGCGCGCGCAGCTTACGAGCGAGACTATATCCTGAAAAAGCTCGATGAGAATCATGGAAACGTGAGCCGCACGGCGGAGGTTCTGGGTTTGGAGCGTAGCCATCTCTATCGAAAGATGAAGAGCCTGGGCATTACCGCAAAAGAATAGCGGCCTTTCACCATTGCGGCACTAAGCTTGGCGGCGCCAGTCAAGCTCTTCAAGGAACGCGTGCGAATCGCGCCACCCGGGGCTCACTTTCACGAATAACTCCAAAAAAACACGAGTGCCCACGAGTTTCTCAATCTCCACTCGTGCAGCAGTCCCGATCTTCTTGAGCATCTGGCCATGTTTTCCCACGAGGATCCGTTTTTGGCCGTCCCGCTCACAGTGAATGGTTGCGGCAATCCGAGTAAGCTTCGCGCCCTCCTCAAACTGCTCAATTTCAACGCTGGTTGCATGAGGCACTTCTTCGCTCGTTGCCAGCAATACCTGCTCGCGAATAATTTCTGCGGTCATAAAGCGAACCGGCTGATCGGTGATTTGATCTTCCGGGAAATAGGGAGGGCCATCCGGCAGATTGGCGAGAATCTCATCTAAAAGCACATCCAATCCTTCCCGTTTTCGGGCCGACAAGGGAACGACCGCGTTAAACTCGTAGCGTCGACCATAGTCCTCAATCATCGGCAACAATGTCTCTTTGTGCCGAAGCAAGTCAATTTTGTTGAGGAGAAGAAATACCGGGGTCCCGGTTTTTTTTGCCAGATCGATTGCAAATTGATCTTCACGGCCGACCTTCTGTGTGGCATCGACGATCAGCAGAAGCAGATTTGCCCCTTCCAGAGCCTCTCGGACTTCCCCCATCATCTTCCGGCCGAGGGAACTGTCGGGCTTATGCACGCCTGGCGTATCGATCAGGATGATTTGTCCAGCAGCTCGATTCTTCCGTTTCGGGATTTGGACGATCCCTAGAATCCGGTTGCGAGTAGTCTGCGGCTTGGGGCTCACAATCGCTAACTTTTCGCCCACCAAAGCGTTCAGAAGCGTCGATTTTCCGGCATTAGGCCGGCCAATTATGCACACGAAACCAGAACGAAAAGCCATTGGAAATTTTGTAATTAGGTAATCGGGTAATTTCGTACCTTGAGCCAAATGTAAATTGCGCCAACTGAATCGAGCTAAGTTACAAAATTACTCAATTACAAAATTACAAAATATCTCAATTCATATCAGTCGCATTTGCTTGGGCTCAACCGCGGTAATTCTGACTCTTTCCACCTTGCGCTCGGTAGATTCCAGCACCTCGAAGCGCAGGCCGTCATCCTCGACAATCTCACCTTTTTGCGGAATCCGGCCAGCGAGTTCGCTCACCAGCCCGGCTATTGTCGCCGATTCCTTGCCTTCGGGCCTCATCCCGAAGAGTTCGTCGATGCGATCTACGTCCATGTTCCCCGGGACGACATACGAGTGATCATTCTCGCGCACAACGTCGGCTTTGTCGTGTTCGTCGCGGATCTCCCCCACAATCTCTTCCACCAGATCCTCAATCGTGACCAAGCCGGCGACGCCGCCGTATTCGTCAACGACGATTGCCATACGAATGTTGTTCTTCTGCATTTCGCGCAGGAGATCACTCCCTAACTTGCTTTCGGGAACGAAATAAACATCCTTGCGCATGATGCTGCCCACCGTCCGGGTTCGTGCTTCCGCGTCGGCAACCTGGAGTACGTCCTGGGCGTAAATGATGCCCTTGATATTGTGAATGGTGCCTTCATACACAGGCACGCGCGAAAACGGCCTTTGCCGCAGCAACTCCACGAACTGCTCGACCGTTGCGGTCGTGGGTACGGCAACAATCTCAGGGCGCGGCTTCATCGCTTCTCGAACCGTTTTTTCGCCGAATTCCACGACAGACTGAATCAAGTCACGGTTGCTTTCATCCAGAATTCCTTCTTCTTGACCGGCCTCAATCAAAGCGTCGACAGCTTCTGCCTGAGTCTCGGGTTGCTCGTCGACATGCTCTCTCGTCAACGAGACTACCGATTGCAAAAATCCAAGTACGAGGGTCACTGGCAAAGTGACGTATATCAAAATCTTCAGGAAAAGCACCCAATGTGTCAGCCACAAACCCTTGGTGCGGGAGAAAAACAGAAACGGCAGGAAGCGTTGAAAGATAATTACGATCAGGATCAGACTTAACGTCGCCTGCAGGATTTCGTAAATACTCCAAGCACGATCGCGAAAGACCGTGAAACCCACCAGCATGGCGATAGCTGCTGTGACCAGCTGCGTCAGAACCGCCATCGAGAGTGCAGCGCGATCACGGCTTACGCCCAGCTTGGGTTCGATCTTTTGCTCGAACGCATCAATATTGTCTTGAAATTCTCGCGAGAGAAACTTGCCAATCTCGGAGTACACGCGATCGACGTAGGAGACAAGAGTGAGCAAATCCAGTAAGGCGAGAAGCGCAACCGCGATTACGGCGTTCATGTGGTGCTCATCTTGTCCGAGCGGTTCTGCCGGTACTCCTTGCTCGGCCGTTCCGCCGATTTCGCTCAAGAAAAGATCGAGAGATTAGCACGGAAGGCAACGAAAGCGCGTTCTGTAGCTCTTCTTCTTTTCGCGCCATTTGGCCATTATCTCGCTCATGATCGTAGCCTGCGAGATGAAGCAAACCATGCAGCGCAAGGATCTTAATTTCTACGGCGGCAGTGTGACCCAGATTATGTGCATTTGCTGCGGCGATTTCTGCAGAAATTGCGATGTCGCCAGCAAGATCGTCTGCATTTTCCACTGCCGGAAAGGATAATACGTCTGTACCCTTATTTTTCCCTCGAAATTCGCGGTTCAAGCGGCGAAGTTCCTGGTTAGTACTCACCAGGATATTCACCCCACCTTTTAGCGGCACAGCGCGTTGAGCGCGCGCTACAAAGCTGGCCAATCCTGCCTCTGTCAAGCCACGAACGCGTTTTCGAAAGATGATCAACCTGCCCGAATCCCTCGTAAAGCAAAACAGGAGGGCAGCCAACTGGACGCCCTCCTGCTAAATTCTAAGCTCTATTCTTCCGTCTGAAGTTGTCCATTCAAAGAAGGAATGTTCTCCGGCAATGGCGCTTCATGGCTCTTTCCGTTAGCACCATTCTTTGCCTCAAGTAGGGACATCTGTTGCTCCGCGATTCGCGATTTGTGTTCGTCATAAGCGCGAATAATTCTTTGCACGAGATGGTGACGGACCACATCGCCTTCATCAAAGTAAACGAAGCTCAACCCCTCGACGCCCTTCAGTACATCGACCGCTTCGAGCAAACCACTGCGGCGCGCGTTTGGTAAGTCAATCTGCGTAATATCGCCAGTGATCACGGCCTTGGAGTTAAATCCGAGTCGAGTCACGAACATTTTCATCTGTTCGGAGGTTGTGTTTTGTGCTTCATCCAGAATCACGAACGAATCATTCAGAGTGCGGCCGCGCATAAATGCGATCGGTGCAATCTCGATGACGTTCTTCTCGAGAAAACGGTCAACCTTCTCGGGATCGAGCATGTCGTAGAGGGCGTCGTACAGCGGACGAAGATAAGGATCGATTTTTTCCTGCAGCGTTCCCGGTAAAAATCCGAGCCGCTCGCCTGCCTCTACGGCCGGCCTCGCCAGAATGATGCGATTCACTCGCTTGGCCAGTAAAGCAGAAATCGCCATCGCTACGGCGAGATAGGTCTTTCCTGTGCCGGCAGGGCCGACGCCGAAAACCATGTCGTGCTGTTCGATGGCGTCAAGATAGCGCCGCTGATTCAGGCTCTTTGGTTGAACCGAGCGCCGTCCGAGTGAGCGCTGCCGGCTTGCCTCGGCCAAACTTCGAAGAGTAACTTTAGGATCGGCCACCACGACCCGCAGCATGCTGTTCAGGTCGCCATTATTAAATGTATGTCCAGAGCGCTGCAATTGATCGTAATCGGCGAAAATCTGCTCGGCACGAGCGACATCGGAAGCGGCCCCGTCCAGTTCAACCGAGTCGGAGCGAAGGTCAATATTGATATTCAGACCGTCTTCCAACACATGAAGATTTTCGTCTCTGGTTCCGAACAGAGTTTCAATGCGTGGACTGATCTCGATACTTTTCTTCATTCAGTTTTGACAATCACCTCAGCCTAGCCGTCGCGAAAACCTGGTTCCAGCCCCGCCGAAACGGTCAAATGACCGTAGCTTGGATGCGTTGCCCCAATCTCGCGAAGTACGAGCGGTTAATGGATTCGAAGCTAAAAGTATTCTCTTAATGGTGGAATTAGACGGAAGGCTCGCACCTACGGTGCAGGCAAATACCATTAACGATAGGGTACGCTCGGCGCTGGCTGCAGTCAATCAGGCCAAAACTCCCGAGCTTTGCTACGTTACCCCTGGGATCTGCACACGAATAAATCGAGGTTTGTAGTCGTCCGCACAAACTAAGTCTTTGCTGTTATTGGCGTTTACGTTATAGGAGATCAGGATGCCCGACGAATCGGTGAATTCTGGGTGCGCCTTTGGATTGTACGCAACCAGAGTCCCAACTTTGCATCCGTTGGCGCCCGCTTCCGGCGTTATGTAGACAGTCGTTTTGTTGGACCAAGGCCCTTGCGGAGAGCAGGAATACCAAGTGGTCACCGCGTCCCACAGCGGGTAGGGCGGATTCTCGGGATCCATGCCGGTCATCATATAGAAGGTGCCCCCGTTATACGTCATCGGGTGGACCGAGTATTCCGGAGTTACGGCCTCGACGCCGCTCATGGCTGTCGCGTTTGCTTCGCCAGTCATCCATTTCCCTTGAGTTGCATTCCAGAATTGCCACTTTGTAGCGTTGGTCAGATTGGCGAGAGAAGTTGTGCGCGCGAGGTAAGGTGTCTTCGTGTCCGTTCCCGGATCTTTGAGCCCGTAAATGTAATAGAAGTTTCCAACCTGTTGAATCTTGGTACCCCACTCAAGGCTTGTGTCCAAACCGGCGATCGGGGTGATCGAGTCGACCTTCATGCTCGGCCAAGAGAGCTGAGCTACCGAGTGTCCGACTAATTGGAATGCCCCTGTCCACTCCAGCAGAACGATCATGATCTTCGAGGTTCCGGATGGCGAAGTAACAACTACGCCGTCGCCCTGCCAAAACCAGTCATTCTTATTAGCCGGAACGAAATAGGAACTGGTATTCGGCGGATAACCTACCGTCGTCCACGAACCGGTCGATTGATTCAGAATGGTCAGAGAATTGTGCGCCGTAAATAGCCAGTTGCTTCGCCTACGGGTACTGGCATTGACGGTACCGATGTAGGAATCCGACCACATCCACAGATTGGTGCCATCCGGCAGAGCGAGAGAATACGTGCCATCTCCACCGGTCCAGCCAGGGCCGTTTTGAGTCACATATGCGTCAAAAGTAGTGTCAACGACACCAGCGGTCGGCGCAGCCGGAAGTGTGCATTGCGCCTGCGCAAGCAAAGAAATAAGCAGGAATGCGCCAAGAAGGGTAAGGCCTTTGGAAAAAGTCATAGGAAATTCTGGACTCCACTGAGAAGAGCCTCTGATGAGGCGTCGG
>Ga0335078_10006349_pt1 | contig 17505 bp, 19 predicted proteins | sample Lox_Sample_32_FD_206711 | JGI IMG/M metagenome (GOLD analysis project Ga0335078, IMG submission 206711) | Soil microbial communities from Loxahatchee National Wildlife Refuge, Florida, United States - Lox_Sample_3.2 | ecosystem: Environmental > Terrestrial > Soil > Wetlands | place: USA... | reverse complement strand
GGTTCCACCGCCAGCGCCGCGATCAGGAACGGCACGCCGAGGCCTAGCGAATAGATGGCGAGCATGCCGGCGCCTTTGGCCACCGTATCCTCCGACGCCGCGACCGCGAGGATGGCGGCGAGGATCGGCCCGATGCAGGGCGTCCAGCCGATGGCGAAGGCGAGCCCCATCAAATAAGCGCCCCACAGGCCGACCGGCTTCGCCATTGCGAGGCGTTTCTCGTGCATCAACCATGCGATCGGCGTGAGCCCAAGAAAGTGCAGACCCATGACAATGATGGCGACACCGGCCAGGATCCCCAGCGGTTCGGAATAGACCCGCAACAACGAGCCGATCTCGCTGGCGCTCGCTCCCAGCGCAACGAACACGGTGGAGAAGCCGAGCACGAACAAGACTGCGGCGATGATCGTTTCACGCCGCACCTGCGGCTCGGTCTCGGCGTCGGCAAGCCGTTCCAGCGAAGCGCCGGTAAGATAGACGAGATAAGGCGGCACCAGCGGCAGCACGCAGGGCGACAGAAAGCTCAGCATTCCCGCAAGCAGCGCGGCAAGGATGGTTACATTCATGGCGCATGAAATGCACCAAGCGGCGTGGCGATTGCAAGGCGCGTACTCCCTCTCCCCGCATGGGCGGGACAGGATAAGATAACGCCATGCGCAATCTGATCACCGACGTCGCCGGATTGAAAGTTGGCAATGCCGAGGACATTGGCCTCGGCTCCGGCTCGACCGTGGTCGTATTCGACGCGCCGGCCGTGGCCTCGATTGACGTGCGTGGCGGCGGGCCGGGCACGCGCGAGACCGCGCTCCTTGACCCGGCGCAGACCGTCGAGGGCATCGACGCGATTACCCTGTCGGGTGGATCGGCATTCGGCCTCGACGCCGCATCGGGTGCACAAGCCTGGCTGCGCGAGCAGGGGCGCGGTTTCCCGGTGCGGACCGCCCGGATCCCCATCGTGCCTGCAGCCGTGCTGTTCGATCTCTTGAGCGCCGGCAACAAAGACTGGGGCCGCTTTCCACCCTACCGCGACTTCGGTTATGCCGCCGCCGCAGCCGCCGGTCTCGACTTCGCGCTCGGCAGCGTCGGGGCCGGCGCCGGCGCGACCACGGTCAATTGCAAAGGCGGCCTGGGTTCTGCCTCAGGCCAAACTGCCGACGGCTGTACTGTCGGCGCGCTCGCTGCAGTCAATGCCGTAGGTAGTGTCACTATCGGCCGTGGCCCGTGGTTCTGGGCGGCGCCGTTCGAAGTAGACGATGAATTCGGCGGCCGCGGACTGCCGCAGCCGTTTCCGCCGCAGGCGCTCGATCCGGTCGTCAAGGGCAGCGCCCGGGCGAGCACCACGCTGGTCGTGGTGGCGACCGACGCGGTTTTAACTAAGGCGCAGGCCAAGCGCTTGGCGGTGATGGCGCAGTCGGGCCTGTCGCGCGCCATCTACCCCGTCCATAGTCCACTCGACGGCGATGTGGTATTTGCCGCCTCGACGGGACGCCGACAGCTTCCCGATACCGTCGTCGGGCTGACCGCGCTGGGCACGCTTGCCGCCAATGTCGTCGCCCGCGCGATAGCGCGGGGCGTTTATGCCGCCAAGGCGCTGCCCTTGCCCGGCTCGATGCCCAGTTGGCAGGAGCAATTTCGCCGTTAACGCAACGGGTTGAGACCTGCCCAATATTAGCATGCCGCGGAAACCACAACCCCATTCTCCACCGGCCTTGGCGTAGTTTTCATTGACTCGCTCCCCGATTGCGCCTTCACTTTAAGGTAGGTTGGTCCGCTAGTGGATTAGTCCGGTAGATTTGTGCGGAGGGTTCGATGCGCCTCGTCGTCGTTGTCTGTGCGGCGTTGCTCACATTGGGTCTTGCGGCGTTCGGCGTCGTCGCCGCGCATAAATCGCCGAGTTCGCTCGTCGCTTTTGCCGAGCACTTCGTGTCGCCAGCCCAGGCGACGAGCGCAGCCGCTCCGGCAACCGGCACCCAGCCCGTTCAACGCGCCGCCACGGCGCCGGCCGCCATGCAGGCTCCGGTCATCAAAGCCTCGGAACCGACCACCGCGCCGGCGCCCGCCACACAGACCACCGCGCCCGCGCAACTCGTCGTCGCACAGAACACTGCGGCCGCCGCCGAAACGCCGCCACCCGCACCGACACCGGCACCCGCCAAACCGCAAACCTCGCTTTGGCCCACCACCATTCCGGAGTGCCATAATCCCGACGCGCTCGGCATGTCGCGCATCGTTCAAATCGATACCACCGGAGGGCCCGCCTTCGGCACCGAGCACTTCAAGCAATACGATTTCTTGCGCGAGAAGGAAGTGGTGCTGACTTTCGACGACGGTCCATGGCCGCAGAATTCCGAGATGGTGCTCAAGGCGCTGCAGGATAACTGCGTCCGTGCGACGTTCTTCGAGATCGGCGAGCACGCCACCTGGAGTCCCCAAATCACCAAGGAACTGGTGGACGCCGGGATGACGGTCGGCACCCACACCTGGTCGCACAAGGATTTGGCGCGAAATCCCTATGCCAAGGACATCGAGCAGGCCAAACAAGAGATCGAAATGGGCATAAGCGCCGTGCATATGGCTGCCGCCGGCGGCCCGATCGCGCCGTTCTTCCGTTTCCCCGATCTGCAAATGCCGCCCGATTTGCTGGCCTATCTCGGCACCCGCAACATCGCGACGTTCTCGACCGATATCGACACCTTCGACTTCAAGATTCACAAGCCGGAGGACGTGGTCAAATCGGTGATGACCAAGCTCGCCAAGAACGGCAAGGGCATCCTGTTGATGCATGACTTCCAGCGCGGGACGGCGGAAGCGATGCCGGAAATCCTGCATCAGCTGCACCTGGCCGGTTACAAGGTCGTGGGCATGGTGCCGAAATTCGCGGTGACGACGATTCCGAAATACGACGACATGGTGCGGGCGAACGACAAATACTCGTCCAGCAACAATACGCGGCCGGAAAACAGCGTCATCAAGACGATCAGCAATTGACGTTGTTCCGGCGCGGCCCGAAGGCCCGAGCCGAATGAAAAGCTTCGCGAAGCAATCCAGTGGAACAGCTGGATTGCTTCTCTGCTTTCGCTCCCGTCAATAACGGCTATCGCATGAACCGTTCTGCACTATAGGGCTGCGGATCGCTGAACGGCGTCGCGCCGGTCATCATTTCGGCGAGAAGCCGGCCGGTCGCCGGACCGAGCGTCAGCCCCCAATGCGCGTGTCCGCAAGCGAGCCACAGTCCGCCAAGCTTCGGCACGCGCCCGATGACCGGACGGGAATCGGCGAAGCACGGCCGCGCGCCAAGCCACGCTTGGGTTTCGACCGCTTCGCCGAGCGGAAAGAGCTCGTGGGCTGCCGGTAATAGGCGTGCAAATTGCACCGGCGTCGGCCGCGCATCGCGCGCGGCAAACTCGGCGCCGGTGGTCAGCCGGATGCCCTGCTCCATCGGCGCGAGGCAGTAGCCGTTCTCGGCATCGAGCACCGGGCGAGCGAGCGCGGCGTTGCCTTGCGGGCGGAAGTGACGGTGATAGCCGCGCTTGACCGCGAGCGGCAGCTTGACGCCCAGTGGATCGAGCACATCGCGCAGCCACGGCCCGAGCGCAATGACGACTTCGGCGGCATCGAGCGGCCCGGATGCCGTCTCGACCCGCCAATGCGAATGGGCGCGATGCAGCGTGCGTGCGTCGCCGGTGAATGACAATCCGCCGAGCGCGGCGAAACGCGCGGCGTAGGCGCGCGTCACCGCGAGCGGATTGCTAATGCTTACCGCGCCGGTCCAATGCACCGCGTGGCGGAAAACCGGATTAAGCGACGGCTCGAGCGCGCGCACCGCGCCGCCCTCCATCGCGACATTGGCGATGCCGAGGCTCGCGGCGAGATCCAATTCACGCTTTACGCCGGCGAAGGACTTGTCGCTGCGATAAAGCTTGAGCCAGCCGGTACGGCGGAAATATTTTGCGGCGCCAGCCTCCGCGCTGAGCGCATCGTGCTCGGCCACCGCGCGCGCGAACAACGGCCGCATCAACTGCGCCGTCTCCGCGAGGCGATCCGGCCGCGACGCGGCGCGGAAGGCAAACAGCCAGGGCGCGATCTGCGGCAAGAAGCTGAGGTGATAATTGGCGACGGGTGAGCGTTTCAGCGCGATGGCCAGCAGTGTCGGCCAATCAGATGGGAAGGCCGCTGGAAATATGGTGTTGCCCTCGATAATGCCGGCATTGCCGTAGGACGTCCCCTCGCCTGCATAGCCGCGGTCGACCAGCGCGACCGCAAGCCCGCGCTTGGCAAGATGGACTGCGACCGGGGTGCCGACGATTCCGGCTCCCAGCACGATGACATCGGTACGCGCCACAAATCCTCCCCTTGACCAAGCCTCGCCAGGCAATCTGGCGACGCCAAGGATAGCGGGCAAGTCTTGCGTTCAGCCAACAAGTCTTGCGTTCAGCCAACAAGTCTTGCGTTCAGCCAATTTGCCCGCGTTGCCCCGCGGGAAAGGCCGTGATACCCGGACGCATAAGCCTTGGAGAATCCGGTGCCTCGGCCGCTCATTATTGCCCCGTCGATCCTCGCCGCCGATTTCGCGAAATTGGGCGAAGAAGTGCGGGCCGTCGATGCTGCCGGCGCCGACTGGATCCATGTCGACGTCATGGACGGTCATTTCGTACCCAATATCTCGATCGGGCCGGACATCGTCAAAGCCATCCGGCCCTACACCAAAAAGCCGCTCGATGTGCATCTGATGATCGCGCCCTGCGATCCCTACCTCGAAGCCTTCGCCAAAGCGGGCTCCGACATCATTACGGTGCATGTCGAAGCCGGTCCGCACATCTACCGCTCGCTGCAAGCAATCCGCGCGCTCGGCAAGAAAGTCGGCGTGACCATGAACCCAGGCACCCCGGAAACCTCCGTTGAGCATGTCATCGACCTCGTCGACGTTATCCTCGTGATGTCGGTCAATCCCGGATTCGGCGGCCAAAGGTTCATTGCCGACGCCATCGGCAAAGTGCGCAATCTGCGCGCCATGGCCGGAGCCCGGCCGATCGAGATCGAGATCGATGGCGGCATCACGCCTGAAGTCGCTCCGGAAGCTGCGCGCGCCGGCGCCAATGCCTTCGTCGCCGGCTCCGCGGTGTTTAAGGACAAGACGCCGGAGACCTATCGCACCAACATCGCCGCCATCCGCAATGCGGTGGCCTTGGCGCGCGGAGATATGGCGTGACCATCCCCCGCTATAGCCGCCCGCAGATGACGGCGATCTGGACGCCGGAAACGCGATTTCGCATCTGGTTCGAGATCGAGGCTCATGCCGCCAGTGCCATGGCCGAGCTCGGCATGATCCCGAAATCGGCGGCCAAGACGATCTGGGAGAAAGGCAGCGCCGCGAAATTCGACATTGCGCGCATCGACGAGATCGAGCGCGAGGTCAAGCACGACGTCGTCGCCTTCCTTACCCACCTTGCCGAAATCGTCGGCCCGGATGCGCGCTTCGTGCATCTCGGCATGACCTCGTCGGACGTGCTCGACACCTGCCTGAACGTGCAGCTTAAGCGCGCCGCCGACATTCTCATTGCCGACATCGACGCACTCAAAACCGCGCTGGAGCGGCGCGCTCGCGAATACAAGTTCACCCCGACCATCGGCCGCTCGCACGGCATCCACGCCGAGCCGACCACGTTCGGACTGAAGCTCGCCGTCGCGTTTGCCGAATTCGCCCGCGCCCGGCGGCGCCTGGAAGAGGCGCGCAAGGAAGTCGCGACTTGCGCGATATCGGGCGCGGTCGGCACATTCGCGCAGGTCGATCCGCGCATTGAAGCCTATGTGGCGGAAAAAATGGGGCTCGCCGTCGAGCCGATCTCGACCCAAGTCATTCCGCGCGACCGGCACGCCATGTATTTCGCGACGCTCGGCGTCGTCGCCGCTTCGATCGAGCGGCTGGCGACCGAGATCCGGCATTTGCAGCGCACCGAGGTTTTGGAGGCTGAGGAATTCTTCTCCGAAGGTCAAAAAGGCTCCTCGGCGATGCCGCACAAGCGCAATCCCGTTCTCTCGGAGAACGTCGTCGGGCTTGCCCGCATGGTGCGCGCCTATGTGACGCCGGCGCTGGAGGACGTCGCGCTGTGGCACGAACGCGACATCTCGCATTCTTCGGTCGAGCGCATGATCGGGCCTGATGCCACCGTGACGCTTGATTTTGCGCTCCATCGCCTCACCGGGATCGTCGATAAGCTCATCGTCTATCCCGACAACATGCGAAAGAACCTCGACCGGCTCGGCGGGCTCGTGCATTCGCAGCGCGTGCTCTTGGCGCTGACACAAAAGGGCGTGGCGCGCGAGGACGCCTACCGGCTGGTGCAACGCAACGCCATGAAAGTCTGGGCTGGCGGCGGCGATTTTCTCTCGCTGCTGAAAGCTGACCCCGACGTGCGCAAGCATTTGAGCGAAGCGGAACTCGCCGCCAATTTCGACCTCGATTTTCACATGGCGCAGGTCGATACCATCTTCGCCCGCGTCTTTGGCCGGCCCTGACTGCCGTTAACCATACGCATTCTACAATAATGACGGGGTTTCCTTGCCTTGCCCGACTCGTCGGTGTGACGTAGGGTCATGTAACCAACCGGGGAGAGAATCATGAGCCGTTTGGTACGCAAGCCGAAATTACCCGAGACGCAGCCGGCGCAGACCTCCGACTTCGGCGGTATGTTCCAGTCGCGCGCCCAGACCGCGACGACTGCCGGCGAACCCGGCGACGACTATCTGACGCGGATGGTGAAATATATTCCGGCCGAGATCATCGGCTGCTCGATGCTGGTCAATTCCATTTTGGCGCAGGCCGTGGCCGCCGGTAACGGGACGGCGACGATGGCCGGGCTCTCCGTCACCACTATCGCGGTTGGCGCCTTGCTGGCCGGTTTGATCTTGACGCCGTTGTTCTGCTGGTATGTGCGCGAGGACGGTGACGCCTGGGTCGTCAATGCGGTCGTTTCCACGATCGCTTTCCCGTTCTGGGCTTATCTGATGGGCGCGGTCGCCTTCGCCAAATTCCATGACGGCAATCTGGCGGCGATCCTGATTCTGACTTTCACCGCGGTGAGCGGCCTTGTCGCGCCGCTGCCGGACGGGTCGGTTGCGGCAGAGCAGAAAGCCGCGAACCCGAAAGAGGGTCCGCGCCTGGTCGAAAGCCTGAAGGCCTAAGCGGCTAAACCGCCGATTCGTTCGTTTGCCGGCGCACGCCGGCTCGTGGCATATCTCGGTCATGGCGGCGCGCGAAAAAATCCTCGTGTTCGATTCGGGGCTCGGCGGTCTCACCGTCTATCGCGAGATTGCAGCGGCGCGGCCGCGGGCCGATTTCGTCTACGTCGCCGACGACGCGGCGTTTCCCTATGGGGCGCTGAAGGAACCTGAACTGCTTGGCCGCATTGTCGACCTGGTCGGCGAATTGATCGAGGCGCATCGGCCCGATCTCGTGGCCATCGCCTGCAACACCGCGTCGACCATCGCTCTGCCGGAGCTTCGCAAGAAACATTCCGTGCCGTTTGTCGGCACCGTGCCGGCGATCAAGCCGGCCTGCTCCGCCTCGGTGACACGACGCGTCTCCGTACTCGGCACCGAAGCGACGGTGCAGCGCGAATACACCCGCAGCCTTATTCGCGATTACGCCGGCGATTGCCGCGTCACGCTGGTCGGATCGAAGAAACTCGCGACCTATGCTGAAGACGATCTTGCCGGCGTGCCGGTCAGCAATGCCGCGCTGCGCCGGGAGATCGGGCCTGCCTTCGTCGACGACGGCAAGCGCACCGATACCGTCGTGCTCGCCTGCACCCACTATCCGCTCTTGATCGAGCGCTTGCGGCAGCTGGCGTCGTGGCCCGTCAATTTCATCGATCCGGCGCCGGCGATCGCGCGGCGGGTCGTCGATCTGCTCGGCCCCGCGCCCGCTGCGGCCTCCCTAGGCACGACGACCGCCATTTTTACATCCGGCCGGCCGCGGCAAGCGGTGCTGGCGCGCTTCGGCATCCGGGCTGCAGAGGCGGCGCTGCCGCCGGTTTGACACCCTGCTGCTTTCACCCTAGATAGCGGGCACTTCGCGGGCCTAACGGCCCGCGCGGTGTTTCGCGACCCGCGGTTTGAGCCGGCGCTTCGGCTGCAAACCTGTCGGTCCCGGGCCTAAGGCCGGGACAGGAGGAGGGCGCGATCCTCAGCACACTCAGGGCACGATCCCGAAAAGTGGTTTTCCGGCTTTCGGACACGATCATGCCCAAACGATACGAGGACGCGAATGACCAAGCGCCATGAGGCGAAGTACAAGATCGACCGGCGGATGGGCCAGAACATCTGGGGCCGTCCGAAATCGCCGATTAATAAACGTGAATACGGGCCCGGCCAGCACGGCCAGCGTCGCAAGGGCAAGCTGTCCGACTACGGCGTGCAATTGCGCGCCAAACAGAAGCTCAAGGGCTATTACGCCAATATGTCGGAACGCCACTTCCACAGCATCTACGACGAGGCGCGGCGCCTCAAGGGCGACACCGGCGCCCACATGATCGGACTGCTCGAGCGCCGGCTCGACACCGTGATCTATCGCGCCAAATTCGTTCCCACTGTTTTTGCCGCGCGCCAATTCATCAGCCACGGCCATATCAGGGTGAACGGCAAGCGGGTGACGGTCGCGAGCTACCGGGTGAAGGTCGGCGACCTGATCGAAGTCAAGGACAAGTCGAAGCAGCTCGCTTTGGTGCTCGAAGCCAACGCGCTCGCCGAGCGCGACGTGCCCGATTACATCGAGGTCGATCACTCCAAGCAGACCGCCAAGCTCAGTCGCATTCCGATGCTGACCGACGTGCCCTACCCGGTGCAGATGGAGCCGCACCTAGTCGTCGAATATTATTCGCGCTGAGAATCCACTCCGCGGGGCGCCGCAAGCCGGCGCTCTGCAAACGGCTTACGACGCGGCTGCGCCTTCCTTCACCACGACGCCTTTGTCCTTCAACAAGGCTTGCAGTTCGCCGGCCTGGAACATCTCGCGCACGATATCGCAACCGCCGACGAATTCGCCCTTGACGTAGAGCTGCGGAATAGTCGGCCAGTTCGAATAGGATTTGATGCCGCCGCGCAGGTCGTCGTTCTCCAGGACGTTGAGGCCCTTATAGGCCACGCCCAGATAATCGAGGATTTGCACGACTTGGCCGGAGAACCCGCACATCGGGAATTGCGGCGTGCCCTTCATGAACAGCACGACGTCATTGGCCTTCACCTCGTTGTCGATGAATTGCTCGATAGACATGGAAAATCACCCTTGGCCTTGGTGGCGCCGCGGGCATCTGACACCGCGGCCGAATCTAGCCCTATCTCAGGGCAATATATGTACCGCAAGACGCCGGCAAAACCCAAATCAGGCGCCATGCCGCAGTGTCATGGCCCGGCGGCCTGCGAAAGTAGAAAGTTTCACAGGTCGGACACGCCGGAGAATGGATGAACCGGCCGCGCTCACCGCTCCGGGGCACCGGTCTGCAGGGCGAGTGCATGCAGCTTGCCGCCCATCTCGGCCTTGAGCGCCTCGTAGACGATCTGGTGCTGCTGGACCCGGGACTTGCCGCGGAACGATTCGGCAATGACGGTCGCCTTGTAATGATCGCCGTCGCCGGCGAGATCCTGGATCGTCACCTTGGCGTCCGGGATTTTCGCCCGAATCAGCCGCTCGATATCGCTGGCAGCCATGGCCATGGCGTCCGCCTCCATGCGCTTCGCCCGATGCTTTGCGGCTTATCAGATCGGCCGATCGGAGAAAACCCGCTTGGCAGCGGCAACTTGACGACTGGCACAAGCGTCTCGCCCATTGCATTTTCGGCGCTATATTGGATCGAGCTCGGGGGCAATCATGGCATTCGCCGGGAACACTCTCTTCTTGGCAGGGGGCACGGTCGGTCGCGTGACCCTGGCAGTGGGGCTCGCATTGACGGTTGGACTGAGTTCGGCGCAGGCGCAGCAACCCACGCCCGCACAGACGAGCGCCATTCGCGCGAATTGCCGCTCCGACTTCATGGCGAATTGCTCGGGCGTGCAGCCGGGCGGTAAGGACGCCCTGGAGTGCCTTAAGCGCAACCTGGCTAGGCTTTCCGGCGGGTGCCAAGCCGCGGTGAGCGCAATTTCGCCAGCACCGTCCGCTGCGCCGCCTGCCGCGGTTGCAGCTCCGGCACCCCCACCCGCCGCGTCAGCGCCGGCGGCTCCCGTGGCGTCGGCGCCCGCTGCACCGACCGTCAGCAAGCCGCTAGCCGCAAAACCGGCACCGGCGGCCAAGGCTGCCGTCCGGACTCAGGCCGCGGTGCCGCCTGTGACACCTCCTCCTGTCGCGGCAGCGCCGGCGGCGCCTGCGGTGCAGCCGCTAGTGTTGCGGCCGATGCTGCCGCGCCGACGCATGGTGATCATGGCGATCTGTCGAGGCGATGCCGAGAGACTGTGCCGGGGGCTGCCGCCGATCGGTCCCGAGGTGCTCGACTGCCTCGCGGTCAAGGCCGCAAACCTGTCGCCCACCTGTTATGAGGCACTCGCCCGCGTCAGCCGGGAATAGCGAGCAAAACGCGAACTCTTGCTTACGCCCCACCCGCCATATACGCCGGCAGCCAAGCCTCGAAGCGGCGCTTCAATTCGTCGACCCGCAGCGGCCGCTCGCCGTCGAGCGCAAGGACGGCACCGCCGGTTGCGCCGAGCCGCCGCAGCGGCACCTCGGCGGCCTTGGCACGCCGCAGCACGGCTTCGGTATCCTTCGCGGTCATGACGTAGCGCGCCTGATCTTCGCCGAACCAGAAGGCATGACCGGGAAGGTCGGCATGCTCTTCGAGCACGGCGCCGATCCCCGACGCCATCGCCATTTCGGCAAGCGCGATCAGCAGCCCGCCATCCGACACGTCGTGCACCGCGGTCACCAAGCCATCGCGGATCAACTGGCGTACGAAATCGCCGTGGCGGCGCTCGGCGGCAAGATCGACCGGTGGCGGCGCGCCCTCCTCGCGGCCGCAGATATCCCGCAGGTAAATTGATTGCCCGAGCCAGCCGCGGGTTTCGCCGATGAGCAGAATTGCTTCGCCTTCCGCTTTGAAGGCGACTGTCATCGATCGGGTGAAGTCGGCGAGCAGGCCCACGCCGCCGATGGTCGGCGTTGGCAGGATCGCCCGCCCATTGGTCTCGTTGTAGAGCGAGACGTTGCCGGACACGACCGGGAAATCCAGCGCCCGGCAGGCCTCGCCGATGCCGCGCACGCAGCCGACCAGCTGTCCCATGATTTCCGGCCGCTCCGGATTGCCGAAATTCAGGTTGTCGGTCAGCGCCAAAGGCCGTGCGCCGACCGCGGTGAGATTGCGCCAAGCCTCGGCGACCGCCTGCTGGCCGCCCACGAAAGAATCGGCCTCGCAATAGCGCGGCGTCACGTCGGCGGTCAGCGCCAGCGCCTTGGGACCTTCGTTGACACGAACCACGGCCGCATCGCCGCCCGGACGCTGCACCGTATTGCCGAGGATGACGTGGTCGTATTGCTCCCAGACCCAGCGGCGCGAGCAGAGGTCCGCCGAGCCGATCAGCTTTTGCAATGCATCGGCGACGCTCATCGGCGGCTTGACCGAAGCCGAATCGATGACCGGCAGCCTTTTGTTCTCGATGAAATGCCGATGATAGACCGGCGCTTCGTCGCCCAATTCCTTGATTGGCAAATCGGCCATCTGCGCGCCGCCGTGGCGGACGATGAAGCGCTTATTCGGCGTGGTCTCGCCGATCACCGCGAAATCGAGCCCCCACTTGCGGAAAATGGCCTCGGCTTGCTGTTCCTTGTCCGGCTTGAGCACCATGAGCATGCGCTCCTGGCTCTCCGACAGCATCATCTCGTAGGCGCTCATGCCGGTCTCGCGGCACGGCACATGATCGAGGTCGAGGGTGACGCCGAGATCGCCCTTGGCACCCATCTCGACGGCAGAACAGGTCAGTCCGGCGGCGCCCATATCCTGGATGGCGATGACGCAGCCCTTGGCCATGATCTCGAGGCAGGCTTCGAGCAGAAGCTTCTCCGAGAACGGATCGCCGACCTGCACGGTCGGACGCTTTTCCTCAGCGTCGGCGCCGAACTCCGCCGAAGCCATGCTGGCACCGTGGATGCCGTCGCGTCCAGTCTTCGAGCCGAGATAGACGATCGGCATGCCGACGCCCGACGCCGCGGAATAGAAGATCTTGTCCTTCTCGGCGATGCCGACAGCCATGGCGTTGACCAAAATGTTGCCGTCATAGCGGCGGTCGAAGCGCACTTCGCCGCCGACGGTAGGAACGCCGAACGAATTGCCGTAGCCGCCGATGCCGGCAACGACGCCGGCGACCAGCGAACGCGTCCGCGGATGGCTCGGATCCCCGAACGACAGCGCGTTGAGGCAGGCGATCGGCCGCGCTCCCATGGTGAAGACGTCACGCAAAATGCCGCCGACGCCCGTTGCCGCGCCCTGATAGGGCTCGATGAAGCTCGGGTGGTTGTGGCTCTCCATCTTGAAGACGACGGCGAGCCCATCGCCGATATCGATGACGCCGGCGTTCTCGCCCGGACCCTGGATCACGCAGGGGCCCGTGGTCGGCAGCGTGCGCAGATGGATCTTCGAGGATTTGTACGAGCAATGCTCGTTCCACATCGCCGAGAAGATGCCGAGCTCGGTGAAGCTCGGCTCGCGGCCGATCAGCTTGACGATGCGCTCGTACTCCTCGGGCGTGAGGCCGTGCTCGGCGATCAGCTCCGGGGTGACGGCAGGTTCGTTGGAAATCATGCCGCCAGCTTGAAATGATCCACCAGGCCCGCGAACAGGCCGCGGCCGTCGGTCCGGCCCATCGCCGCTTCGACGTGGTTCTCCGGATGCGGCATCATGCCGAGTACATTGCCGCGCTCGTTGATGATGCCGGCAATGGCGTTCATGGCGCCGTTGTGGTTCCAGTTCGGGTCAACGATGCCATCCGGCGACGAATAGCGGAAGGCCACCCTGCCCTCGCCTTCCAGCCGCGCGATGGTTTCGCCGTCGGCAATGTAATTGCCCTCGCCGTGCGCGACCGGCACGCGGATCACCTGGCCGGCATTGTAGCCGCGCGTGAACGGCGTATCGGAGCGCTCGACCCGCAGATAGACGTCGCGGCATATGAAGCGAAGCTGCGCATTGCGCATCAAAACGCCCGGCAACAAGCCCGCCTCGCAGGCGATCTGAAAGCCGTTGCAGACCGCGAGAACGAGACCGCCCTTGGCGGCAAAGCTGCGCACCGCGGCCATGATCGGCGCGCGCGCCGCGATGGCGCCGCAGCGCAGATAGTCGCCGTAGGAGAAGCCGCCCGGAATGACGACAAGATCGGTGCCGGCCGGGAGCACGATATCGGCGTGCCAGACCATCGCCGGCTCGCGCCCGGAGATAAGCCGCAACGCGCGCGCCATGTCGCGCTCGCGATTGATGCCGGGAAAAACGATGACGGCCGATTTCATCAGGGCAGCCTATCCAGTCACCTCGATCCGATAATTTTCGATCACGGTATTGGCGAGCAACTTTTCCGCCGCGGTCTTGAGCGCCGCTTCCGCGCCGGCGCGGTCGGCGCCCTCGATCTCGATGTCGAAGACCTTGCCTTGGCGCACGCTGGCGACGCCGCCGACGCCGAGCGACTTCAGGGCGCCTTCGATGGCCTTGCCCTGGGGATCGAGAATGCCGGATTTCAGCGTGACCGTGACGCGCGCTTTCATAGCCAATTCAATAGGTAGGAATCGGAAAGCCCGCAACCAAGGCGCGGAACTAATGCACCGGCGCCCGCGATTGCTCGAAAAGCCGCCCATAGCCGTCAAGCTGGCCGCTTTCGCCCACCAGCCGCATCGCCGCCCAGAACGCCGCGGTCGCCGACGAGACTACCGGGATGCCGTACTGCGCCTCAAGCGGCGTGGCAACGCCGAGCGTGCGCAAACCGCCGCAGGAAATCAGAATAGCCTCGGCAGCGTCAGGGTTTTCGGCGTTGGCCTTGGCAACGGCGGTATTGCTGAGCGAAATGATCTCGGCTTCGGTCACCTTATGCGGTGCGTTGAATTCAAGCAGATTGAAGCATTCGAGCGACAGAACCTCGACACCGGCGGCTTCCAACAGCTCTTTGAGGCGGCGGTTGACGATATCGGTATAGGCCGTCGTCACGGCAACCCGATCGGCCCCGACTTCGCGCAAACCGTCGAGCAGCGCCTGACTCATGGTGCTGACCGGCAGGCCGGTGCGTGCACGGAGATCCTCGAGCAACCGGGCATGCGCCTCGGCCCCGCGGTAGAAGGTCAGCGAGGTGCCGATGACCATGATGGCATCGACGTCTTGCTTCGCGAGGTAGTCGGCGGCCGGCAGAATGCCATTGAAAGCGGATTCATAGCCTTCGGGCGTGAGTGCGCGAACGCCGACGCCGCGCGGAATAAAGCGCACGCCGGGATACATGACCGGGCCCTCGAACGGCACTTCGTCGGTCGCAAACGGAACGACGAGACCGATGGTGATGTCGCGCGCGGTCACGTCAGCCCTTCACCAGCACCGGACCGGTGCCCTGGGGCCGCTCGCCTTCGCTCATGATGCCGAGCCGCTTGGCGACTTCGGTATAGGCCTCGAGCAGCCCGCCGAGATCGCGGCGGAAGCGGTCCTTGTCGAGCTTCTCGTTGGATTTGATGTCCCACAGCCGGCATGAGTCCGGAGAAATTTCGTCGGCGACGACGATCCGCATCAGATCGTTCTCCCACAGCCGGCCGGTCTCCATCTTGAAATCGACCAGGCGGATGCCGACGCCGAGGAACAGGCCGGAGAGGAAATCATTGACGCGGATCGCCAACGACATGATGTCGTCGATTTCCTGCGGCGTGGCCCAGCCGAACGCGGTGATGTGCTCTTCCGATACCATCGGATCGTTGAGCTGGTCGTTCTTGTAATAGAACTCGATGATCGAGCGCGGCAATTGCGTGCCTTCCTCGATGCCGAGCCGCTGCGACAGCTCGCCGGCGGCGACGTTGCGCACCACGACCTCGAGCGGAATGATCTCCACCTCGCGGATCAACTGCTCGCGCATATTGAGCCGGCGGATGAAGTGGGTGGGAACGCCGATGTCGTTCAAATGCTGAAACAGGTATTCGGAGATCCGGTTGTTGAGGACCCCCTTGCCTTCGATCACCTGATGCTTCTTCGCGTTGAAGGCGGTCGCATCGTCCTTGAAATGCTGGATCAGCGTTCCGGGCTCGGGCCCTTCATAGAGGACCTTCGCCTTGCCTTCGTAAATGCGGCGACGGCGGCTCATCGGGGTGTACCGGGGGTTTGTGAAATCCATTGTAATGCCGTGGCTCCATTTTCGGATGTCGAGATCCGCGGCGGCGGCAAAGGGCTCCAACCAAGTGTACGCGACTCAACTCAGCGGCCCCTCCGCATCACGAAAGCTAACCGAAGGTGAAGCGGAGTACAATCGACATAGACCCGCGCGAGGCCGACCGCAATGTCGAATTATGCCGCCAAATGCGGTTGCCTTGACGGGCTACCCTCGATATGCAAGGCGGCAAGCGATTTGCGGGTTCCACGCACGGCGGCGAAGCTCGAGGCTAGTCAAAGGCCGGTACAAGCCAAAACACGCCAAGTCTGAACACGCCAAGTCTGAGGCACGTCCATGACCACATTCGACAAGCGCGAAGAAGCCTTCGAAAAGCAATTTGCGCATGATGAAGAACTCAAGTTCAAAGCGACCGCTCGGCGCAACAAGATGCTTGGCCTGTGGGCCGCGGAAAAACTCGGCCTGACTGGCCCTGAAGCCGACAGCTATGCACTGTCCGTGGTCATGACGGAATTCGAACAGACTGGCGATCGCGACGTCGCCCACAAAATCCGTAAGGATTTCGACGCCAAAAGCGTCGCTCAGTCCGATCACCAGATCGCCCGCACCATGACAGAGCTCATGGCCAAGGCGGTGGCCGACGTCAAAGCCGGCCGCTGAACGGCATTGCGCAGAGCGATCACAAATTAGCGAGTGGAAAAACGACGATGGCCATTCCCGCATTTACGCTCGCCAGGCGCTTCCAGGCCGGAGAAACGGTATTCACAGGCTGGTGCGGCCTGCCCTATCCGCTTCTCGCCGAGACGCTGGCGCGCGAAGGGTTTCCCGCTGTTGCGGTCGAAAGTCAGCACGGCCTGTGGGACGTCGCCGGCATCCTCCACGCCGTGGCGGCGATCCGTCAGGGCGGCGCGGCCCCTATGGTGCGGGTGCCGCTCAACGATTTCGCGCTGGTCAGCCGTGCGCTCGATTTCGGCGCCGAAGGCATCATCGCGCCGATGATCAACACGCCGGCGGATGCTCGCGCCTTCGCCGCGGCGGCCAAGTTTCCGCCGCTCGGCGAGCGCAGCTGGGGCCCACACCGTGCCATGGCGCTCGGCGGCGTCTCCGACATGCCGACCTATCTGCGCGAAGCCAACGATCACATCGTCACCTTCGCGATGATCGAGACCCGCACCGCGCTGCAAAATTTTGAGGCGATCATCAACACGCCGGGGATCGACGGCTTCTTTCTCGGTCCGTCGGATTTGTCGATTGCGCTGTCGGACGGCAAGACCGTCGACCCGTTGTCGAAAGAGGTCGACGAGCATCTCGACAAAATGATCGCCGGCGCGCAAAAGGCGAACAAAATCCCCGGCGCCTATTCGACGTCCGCCGAGCGCGCTGTGGGTTTCGCCAAGCGGGGCGTCAGGTTCATCACGGTGTCGAGCGATCTCGCGATGTTCCGCGCCGGCGCGGCCGCCGCAATGAAAGTCCTTAAGGCCTAGCCGGCGGAGCCGCGCGCCGGCGGCCGCGTTGCGGCGCCGAACGCGTCCACGGCAACATGCGCGACAGCGTGCGGTCGCGCCAGAGCCAATGATGCACCAGCGCGGCGCCGGCGTGGACGCCTGCGAGAATTAAAAGCGCGTCGGCAACTGTGCCGTGCAGCGAAAGAATGCTGCGCGCCAGATTGCGGTCGACCGGCCACGGCGACGGCAGGTGCCAGATGGCGAAAATCGGCAGGTCGTTGCCGCGCTTGAATTGAACGATTACGCCGAGCCCGGGAACTACGAGCAATAATCCGTAGAGCGTGAAGTGGCTGAGCTTGGCCGCGGTCTCGATCAGACGTCCGAGCGGCGTCTTCTCCGCCGGCGGCGGCGGATCCACCTGTCGCCATGCCAGCCGCACGACGAGCAACGCCAGGACGCATTGCCCGAGCGTCATATGGACCAGCAGCCCGAAAGCGCGCGGCGCACCTTTCGGCAGCACATCGCCGAATTGGCCGAGCAGGAAGCCGCAGACGACGAAGTTCGCCGTGAGCCAATGTACGATCTGCGGGATCGCGCCGTAGCGCGCTTTAGAATTCGTCCATTGCATGTTTGACGTAGCCCTAAATCCGTCGGCGAAGCCTCTGCCGGTCAATATGAACTGATCTGGATCAATTGATGGCTTGCGCGATGCGCCCGAGCACTGCCGCCATATCCGACTCGA
>Ga0335078_10006348_pt1 | contig 17507 bp, 14 predicted proteins | sample Lox_Sample_32_FD_206711 | JGI IMG/M metagenome (GOLD analysis project Ga0335078, IMG submission 206711) | Soil microbial communities from Loxahatchee National Wildlife Refuge, Florida, United States - Lox_Sample_3.2 | ecosystem: Environmental > Terrestrial > Soil > Wetlands | place: USA... | reverse complement strand
GAGCGTACGATTCCGCTGCCAGCAAATCGTCCAGCGACGCGAAGTGTTCCTGCCGCTCCATATCGTGCGAAACAAGGACGATTTCACGACTGGAGTGCGGCGTAATCTTGCAGGCCGTCAAAATTCTCAGCGCGACGTTGACGCTCACGGCCCCGGGATGAAACAGGTACAGCGGCCAGATATCGATCGTGCCGCCGGCGAGATCCGCGCGGCAGGGCGCGGTGGTAAGGATCTCATCTCCGCGCAACTCGGATGTGAATTGGGAAAACGATGGCATCCTATGACTCGGCCCCCGTCGCCAGCTCGCGTCCTACTCGCAGAACTTCGGCAACGATCTCTTCGACATCTTGCGGCGTGGTGCGGTGGTTTACGAAGCAGGCGCGCAAAGCAAATTTCCCCTGAATGGTCGCGTTCGATAAGAATACCTTCCCGCGACGCACCGTGCGCTGCAAAATCGTCTGATTCAGCTCGTCGGCTGAGGAGGAATCCGATTTTGAAACATAGCGGAAACACACTGCGCTCAAGGGCACAGGCGCCAGTACTTCAAGTTCCTCTTGCGCCGAGATAAGCTCCACCAGGCGCTGGGCGTTGCGCAAATCATTGCGAATAGCCTCACGGAAATTGGCCACGCCGTGATACCGCAGCGACAACCACAGCTTCAGCGCGCGAAAGCGGCGCGAGAGCTCCATCGATTCTTCGAAGAAGGCGAAGCTCTCCACCGGATCTTCCAGCAGCGTCTTGGCATAATCACCGGTGTGCGCAAAGGCGTGGCGTGCCGCGGAGGCGTCGCGATACAGAAGACAGCCGCAGTCCACCGGTTGATAGAGCCATTTGTGCGGATCGAGTGAGAGCGAATCGGCGTTCTCCAGGCCGGTAAACTTCTCCGGCGCGGCAAGCGCAGCCAGCGCGCCGTAAGCGCCATCGACGTGGAACCACGCGCCGTATTCGTGCCCGATCTCGGCCAGTTCACTCAACGGATCGATACTGCCCGTTACAACCGTTCCCGCAGATCCGACAATCGCGATCGGTTTCAAATTTGCGGTGACGTCGCGAGCGAGAGCTTCACGCAGCAGGCCGGTGCGAATGCGAAACTCATCGTCGCAGGGGATGAGCCGCAAATTGTCGCGCCCGATACCGAGCAGTGCGACCGCTTTCGGGATCGACATGTGTACCTGCTCGGAGGCGTACACCGTTCCTCCGTGCGAGCCGGATTCATTGGCCGGCAGGCGCGATTCGCGAGCCATGGCCAGCGCCATCAGGTTGGCCGGGGAACCTCCGCCGCAAAGACTGCCCGTGAAACCGCGACAGCCAATCGCTTCCGCCAGCCAGCGGACAACCACGCGCTCCAGCGTCACCGCCGACGGACCGGAGCGCCACGCGGTTGTGTTCTGATTCAGTACGCTGGCCAGAAGATCGGCGGCGGCAGCCACCGGCTCGCCCGAGCCGAAGACGTAGCCGAAGAAGCGCGGGCTGTTGGGGCGGCAGCCGTCAATCACTTTTTCTAGATCCCGGAAAACTGCGCTCCCGATGCCCTGCTCCGGCAAGGGCGCGGAGAATGCAGCGTCGATCGCATTGCCCGTTACATCGGGGAAACTCTTGCGATCGGGGATGCTCGAGAGATAGTCCAAAGAAACTTGCGTCAGCCGCTCGAAGATCTGCTTGTATTCGCTGTGCGGGAGTACCAGTGGATTCATTGTGATGCCTCAATCAGACGAGGCCGGTGGGACACTTATTGTAGCGCGGCATGAAGCTTTGGCTGTTGACACGGGCTAGAGCAGTTAGAGGTTAGGTATGGCGTGTGTCGAAAGGTCAGGCGGGTTCTGAAAGGGCACGGCTTCGTTTTGAAAAGGGCACAGCTTCAGGCGGTTTTGAAAAGAGCACAGCTTCAGCCGTGTTTTGAAAGGGCACACCTTCAGGCGGGTTTTGAAATGAGCAAAACTTCAGCCGTGTTCTGAAAGGGCACGCCTTCAGGCGGGTTTTGAAAGGAGCAAAACTTCAGCCGTGTTTTGAAAGGGCACGCCTTCAGGCGTGCCGTAGCCGTCGCCTAGGAAACGGCTTCAGCCGCTGAGGAAGTTCCCTCGGGGCCTGAAGGCCGCGTTCAGCGCATTGGCAGCGGCACGGCTGAAGCCGTGCCCTTTCAAGGCGGGGACATACCAATTCCAAAAGAGTCTAATTCTACAGATCGTTATAGCTGATCCGCTCAACCTTCTGCTGTCGCAAGATCTCTTTCGCTTCATCGGAGGTGAGCACCCTCAGCTCCTGCTCGCGCGATTGCCGCAAGCGCGTCTGCACGCTGTCGAGATCGGCGTCGTTGTAACCGGGATGGCAGACGAACTCCCACGTTCCTTCCGGCATGCTCTCGATGATGGCGGTGAAGAGTGGCAGGTCGAGCACACCGGTCACGAGGACGCCCAGCGATCCATCGGTCGTGCGAAGACCGTGCGTTTCCACTTCCTGACGAAAATTCGCGGCGAAGCGGCGCAGCACATTGAGTTGCGCAAAGCGTTTCCACAGGCGCCGGGTGCGCAACACGCTTGTCCACGGCAGCGGCCACACCTGGCCGAAGGGATTGCGCACGGCCCGAACCTTCCGCGCGCCGGCCGCTCGCAGCAGAGGACGCAGCACCGCCGGGAACATGTGCGCGTGCTTATGCGTGTCGAAGTGTGAAAGCTCGACGCCCGTCGCTTGAATGCGCTCGATCTGCGCCGCCGCTTCGGCTTCAATCTCGGATGGATTCAGTTTGTGGCGAAACGAGGCGACGACAAAGTCGTTGAGGCTGTCGCGAAATCGCGGCCGGCCATTGCCGGTATTTTGCTGCAGCAGGGTCGCAACTTGCCCGGCGGGCAGCAGCGGCTCGCCGTCGAGCAACACGACATGGCAGCCGACACTGAGATGTCCGCCTGCTCGCGCTGGCGACTTTGCCTTATCCGCAGCGTCGTCGAAGGCGCGAGAATTTGCCATCAGCGTCGTCGAGGTGACAACGCCGCGCTCCCGGGCTTCCAAAATGGCTCGATTGACTCCCCGCGTCAGACCAAAGTCGTCAGCATTGATGATCAATCGCCGCACGGCTTCAGTGTAGCAAGGCCGACATGGGCACCGCCCCGGCCGGTGCGCGCCAAAAACTTCCGATTTTCTTACCAGTAAGACGATGTGCAAAAGTAAGAAAATCTTACTTTTCAAAAGTAAGTAAAGTAAGAAAATCGGCGAAGTTCCGCCTTCCGCCTGAAAGACGGCCTACGCGCTCTTCAAGCTGGTTCTTGCGCCCTCGCCCTCACCCAGATACGTCTTGATCTTCTCGATCAACGCAGGAAACATCCGCTCCTTGGGAAGGCAGGCATTGACGTCTTTGCCGCCGTCGATGTGTCCGTAACCGGTAACGATGATGACGGGAACATCGGGACGGCTGGCGTGAACCTTGCGCGCCAGTTCCAGACCGTTCATGCCTTCCATGCGGAAATCCGTGACCAGAATGTCGAACTTCTCGCGCTGAAATTTCTCCAGCGCATCGTGTGCGTTGTAGGCGCTGACGGCGCGGTAACCCTGGGTCTCGAGAATCTCGCAACTCAAGCGGGCCAGAACTTCATGGTCGTCGACGAACAGTATCGCTTTCATAGGGGCACCCTTTTCCGGGGCAGCCACACCCCGGGCTAGGTGATTGGTTTCATTACGGCGGAGAAAAGATGCCTGCCGCGGCAGGGAAAATGCGGTTGGCGACGAGTCGGGAATCGGGCCCCTCTGCCTTATAAATCTATGATTTCAAAGACGGTGCCCCGGGTCTCGCGTTGTTCGAGACCCGGGAGGAATTCGACGTTTCGGTCAACAAGCTCGAGCCAGTCAGGGATGACAGTCACCCAGGTCTCGAAAACGCGCGAGACCTGGGGCACCTGCTTGGGGAAATAGTCGGCGCGGACGCTGTCCTAAAGGCCAGCACTACCTTCCGACCTGAAGGAGAGCGCTACGCTACGGCGAAGCGGATTTGGTGAGCTTCAGATCGGCGAAGGGCGACCATTTGCCGTCTTTGCCCTTCTGCTCCATCAGCCATTGCCAGGTGCCGCTGTCCGGATTCCAGCGAAACGTTGTGTGGAAGGGGCCGTCGGGATACTCGAAGACGAACTTGATCTGATTTCCTTCTTGCCAACCCCATCCCAAAGTTTCTGAGAAACGCGCTCCGTAGATGTCCATCAGGTGCAGAACGTACTTTTCGCTGATGGGATCGTATCCGAGAAACCACGTGGCCTCGTACGGATGTTCGGTTTTCGGCGCTGCTGCGGCCGTCTTTTCGTGGATGCGGAGGAACTGGTGGTTCAGTACCCAGTCGGCCTGAATCTCGTGGTGGGCATCGTGTCCCATCACTTGTCCTTCAACCTTCCATGTGCCGGACAAGTGATCGACCAGGCCGTCCGGCCATGGGGCCGGCGTTTGCGCAACGGCGGATGCGGCGAGCAAGAACATCAGCGGTAGTACGGATGAGAGTCGCATAAGCGGTGTGGAGGTACTCGATGGTCCGAAGACCTGCCGTCGGCTGAAAGCCGACTCCGGGCAAGATAAAACGTTTACCCCGCCCTGAAGGGCGGGGCTATCATCTTCCGCGCCTGCGGCGCTCAATTCGCGGCATTCGCACTGCAGTACCGCAGGCGCAATGTTGTTCTTACGCAGACGCTAGCGATTAGCCATCACGGCACCGAGATTGGCCATCACACGCCCGCTTGCCTAGCGCCGTTTCTTCGCTGACTTCTTGGCTGGCGCCTTCTTCGCCGGGGCTGCTTTCTTCGCCGCTTTTTTCGTCGCAGGAGCTTTTTTCGCGACCGCTTTTCTCTTCGCCGCAGGCTTCGCAGGTTTCGCAGGCGGAGCCTTTTTCGCTGGCGCTGGAGCAGCAGCTTTCTTGGCGGCTGCTTCCTTTGCTGGCGCTGGAGCAGCGGCCTTCTTGGCTGCTGCTTCCTTGGCTGCCGGCTTCGGCGGTGCGGCGACGGGCTTGGCTTCCGGAGCGACCGGCGGCGCGGCAGGCTGAGCTGCTGGAACTGGAGGTGTCGCGGGAGCGCCTTTCGGTTTGCGTCCTCGCTTACCTGGCACGGGCTGATCGCCCGCAGCAGCAGGCGCGGCTGCCGCTTTTCCACGGCCGCGCTTGGGCGCCGGCGGCGGTGGTGGAGGCGGCGGCTCATACGGCCGCAGGAAGTTCATGATCTCCGTGTGCGATCGCAGCTTGCCATCCATCAGCAGCAGGAACGCCTTGTCGATGATCTCCGGATACTCCGGCAACAGCGGTGTAATGCGCAGCTCGGCCATCTCCGGGAACGGCAACTTCTCCTTCACCTGCCGCCATTTGGTGAAGAAATTCTTGAGTTTGTTGTCGACCGCCTGCTGCCGCGTGGTGAGGCTGAGGAAAAGAATATTTTCCGGCGTGGCCTGCGTCAGGATTTTCCACGCGCCCGAGGGCACGTTCGCATCTTTGCCGCCCAGTTTTTTCGCCAGATCGTGAGCGTTGCTCTCCAGATGCTTCCACTTGTCGACAAAATCGCGGCGCGGGATCATCCGCTGAATTTCGGACGTATCCTTGTCGTTCATCTTGCGCGTCAGGAAGTACATCGCGATGGGGCCGGTCTCGATCAAGTAGCCCAGCCCGTTCATCATCTGGCGAGTTTTCACCACCTGGCCGAGATCGGTGGCGTCGATCTTGGCCATCGTCCAATGCGGATGCAGAATCTTGAGCCAGCCTTCTTTTTCCAGCGCGCGCATGATGTTCAGCGGATCGTCTTCGTGGGCAACCTGCTCCAGTTCATATCCGATCATGCGGCGGCTGATGTACTCGATGTAGTTGCCCTCTTTCGCCGAGTCGTACCGCGCCTGCGTGCGCTCCTCCAGCGGCCAGTGGAAGCGCGCGCTGAGCCGTATGGCGCGGATTAGTCGCACCGGCTCCTCCAGGAAAGCGTAGTTATGCAGAACGCGCAGCACCTTGGCTTCGATATCAGCAACGCCGTTAAACGGATCGAGCAGCAAGCCGCGGGAGCCGGGGTTCAGCGACAGCGCCATGGCGTTCACGGTAAAGTCGCGGCGGCGCAGGTCCTCGTTGATGGTGGCTGGAGTGACGGCTGGCGGCTTGCCGGGCTTGTCGTAGGCCTCGGCGCGCGTCATGTTCAGCTCGGCGCGGACGTTGCCGGGCATCAGGAGCTGGAGCGTGCGCAGATCCTCGTCGACACCCGAGATCGAAATGCCGGCTTTCTCCAAATCTTTCTGGAGTTTGAGAGGATTGCCCTGGATGCTGAGGTCGATGTCCCGGATGGGGAAGCCGGTTACCAGGTCGCGGATGGTGCCGCCGGTAAGGTAGAGATTCATCCCGGCATTGCGGGCTATTTCCTGAACCAGATTCACACCACCCTGCTGGTCCGGTGTGAGCCGGGTCTCCATGCTATAGATGTAGTCTGCCATCCTAAGTTTATGACTCTAAAAGGAAAAATCAACAAACCAGACCCAGGCGAGAATGGATGCCCGACCGCTGAATTGGCTTACTGCCCTCCGCCTGGAGTGGGAGCGCTGTGCATATTCAAAATTCGAACCACATCTAGAACAATGCGCAAGCTTCTCTTAGAACAGTACTTAGCTTGGCATGCACATCGGGCGCTGCAAAGCGAACAATAGCACAAGGTTGGCATTTTGGCTACAGAGTAGGTTACAACCCCACATTTCAGGGCAAAAAGTGCGACAATTTAGCTGCGCGCCTGCACTTCTGTCCCGCTTATGGCCACAACGCACAAGAAGGTCGTTATTCGCAAGATGGATCGTGACAGCGTAAACGGCTACGTGAAGGCCGCCTTCATCGCTGACGGGAAAGTCGAACTGATGAACACCTCCGGCAACGTTGTGACCATCGATCTGCGCGACGTGAAAGGCGTTTATTTTGTGCGCGAATTTGGCGATTCGGAGTCGCTGACCCGCAAGACGTTCCCGTCGCGGCCCCGCATTGAGGGACTGTGGGTGCGGCTGCGCTTTCGCGACAACGAAGTGATTGAGGGCATGATGCCCAACGATCTTTTGCAGGAAGGCAGCGACGGCTTCTCCATCCTTCCTCCCGATCCCGGCGGCAACACGCAGCGCATTTTCGTGCCACGCTCTGCGCTAGCCCATATAACGGTCTTGGCGGTAATTGGAGAAAAGAAAGCCGGCCGGCGTGGACGACGTCCAGAGGACACGCTGCAGGTCCCGATGTTCACGTAAGCCGTTTATTCTAGATTCAGGCCTGAGCGGCTTCAGCCACCATGAAACTTTCCGAAATCGCGTCCGCCTTGGACGCCACGCTTGAAAACGCGGACCCCAACACCGAGATTACGGGAGTCACCGGAATCGAGGAAGCTGGCGCCGGACAGATCACCTTCGTCGCTAACCCAAAGTACGCTGCTGCGGCCAAGAGCACTTCTGCTGCGGCAGTGATTGTCGCTGATTCCTTTCCGCAGATTCCGACCGGGATGTTGCGCAGTAAGAACCCGTACCTCGCTTTTGCGCGGGCGATCAATTTGTTCTATGAGTCGCCGCGATACGAGCCAACGGTGCATCCGACCGCGGTAATTGCGCCGACGGCGAAAATTGGCGCGAATGCTCACATCGCTGCGTACGTTGTCATCGATGAGGATGTCGAGATCGGCGACGATGCCGTGATCCTGCCGCATGTCGTGATCTACCGCGGCAGCAGGATCGGCAACCGGTTCTTCGCCCATGCCCACGCGGTTGTGCGCGAATATTGCCGCTTGGGTGATGATGTCATTTTGCAGAACGGAGCTATTGTCGGCAGCGACGGCTTTGGCTTTGCGCGCACCGAGCACTGGGATCACCGCTGGGAGAAGATCACGCAGTCGGGGCCGGCGGTGCTGGAAGATGGCGTCGAAGTGCAGGCGAATTCGTGCATCGATCGTGCCAGCGTGGGAGAGACGCATATCGCGCGCGGCGTCAAGATTGACAATCTGGTTCAGGTCGGACATGGATCGTCCGTCGGCGAGGGAACGTTGCTCTGCGCGCAAGTCGGTCTCGCGGGATCGACGGTTGTCGGAAAGAACGTTATCCTGGCCGGCCAGGTGGGGGTTGCTGGTCACTGCACTATCGGCGACGGCGTCGTCGTAACCGCGCAGAGTGGGACACACGGCGACATTCCAGCTGGATCCATGGTCAGCGGCTCGCCGGCTTTCGATCACAAACAATGGTTGCGCGCCGTCAATATCTTCAATAGGCTTCCAGAGTTGGCAAAAGCCCTCCGCAGCTTGTCGACTGACCACACCGACAGGCCGGCAAAGGAAGAGCCGTAGGTTCGCGTCTGGCCCGGCGACCGGTTTCGACAAAAACCCAGCGTTTCTGTTCGAATCGTGTGACGCAGGCAACCGGGATGCTTCTAAGTATTCAATGAATGAAGATCTCTCCAATACAGGGCTCCGCACCGCGCTTGGGCCGCAACCGGTGCCGCCGAGCCCGATCCGCGTTTTGCTCCTCGATGATCGCGAGGAAAACCTCGTTTTGCGTTCAGCGATTCTGCGCCAGAAGGGCTACGAGGTGGTAACCTCCAGTTCCATCGAAGAGGCGGAGTCCAAGCTTGCAGCGATCGACATCGCGGTACTCGACTATCACCTCGGCTCCGGCAAGTTCGGCACCGATGTCGCCGAAACCTTGCGCCGCAAGCGCCCGCAGGTGCCGATCATCATCCTCTCCGCGACCCTGGAGCGCCGGTTCGGGGGCATCGCCGACATGCACCTGCTGAAGGGCTACAGTTCGGTCGATGACCTGGTGAATGCCCTGCGGTCCTTTGAGGCCAAGAAGCGCGGCCGCCCGGTGGTGGTCGATGCGCGCGATTTTTACTATTCGCGCATCTCGATGGCGATGGGCGACGATATCGTGCTGGAGATTCTGGACCGCGATGGCAATTGGCAGTTCGTCAACGACTATTTCGCGGCCATGAACAGCCACAAGCGCGCGTGGTTTGTAGGCAAGAATCTCTTTGAGCACTTCCCGCAATTAGGAGATGAGTGGCGCGAGATCGTCCGCACCGTCTCCGACACGCGTGAAACCTTCATCGATCGCCGCGGATTCCGCGGCGCTTCCCATCTGCCGGAGAAGAGTCCTCACTGGACCTGGAATGTGCTGATCTTCCCCATCAAGCTGCATGACGACCGCGACGGTGCGGTGCTGACGGCGCGATTGATTGAAAAGAAGTGACACAATTTCCGGCCTGTGGAAGTTTTTGGAAATCTGACACGAGCCGCACAATTGTCATAAGGCTACGGTTATGACAATCTCAGCAGGCTGACAACGCCTCATCCTACCGGCGCTCCGGCGGCAGCGGCCTGGCGATCGTCTCCACTACCGTGTTCATCAGCGCGTCGTGATCATTGAAATCGTGAGGATCGATCGGCGGATGAAAGATCACCGTCGCCGTTCCAGGTCGCAACCCAAAACGCGTTTTCGGCCAGCTTTCGTATGTTCCCAGGATCGTTACCGGCACGACGGGGACACCGGAGTCCATTGCCAGATGAAAAGGACCTTTCTTGAACGGGAGCAGCCGTCCGTCGCCCGTTCGAGTGCCTTCGGGATAAATCACCATCTGAAATCTCTTTCGCAGAACCGTGATCGCGGCCTGAACGCTTGCCATGGCGGCTTCATGGTCACCGCGATCGACGGGAACAAGTTCGCTAAGCCTCATCCCAGTCCCAAGAACTGGAACCCGAAAGAGCTCCTTCTTCACAAGCACCGAACAGCGACTGGGTATCACGGGAATCAGCACCGGCGGATCAAGATTCGAAGCGTGATTCGACATGAAAATGTAATTGCGTCCGGCTTGCAGGTGCTCGCGGCCGCGAACTTCAATCTTGACGCCCACAAGCAGCACGCCCCATCGTGCCAGACGCGTGGCCGTGTAGTAGAGTGGGTCGGCGTTGCCGGTAATCGCCGCGTAGATGACAAGAGCTGGACCAACTACAAGGATGGATATGCCCCAGAAGCTCAGCAGGATAACCGAGCGGATCAACGAGCGCCCCCCGGCTCGTCATCGCCGTGAATCCACGCGGTGCGATGCTTCCGTTGTTCCGGCGTGACGTTTGCGACGTCCTGCAGTTCGTACGATTCTTCCTGCCGGGCGCCAAGCCGCACTTCCACTTCGCGCTTGCCACGCCGGCTCTCCACTTGCAGCCGAACGGCCGTCCCGGGCGGTAGCCGTGATAACTCATCGTCCAGCTGTGCGTCCGTCGGTTTGCCGTTAACTACCGTCACGCGATCTCCCACGCGCATTCCCGCTCGCTGCGCATCGCTGTTGGGATCAATCTGGACGACTTCCGGCTGGGCTCCGAGATTGGCGCTAGTGGTGAAGCCCGCAGCCGCTAGCTGTGTAGTATTCACAACCACGTGCAGTCCGGCAAATTGGAAGGCATCGTCATACGGCAGCTCCTTCACACCGGCAACGTAGTCGCGGAAAAAGGAAGCGAAGCTCTGGCCGGTAATCGCCTCTGCTGCCTGTTCAACGCCGGCGGAGTCTGGAAAATAGCGGTGCTCCTTCGCGTAATGCTGGTTCATCCACTGGAACAAGTCTCGGAGCGACTTCGTGTCATTCGTCAGCTGCCGAATTCGCAAGTCGAGCAGGATCCCGAGCAGCTCTCCCTTGTTGTAATAGCTGATGCTGCGTTGCGATGAACGGTAAAACGCGATGCCCTCGAACCACGCATCCAGACTGGATTCTTCGACGGACTGCCACTCGCGCGCCGGCCGGCGCTGGAGCTCAGTAATCTGCTCCGAGACTGCGCGCACATACTGGCCCTCATCGATCAGGCCAGACCGCGCCAGCAGCATATCTCCCACCGTGCTGGTGACGCCTTCGCTGAACCACAGCGCGCGGGTGTCCATCTCATGTTGATAATCGATGGGCTCCAGCGACTGCGGCCGAATGCGCTTCACGTTCCACAGGTGAAAAAACTCGTGCGCGCTGACGCTGGCGACAGGCATCAGATTCGTGCGGAGACGGTCGGCATTGAGCTCGATGGCTGTACCATAAGCGTGCTCCATGCCACCCCCGCCGGGGCCGCGCGGGAAATGATACAGAAACGTGTACTCGTCATAGGGCCGATCCTGCATCCAGTCGACCGCCGCATGAGTGATGGCCGCCAAAGTTTTGTCCAACTGGTTCATGTCGTAATCGGCGGGACTTCCGTCTACCACAATATTGTAGGTCGCCCCATCCTGCTTGAAACTGGATTGCTGGAAAGTACCGACTGCTACCGGGCTATCGGTGAGTTCATCGTAATTGTGCGCGATCCCTACGGCCCGATCGACTTTCCCTGGCCCGGTTGCGCCCAGGACATGCAGATCTCGCATCTCCCACGTTGTGGGAGTATCCAGCAGTCGGATACTCATCGATTGCGATCGCAAAGCGGGCGAGTACATCAGCAACATGGCCCAATTAAAGAACGCATGCTCGGCATCCAGCACACTCCCAAATGGACCGGGAAGGTCGACGTGTACGTCGTAGCTCACCACCACACAGCCGGGAGGTGCGGTTATCTCCCACTGGCTGGTATTGGTTTTGCGCGCGATTACTTCGGCGCCCGAGGCATCGTGGGCTTGTACGTTTTCTACACTAGCGGCAAAGTTGCGAACTTGATAAAGAGCATTCCAGACCGGCATATCCAACGTGCGAACGCCACTGCCCTCGCCAAGGCGAATGCTGACGTGAGCCAGATGCCGGCCCGTGTCAGCCAGCGAAACGAAGTATTCGGTGGGCTCGGGTTGAGCGCTGACGGGCGAAGAGCAGCTGACCAAAGTGGCAGACCAGCAAGGAATGGAAAGAACAAATGCAAGACCAACAGTGCAGAGCGGGATGAGTGCAATATAGAAACGGTTCACGCCGTGGTTGCGACCTCATGCAAAGCTCGGAGTTTTGCCGGCAGCTTCTCGTAGATTCCTCCAAAGCCGCCATTGGACAAGATTGCGATTACATCACCGGCACGAAGCTCGGGCGAGATCGTGTCGACGATTGCATCGGCATGGCTGAGAAGCCGCGCCGGCTTCCCCGCAGCATTCAAATCAGCGACAACGCGAGCAGGGTCCAGTCGTTCGTTCTCAACGATTGCCTCTGACTTGAAGACATCTGCCAGCACCACGGCATCCGCATTCGATAAGCTGTGCGCCAACTCATGTTGAAAGACTTTGCGTCTCAAAGTATTGGAACGCGGCTCCAGAATCGCCCACACGCGACGGCCGTTATAGCGCGCGCGCACGGCTTTCAGCGTTGCCGCGATCGCCGTCGGATGATGAGCGAAGTCGTCGATGATCGTGATGCCATACAGCTCCGCCTTTACCTCAAGGCGACGCTTCACACTGCGAAACTCTCGCAAGGCCTTGGCGATCACATCCGCCGGGATGCCATAATCCGCGGCCATCGCCGCAGCGGCTGTCGCATTTAACACGTTGTACTCCCCGGCGAGGGAAAACTCGAAGCCGCTCCATTGTTTCCCATCGCGGAGCACAGTCCAGCGCGTCGCTTTCGCATCGTACTGGACATCGGTGATTCTCCAGGATGAGCCTTCGGCAAAGCCATAACGCTCGGCCCGGCAAAAGGCTCGACTGGCGCACTCGTCGACGTTGGGGTGACCATCCCATGCGATCAGCACCCCGCGCTTAGGGAGCAGATTCACCAGCCGCTTGAACGCGGTTTTCACTTCGTCAAGGTTCTTGTAGATGTCAGCGTGATCGAATTCGACGGAAGTGAGAATCACGGCGTCTGGAAAATAGTGAAGGAACTTCGGACCTTTGTCGAAGAACGCAGTGTCGTATTCGTCGCCCTCGAGGACGAACTCAGCTCCCGCCCCCAACCCGAACGAGCTGCCCAGATTCTCAGGTATCCCGCCGATCAGGTAGCTCGGAGAGCGGCCGGCGTAATGAAAGATCCAGGCCAGCATGGAAGACGTCGTCGTCTTGCCGTGCGTTCCTGCGACAACTAAACGCTGCTTGTCCTGCAGGAATTCGTCGTGCACGACCTGCGACATCGATTGAAACGGTATTCGCTGGTCGAGCACACATTCCAGCTCGACGTTGCCGCGCGAAATGGCGTTACCCACAATCACCAAGTCAGGCCGCGGCTGAAGGTTGGCTTCGCCGAACCTCTGGCTTACTGGAATCCCGAGCGATGCCAGGAAGTCTGACATTGGGGGATATGCCGCATTGTCAGACCCTGTGACGCGAAAGCCGCGCTGCTGCAGCATCCCCGCCAGCGACGCCATCGCTGTACCGCAGATCCCGATAAGGTGAACGTGTCTCTGGCTCATAGTGTGAGCGCTGCTTCGTTCCGCTCTTGATCTTTACCACAACAATGGCCGTAAATTTCGCCCGCGACTCGAAAAAGGAACTACCCGCGCGCCTGAACTCCCGCAGTGGCTCGGCTGACCGCCCTGGCGCAATGCAGGGTCACGGTCTTCCCGACGGAGAGCTTAGCCTGTACGCCAAACGGCAGTGTGATGCTGCCACTCGACACATGCCCCGACTTCAATCCAAACGCTATAGGAATCCGCAGCTCCGCCAGAACCTTCATCACGACCTGCTGCAGCGTGTAATCGAGCGCACCAGGCTCGCCGCAGTCAATCATCTCGCCGAAGATGATGCCCCGTACGCCCTCGAACTTGCCTGCCAGCTTTAACTGCATCAGCATGCGATCGATGCGGTAAGGGCGCTCGGCGCGATCTTCGATAAACAGAATCGTCCCCTGGGTCCGAATTTCATACGGCGTGCCCAGCGAGGCGCACAGCAACGACAAACAGCCACCGTAGAGAATGCCGTCCGCAATACCTTCGGACAAAGGCTGCACTTGCTCCGCGTCGAATTCCCGCTGATAAGCCTCGCCTGATGAAAGCGCTGTGATCCAACTGGACTCATCAAAACAACCCGGGCGCGCAAGATCGCCCGCCACCATCGGACCATGAAACGTCACTAAGTGAGCGGCGTCGCAGAAGTACGTCAGCAACGTGGTTACATCGCTACAGCCGACAAAGATCTTGGGATTCGCCCGGATCCGGTCAATATCCAGGTATGGCAACAAGTAATTGCAGCCGTAGCCTCCACGCGCGCAAAGAATGGCTTTGATCTCTGGCCGGGAGAACATCTCATGCAACTCGTGCACGCGTCGCTGAATCGACCCCGCAAAATAGAGTTCGCGCTCGAAGACGTTCGGCAGATAAAACGGCTGATATCCCAGCCGCAATAGTTCGGCGCAACCGGCCTCCAGATCGTCGCGACGAAATCCGCTGGAGGGAGCAATAATGCCCACGGTATCGCCTGACTGCAGTGCAGCCGGACGAGTGCGCTCGCATTGATCGGGTGAAGCCATGCCGACCGCTTATCTTAAATGAAAAACTCTCCCCGACAGAGCAGTGTAGCGGGACCTGTGAGAAAAACCTCGCCTGCCCACTCCACGGTCTGGGTACCGCCCAGCGCGCGCACCTGCACGGGCGATGTCGCCCTTCCGGAGTGAATTGACGCAACCGCAGCAGCACAGGAACCTGTCCCCGACGACATGGTTTCGCCCACGCCGCGCTCGCAAAATCGCACTTCGATTTCACTGGGATCCAAGACTTTCACGAATTCGACGTTCATCCCGTGCTTGAAGTCATGATGTTTGGAGATTTGGTCCGCAACCGCTTGCCAGCCAAGCTCAAACTCTGGAACAAAGACCACGTAGTGGGGATTGCCCATCGAAACGGGTGTGCCCGTCGCTTCCCCATAGGTGAACTTGATGGAGAACTCGTCGCCGACCTCGGGCGCACTCATGGAGCTGCGAAACTCGAAGGTGTTTCCCTTGTTCGCCTTCAGCTCACAATTCTTCAGACCAGCCCCAGTGCGAATGACGACCGACTGACGACCGTTCTCCGCGCAATACCAGGCGGCCACGCAGCGGGTTCCGTTGCCCGAAATTTCCGCCTCAGAACCATCGGCGTTCAGCAGGCGCACACGCAGATCCGCGTCGTTAGCGGGCAACACCCATTCGACGCCGTCCGCGCCAACCCCGTTATGGCGATCGCAGATCTGGCGGGTAAATGAGTAGATATCGCTGGGCGCCTGGGCGAAATCGATGATCAGGAAGTCATTGCCGCAGGCAGTTGCCTTAACAAAAGGAATGCTGGCCATATAGGGTCGCGCTGGCCGGATTGTAGCAAACACGAGGTGTGCTTGATATTGACCGCCGATGTGCCAGAGGCGTCACTCTGCTTTGTAGACCGTGCAGGGCGACTGGCCGGGCGCGGTGATGGACACCTGTTCCTGCAGCTCGGCACGATGTTGTCGTGCGGCTATCCAAACGGCATCGCCCTTGCAGGCAATGATGTAGTCGGCGTGATGGGCGGGATCGAGCAGCGCCAACTCCCAGTCCGGATGCTCGGCCTCGGATATTACGCGATGTAGCGGAATGCCTGCCAGTCGCAGCGCTCCAGCATGTTCTGCTTCGTACATCAGCAACGTAGCTGAGGGAGGAATTTGCACAAGCGCGCTCGCCAGCCCCTGCTCCAGTGCCATGCGATCGCGCGAGTTCACCTTGGCCTCGCGTAGCGTGATAGGCGAATCGGCATAAACGGAGACATAACAGGCGGCGACCAGGGTAATCGCGACAGCCCAGACGATGTTTCGCTTTAGTCCAGCAGAAATCTTCGTAGCGAGAGTAAAAGCCGCGATAGCAGCGAAAACCGCGAATACCGGCAATAGTTCGAGTCCATAACGCACGTTGTAGTACGAGAACGGATACCAGACCGGAATGTAAATCGGCACGCTGCCATAGGCGAGCGACAAGCTATAGAACGCCAGCGGCAACCAAAGCAGCAAGAGAATCCCGTAACGCCGGAAATGCCAGACGGCGACAGCACTGCCCAGTAGTGCAAGCGTCAAAGCGATGCGGCCCCAGAATGCGCTTCCGACATTGAGTTGGGCCGACTTCAGAAAGTAGAGTGCCGCCGTGAAGAGGTGAGCCTGCCCAGGATACGGTGGCGCGCCGCGTGCGCTACTGCGCAAGGCTATCGCCTTGGCTGAATAAGGTCCGTTCACGAAATCAAGGGCGTTGCCGGACACCGCCCAGGTGTAGATGAGCCAGTAAACGGGGACCAGAGCGTTCAGCAGCATGACCTCGAAGAACGATTTGGTTGCCGAGCGGCGCAAGCGCGCGTCATCGATACGCCGGCGCCAGCTAAGGAACGCCCAAGACAAAATCACGCCGAGAATGCAGGCCGCGAACCAGCCATCGTAACGAGTAAGCGCACCGCCGGCCATCGTGATACCGCAGTATTCCAGCGCGCGACGCGGCTTGAGCTGAGGCGGGCGAACTGCGGAATCAATATCCGCAGGCCGCGTACCGCGGACAAACTCATCCAGGTAGACCAGGGACCAAATGAAGAAGGCCAGGAAGATCGGCTCATTCATCGCCGTGGTCTGCAGGTAGAGCAGATTGGGATTGAGCGCGTAGATTCCGGCGGCCACATAGGCCGCGAAGTGGCCGCCGCGCGCGACGACCAGGCGAAAGATGCCGAGCGTTCCCAGGACGAATGCCACCATACCGGGTATCGCGCCGGCAATGCCGCTCTGCCAGAGCGTGTTGACCCAGACGAACGGCAGCATGGCGATGTGCTGCAACGGCAGCCACACCGTACCCAGCTGACCGTAAAATTCGATCGGATGGCGATTATCAACGATGCGACGCGCGATGTTGAGATGGGCAACGGCGTCGCCGTACAGCAAGATCTGTTGATGCGCGTAGTAGAAGAGCAGCGCCGCAACGGAGAGCGCCGCAACAACCATGGTCAAGCGGGCTTCGGTGCGCTGCTCCAGGTAACGGTCTTGAGGATCGGCGCGCGGCAAAGAAGCTCTTCGCTCCTCAGTCCAGATGTGTCAGCTCGCGAAAGATGTTGAAGCGCTCGTCGATTTCCTTGCGCGTGAGCGTTTGCAGGCGCTCGGTGCCAAAGCGTTCGACAGCGAATGACCCCATCACGCTGCCGTAGAACATGGCATGTTTCAGAACGCGGCGATTGATCTCACCCTGCGACGCGACGTATCCCATGAAGCCGCCGGCGAAGCTGTCGCCGGCGCCGGTCGGATCGCGGACTTCTTCGATCGGCATAGCCGGAGCGCGGAAGGGATGATGTCCGCCGGCAAACTCTCCGTCGCGGAAGAAGATGGTGGCGCCGTATTCGCCATGCTTCACCACCAGCGCACGCGGACCCATCTGCATCACCTTGTGAGCAGCGCGCGGCAGGCTGTTATCACCGGCCAGCATCTTGACTTCGCCATCGTTGATCAGCAGCACATCCACGCGCTTCAGCATCTGGTCGAGATTGGCGCGGTGCCCGGTGATCCAGTAGTTCATGGTGTCGCCGCCAACAAGCTGAACGTTCTGCATGGCGTCGCGCACGCGGGTTTGTAAAGCAGGATCAATGTTGGCGAGAAAGAGAATATCCGAGTTGTTGTACTCGGCGGGAATCGACGGCTGAAAAGTCTCGAAAACGTTGAGTTCGGTATTG
>Ga0335078_10006347_pt1 | contig 17507 bp, 12 predicted proteins | sample Lox_Sample_32_FD_206711 | JGI IMG/M metagenome (GOLD analysis project Ga0335078, IMG submission 206711) | Soil microbial communities from Loxahatchee National Wildlife Refuge, Florida, United States - Lox_Sample_3.2 | ecosystem: Environmental > Terrestrial > Soil > Wetlands | place: USA... | reverse complement strand
CACCGTCGCGGCGGCCGAGGCGCCGTCCATGTTTCTGAGCGACTTCAACGCCAACTCCGGACTGGCCTGGGTCACCGGCACGGGATGCGAACTTACCGAATGCAAGCCTCAGGCAGGCGCAGTTTACACTCTCTGGGCCAACGCGCTCGGACCCCTGAACACGCCGCAACAGGACGGCATCGGCGCGGTGTTCAACGGATCGTACACCGCCATCGAAGTGCCCGGCGGTCCGGCGAGCTGCCAGCTCACCATCGGCGGGCAAACGGCCGCCGTCCAGTATTGCGGCGCCGCGCCCCCCTACGTCATCGACTTGGTCAATTTCACTTACCCATCGGGCGTGGCCACCAATCCAGCCGAAGCATCGCTGACCATCAATGGCGTCACCGGATATTTCCGCGTGCCGGGACCCTCCGGCCAATAGATGGCAGGTTGCGGGCATGGGTGGGGCAGGCGGGTTTCGCCTGCCGGGCGCTCGCTCTTGGCTTGCTTCCGCAACCCACTAAAGTCTGCAACTGGCGGCGCGGGAACCGTCCCACCCGGCGAAGGTGCCGCCCTGGCTCGCGAGGCGCGCCAGCAGCGGGGCGGGAGCCCAGAGCTCGCCGTGCCTTCGATGGAATTCCTCCACGCGCCGGTGGACCTCGGCGAGCCCGACGGTATCGGCATACCACATCGGCCCGCCGCGATAGACGGGAAAGCCGTAGCCGGTGAGGTAAATGGTATCGATATCGGAGGCGCGCAGCGCGAAGCCTTCTTCGAGTATGCGCGCGCCTTCGTTCACCAGCGCGTATATGCACCGCTCGACGATTTCGGCGGTGTCGATGGCGCGCCGCTCGATCCCCGCCGCGCGCGCGGTGGATTCGATGAGCGCTTCCACTTCCCCGTCGGGCGATGGCTTGCGAGTGGCGTCGTAGCGGAACCAGCCGGCGCCGGTCTTCTGGCCGTAACGGCCCATCCGGTAGAGTTTGTCCATCACCAGCGGCTCGCGCGCTCCCGGATTCTGAAAGGCGCGGTTCTGCTGCTTGACGCGCCAGCCGACGTCGATGCCCGCCATGTCATCCACCGCAAAGACGCCCATCGCCATGCCCCAATCGTAGAGCGCGCGGTCCACGGCCCACGGGGTGGCGCCTTCTTCCACCAGGAACTGCGCTTCGCGCATGTACGGCATGAGCATGCGATTGCCCACGAACCCCGGGCAATTGCCCACCACCACTCCGGCCTTTTTCAATTTCCTGGCGATTGCCAGCGCGCCGGCCAGAACATCCGGCGCGGTGGCTTTTCCGCGCACGATTTCGAGCAGGCGCATGACATTCGCGGGACTGAAAAAGTGCAGTCCCAGCACGCGGTGCGGGCGCGAGGTCTGCGCGGCCAACAGGTCGATATCGAGCGAGGAAGTGTTGCTCGCCAGCAGGCACGACGGCTTGGCGACGCGATCGATTTCCATGAAAATCGACTTTTTGAGCGCCAGATCTTCGAACACCGCCTCGATGACGACATCCGCCGCCGCGAAGCCGTCCCAATCGAGCTGCGGGCGAATGAGGGCGATGCGCTGCTCCATCACGCTGGCCGGAAAACGGCCTTTTTTCACGGAATTCTCGTAGTTTTTGCGGATGTTCGCCATGCCGCGGCCGAGCGCGGCCTGGTCCGCATCGAGGAGACGGACGGGAATGCCGGCGTTGGCGAACGCCATCGCAATGCCCGAACCCATGGTGCCCGCGCCGATGATGCCCGCTTCGGCGACGGCGGGAACTTCACCGCTTTTTTCGATGCCGGGGACTTTGGCCACTTCGCGCTCCGCCAGAAATGCGTGAATCATGGCCTGCGATTGCGGGCCTTCGACGCACTCGCGGAAGAGCGCGCGCTCCAGGCGGGAGGCCTCGGCGAAATCGAGCATGGTGGCCGCTTCCAGGGCGTCGAGAGCCTTCAGGGGCGCAATCTGATGGCGGCGGATTTTGGCGGCCTGCTCGCGTCCGGACGCGAAAAGTTCGGCGTTCGATTCCGGCGAACCTAACTTGTCGCGGCGCTCGCTGGCTTTCGGCCACGGGCCACCGCGATCGGCCATTTCGAGGGCGAACGCGGCGGCGCCGGAAAGCAAATCGCCCTCGATAACGCGATCGAGGATGCCGGCCGCGAGCGCGCCGGCGGCCTTCACGGGCGCTCCGGTGACGCACATTTCGATGGCACGCGCCATGCCCGCGAGGCGCGGCAGCCGCTGAGTGCCTTCAGCTCCGGCGATGATGCCGAGATTCACTTCGGGTTGGCCCACTTGCGCGTCGGGCGAGGCCACCCGATAATGGCACGCCATGGCGATCTCGAGCCCGCCGCCGAGGGCGTTGCCGTGAATCGCCGCCACCAGCGGCTTCGGCAGGTTCTCGCTCTTGGCGAGCAGCAAGTGGATGTTCGGCGCGCCGCCCGGCTTGCCGATGCGCGCGATATCGGCGCCGGCGATAAAGGTGCGGCCAGCGCCGATCATGACCACCGCGCGAACCGACGGGTCGGCCGCGGCGAAGTCCAACGCGTCCGCGATTTCTTCCGGGACTCCCGGACCGACGGCGTTCACCGGCGGATTATCGATGGTGACGATGCCCACGCCATCGCGCGTGGAGTACTTCACGTGTTCGCTCACAAAAGTCCCCCGAAGAATTGTACGGCGTTTTCCTTGAGAATGAGCGGGCGCACTTCCGGCCGGATATCGATTTTGGCGAAATCGGCCATCCACCGGTCGGGCGTGATCAGCGGGTAGTCCGACCCGAACAGCATTTTGTGCTTCAGCAGGGTGTTGGCGTACTGAATGAGAATGGGCGGGAAGTACTTCGGCGACCAGCCGGAGAGATCGATATACACCGTGGGCTTGTGCAGGCAGATGGAAATCGCTTCGTCCTGCCATGGAAACGAGGGGTGGGCGAGGATGATTTTCAGCTCGGGGAAATCCACGGCGACATCGTCGATGTGCATCGGGTCGCCGTATTTCAAGCGCACGCCGCCGCCGCCCGGCATGCCGGAGCCGATGCCGCTGTGGCCGGTGTGGAAGAGCACCGGCAGACCGGCCTCGGCGAAGACTTCATAAAGAGGATAGGCGATGCGATCGTTGGGGAAGAACTGCTGGAGCGGAGGGTGGAGCTTGAGCCCGCGAATTCCGCCGGAAGCCACCAGGCGCTTCGCCTCCTCCACCGCCGCTGTGCCGCGCGTGGGGTCGATGCTGGCGAACGCGATCATGATGTCGGCATGGCGGGCCGCGAACTCGGCCACGCGCTCATTGGGAACCTGCGGCTTTCCGGTGAGCTTTTCCGCCACCGGAAACACCACGCAGCCGATCTTGCGCGCGCGGTAATATTCGGCCAGGCTGTTCCAATCGCGCGCCGCGCCGCTATCGCCGAAATATTCTCTGGCCGCGCGATCGGACGCGGCGCCGGCGTCCTCGGGCTCGAGATGCACATGGGTATCGATGGCGATCAATTCAGGGGTGTGCATGCAGGAATGGTCGAGTCATTGTATCATGAGCGGATAAGCGCTCAGATTTTCGCTCGACTGCATGCATACCTCGCCTTCTTCGGCCCGCTCGCTCGATATCGCCACGTGGGGCGTGTCGGTGGACCGCTCCGCGGACGGATGCTGGTACGTGCGCCCGCAAGCCGCGCTCGGAAGCTACCCGGCGACCCTCACCGAACGCATGGACTATTGGGCCGCGCACGCGCCGGAGCGGGTATTTCTGGCCGAACGGGACGGCGCCGGCGCGTGGCGGACGCTGACCTACGCCGAATTCCGCGAGCGCGCGCGCAGCGCGGCGCAGTGGATGCTCGATCGCAAGCTCGCGCGCGACCGGCCAATCGCGATTCTGTCGGGGAACGATATCGAGCACGCATTGGTGGCAGCGGCGGCGATGTACGGCGGCATTCCATACGCGCCGATTTCGCCGGCGTATTCGCTGGTGTCCTCCGATCTCAATCGATTGCGGCACATATTCCGCCTGCTCTCGCCTTCGATGGTCTTCGCCGCGGACGGAGCGGCGTTTGTGACGGCGATCTCCGCCGTAGTGCCGAAGGAGAGCGCGCTCGTGGTCGGCCGGAATGCGCCGCTCAGGCGCGGCTCAACGTTATTCGCGGAACTCGCCGCGACGCCCGCGACCACGGCAGTCGATGACGCCCAGGCCGCGACCGGGCCCGACGCGATTGCCAAGATTCTCTTTACGTCCGGCTCGACCGGCGTTCCCAAGGGCGTGATCACTACGCAGCGCATGCTGGCCAGCAATCAGCAGATGCTGCGCGAGGTATTCCGCTTCTTTGCGGACGAGCCGCCGGTGATCTGCGACTGGCTGCCGTGGCACCACACGTTTGGAGGCAGCCACAACGTGGGGCTGGTTCTGTACAACGGGGGCACGCTGTACATCGATCGCGGCAAACCGATGCCCGGCGCGTTCGACGAAAGCCTGCGGAACCTGCGCGCCATCGCGCCCACGTTATACTTCAATGTGCCGAAAGGATACGAATTGCTGGTCGGGCATCTGGCGGCGGACGGCGCGTTTCGCGAGCATTTCTTTTCGCGCCTGCGCATGGCATTTTACGCCGCGGCGGGACTGCCGCAAGCGGTTTGGGACGAATTCGACCGCCTGGCAATGGAAACCACCGGCGCGCGGGTCCCCATGCTCACGGGGCTCGGCGCCACGGAGACGGCGCCGTTCGCGCTGTGTGCCTCGCAATCGAACCGGCGCGCGGGAGTGGTGGGACTGCCGGTGCCGGGCGTCGAACTGAAACTCGCGCCGGTGAACCATAAGCTCGAGGCGCGCGTGCGCGGTCCGAACGTGACTCCCGGATTCTGGGGCGAGCCGGCGCTCACGCGCGCCGCGTTCGATGAGGAAGGCTATTACCGCATGGGCGACGCGCTGGCGTTCCTCGATGCCGATAATCCCGGCGCGGGATTCCTGTTCGACGGGCGCATCGCGGAGGATTTCAAGCTTTCCACTGGAACGTGGGTGAGCGTCGGCCCGCTGCGCACGAAGTTCCTGATGCACGCGGCGCCACTGGTGAAGGACATCGTGATCGCCGGACACGACCGCGACGAAGTGACGGCGCTGATATTTCCCGAGCCGGGCGAATTCGCGCGCCTGGAAGCGGGCGGCGAGACGCGCGCGGTGTTCGAGCGCCTGCTCGCGGAATTCGCGCGCCGGAGCACCGGGAGTTCGAATCGCATTGCACGCGCCATCGTGCTCGGCGAACCGCCCTCGCTGGATGGCGGCGAGATTACCGATAAGGGGTCGCTCAACCAGGCCGCGGTGCTGAAGCGGCGCGCGGCGCTGGTGGAGCAGTTGTACGCGACTCCCGTTCCCGAAGGAGTGATGGAATGCAAACAGGTCTGACGCCGTGGTTGGCGGCCGTGCTGTTGACTCCGGCCGCAGGGGCGCAGTCCGCGCACGGATGCGCCGATGCTACCGCTTTTCATGCGAGCGGCGTCTCGCTGGAAATCAGCAAAGCCGCGCCGGTGGCGGCGGCCAGGAACCTGCCGGCCTACTGCCGGGTTGACGGCGCGATCGATGCGCGCACCGGCGTGGATGGCAAGCATTACGGAATCGGGTTCGCGCTGGCGCTGCCCGGTTCGTGGAACGGCCGCTTCCTGTTTCAGGGCGGCGGCGGGCTGAACGGCACGGTCGGCAATCCCACGGGAGCGGCGGCCTCGGGCGATGCGCCGGCGCTGGCGCGCGGATTTGCCGTAGTTTCAACCGATAGCGGGCACAAAGGCCAGGTGTTCGACGCCAGCTTCATGCGCGATCAGGAGGCCGCGCTCGATTTCTACTATGTGGCGATCGGCAAGGTCGCGGTGGCCGCCAAGGAAATGATCGCCTGGTATTACGGCCGCGCCGCCGAACATTCCTATTACGACGGCTGCTCCACCGGCGGGCGCGAAGCGATGATCATGTCGCAGCGTTACCCCACGTATTTCGACGGCATCGTCTCGGGCGACCCGGCCATGCGGACCGGCTATTCGAACCTCGCGCTCGGCTATATCGCGTCGGTGTTCGCCAAGGCCGGTCCCGCGCCGGCATTCTCCGATTCCGACCGCAAGCTGATCGTGAAAGCGCTGCTCGCGAAATGCGATGCCAGAGACGGGCTCGCCGACGGCATGATTTTCGACACGGGCGGGTGCGATTTCGACCCCGCGGCGCTGAAATGCGCGGGCGCGAAGGCGGGCGACTGCCTGTCGGCGGCGCAAGTGGACGCGCTGCACGCGGCGTTTGCCGGTCCGAAGAGCCTGCACGGCGATCCGTACTATCCCGGCATTCCGTACGATGCGGGAATCGACGAAGGCGGCTCGTTTCTGCCCGGAATTCTGCGCGGTCCGCGGATTCCGGTGGACACCGGCGCCGACATGAGTCATTTCGATGTCGATCAGGAAGCTGCGCGCATCGCCGCCAATGCCGTCGGGTTGCTGGGCGACAGCCTGTGGACGAATCTTTCCACGTTCCAGGGGCACGGCGGCAAGCTGATTTTCTATCACGGGCTGAGCGACCCGTGGTTTTCGCCCTACGACACGCTGCAGTATTACGAGAAGATGGGCAAAGACACGGGAGGTGCGCCGGTGGCGTCATGGAGCCGGCTGTACCTGGTGCCGGGCATGGGCCATTGCGCGGGCGGCAGCGCGACGCTCGACCACTTCGACATGATTACCGCGATCGTGAACTGGGTGGAAAAAGGCGAGGCGCCGGATTCGGTAGTGGCTACGGGCGCGGCCTTTCCGGGTCGAAGCAGGCCGCTGTGCGCCTGGCCGAAATTCGCGCACTACGATGGGAAGGGCGATCCCAACGACGCGGGAAGCTTCGTGTGTAGGGAGTGAAACGCGGCTGGCAGCGGTCAGCGGAGTGGGAGCGGTCTTCCCGATTTACGCCTCCCAGAGCAGTCGTTCTTCGCGATACGGATCGTTCACTACGCGGCACTCGTCATCGATGAACATGGTGGCGCGGTCGGCCAGAGTGTAGGCCGGCCATTTGGGAATCTCGTCATGGCTTGGATCGCCGTTGCGGGCGAACGATGCCCAGGCGCGGCTCATATTGCGCGCCGTCTTGCCCGGAACGTGATCGAACTTGTACGGCATCTCTGCCGCGTGGCCGGCGGCGCCGTGGGCGAACACGTACATGAAGACCGGAGCGCCGTGGAGCGCCGCCTTGCGCTCGGCCATGCGGATGGCGTCCATTCCCATCCATTGCGCCGTGGTGATGGCGAGGAAGAGATCGCCCGGCGACGCGCCCGGCCGGCTGCGGCGGTACACCTCGAGCACGTGCGCCGCCTTGTCCGCGAACATGGCGTCCAGGCGCTGGCGCAGCGCGGCGTCGTCCATTTTGAGAATCGCGGGATTGCCGCGAAAGAGGAACTGCGTCTCGAACTGGTTGGTGCCGACGATCATGGGAACTTTGGCCGAGATCGCGGGCGCCACCGGATCGTACGGATTGGCGGGGATTTCATGCCCGTCCACCATCGGAGCGAATCCCAGGTTATCGGCCATGCCGATGGTGATCGAGGGGAACGCGCCGGCGTTGCGATTCGCGCGCGGCAGCGCCTGTCCGGCGGCGATCAATTTCTCAGCGGGCACGGTGAGCAACCGGCGCGCATCTGTCTGCGGGAGATCGAGCGATTGGAGTACGGCGCGCGCGGTCTCAGACGCTGTATCGCGCGTCTTCAGCCGCAGCATCGATCCACTCTCGACGGAGGCGCGCTGATAGAGCCCTTGCGCGCGCGGCATGGCCGTCAGCGTGGTAGTCTTGGCGCCGCCGCCCGATTCGCCCCAGATCATTACCTTTCCAGGATCGCCGCCGAATTCGGCGATATTGTCGCGCACCCACGCGAGCGCCGCCGCGATGTCGAGCATGCCGGCGACACCCGACGCCGCGTACTCCTCGCCCAGCAGATCGCCGAGGTAGAGATAGCCCATGATGCCCAGGCGGTGATTGTGGGTCACCACCACGACGTCGTAATCGCGGGCCAGCGGTCCGCCGTCGTGCATGGCGTCCTGCGGGGCGACATCGGCGCCGCCATTGCCGGTGGCGAATCCGCCGCCGTGAGAGTAGAACATCACGGGGCGATGTCCAGCATCGACCGCCGGGGTCCACACGTTGAGGAAAAGGCAATCCTCGCTGGAGATCGCGGGCTTCCACTCCTTCGGCCAATTCGGATCGGCCGGCTGCATGGATTGCGCGCCGTAGAGCAGCGCGTCGCGCACGCCGGTCCAGGGGTTCGGCTTCGGGGCGGGTTTGAATCGACCCTCACCGGCGGGCGATCCCGCGAACGGAATGCCCTTGAAGACGACGACATTGTCGTGACGTGCGCCGCGCACCTGACCGTAGACGGTCTTCGCCGTTACGGTTTGCGAAGATTGCGCCCGCGCCGCGGCGAGCGTGCCGAGAGCCGAGCAGGCGCGAAGAAGGGCGCGGCGGCTGAGATCGTTCGGGTTCTGCATTCAGCGCCGATTATATCTCCCGGAATGGAGGCGATTGGTACTCGGGGGCAGTTCGACAGATCGTCCGCGGTCCGTACCGGCCGTGAGAGTGCAGCGCCGTGCGCCCGGCACACTCGATTCCGCAGGCTGCTGCGGCGGATAATTCTGGCAAACGCCGGGCAGGGCGGAACCCGGGTCCTCCGGCCGGGCCAAAGTCCGAGTTGGGCGACGATGGCTCACCCGGCGCCAGCGGAAATCGCGACGCCGGTTGGCCATTGTGCGCAAATCAGAGGTGCAGAAGGGGTTTGACAACGATCTATATATGACTGCATATATAGATGAGCAATGAAAGAAAGAGATCCAGCCGATTTCCTCCCGCTTCACCAGAATTGGTTCCACATTTTGTTGTCGTTGGTCGGCGCCGAACAGCACGGCTACGGCATCATGCAAGAGGTCCTGGAGAGGACGACTGGAGCCGTGCGCATCTGGCCCGCCACTCTTTACGGCACGCTGCAACGCCTGATCGCCGATGGGCTGATTGAAGAGTCCGAGAAGCGGCCGGTGGAAGAACTGGATGACGCGCGCCGCCGCTATTACCGTTTGACGCGTCTGGGACGAAAGGTGCTTGATCTGGAGTGCGATCGCCTGCACGAGATGATTCGAATGATGCAGAAGAAGCGCAGGCTGGAGGCATGAGATGAACCGTTGGACAAGATTCTGCCTGACGATCTATCGCCGTCTTGCGAGGGCATATCCGCTGGAATTCCGGATGCTTCATGGGGAAGAACTGGATCGTGCCGGTGAGGATGCCGTTCCGGAAGTCTGGGCCCGGTACGGCATAACCGGGCTGGTCACGCTGTTGATGGATATCGCACTGCAATTGCCCGTCGGGTATCTGGTGGAGATCCGCCAGGATGCGGCTTACGCCTTGCGGCGCTTTGGCGCTTCGCCGGGATTACCTTGTGTCGCGGTGCTCTCACTGGCGATTGGGATTGGCATGTGCTGCGCGGTGCTCAGCGAGTCGCGTGCATTTCTCGGGTCGCCGCCCGGGATCCCCGAACCGGGCTCGCTGGTGGCGACGCGGGAGCCCGTGGCGTACCCCTACTTCGAACGATATCGGGACATGCGGCAGGGGGACTTCCAGGTGGCAGCCGTGATCACCATGGTTCCCTTCGCGGTGGCGCCTGCCGACGACCATAACGTCAAGTCCGAGCGGGTTCTGGGCCATCTGGTATCGCCGGAGTACTTCTCCACATTGGGGCTGAAACCCCTTCTGGGAAGGTTCTTCAGTACGGAGTTAGAGAAGCCGGGCATGGCTCCCGTGGTGGTGGTTAGCGAGCGGTTCTGGCGCAGGCGGCTCGACGCGAGCCGGTATGTCGTGGGCCAGACGCTGCGGCTGAATGGCCGGGCGGCTACCATCGTGGGGGTCGCTCCCGAAAAGTTCCTGGGCATTTGGCCGGCGATTCCGGCCGATGTGATCGTCCCAGTCACGTGCGGCGGCGCGCTGGCCCCCGAACTTCGGGGAGACCCCCTCCACCGTGCCGATCTGGCGATTTTTCGAGTGGTGCTACGGCTCTCACCGGGCACAAGCATCGGTGCGGCTGAGGCTGCCCTTGAGATTGCGACCCGCAATGTCGACCGCGAGAGCGGATTGAACTCGGCCCGGGATCGCGGGGGGAAATCGGTACGGTTGATGGCGGCGGGCACAAGGTTCATGGTGACACCCGAGCAGGGCGCCTTTCTGGACGGGTTCAATTTCGTGCTGTGGGCGCTGGTGCTCACGCTGGCATGCGCGAATCTGGCCAATCTCCTGTTGGCGCGCGGGAACGCACGGAAGAAAGAGATCGCGATCCGGCTATCGGTGGGCGCCAGCCGGGCGCGGCTGGTGCGGCAATTCCTCGTGGAAAGCCTGCTTCTGGCGCTGGCCGGCGGCTTTGGGGGAGTGGCGTTAGCCTACGGAATCACGCGCGTCCTTTCCTCTCTGCCGATGCCTGGGCCGATGCCGATGGAGTACGATTTCCGGCCCGATGGCGGGGTGCTGCTGTTGACCCTGGCGGTGGCTCTCGCTTCCGGGATCGGATTCGGACTGGCGCCGGCACTCTCTTCGGCGCGCACCGAGATAGGGCGCACACTCAAGGAGGGCTGCCAGGCGCCGCTCCGCGGCTATCGGCGCTTCGGTGTGAGGAATCTGTTCGTAGCCGGACAGATGGCAGCTTCGTTGATGTTGCTGGTGGTGACCTGGTACATTGCCTCCGGCTTCTGGCAGCGGTCCCGGCTGGACCCCGGCTTCGAACTCGCGAATCTAAACCTGTTCTCGATCGACCCGGTTCGCGACGGCTACTCTGCGGAGGATGCCGCGACTCTGTTCACCGGACTGCCCGAAGAGTTATCGCGCGTCAATGGAGTCCGCACCGTATCGCTGGCGGACAGCATACCGTTCAGCAACCTGGCGGCCGAACAGCCCAATACGCGCGTGGCTGCGCGCTCCGGGCCGGGGCGAGAAGAACTGCTGCCCGTCTTCCGGTTGCGCATCGGACCGGACTACTTCGCAGCGGCTGGCGTCTCCCTGGTGGGCGGGCGCGAGTTCGACCGCCGCGACCAGACACAGGACGAGTCACCGCCCGAAGGCGGGCGGGATATTCCGGCCATCCTCAATCAGAAGGCCGCAAGCGAGTTGTTCCACGGCGAGAACCCGATCGGCAAGCGGCTTCGGGACGGCAGCCGGAACTACACCGTCGTGGGCCTGACGCGCGACGTCCGGTCCGGCTTTCTGGTGAGCAAACCGGTGGCGACGCTGTATCAACCCCTCACCCTCGACTGGTTGCGCAACAACCCGGGGCAGCGCGCCACGTTCCTGGTTCGTAGTACAACGGGGCGGGAGGCTCTGCCGGCGGTGCGGGAAAGACTGGCATCTCTGCATCCCGATGTCACCATGTTTGACCCACGCACAATGAAGGAAGACCTCGACCGGCTGAACGCATTCGTCAAGTGGGATTCGACGATATACCTGATTCTCGGTCTTTTCGCACTGCTGCTGGCTTGTATTGGCGTGGGTGGCGTCACGATCTACGCCGTGACGCAGCGGCGGAGGGAGATTGGCATTCGAATCGCGCTGGGCGCCCGCACCGCGCAGATCCAGGGACTGGTTCTGAAAGAAGGCGTTGCGCTGGTGATGGCAGGCTCGGCGCTCGGATTTGCCGGCGCGTATGCGATCACGCGGACGTTCAACAACAGTGCCGTTCTGGCGCAGATGATGACGGGACGCGGCGACGACCCCCTGGTAATTGTCGCGGCGCCCCTGGCACTGGCGTCCGTGGCGATGCTGGCCTGTTACCTGCCGGCGCGGCGGGCAACTGGGATTGATCCTATGGCGGCGCTGCGAGAACAATGATGGCGGGCTTGTTGCCGACACTGACGAAGAGAGGTGGGCTAATCCCACACGCGTCAAAGCCCACACAATATCGCCGTGGCTCGAACCAGCGAAGCCGTATTCCGCGCCGCGGCGTTATGTCCGCTCCATGGCGGCAGTCGGCGTGTCTGGTTTGACGCGGATGAATTCTTCTCAATCGCCTTGGGCGAAACGCCATCAGAGGGTCGTACATGAAGGTACTCAAACAGGCGTTTGAGAAAGGCAAGGGCAATCGTAGCCCCGTTTGCCTGGTGGCTTCCTCGCAGACCTGGCACCAGCAGATCTGCGGAAGAGCGTACGTCCGGCGATTGACGTGGGCTTCTGGGTTTCGGAAAGGTCGGGTAGTTACCGATATGCCCGTTTTCCTGGGGTCCGACCCGGACGATGGCGGCTTCGTTGGCCCCGTATTTGATCTGGTGACGATTCTCCCTCGAGTGCGATTGGCGGTAATCTGAAGGAATGAGCAGTCAGACAAGCCAACTGTTGGATGCCTTCGACGCTCTGCCGGAGGAGGAGAAACGCATCTTCACGGCCGAGTTCTTCCGGCGCGCGATCCCATTCGATTCGGGCCCTTTGGACGACGAGGAAACCGCTGACGCCGCGGATTCACTCTTTGCCACTCTTGATGCGGAGGAAGATGACGCCGGTTCGCGGTGAGGTTTGGCTGCTCGACCTCGGCATGGTCGAGAAAAGTTAGGCCGGCGCTGATCCTCAGCGTGGCCTTCGGCGATGACGACCGAGCCCTGATCACAGTCGTTCCGCATACGACGTCGCTACGCGGCTCTCAATACGAGATCGCGATACCGGTTCCATTCCTGAGGCCTGGCGCCTTCTTGGCTCAGAACATCGCAACGTATCCGACTGTGAGAGGGATTCGGAGACTGGGCGTTCTCAAGATGGACCAGGTGGACCTTGTTGGCGCGGGAGTTCTCCGCTGGCTTGGATACCCGTAGAGCTGCCACGCTCAGTTTGGATAAGCGGACCACTGGGTCCACTCTCCCACAACCCAGTCTATCACTCGCTAACGAGAGTTCCCGTCAAATGGCCTGCCCAGTTCATCCGTCATTGACGTATACTGGTGGGTGAGTGCCGAAACCAGTCCGGACTCCAACGTTCTCTCGTCGGGCAAAACGTCTACTGCCCGAGCCGGAGATCGCCCGACTGGAGCAGAGCATCGCCGAGCGCCCCGATGCACACCCTGTGATTGCGGGTACCGGCGGGATTCGCAAGGCGAGATGGGCGCGTCCCGGGATGGGGAAGCGGGGTGGCGTGCGCGCCATCTACTATTTCCAGTCACGCGCTGGGATTGTGTACTTGCTCGACATCTACGCCAAGAATGAAAAGGCAGATTTGACCGCCGCTGACAAGCGAGAGCTGCGAGCGACTGTGTCGATAATTGAGGAGGCCGAATGATACGAGGCAAGCGGCGGGCGTCGAAGCGCTCTGCCGCCGGAAAGAGACTGGAAGGAGCCATGCGCGAGGTGCGAACGCTCGAATTCGCGCGTCGACTCCGCGAGGTTCGTGAAAGTCTGGAATTATCCCAGGCAGAGTTCGCACATCGATTCGGAATGAGCCTGAGGTCACTGCAGGAGTGGGAACAAGCACGGCGACTCCCGGATTTGGCCGTGTTGGCATACCTTCGGGTGATCGAGCGCAACCCGAGAGCGGTACAAACAGCCCTGAAGCCGAACGCCGCGTGATCGGCTGGCGCAATGCCGTATCACAGCCGGAACCTGCATGGCCGCCCTGGCAAGCCAGGAAAACGGAACCTTGAGCGTGATGCCGGTGTCTATACCACAAGTGATGGTATAGAGCCGCAAGGTGAATCGAGCAGGAGATGTGTCGAGCCAATTCGGTCCGGTTCGGCCAGCCTCTAGCAAAAGTGCGCTCAGTTTCCAGCACGCCGGCCACTATTGCGCCGCGCAGGTGAAGTTGGCCGCGTCGTCCGTGCTGCCCGTACCTGTATATTTGGCCACCAGCGGGAACGGGCACAGCGGGCGCGTGCGGGTGGCGCCGTTGGCGCGCCCCACGGCGTTTAATGTGTCCGGCGCTTTGCCTTGCTCCACCCACTTCACCACGGCGTCGAACTGGCCTTCAGGCGTGGGGCCGGGACCGCCGCCGCAATGCCCCACGCCCGGGGCCAGAAAGAGGCGCGCGAAGTTCGCGGTGTTGTCCGCACCGCCCATCTGCTTCTGGACGCGCTGGTAATAATCGATGGTGCCCTCGGGGTAAATCAACTGGTCCGACCATCCGTGCCAGAGCACGAGCTTGCCGCCATGATCGCGGAAGGCCGCGAGATCGGGGTTGTCGGTCGCGAGCACGGCGCTGAATTCCTCCACCGATTGTTGCCAATACTGCTCGTAGGAAGGCGGCGTGAGGTTGAGGTAATCCCACTGCGGATTCTGGTTCAGGAAATAGCGCCACCATTCGAGCGTGATGGGGTTCGGCCGCGGCACGAGCGGCGTACCGCCGGTCGAGCTCAGGCCGGTGAAATCGGCGCCCCGCTGCAAGCCGTACCAGAGGAACGAGCCATCCTGCCGCCGCGGACCTTCCCAAATTTTTCGAATGACATTGGCGTCGGCCTCGGTGAAATCGCCGCAGGAAGTGGAAGTGCCCACCAATGCCTTCGGGTCGAACGTGCACGCGCGTGGATTTTCGATCACGCCGTCCTTCACGCCGTCGTTGCCGTCGCAGGCGGCGACGGCGGCGGCTTGCGCGGCGGCGAATTTGCATTGCGGCACGGGATTGTTCGCCGCCAGCATCACCACCGTGCCCCACATCTGCTCCACGTGGAGCCTGGTCCAGTTGATGGCCGGCGCGCCGGAGAGGATGCCGTCGTAATCGGTGGGGTAGCGCTGGGCTTCGGAAAGTCCCTGGCGCCCGCCGGTGGAACAGCCGTTGAAATACGCGTGGCGGGCGGGCGTGCCGTAGAAAGCCTCGATGAGCGCTTTGGCCGTGACCGTCATTTCGTGGATGCCGAGGTAGGCATTGTCGCGAATCAGCAACCAGTTCAGATGGCCGGTGGAATCGAGCGCGAAACTGCCGCTGCCACCTTCGTGGCCGGTATCCGTGGATCCCGCGGCGTATCCCTGGCGCACCGGCCCGGTCACACCGTTGGCGCTGCCGCCGCTGAATCCGCCGCCGCCCACGCCCTGGAAGCGGCCATTCCATCCGGTGAGCGGGAGCCCGACGAAGATCTTCACGCGGTCGCCGGCCGGAGGGTGCGTGGTGACGGCCGTGACGCGGCAGAACGACGGCACGTTCCCGGCGGCCTCCTGGACGGCGGCCGATTCGATGGTAGTATTCGGCAGAGAGAGCGCGGTCAGGCTCTCGCAGGTGCGCTGCGGTTGCTGCGCGAAGGCTGCGGCAGTCAGGGTGAAGACGGTCGTCAGGCGGTGCATTTGAGTTCCTCTCATTCCATGGGCAGGCCGGTGTAGTTTTCGGCGAGGCTGGTCATCGCCGCGCGCGATCCGGTAAGGTAATCGAGTTCGGCGAGCTGCCTTCGATAATCGAACTCGCTCCCCGGCGCGCGGTGCAGCATGGTGGTCATCCACCAGGAGAATCGCTGCGCCTTCCACACGCGGCGCAGACAGCGGGCGGAGTATTCGTCGAGCAGATCGTCGCGGCCCTCGCCATAGTGTGCGGCGAACGCGCGTGCCAGCACGCGCACGTCGGCGGCTGCCAGGTTGAGGCCTTTGGCGCCCGTCGGCGGCACGATGTGAGCGGCGTCTCCGGCCAGGAACAGGCGGCCGGATCGCATGGGCTCGGCTACGAAGCTGCGCATTCCGGTGATTCCCTTTTGCAGGATAGCGCCGCGATTGGGCCGCCATCCACCGGCGGAAGAAAGCCGCGCTTCGAGTTCGTCCCAAATGCGATCGTCGGGCCACTCGCGAAGGTCTTCGTCCGGAGCGCATTGCAGGTAGAGGCGCGTGATGGCGGGCGAGCGCATGCTGAAGAGGGCGAATCCGCGTTCGTGGAGCGAGTAGACCAACTCATCGGAACTTGGCGGCGCGGAGGCGAGGATACCGAGCCAGGCGAAAGCATAATCCTTCTCGTACCGGCGAAGATTTTCGGGCGCGATGGAGGGACGGCAGATACCGTGAGAACCGTCGCATCCGGCGATGAAGTCGCAGGCGATCTCGCAGTCTTCGTCTTCGGCGCGGAAAGCGATGCGCGGAGCGCGATCGAAATCGGCGATGCGGACGTCCGCGACCTCGAAGTGAAGCGGACGGCCGGTGGCGCAGCGCGCGGCCATGAGGTCTTTGACCAGCTCGTTCTGGCCGTAAACGGTGATCGTACGGCCGCCGGTGAGCTCTTCGAAATCGACGCGGTGGCGGCGGCCCTGGAAGCATAGATAGATGCCCGCGTGGCGCATGCCTTCGCGCCGCAGCCGATCGCCGAGGCCCGATGCCATCAACAGATCGACGGTCCCTTGTTCGAGCACGCCGGCACGCACGCGTTCGATAACGTGGTCGCGGCTGCGATCTTCGATGATGACGGAGTCGATGCCCTCGAGGTGGAGCAGGTGGCCGAGCAGCAGTCCCGCCGGGCCCGCGCCCACGATGCCCACCTGCGTCGAAAGCCGCTTCATACGCGTTCGATGATCGCGGCAATTCCCTGCCCCACCCCGATACACATGGTGCACAGCGCGTAGCGGCCGCCAGTGCGCGCGAGTTGATGGACGGCTGTAGTCACCAGGCGCGCGCCGCTCGCGCCCAGCGGGTGGCCCAGCGCGATGGCGCCGCCTTGCGGGTTCACGTGCGCGGCGTCCTCGGGAAGGCCGAGCTCGCGGAGCACGGCGATGGCTTGTGCGGCGAAAGCTTCGTTCAGCTCGATGAGGTCCATTTGATCGAGGCGAAGGCCGGCGCGCTCGAGCACCTTGCGGGTGGCGGGCACCGGCCCCATGCCCATGATGCGCGGGGCAACCCCGGAGACTGCCGACGCCACGTATCGCGCCTGGGGTGTGAGGCCGAATTGTCGCACCGCCGATTCCGAGGCCAGCAGCATGGCACACGCGCCGTCGTTGATGCCGGAGGCGTTTCCTGCGGTGACGGTGCCGCCGGCGCGCACCACCGGCTTGAGCTTGGCCAGCGCTTCGATGGTGGTGTTGGGCCGCGGATGTTCGTCCGCCGTCGCATTACCGGCGGGGATGAGCTCATCGGCGAACCAACCGGCGGCGATGGCTTTCGCGGTCCGCTGCTGGCTGCGGCAGGCGAAGCAATCCTGCGCCTCGCGCGCGATACCGTATTGTTCGGCGACGTTCTCGGCTGTTTCCGGCATGGTGTCGGTGCCGTAGGCCTCTTTCAACTGCGGGTTCACGAAGCGCCAGCCCATGGTGGTGTCCTCGACGCGTTGCGCGCGGTCGAACGGCTCGTCCGCTTTTCCCATGACGAACGGCGCGCGCGACATGCTCTCGACTCCGCCGGCGATCAAGAGCTCGGCATCGCCGGTGAGAATCGCGCGGCTCGCGCCGGCGAAGGCATCGAGGCTCGATCCGCAGAGGCGGTTCACCGTCGCACCCGGCACGGAATCGGGAAGCCCGGCCAGCAGGAGCGCCATGCGCGCCACGTTGCGGTTGTCCTCGCCGGCCTGGTTGGCGCAGCCGTAGACCACATCGTCCAGACGAACCCAATCGACGCCCGGATTGCGCTCCATGAGGGCGCGGATGGGGATGGCCGCA
>Ga0335078_10006346_pt1 | contig 17508 bp, 18 predicted proteins | sample Lox_Sample_32_FD_206711 | JGI IMG/M metagenome (GOLD analysis project Ga0335078, IMG submission 206711) | Soil microbial communities from Loxahatchee National Wildlife Refuge, Florida, United States - Lox_Sample_3.2 | ecosystem: Environmental > Terrestrial > Soil > Wetlands | place: USA... | reverse complement strand
CACCTCTGACCGCCCGGGCGGGGCCAGATCAAAGTAGAACAATCACCACCCCGGTCAGAACGCGCCCGCGCTAAGTGGGGCCAAATCAAAGCAGTAGGTGGGGCCAAAAGAGATTGACACGGCCACGGCCGGCGCGTTGTCGCTGACTTGGAGGTCCATCCAGAAGTTGGCCGAGTTCGAACCCGAGGCAGGAATGTTGACGGATGGGTCGGTTCCGGCGACGCCGAACACGCCCTGTGGCGTGCCGTACGGGGTCGGCAGTGAACCGGAAAGGTCGGAGTAGGCGGAAAGCCGGCCGTTGGTAATACCGGCCGCGTACGGATCGCCGGAGTCGAACTGGTTATTGGTGTTCGGGAAACTGCCGTTGAATCCGGTACAGGCGTTGTAGCAGGTACCAATGGCCAACGGTAGCGGCGCAGGCAGTGGTGCCCAGTTCCATTGCCCGGCGGCCAGCGTGCCAGAAGTGACCACACTGCCCGAGACGAGCGTGCCGGAACCGTACCCGGTCATGTTCCACAACGCGAACTGCTGCGCCGTCGTGGGCTGCCCGGATGGGCACACCCACGACCAGTACCCTTCGAACCATGTGCCGCCAGCAGTAACTTCGAATTGGATGCCGGCCAGAAATGGTCCGCCGTAGGACACCGGGCTCGACGGCCCATTGGTGTTGGGAAACAACCTATAGGTATTTATGGTCCGTCCCTTCAATGTCACAGAGGTGGCCCAGGCTCCGCGCTATGACCTGATCGGGCCCCTGCGCACGTTCTTCGCAGACCACCTGATCACCGTCAAGGGTTCCCCATGAAGCGGGTGGTCCCGCCAGAGACAAGCTTCAGGCTGCGCAATCCCCCCTCGGTGAGCGGCGGATTTGGGGTCGCGGATAAGTCAGGCGCCGCCAGCCACCGCGAATCACCCGGGTCCCGGTTCGGGCGCCCCGGCAAGGTGCTTGACCTGCTTGGCGTCCGCCAGCACGCACTCGAACCCCTCGGCCTCCAGTCGGTAGAACGGGCCCTTCCAGTAGTCCGACGTTATCCGTGGTTCAAACATGATGAAATTGGACATATTGCCCACCTCACCGATGCCCAGCACGCCTGGATCGAATATGTACCACGCCTACCTGCTCAAAGAACGACTCCGCCACATGCAAGGTCAAACGCCAGCGCTTGAACCGAGAACCCCAGCCCTTCGTCTGTACGTTGAGCTTGGGCGCGAGCCCGCCCCTGCCACAGATGCACAGCCGCCAGCGAACCCCGCCGCCCGGGTTGGTGGTCAGACGGACTCGGCGGAGCGGCCCGCTTCCGCCGCACTGAACACCAGCATCGCATCGGTCGGGGGCGCCCCGAACAGTTCGGTGACAGTCTGCTCGTCGAATGCGCTGCCATCTGCGACGTTATGGAAATCCCGTATCGCTGTTCCCGTGCAATGGACGTCCACCAGCGGAGCGCCCCGGCCCGCGATCAGGTCCCTGGCATCGACAGTGCGGAAATCGACGCTGTAACGGGCCCGTCCGGAGGTATTCGGAATCGACCTGTGCAGCTGGGCGCCGGAGAAGAGCAGGACCGCTCCTGGCGCGGGGAGTACCACGAGGTCATCGACGGGCTTGTGGCCCAGTGCGCCCGGCCGCGCCTGCTGCTCCTGGGTTACCTGTGCCGCGGTGGTCAGCCGCTTGGTGTTGTTCTGATAATAATCGAAGGCGTCCGAGCTATTCGGGACTACCTGATCGAAGCATGGCAGGTCAAAGCTCATGGAATTGTCCTCGCGAGCTGCGAAGATGGGCAGCCACCAGTTGAGCTGCTGCGGAGCCGCGCTGTACCAGACGTCGCGATGCCAGGGGAAGGCAAAAGCCACGCCGGTCGTGAGGTGCCCCGCCGGAAAGGACGTTCGCGGCTTCGGCACGTCGTAGTGAGTATATTCCGCCGGGAGCCCGGCCTCTTTGATGATGTCACGGACAAGGCACTTGGACCGCTCGGCGTGAATAAAGCGGGGCTTCCAGGAGCCCAGCATCTTGGCCATTTCCGACGGGTCGAAGTGTTCGTGGGCATGTTCTGGGTCATGCGGCCTAAACAGCTCGGTGAGCTGGTCTCGCGTATAGTTCACGAAATCACCGACCGCGCGCAGGCGCGTCAGGATTATGAGGTTTCCGTCATAGAGGGACTGCCGCAGCTCGTCGGCGGGCAGGTAGGGATCGACGAAGACGGTCATGCGGGTTCTCTCACTTCCGAGGTTGTACCGGACGGTAGGAGCTGGCAGCGGATCACTGACTTTGCGCAAGTAAACGCCTCGGCGTACGGCGCCCGGCACTCCATCCCACGCAGCCGGGCCAGCCCCAGGAAGACTTCGTCGTCCCACCAGTCACGGCTCCGCTGGGATGGAAAGCATTTGTGCAGCAGCTCGATCTTGCGCCGCGCCATAGCGGCCGACATCGGGGAGTACATCGATGGGCGGCCGAGGTCGCCGTCCCACTTAGGGATCTCGTACGCGAGGTAGAGCTGATCACGGAACACGGTGGGCAAGATTTCCCCGATGGTCCGATGATCTTGATGAGCGTCGCCGGGCGATGGCGCGATGATGAGGTCCGGTGTGCAATGCTGCGCCAGCTGCTCAAGAAGGTCCTTCACCTGATCCCAGACGGCGGGCAGCCGACCCTCGGGAAGGTCGAACAGCCTGACGGTTAGTTCCGCGCTCGGCAGGAAGGCGCTTGCCGCGCTCTGTGCCTCCAGCCGACGCGCCGCCGATCCGGTGAGCACAACGTAATGGGCTCGCAAGCCGACCTGGCTTTCGGCCAGGCTGAGCAGTGTTCCGCCGGCGCCGATCTCGATGTCGTCAGGGTGCGCGCCGACAGCGAGCACGGACAGCGGCCCGTGCGACGGCATGGTCAATTGCAACGGCAGCATGCGCGCATCACCGCGGCGCCGACACCGCTACCGGCGAGGCAGCACCGTTGCCGCCCGGCTCACCGAACGCGCTGCCGACCGGCGTGGTGGTGCCGGACCGGTCCGGGTCCCAGATCATCCAGGGGCAGTTCCCTTGCTGGTACATCTCCTCCAGTTGCGCACGTTCCTTCACGGTGTCGGCGGGCGACCAATATCCCTTGTACGGGTAGGCGAGGACACGCCGTTGCGGGACCAGCCGTCGCATGATGGCGTCTTCCACGAGATCCTCGCCCTCATTCAGGTGATCGAAGATCTCTGGCCGGAACAGGAAGTAGCCGCCGTTCTCCCACTGGCGCAGGTCCTGCATGGGAGTCACCTGGGTGATCAGCCCGTTATCGCCGATATCCACCACGTGGTGCGACGACTGAGGCGGCACCGCAAGCAGGTTGGCTACCGCGCTGCTGGCCTTGAATCGACCGATCATGTCGGGCAGTGCCGCGTTCGTAAGGACGTCCGCATAATTAGCCATGAACATCTCTTCGTCATCGACGAAGCGCCGCACCCGGCGCAGCCGCTCGCCGATGGGGGAGCTGAGACCCGTATCGACGAAGGTGATCCGCCAGTCGGAGATGTCGGTGCTGAACAGCTTCACCTCGCGGGCGCCGTTCTCCAGGATGAAGTCGTTAGACCTTGTCTCGTCGTAGCTCAGGAAGAAATCCTTGACCGCCGCGGCACCGTAACCGAGGCAGAGCACGAAATCGGTGTGCCCGAAATGGGCGTAGTAGCGCATGACGTGCCACAGCAGCGGGCGTTCCCCGACCATTGCCATGGGCTTGGGAGCGTTGGTGACGCCATCGCGCATCCGCATCCCGAGACCACCGCAGAACAGAACGACCTTCACGATTTACACCCCCATCAGATGGTCTCGAGCGCGGGGATCGGGAAGACCAATCGGCCCCCCCACGCCCGGATGTAGTCAAGCTGCCGGCTGATCTCGTCCTTGAGGTTCCATGGCAGGACGAGAACGTAGTCGGGCTGGGTTTCGGCAAGGCGCTCGGGCGCATAGATCGGGATGTGCGTGCCCGGGAGGAACTTTCCCTGTTTCACCGGGCTGCGGTCAACGGTGTATGAGAGAAGATCCGATCGGATCCCGCAGTGGTTAAGGAGCGTGTTCCCCTTGCCAGGAGCGCCGTAGCCGGCGACGGATCGGCCGTCGCCCGCCGCGGCGAGCAGGAATCCCAGCAGGTCGCTCTTGATCTGCAGCACCTCGGCGGCGAAGCCCTCGTGGCCGGCCACCGTGTGCAGTCCCGCGGACTCCTCCTCGCCGAGCACGGCCTTCACCCGCGTGGTGGGTTCACCTGCGCTCTCCTCGGGGCGGGCGTAGACGCGCAGTGAGCCGCCATGGGTGTCGAGCTCGTCCACGTCAACCACCCGCAACCCGGCCGTCGCCAGCGCATGGGAGGAGGTCAGCAGGGACAGATACGAGAAATGCTCGTGGTAGATCGTGTCGTATTGCCGCCGCTCGATCAGCCGAAGGAGGTGCGGGAATTCCAGCGTCACCAAGCCCGTGTCCTTGACCAGCGCCCGCAGGCCCGCGGCGAAGCCCCGGATGTCAGGAACATGGGCGAAGACGTTGTTTGCGGCGACCAGGTCGGCTCGCCCGTGTTGCGCGGCGATCTCCTGACCCGTCTGTGGCCCCAGGAACTGGACCACCGTCGGGATGCCCCGTGAGCGTGCGGCTTCGGCCACGTTCGCGGCGGGCTCGACACCTAGCACCGGGATTGCCTGGGCCGCAAAGTGCTGCAGAAGGTAGCCATCGTTGCTCGCCACCTCTGTGACTAGGCTGTCCGGCGTGAGACCGAGCCGGCCGATCATCGCCTGCGCGTACCGCTTCGCGTGCGCCACCCACGAGTCGGAGTACGAGGAGAAGTACGCATAGTCGGAGAAGATGTGCTCACCGGAGACATAAGCGGGGAGCTGCACAAGCAAACAGGAGCCGCACAGGCGCACGTGCAGCGGGTAGAAGACCTCAGGTTCGTCGAGCCGCTGCGCGGCGACGTAACTCTCACAGAGCGGCGACATCCCCAGGTCAACGAACGTGCGTGTCAGATCCGCGCCGCACAAGCGGCACAGTGGAAACGACGACATGCTCCCCCCAACTGCCGGCCGGCCTTCGCCTCGGGCCCTCTCGAGACTCACACCCTGACAGAACAGACATCGGTGCGATATGTGCGAACTTCAACTCAACTAGAACGTAGACGCGGAACTCCTCGAACCGGTTGACACCAGTACGCATCGGAAGCGCCCTGATGTTTGTCACCGCGGACGCGTCAAGAAACCTGGGGGTGCGGGGACGCATCGGACGTGCGATACGGTCAAGGCCGACGGCACGAGCGGCGCACGGAGTCGGCTGTGGCACTAGGGCGTAGTCCCGTGGATCTTGGCGGATGCGGGCGGTGATCCAGGCGGCGGTCGGCAAGGCGGAGGACGACGACAACGCCGCCGGTCGTCGTCTGGGTGCCGATCCGCGCGGCCAAAGATCCACGGGACACCGTGGCCGCGGGTGCCCGGGTACGCCGCGCAGACGATCATGGGCGTCGGGTATGGAACGTCGGGTACGGAAAACGTCGGGTACGGAAGGCGGCCGGGCCTGTAGGGCTGCTGCTTTCGCGGGCCCGGCCCGAAGGAGGGTGTGAATGGGCGAGCCTGCTTGCAGGGCATGCCGTGGGCGCACCGGCGATCTGGTGCTTGACCTGGGTGAGCAGCCCGCGTGCGACTACTTCCCGCGATGCGATGACCCGGGCCCCGACCCGGTGTATCCGCTGCAGATGTGGCTGTGCTCGTCGTGCGGTCTGGCGCAGCTGGTCGCCGATCCCACAGTGCCCGATGAGCCGCGTGGCACCGAGCCGGCCGCGCTCGTCGCACAGGCGGCCGACGCCGTGGAGCGGGTCGCCGCGGCAGGGTTGCTGCCGGACGGCGGCCTGGTAGCCGAGTACGGCAGCCCCCACGGCGGCTCCTGGCTGGGGTTGCTGGCCGGTCGCGGGCTCACGCCGGTGCCCGACGGCGATCCGGCCGATGTGGTCCTCGACTGTTTTGGCTTGATGCACGCTGCGGACCAGTCCGCGGCACTCGCCGGGCGGGTGGCCCGGGTGGCCGCGGGCGGCGTGCTGTTGCTGCAGTACCACTCGCTGGCGACGATCGTCCGCCTCGGGCAGTGGAACGCGCTCAGGCACGGGCACTACGCGTACTACTCGGCAACCGCTCTGGCCGCCATGCTGGCCGCGAATGGCTTTACGCCAAACAGGGCGTGGCAGTTTGAGCTCTACGGCGGCACAGCGCTGCTGGCCGCGAGCCGGGACGCTGACGGGGGCGCCGGGCCTGACGGCTCGGTGCAGCCGCTTTTCACGGCAGACAGCCAGGTCGGTGTGTGCGACCCCGCTGTGGTCGGCGGCCTCCAGCGCAGCGCACAGGCCCGTGCCGATGGACTGCACGAGTGGCTCATCGCCGCGCGGTCCGCCGGAACCACCGTGCTTGGATACGGGGCCGCCTCACGCGCGGTGGCGCTATTGTGCCGCGCCGGCGTGGACCGCACGCTGTTGCCCGCCGTGGTTGACGCCTCACCAGCCAAACAGGGCCTGCGGATGCCCGGGACCGACATCCCCGTCGTCCACCCGACGCAGCTCGCCGGACGCCCGCCCGATGCCGTGCTGCTGTTCGTGCCGGATCTGCTGGCAGAGGTCCGGGCGGCTTTCCCCGAAGTCGAGGCGGCCGGCGGCCGATGGGTGGACGCCGATTCGCTTGGCTCTTGCCCAGCGGGTGGCTAACCGGAAGCCGCGCCGACCCTGCCGTCTGCGGCAAGCGCGAACCATGATCTTGACACGTGAATCAGCGGATTCTCGTCTAGCAGTTAGCGGGGGGACCCCGGGGGGTCGTCCCCCCGGGGCAATACAGCCTTAACGGCTCCCGCGCGGTGTTCTGTGACTCGAAGTGTCACACCCAGCGGGGCGTTCCGGAAGGACTGGCGACATGGGTCGACTTGTCGCGGGCAGCCAGCCCTCGATTTATGAGGCTTTCCCGTCCGGGTCAGTCAGGACTCTTGCGCCGTTGGCCGATCCTCTGTGGCCGGCGGCCCATCAACTCGGCCGCCCGTTGGCCGGATAGGCGGCCGGACCCTCGCGGTGAGCAGACCAAGTCGAGCGTGAGTGCCGTCACCAGCACGACCGCGGTGCTGACTGCCGCTCCCGCCACCGTGTCGGTGGCGTAGTGCCAGCGCACGGCCACGAGGCCGACGGCGACCGTGACCCCGACGAGGAACGCGATCGCCGCGACGACCACGCGGACGACCGCGCTGATCCGCGGCCGGGGCGGGTCGATGAGCAGCACCGCAAGTGCGACTATCACCGCGAATATGCTGGTGGTATGTCCGCTGGGAAAACTCAAGAAACCAGTCAAGGTCCGGTCGACGAGATGTTTGAGAACTTCGGTGAGGGCCGCGGCGGCGGGTACGGCCACCGCTACGAGTACCGCCCCGCGACCTCTCCGCGTCGCCAGGCAGGCGACGAACAACGCCACGCTCATGATGGTCACCGCGGGAAGATTGCCGAGGTTCACGAGGTAAAGCACCGTCGCATGCGGGCCGATGAGGTCCTGAACCCGGCCGTCGACCGACGAGTCCAACCGCCCCGCCTGCGTCTGGCCCGCGTACCACGCTGCGAGGAGCACGGTGAGCGCCACGCAGCACCCGGCAAGCGCAACGGCCAGTGGACGGATGGACGCGGGCAGCAGTGGGTTAGGTGCGGTTCGATGCCGTTCCAACCACTTGCCCCCGTTCGTTCATGCGCACAGCCAGCCTAAGACGGTCCCGCAACGCCCCGAACGATGGTTTCGGGTATCGCCACCGGGGGCCAGCAGTCCACCGGGCCACCGGGCCACCGTCACGCTTTGCCGCGGGGTCTGACTAACCTGCAGTAACGCAACGCAGTTACGCAGGTGCGCCGGTAGGCAGGAGGCACATGGACTCGCTTGGTATCGACGGTGCCTGGGTCGTCACTCCCCGGATTCACCACGACGATCGCGGAAGCTTCCTCGAATGGTTTCGCGGTGATGACTTTTCCGACGCGGTCGGTTACAGGTTCGGGCTCGCGCAGGCGAACTGCTCGGTGTCGCGGCGCGGCGTGCTCCGCGGAATACACTTCGCCGATGTCCCACCTGGGCAGGCGAAATACGTCACCTGCCTGAGCGGTGTGGTGCTGGACGTTGTGGTGGACCTCAGAGTTGGGTCGCCGGGCTACGGGCGCTGGGAGGCTGTCAGGCTCGACGACGAGACCAGGCACGTGCTGTTCGTCTCGGAAGGTCTCGGCCATGGCTTCATGGCGCTGAGCGCCGAGGCAACGGTCGTCTATCTGTGCTCCACCCCTTACGCTCCGGGCCGTGAGCACGGCGTGCATCCGCTCGATCCGGCTCTCGGCATTGCATGGCCGAGCGACGTGGAACCGGTCCTATCCGAAAAAGATGCCACCGCGCCTTCGCTGGACGAAGCGCGGAGCGCGGGCCTGCTCCCCGACTACGCGCGGTGTCTCGCCCACGCCAAGCACCTGCGCGGTAGCTGACAGCGGCCGTCCGGCGGGCTTAGCTGCCGCGTGCCCAGCTTCGCGCGGCAGATCAGTTGATCGCCGCGCGGCTAGCTACCTCGCACGAAGCCCGGCTGCTCCGGGCCCACAGGTACTCATCCAAGACGAGTCTGGTAGCGCAGTAGCCCCCAGTGTCAACGGACATCGGGCCACTGCTGCGCCTAGGCTAGTGGGGTTCGGAGGCCGCGCCCCAGCTAGGTCGCGAGTCACGAGGAGTTGGGAGTTGCCGTGACCACACCGCATGCCAGGTATCCCGCCGTCATGGCCCGCCCCGCATGTACCCCGGCGGCGATCCGCGCCGTGCTGGCTGCCAATGCTGGCGCCGACGTTCTGAAAAGCTACGACGAGGAACTTGATGCGGCGTTTGAGCAGGCCAGGCAAGACGGGGACCTCACGCCCCTGGTCCAGACGGTAAGGCGCTGGTGGTTTGAGGCCGATGCCCGGCGCGACCCCGAAGCCCTGGAACAGTTCGAGGGGCGCGTAGAAAGGTATCTGAGCGAGGGACCACCTCCTCGGCAGGAGCGCATGGGCCGCGAGGAGATCCGAGCGCGCTACAAGGTCTGAGGTGTACCAGTGGGAACTGGACGGCTTGGCCCAGCAGGAATTCGATAGCCTGCCACCGCATGCGCGGTAGGCGCTGGCTGCGTTGATGGACGCCGCGGTCATCGTTGACCCACTGGACTACCAGCGCCGCGACGACGAGCCCTCCGACCCTGGAAAAAGGGTTCGCACCCTCCATTTCGGCCCGCATCACGAGGGCCTGGTCACATTCCTCGTATACGCTCCCGGCGACTTAGTCTTAGTCGTCAAGATCCAGTGGATCGGTGAATGAACCTTTGGACCGTCGGGCTACCTATGAGCGGCGTGGTCTCTGCAGGGGAACTACGCTTCGCTCAGGGGGTGAAGAGACGTGCAACCAGGGCAGCGACCCGAGCGGCGGCCGCTCAAACGCCATGAAAGCCATGCCGCGGAGCAGATGATGGCCCGTACGGCCGAACTGGCCAAAGACTCCCATGCACGGACCCGGCATGCCGCGGCCGTCGTTAAGAGCGGAAGTCTTATCGGCTGGGGCATCAACGGCGTGCCATTTCCAGGGGAAGACCACTGCTACTGCAAGTTTGGGGAGTTCGGCCACCACGACCACTGCCGGACCCATGCCGAACAGCGAGCGATAGCGCTTGCCCGCGAAGGCGACGGCTGGAGAAGGCTGCAGGGATCGCAGCTCCTTTACGCGCGGCTCGAGGCGGACGACTCGGTTCGCTTGGAGGAGCCCCATTTTTGCGCACGCTGCGGCCGTCTCGCGTTGTCTCTTGGCGTGCTGGAGTGGGTCTTCGCCCTGCCGGATGGGCTGGTCGGATACTCTTCGGCTGACTACGACAGGATCGCCGACATGCTGTGGTAGCGGTGGTATCCGGTGCGGCCGGGTTGCTTCGCCGCAGCGGCCGCGCGTGCAGATCCCGGTGCAGATCGCGGAGCGCGGCACACGCAGGTGTCAGCTGTCCCAGACCTGCACCGCGGTCTGACGGTGGATCTTGCCATTGCGGGTCCGGGCGACGGTAGCGCAGAGCACGGCCGTGCCGTCTGGGTAGCTGCAGTGCTGGGTGAACGCCAGACCCTCGGCGGTGGCGACGGCGTCGCGAACCTCGTGGTGGATGTTGCGGCCGCAGATGTCCTGGTAGTAATCGCGGATGGCGTGCAGGCCGCGGTAGACGGCAGGCGCAGACGGCGGGTGGTCCCGGTCGAGGATCGTGAGCGTGGCGTCCTCCGCGTACCAGGCGACGACGCGACTGGCGTCGCGTGCCTCGATGGCGGTGCGCAGGCGTTCGATGTCGTGACCGCTGGTGGTGGGGCTGGTGGTTGTCATGGCAGTGTTCCTCTCGATGTAGTGATCATCTGCCACCCTCCTCATGGGTTGCTGATCACCAGACTCCGCCGACAGCGTTCGGTGCGCGTCAACGCAGCGTCAACGGCCGCGAGATGCGGTTTACGCTGGCCTCATGCTGCGGTTGTGGCTGTGCGGCCGCTTCGCCGCCGAATTCGGCGGCGAAGCCCTTCCCATGCCCACGGGCGACCGGGCGCGTGCCCTCATCGGCTGGCTCGCGCTGCACCCGGGGACGCATCCACGTGCGTCTTTGGCCGCGCGGCTGTGGCCCGACGTACCCGACGCGAGCGCCCGCGCCAGCCTGCGCACGGCGATCTGGTCGGTGCGGCAGGCCTGGGGACCCGCCGCCGAACAGGTGCTGGATGGCTCACGGACCTCGATCGGGTTGCGGGGTGACCAGCTTTGGGTTGATGCGCTGGCCGATGAGCGGCCCGAAGGGCCCGCCGGGCACGACGTCGCAGAGCTGCTCCCGGGTGTGGACGATGACTGGGCGCGCGGCGTGCGCGAGGAGCACAGGAACCGTCGGCTCCGGACCCTGGACGAGCTGGCAGCCGCGGCCGACGACGACGGCCGGACCGCTGACGCCGTGGCCTGGACCCGCCAGCGGTGCGCGCTTGCACCGTTGGACGAGGACGCGCACCGCATGCTGTTGCGCCGGTTGCTGGCGGCGGGTGACCGTGCTGGAGCGGTCCTCGCGGCCCGGCGGTTCTCGCAGCAGCTTCGCGAAGAGCTTGGCGTTGGCCCGTCGCCGGCTACCCGTGCTGTCCAGTCGCAACTGCGGACGGCGGCACCAGGGCCGCCGCGGGCTCCCTTGTTCGGCCGGATGCGGGAGCTGGCCGAGCTGACGGCAGCGTGGAAAGCCGCGGCCGACGGCGCGGGACAGGTCGTGGTGCTGACCGGCGAAGCGGGGATCGGTAAGACCAGCCTGCTCGGTGAGCTGGCGCACCGGGTCGGCGCCGCGGGTGGCCGGACGGCGATCGGGGCCGGCATCGACGTCGGCGGCGAGACGCCGTTCGCGGCCTGGCTGGAGCTGGCCAGGGCGCTCGTGGCGACCGCACCGCCGGTACCGGTCAGCGCCTCCTGGCCAGCCGAGCTGAGCCGGTTGTCGGCGGAACTCGGCGCGCGCCTCGGGCGAACCGAGCCGCCGCCCGCGGTGGCCGCGCCCGAGCTAGAGCGGCTGCGGGTCTTCGAATCGGTACTGCGCCTTGTCGAGTGGTGCTGCGCGGATCGCCCCGCCTTGATCGCGCTTGACGACGCACATCGCGCCGACACGGCCAGCCTCCGGCTGAGCGCTCACATCGGCCGCAGGCTCCTCGGGTTGCCGCTGCTGCTCGTGCTAACCCGGCGAGACCGGCCGTCACGGCCCGAGCTAGACGCGCTGCTCACCGATCTCGCGCGCCGCGGGGTGCGCGTCACCGAGCGGGACGTCGGGCCGATCAGCGATCGTGACGTGGCCGCGATCGCGTCATCGGTGCAGCGTCTGGATGATGACGCGCTGCACCGCGTCATCGCCGCCGCCGAAGGAAACCCGCTGCTGGCGGTGGAGAGCACGAGGGCGCTGGCCGCGGGCGGCACCGAGCCCCCGCCGAATCTGCGGACAGCGGTCCGGGCCGCACTCGGCGTCCTGCCGCCGCCCGGTCGCACGCTGGCCGGGCTGCTCGCGGTGGCGGGGAGACCGCTTACCCGCACCGAGCTCGACGGCCTCGGCGTCGCCGCCTTGCTAGACGCCGAGGAAGCGGGCACCGAGAGCGGTCTGCTCGTACGGCACGGCAGCAGGCTCGGCTTCCGGCACGCGCTGCTGCGGGAGGCGGTCTACGCCGATCTCGCCAATCCCACGTCGCTGCACGACCGGCTGGCCACGGCCCTCGACCCCGGCGACCGCGCCGAGATCGCCCACCACCTCACCCTCGCGGGGCGTGCCGCCGAGGCGGCCAGGCACTGGGCCGCCGCGGCGCAATACGCCCGCTCGGTCGGGGCACTGAACGAGGCAGCGGACTTCATGTCGCGCGCCACCGAGTGCGCACCGGACGACGGGCGGCTCTGGCTTGAGCTGGAGGAAATCTGGGCCTGGCTGGGCCGGCGGGACTCCATGGAGCGTGCGTGGGAGCGGGCGCTGGCGCTGCTGCCCGGCCAGGAGCTGCCGCAGGCGTGGTGTCGGCGCGGCCGCCAGCTGCGCGCTGTGGTCTGCCACCCCGAGGCCTCGTTCGCGGCTTACCGGACGGCCGAGGCCCTGCTGACGCGGCAATCCACGGCGGCGGTCCGCGCCGACACGCTCATCGGTCTCGCCTGGGGTGAGGCCGTCGCCGGCGACGCCGGAGCCGTCGAGGGACTGCTGGCCAAGGCCGGTGCATATCTGCCGGCGGGTGCCGACGTGGAATCCGTCGCGGACATCGCGGAGATCCGTATCCAGGGGTTGATCCGTCAGGGCCGCTTCGCCGAGTGCGCCGCGGTGGCGTGCGTCGCGGGACACACCGCGGCGCACGCCCGCCTGCCCGACCGCGCTTACGCCGTCTGGGTCAATGCCGCCTGCGCCCTCGCCTGCGCCGGTGATCACGCGGCGGCGCTCGCCATGGCGGACAACGCGATCGAAGCGACCAAAAGCGTACCCGTCCTGCTGGTCGGCTGCCTGGCCGCTCGTGCGCACCTGCTGGCCCGGCTGGGCAGGCACGAGGAAGCCGAACAGACGGTGCACCGTCAACGTGAGTGCGCCGACCGCCTCGACGACCCCAGCCTGGCAGCCACGGCAGCCCACGACGCCGGGCTGGTCGCACTGGCGGCGGGGCGCTACGACGAGGCCGCCGGACTCCTCGGTCATGCGCTGTCGGGCGGCGCAAAAGTCAGCAGGCCGGCCGCCGCGCTGGCCAGGGCCGAAGCACTCGCGCGGGCCGGCGATGCTGACGCTGCCGTTGCTCAATTGCGCGCGGCTGCCGTCGAACCCGTCGGCCAGGCCGACCAGCCGTGGTCCCTGGTACCGCGGATGGCCGGGATCCAGGGGCTGATCGCGGCGGCCCGCGGAGACTTTCCGCTGGCGGGTAGGAGGTACGACGAGGCAGCGGACGGGTGGCGCCGGATCGCGGCCTCGGCGGCGCAGAACACCGCCGAGGGCTACCTGGCCAACCTCGTCGACCTGGGTCGGCCACCCGTGGTCGGCCTCGTGGAACCGGCCCGCGAGCTGACCCGGATCAAGCACGAGCGCGCCGCGCTCGCCACCGTCACCCCGGCCGTCACCCCAGCCCAGACCCCAGCCATCACCCCAGCCGAGGTGATCTAGATGCCCAGCTTCGTCCTGACCGCGCACGCCGGCGCCCCCGTCGAAGAGGTGTGGAAGCTGCTGCACGACCCAGCCGGGTTCCCGCAGTGGTGGGCCGGCGTCGAAACCGTACGTCCCGACGGGCGCGATCACTACACCATGTGGCCAGCGGGCTACCCCGACTTCCCGATGGCCCAGCAGTTGCGGGCCGAACACGCAGACGGCCGGGTGACGATTTCCTGCTTGGTATCCGACCTCGAGTTCCGCTGGCAGCTGAGTGCAGCAGGCGAGGCCACGGACATCGAGGTTCACGTGACGCTGCCCGACAACGAGGCACACCGGCTGCCCACCCAGCGCCGGCTGCTCACTGAATCGATCAACCGGCTAGCAGCGCTGGCCGCTGTCAGCGCATCCTCGGGCTGAGTAGGCGAGCGATGCGAAGGTCCAGAGCCTGTCGCCTGCCCTGTCCGGGCCATCACCTGATCCGAGCGGCGGCAGCGTGATCGTCGGCAACACTCCTACTCCTGGTCACTGGCTGTCCGCCTGTCGTACTCGCCCTAGCGGGCTCGGCGGGCTAACGGTCGCAGCGTGCTTGGGGCCCAAATGCTCGCACGAATGCCCAGCCGAGAAGGGCTCCGCGGAACGAGCCAAAGTCAGGCCAGGTCGAGTGCCGCGCGCAAACCCGTGAGCCGCCCCTGCAGGCGCCGCCGCCGTGAGCGCTACAGGTAAGGGCGCTGGTCGCGCTTGGCTGTTTCGTAGGCGGCCCGCGCCTCGCGTGTGGTCTCAACGCAGGCGACCCCAGCGATGGGCACGTCCCACCAGGCGCCGCTGTCGGGAGCGGGGACGAGCGGGTCGGTTTCGATGTGCACGAGGGTGGTGTGATCCGACGCCCGTGCCTCCACCAGCGCCGAGCGCAACTGCGCCACGGTGGCCGCCCGCAGCACCTCGACCCCCAGGCTCTCGGCGTTTGCCGCGAGGTCAACGGGCAGATAGTCGCCGTCCAGGTGGCCGGTCGCGCCACGGTACCTGTAGCTAGTGCCGAACCGCTGCGAGCCGACCGACTCCGACAGGCTGCCGATGGAGGCGAATCCGTGGTTCTGCACCAGGACGACGACGAGCTTCACCCTCTCCTGAACCGCGGTCACAAGCTCCTGCGCCATCATCAGGTACGAGCCGTCGCCGACGAGCACGAAGACCTCGCGTTCAGGCGCGGCCAGCTTCGCGCCGAGGCCGCCCGCGATCTCGTATCCCATGCAGGAGTAGCCGTACTCAACGTGGTAGCCGAGGGGGTCCCGGGCCCGCCAGAGTTTGTGCAGGTCGCCTGGCATCGAGCCGGCCGCGTTGAGGACGATGTCCGTGGGGGCGCAGACCTCGTTGACGACGCCGAGCACCTCGGCTTGGGCAGGCCGGGGGCCGTGTCGCGTGGTGTAGGCCCTGTCCACGGTGGCGTCCCATTCGACGGCCAGGTCACGGGCCCGCCCACGGTAGCCGGGATCGACCGACCAGCCGGCGGTCGCCTCAGCGAGCGCGGCAAGCGCGGCCCGCGCATCCGCCACGACCGCGACTCCCGCGTGCTTGGCCGCGTCGAAGGCCGCCACGTTGACGTTGACGAACCGCACCCCGGGTGCCGCGAAGACGCTGCGGGACGCCGTAGTGAAATCGGTCCAGCGGGTGCCGATACCGATCACCACGTCAGCCGCACGGGCGAGTGCGTTGGCGGCGGTCGTACCCGTCACCCCGATGGCCCCGACACAGGCAGGGTCGTCGAAGCGCAGCGCGGCCTTTCCGGCCTGGGTCACCGCGACAGGTATCCCGGTGGCAGCGGCGAAGCCGCGCAGCGCCTCGGTCGCCTCCGAGTAGATAACGCCGCCGCCCGCCACGATGAGCGGCCGGCGCGCCGACCGGATCACGTTGGCCGCCCGGTCGAGCGCGGCAGGTTCTGGCACGGACCGCGCGACGTGCCATACGCGCTGGTCGAAGAGCTCGGCGGGCCAGTCGTGCGCCTCAGCCTGCACGTCCTGCGGCAGCGCCAGGGTCACCGCGCCTGTCTCAGCCGGATCGGTCAATACCCGCATCGCCGCGAGCAGCGCGGCAGGCAGCTGCTCGGGCCGCCAGATGCGATCGAAGAACCTGGACACAGGCCTGAAGGCGTCGTTGACGCTGACGTCGTAGCTAGCCGGATCCTCGAGCTGCTGCAGCACCGGACTCGCGACCCTCGTCGAGAAGATGTCACCTGGTAGCAACAGGACGGGCAGCCGGTTGATGGTGGCGAGCGCGGCTCCGGTGACCATGTTGGTGGCGCCGGGGCCGATCGAAGACGTGCAGGCCAGGGTGGACAGCCTGTTGCTGGTCCGGGCGAAGGCGGCGGCCGCGTGCACCATCGCCTGCTCGTTGCGTGCCTGCCGGTAGGGCAGCGTGGCGGGGTCCGCGAGTTCGGCTTCGAGCAGCGCCTCACCTACCCCGGCCACGTTGCCATGACCGAAGATCCCGAAGCACCCGGCGATCAGCCGGTGCTCCACCCCGTCGCGCTCGCTGCGCTGGGCCGCGAGAAACCGCACCAGTGCCTGGCCCACGGTCAGCCGGATCGTCGTCATGATCGCTGCTCCACCCTTGTCACCACCGCCGGCATCGCCGGCCGCCGGCACCGGCGGCCGCCGTCATTGCCGACTGCCGTGATTGCCAGCCGACATCATCGCCGGCGATCGTCCGTCGCCGTCATTGGCAGTCGCGGACCGACCGCCTGGTCCGTCCAGGTGTTCCGTACCCAGCTATGTGCCGGGTCGTCGCGGGCGAGCCACTCCCGCCTGCCCGGTCCCGCCATCACGTTCAGGTAGTACAGGTCGTAGCCGGGCGCGGCCATCGACGGCCCGTGCCAGCCGTGCGGGATGACGACGACGTCGCCGGTACCGACCTCGGCGAGGAGATCGGCTGGCCGCTCAGGACTGCCGTACACCCGCTGGTAGGCGACGCCTGGACCGGCCGGGCCGGCGGCGACCTCGAAATAATAGATCTCCTCGAGCACGCTCTCGCCTGGCCGGTCCTCGTCGTGCTTGTGCGGCGGGTAGGAGGACCAGTTGCCTGCGGGCGTCAGCACCTCACAGGCGATGAGCCGGTCCGCGTCGAGGACGCCAGGCATGCCGAAGTTGTTCACCTGCCTGGAGCAGGACCCGGCACCCCGCAGCTCCACCGCGACCTCGTGGGCGCGCAGATGGCGCAGCGGCAGCCGCCGCCGCGCGCGGGCGCTCGCTAGGGCGAACCGGCCGCCGGCCGCGCTGGTCAGGGAGAACTCAGTGCCGAGCGGAATGTAGGCGCAGTCGGTCACGGCCGCGAACACGCTTGACCGGCCCGCGAGGTCGGCGCCGCCGTCGGCCGATTCGACCGAGCAGGAACCGGCCAGCGGAAGGACGACCATCTCGGTATCAGCGCTGTCGCCGCCATAGACCGCGCCGGGCGGCAGCGCGACCACCCGCAGCCCGGCGAACTTCCAGCCTGCCGTCTCCGGCGTGACCAGGACCATTTCAGCTTCGTGCCCGGCCGGGCCCGTGCTTCCGGCCGGCAGGTGCCAGCTCACGGCGTCACTGCCGGAGCCGTGTGCACGAGCGCGCCGGTCGCGCCCGCCGTGTCGTCTCGCACGCCACGGGCGCCGCGCGCCGGGTGATCTGCTGCGACGATCATCAGCCGGCCGTCGGTGCCGAGCAGGGGCCGCCGCCGCGTGGCGGTCCACGCCGCGACGGTCTCCGCCTTGTCGCCCGCGGCTCGCGCAACCGCCCGAACCGCTCGTCAGGCATGGCTTACCTCCAGGAACTGCTCGACCTCAGCAGAGGTCGGCATGGCCGACGAGCACTCCAGCCGCGTCGCGACGATGGCCCCGGC